>Ga0209216_1000208_pt1 | contig 11385 bp, 8 predicted proteins | sample TexAe_OM2H0_O2_FD_187940 | JGI IMG/M metagenome (GOLD analysis project Ga0209216, IMG submission 187940) | Forest soil microbial communities from Davy Crockett National Forest, Groveton, Texas, USA - Texas A ecozone_OM2H0_O2 (SPAdes) (version 2) | ecosystem: Environmental > Terrestrial > Soil >... | reverse complement strand
CATAAGGCGGATCCGCATAGATGAAATCCGTTTCTTCGATCCCCACCGTTTCTACGTCGACGCTGGTGAACTCCCATTGCTTGAAAACTTCGGCATACGCAGAAAAATCTTTCGCGTAGTTGATCCTCGTGTAGGTGCCAAACGGCACGTTGAACCCGCCGCCTTTGTTGAAACGGCAAAGGCCGTTGAAGCACGTGCGATTCAGATAGTAGAACAACTCGGCGGCTTCGCTGCTCTTTGCGCCGCCATTCTGAATCAATTTATTGAAGCGCTCGCGATGCTTGTAGAAGAGTCGTTCGTTGTAGCGCATCTTGATCTGCGGTTGCAGGCCGTTCTGCAGATGACGATAGAAATTGATGAGATGCGGATTGATGTCGTTGAGCAATGCGCTTTCTGGTTGCAGTCCGAGAACGACCGCGAGCCCGCCGCAAAACGGCTCGACATAACGGCGATCGGAATGTCTTTCCCAGATCGGCTTCAAATGCGGCACGAGCCAGCGCTTGCCGCCCGCCCATTTCAACGGAGGCTTGAGAGTCATGAGTATGTCGCGCCTCGCGAACCGAGTTTTCGCCAGAGCGCAACGCTGTAAACTTTCGAGAGACGCAGCGGGCGATAGGCGTAGTAAAGCGAGTGCAGGGAAGGCGGAAGATTTAGTGTCTGCCAGTCGGTGAATGTGGGGACGAAGATCGCGCGCAGCGCGGAGATGAGTGCGTCGCGTTTGCGGTCCATGATCTTGAGGTTGTAAAGGTTTGTTTCCGTGGATTCGGCGTAGCGGGGCTCGTCGAAGATGTTTGTCAAAATCTCGCCGGAAAGTTTTTTCATCGACCCGTCGCGATCGATAGTCGTCAACACTTCACCGGGAATATCCACTTCTGAAACTCTTTCAGCCAGATGCAGCCCCAGCGCCAACATGCGCGTCGCGTGAGCCTTCGCAGCGCGTTCGATTACAGCCGGCCACGCGATCGATTCAGCGGCGCGGATCAACTCACCGAGCGAACTGATCCATTCAAGTCCGCGCCAGAGATGCTTCGCGCCGTGCATCGAGAGATAGAGAATCAGGTCCTCCGTGGCGAGTGTCTTGATCTTCGCACCGGCGATCTCCACCGACTGTAAGCGCGACATCACCTCGTCCGTTTCCAACTTGAATACAAAACTTTTCGGCGCGAGTGCCCAATGCAGATCGACGATGGTGAACCACTCGTCGCGCATGAATTGTAGCTCGCAGTGATGATTCAGGTGTGATTCCAACGAGCGCGGCGTCAGCTTCGGATTCATTTCGTAACCCAGCGACTCCAGCAATTGCCTCCCGCGGTCGAAGTCTTGCGGCGCGATCAGCGCGTCGATATCGCCGGCCGCGCGCAAAGCGATCTCGCCGTACGCCATTTGGGAAAGTAAGGCGCCTTTGAAGATAGCGATCAGGATGTTGTTTTCTGCAAATAGTTTGCAAAGGGTCAATTGTCTTCCGGCGAGGTGCAGCATGTTCTGCGAGTTGGCGACTGTTTCGCGTTTCAAGCGCGAAAGAAAATGGCCGGGGAGGATGTCGCTTGCTGATTGAGTTAAGTGTTTTTGCAGCAGCGGGAGCAGTCCATGAGCTTGAGCTTTGCTGAAAAGATAATCGAAGTCGAGAGGTTGGTTTGCGAGACGGCGCAACTCCGCACGCTGATCGTCACGAAGCTCGCGCCGTGCGATACAGAGAAGTAGTTGATTTTCCATGTTTAAATCAGCCACGGATTACACGGATTGCACAGATACCATCTGCCGTGACCACGACTCAGCGTAAATACCACTTTGTGTCAGCAAGAGTTGATGACTGCCTGACTCCACAACTCGCCCCTGATCCATCACGTGAATCACGTCCGCGTGCATTGCCGTTGTAAATCTATGCGTGATGATGATTGATGTTCGACCGGCGGCGAGTTCGCGGAAGCGGCCGAGCCAATCCGCTTCGGCCCACGGGTCGAGTGCGCTCGTGGGCTCGTCGAGAATGATGATCGGCGCGCGTCTCAAAAACGCGCGCGCGAGCGCGATGCGTTGCCACTCGCCCACGCTCAGTTCTGTACCACCCGCGAACCAACGACCGAGCAGTGTTTGCTCCTGCTGAGACAGACGCGCGACGATCTCTTCTGCGCCGGCCGCGCGAATTGCTTCTTCAACTTCAGCATCAGATGATTGCAACCCCGGATCGCCGTAGCTGATATTCTCACGCACGGTCGCGTTGTAATGAGTTGGTTGCTGAAACAGCACGGTAATCAGCCGTCGCAGATTCTCGACCGGAATCTCTCTCAAGTCGCGGCCGTCAATTTCTATGCGGCCATTGTCAGGGTCATAAAAACGGCAAAGCAACTTGAGCAACGTGCTCTTTCCCGCGCCGTTCGGACCGACGATAGCCACAATCTTTCCCTTTGGAATCGTGATCGTGAAATCATCCAGCGCCTTGCCCGTGGCGTCGGGATAACTGAACGATACGTCTTTAAAACTGATACCCAATTCGACGTCGCTTATCGTGTGCCGGCCGTCACTGACCAGCGGTTTGAGCGCGAGAAACTCAAACAGATTGCTGAGAAACAGACTGTTCGAATAGATCTGACCCGCGTTCTCCAATAACGTTCGCATCAGCCCCTGGCCCTGATTGAAAGCTACGTAAATGAGGGCCAACTCTCCCAGCGTCACCAGGCCGTGCAATGCTTGCCACACCATCCAGCCAAGCGCCGCGCCCATCACGATCAGCGCGAGCAAACTTGCTGCGAGTTCGGCGAGACCCTGTCTGCGTGTTAAGTGCTGACGCTCGCCGCGCAATCGTGTTCGCAAACCCTCGTGTAACGACAGAAAATATTTCCCAAGTCCGAAGAGCCTGATCTCGGCGGCCGCTTCTGCGGCGGTCATGAGCCAGTCGTAATACCAAACGCGCCGATCGTCGGCAGTGGTGCGCTGCCGCCACTCATACTCCGCCACAGCGTAATGAACGACGACATAAAAAGCCGGCAGCGTACTGAGCAACAACGCCAACGCGAGCCATGGCCCAAGCGGAATGAGGATCGCGCCCATCGCAACCAGCGTGATGCTGTTTTGCAACAGCGCCCCGAGGTTACCCAGCAGCGCGACAGGCCGGTAACGAGCCTCAACTCTCGCGCGATGCAAATGATCGTAGTAATCGGAAAGCTCGTAGAACGCGAGGTCTACAGTTACTGATTTCTTGTGAACGAGCGAAGTGATGTGGTCCTGCAATAACTCCGCCTGCACTTCGCGAACCCAATTGATGGCGTTACGAACGACTTCCATCAACAGCAACACGCCACCAAGCAGCAACAACCGTACGACGACAGGCCGCATCGCGACGGATGAACTGTCACTCTTCAGCGCGTCCACAACACTATCGACCACCATCTTGGTCAAATAAACGGTCGCCGCCGGCAAAATGCCCTGAAAGACTAACAACACAAGCCAAGCGATGGTCCAGGGACGCGCAACTTCCCAAACCAGCGCCAGCGCGCGCGGCAAGTTTGGCAACTGCGCGAGCGCCTTGCGCAGTTTGGCGGAAAGAATCTGTAAACCGGAACTAGCCACTGTATTTTTCAGATATCTCGGTAACGAGATCGAGCGCGTCGTTTTGGTTGCGAAACCCTGACGAAAACTGCGTCAACAGTTCGGCGGCGATTTGTTCGTTGGAATTGCTCCCGTCCATTTTTGAAAGTACGAAGCTCGCGATTGCGCCTTCTTCGGTGACCTGCGGAACGTAAGTGCCGGCACGTTTACGCACTTGCGCCGCGGATAACGGAGTGCCAACCATAGTCGATTGTTTGAACTGTGACTTTATTTTGTCCTCCGATACCAAAGTCGTGTCCCAACGCCAAACATAATCATCTCTAATCAAGCGCGCCTCTAAACGAACGTCGATTCGATCCCCGGCCGCGACGTCGAGAGGTTGCTGAAACGGGAAAAACCCCTGGCCGTAAATCAACTCCGCTCCGCCCGGCGCATTCGAAAACCCAACGCCGCTGATTAACTCAGTATCGAACCAAAGAGACAAACCATGAGCCATTCCCTTACGAGCGACGGGCAGAGATATGTTCTGGCAAACGTTCACCTCTTCGGTTCGCTGATAATCGAGCTCGTGCCAGAGGACGGGTTGGCCCAACAGGTCTTCCTGCCGTACGCGGAGTTTAGTCCAGTAATTAACCACGAAGTTGCGTCCTGAATTCAACGCGAAGCCGTTTCCATTCGCTTCCCATGGACCAACGATCTCGGCATAACGCGCCGGAACCTCAACCACCGCTGCCCAAAGCCTATCGAGCCGCGGAATCAGGACTCCACCAGGCCGCAAGAACCGCGATCTCGCGTCGATGATTGAAGTGATACTTTGCTCGAACCACGGCAGCACTCCGCGCAGATCTGAAACGATTACGTCCGCCTGCTCCGGAAGCGTGACTTTCGTCGAGAGCTCCTGAATAAACTCGATGCGATCGTTGAACCCATACTCACGAGCCGCATCGCGGCCAACTTGAATGGCATTGCTTGGCTCGATCGCAAACACACGCCGAGCCCCTAACCTGCACGCCAGTATCGCGAAGAATCCGGGACCGCTACCCAGATCGACGACGACGGAATCCGGTTTGATCGCATGACGCAGAGCCGAGACATACGCATCCATACGCGGCGTGTCTGCGATCATTTTGCCGTAGGCGGAGAGGTTATACATGCTCGAGAATCGTCTGGCACAACTCACCGATGCGCGCGGGATCCGAATGCGACGTCACTCTTCTGACAGGAACTGCATTCAGCACACGGTGCAGGAATTTAAACTCTCGCCCGCGCATCTCCGCGTCCATCAGATACGCAGCATAAGTGTTCGCGACGAGTGAGATCAGTTTTTCAGCCGGGGAAAGATCCTGCACGAATGGCGCCGCAGGATCGTCTGTTCGTTCTGCCAAGAGGTAAATCGCGGCCAAAGGAAGGGGAGACGTTTGAAACTCATATTTGTCCTGCGTCAGATCGAGATAACACTTGTCCCAAGTTGGAGTGAGTTTCGGCAAGCTCGCGTCGCTACCGTACAGCGCTGCAACTGAAGAAGGCCACAACCTGATCGACGGGTATCCGGGTTGGACCAAAAATTCCGTGCCGTGATCCCGAAGCGTCACTACGTCTTCAGCGAGCACGCAGTAACCTCGTTCAGCAAACGCAGCCGCCGTCGTAGACTTGCCCGAACCAGCAGGACCCATGATCGCAATCGCACGATCGCCTACAGCAATCGCGCACGCGTGCAGCGAGATGAATCCCCTCAATAGCAACGCGAACCCCATAACCGGACCGAGGAGATACGTGGCGGTGTCTTCCAACGTTAACGTGTCGGCAGGCCACGTGGCCCAGATCTGCTTTCCGCGATCGTCGATCAGAAACTGCGTACCGTCGGCGTATTCGAGTTGATAATGATCGGCGAGTTTCCAAGCCACGAGAGTAGGCTTTTCCCCCGGTGTGTGCTCGGGATGGGCGTACCACAGTTTTTTGGTGAGCGAGGGCTGCTGAAACCACGACGGCATGCAGCCGAACTCGATCTCAACATCTGGCGTTACCGATTGCTGGTTCGATAAGAGAAGTCCGGGGACACTTTCGTTCAGATGGACGCGGAGGCCATAGATAAGTGAGTAATATCCCACCGCCAAGTCTCAGCCGGTTTTGTCTTTTCCGGCACCGCCGTCGTTTTTTCCATTAATTCCGCCGAGAGCCCTGGTGATCTCGCGAAGGTTGCCGTAATGCACAAGCTTCGGAGCCAGGTAAAGTTTCCTGGAACGATCGGTTTGCGGGGTCTCGGTGGGCGTATGGTCAAATGCCATTCGTCTGCTCCATTGAGAGGGAGTGAATCAGCCATTGGTTAAGGCTGAAAGGTCTCACATTGATCGACAACTGATTGCTGTTAACTTCTTCCGCAACCCTGGGAATAGATGTGCGATCGACGTAAGACAAAAGTGCGGCGACAGGTTGAAACTCGTCAATGCTCTGAAACTTCTTAGTGTGGCTCAAATGTAATCCCGGATCACTCGCCAGCGGTGATTTCGGACGTGATAGTACTGCATTCGGCAAAGTTCCGGCCATCGCTTTGCGCAGTATCGTTTTTTCGAGCATCCACGGGACCACTGGTAACGAGAGAAGATATTCTACCATTCGCACGTCAATTAAGGGATGTCGAACTTCGAGCGGCACCAACGTTGTTCCGGCATCATAATTCGCGAAAAGCAGATCCCAACTCGGAGAGTTAAGAGTGCTGAAAGCGCGCGGTCGCAGTGGATGAGCTGTTGGAACTTCGGTGTTGACCTGTCGCCAGCGCTCGTCGAGCTTCAGTCGCTTCGAAAATTCCTGATTCAACCAGACGGGAAAGGGTCGTCTATTCCAATGTGGATTTCGCCAGCGTTGCCATTGGGTTCTGATTCCTATCGGTGGCGGGCTGCGCTGAGCATAGACGTACCTGGTCATGTCGAGCAGCAACCGCGGGACGTTTCCTTTTTTCAACGACGCGACAAACGAGTGCTTTGGAGTTTCGTTCAGGAACGTATCGCCATCCCAACCCGTCAACGCTACTCTCGCGCTGGACGCAAGGCTGCGTAACAATTCTTTAGAGACAGCATAAAGCGGCTCAACGTCGAAGGGTTCGGGCGCCACACCAACATCTCGACCATCGTCCTGCTCGTTGATCTTGTTTCCTTCAAGAAGCTGCAACGGAATGTTCAGCGCGTCAGCCACGAGAGCGGCGTACTTACGTTCTTCATCCACAAAGATCGCGTCGTAAACAACGCAACAACCGCTCAATTCGAGTGGCGTGGAATCTCGCGACTGCGTGGCCACCGCTGCCACTGCCGACGAATCAAGCCCGCCGCTGAGCGAGATTCCCACGCGTTCGGTGCGGAGTCGATCGGCAACCGACGCGTTCAGTAACTCCTGAAACCGTTCGATGTAATCACGATCGCGTCGGTAGCGCGTCGTTGAAGCCGTTGGTGTCCAGTATTCACGCAGACGAACACCTTCGGCGGAAACGGAAAGAGCGTGAGCGCGGGGCAGTCGTTTGATATCCGCGAACGTAGTGGTCTCTTTCTCCTGGTTCTGACCAAAAAGGAGAAAGTCGCCGATCGCCAGTTCGTTGAGGTTGTTTGAGACTCGCGGATGCAGTCGAAGACAGTGCAGCGTGTTACTGAAGACAAAGCAATCGGCACTGACGCTGTAATACAACTGTCGAATGCCGAGTTGATCGCGCGCACAGAAAAGGCGTTGCTGCGTGGCGTCCCAGATCGCAAAAGCAAAATCTCCGAGCAGGTATTTAACGCAGTCGTCTGCCCACGCTGCGTAAGCGTGCAGGATCAGCTCCGCATCGTTGGGTGCTCGAGGAGCATCGTCGAGTGTGCGCACGGGCGCGCCGAGTTTGTCTTCCAGCCTGGCGACCAGTTCACGACGCGCATCGAGCCTGACGTCTGCGGTAAGCCAGAGCTTTTGATCGAGAGTTAACGGTTGTTGTTCGGTAGCGGCTTCAACGGTCGTACAAAACATCGCGTGTCCAAAAGCGACGTTACCGTTGATTTGGACGTCCAGCGCGTCAGGCCCACGAAAGGACAGGAAACTCGTCATTCGCGAGATCAATTGCCGATCGACTGGCGTTCCATCGCGATTGAGAATGCCGACTATGCCACTCATGAGTGATTAAGCCGGGATTGAATAACGTTCAGGGTTGCGACCTCTGTTTCATGCCAGTGCCGCCATCGAGCATGCCCGCATTGCCGACGTTTTGAGTTATTTCGCGGATGTTTCCGTAAGTAACAAGTTTAGGGTGATGGAAAGGTTTTTTCTTTTTGTCTGTGCCAGGAGTTTTCTGAGAGGGGTTGGATGTCATGTTGCTCCTTCGATTTTGATAAGGCCCTGTGTCGCGAGCTGGTCGATCAGCGACAGCAAATCCTTCCGGAGCACTACTTCGTCAACTTCATATTCCTCAAGCAGCAGCTTGTAAGCAGCTTCGATAGAATCGGAGGTCGACAGGACCGAGAGTATCCGAGTGCCGACATCGTCCAGACCGAAGTAGCGTTCATTCTCCAACTTGAGCAGGACCGACTCTTCTTGCAGGTTTGAGATCAGCACGTCGTCTGGGACACGCACGCGATCCGAGAAGGAGATTTGCATTGCAGAACCTTAGAAAGAAAGGTGCGCTTAGTCAAGAAAAAGAATAGGTCTTAAAAGAATAGGTCCTATAGGACTTATAGGACCTATAATGCGCGGCCATGCGCTGCTTAATCCTGCTTCTGATCATTCTTTTTGTTTGCCCGCTCCAGGCACAAACGGACCTCAGCAAAGAACCCACGCTCTACGTCGTTGCTTACGCACATCTCGACACGCAGTGGCGTTGGGAATACCCGCGCGTGATCAATGACTACATTCCGAAGACGATGCACGACAACTTCGCGCTCTTCGAGAAGTATCCGCATTACGTCTTCAACTTCAGCGGTGCTAATCGCTATCGCATGATGAAGGAATACTGGCCCGCCGATTACGCGCGCGTGAAGCAATACGTCGCTGCCGGCCGTTGGTTTCCGGCGGGCTCGTCGATGGAAGAGAGCGACGTCAACGCGCCGTCGGCCGAGTCGATCTTTCGCCAGATTCTTTATGGCAATCAATTCTTTCGACGTGAGTTTGGCAAGACGAGCGCGGAATACATGCTGCCCGATTGCTTTGGCTTTCCTGCTTCGTTGCCGAGCATCCTGGCCCACGCGGGAATCAAAGGCTTCTCGACGCAGAAGTTGACGTGGAACTCCGCGAACGGGATTCCATTCAACGTTGGTTGGTGGCAGGGACCGGATGGCCGCGGCGTGATCGCTGCACTCAACCCGGGTAGCTATGGCGGACAAGTTAGAGAAGACATCAGTCGTAGTCCGGCGATCGCGAATCCCAACGCGCGCAACAATCCGGTTGATTGGCCGGCGAGAGTTCAGCGCAATGGCAAAGTAAGCGGACTGTTCACTGACTATCATTACTACGGCACCGGCGACACAGGCGGTTCGCCGCGTGAAGATTCCGTGCGCATGATGGAAACGATTGTTTCGGGCAATGATGGACCGTTGAAGGTCGTCTCGTCGACTGCTGAAGAGATGTTTCAGAATATACGTCCCGATCAGCTTAAAGGTCTGCCACGTTATGAAGGAGATCTTTTGTTGACGGATCATTCCGCGGGTTCGATCACGTCGCAGAGTTATCAGAAATATTGGAATCGTCAGAACGAACTGCTGGCTGATGCGGCTGAGAAGGCATCCGTCGGTGCGGCGTGGCTGAGTGTGCGTGCGTATCCGCAGGAGCGGCTGAATCATGCGTGGACGCTTGTGATGGGTGGGCAGTTTCACGACATTCTGCCGGGAACAGCGACGCCAAAGGCGTTCGAGTTTTCTTGGAATGACGATTTGATTGCGTTGAATCAGTTTGCGAGTGTGTTGACGAGCGCGACGGAAGGCATTGCGGCTGGATTGGACACGCAGACTTCAGGTGCGGCGATCGTTGTTTACAATCCGCTGAATATTGAGCGTGAAGATGTTGTTGAGGCAACAGTTCCTGTTCACAGTGGGCCAGTTAGAGTTGTTGGACCAGACGGACGTGAAGTTCCGGCGCAAATTGTTGGTGAGAGGTTGCTGTTTTTGGCAAAAGTTGGCTCGGTGGGTTACGCGGTCTACGACGTGAAACAGGGATTAGGCCGTGACACGACAAAAGCGACAAGCTTAAAAGTTACGGATTCGTCGCTTGAAAATGAACGTTACCGGGTGGAACTGAATCGCGATGGTGATGTCGCAAGGATCTTTGATAAGAAATTGAATCGCGAATTGCTCGAAGCCCCACTGCGACTCGCGATCAAGAACGACACGCCTGCGCAGTGGCCTGCGTGGAACATGGATTGGACGGACCAGCAGAAAGCGCCGCGTGCTTACGTCAGTGGACCTGCGAAGATTCATGTCGTCGAGAATGGTCCGGTGCGCGTCGCGATCGAAGTGGTGCGCGAGACTGAAGGTTCGAAGTTTCAACAGACAGTGCGACTATCAGCCGGCGATGCGGGGAATCGCGTCGAGTTTGGCAACGTGATCGAGTGGAAGACGAGCAACGCGAACCTCAAAGCCACGTTTCCGCTCACTGCTGCAAATGCGAAAGCGACGTACAACTGGGACATCGGCACGATCGAACGCGGCAACAACGACGAGCGAAAGTTTGAAGTGCCGTCGCATCAATGGTTCGACCTCACGGATAAAAGCGGTGCGTTTGGTGTCACGATTCTTTCCGACTGCAAGTACGGTTCTGACAAACTCGACGACAAGACCCTTCGCTTAACGCTGTTGCGTTCGCCTGGCATCGGCCCACGCGCAGGCTACGCGGATCAGTCGACGCAGGACTGGGGCCGTCATGAATTTGTTTACGGTCTTGCGTCTCACGGCGGCGACTGGCGCCGGGACCAAACAGACTGGCACGCGCAGCGTCTGAATCAACCGCTCATTGCCTTCGAGAGTTCAAAACATCCCGGACGTTTAGGGAAGAAATTTTTGATCCTTAATTTGAATACGGATCGTGTGCGCGTGCTCGCGCTGAAGAAAGCGGAAGAAACGGACGAAGTAATCGTGCGCATCGTTGAGCTCGACGGCCGCGGCGCGCCGGACGTGCGAGTCACATTTCCGGCTCCGGTGATAGCCGCTCGTGAAGTTAACGCTCAGGAGTTGCCGGTCGGAAAAGCAACAATCGTAAAAGGTCAGTTAATAACTAGTCTTAGCAAATTTCAACCACGCACGTTTGCCGTAAGACTTGCGCCACCATCACTTAAAATCCGTCCTCCGCAATCGCGCCCAATTCCTTTGTCATACGATCTCGCAGTGGCGACCGCTAACGGGGAAAGAATAAAAGCCGGATTTGACGGTGAAGGCGCTGCGTTGCCAGCCGAAATGCTGCCGCGCGAAATCTCATACAGCAGCATCACGTTTCGCATGGCGAGTGGAAACGCAAACGCGTTGGTACCGCGCGGACAAAGCATCTCGATTCCTCCCGGAGTGCGCAGATTGTATGTTCTTGCAGCGTCGAGAGGAGCGGATGAAAGAATAAGCTTGCGGGTCGGCAGCGAATCGCAAGACGTGACGATCCAAAGTTGGAACGGTTTCATCGGACAATGGGACAACCGGCAGTGGAAACGAGCTGAAGTCCAGGTGCCTCCACGCACGCCACCACCCGACGTTCCTCCCGACATCGCCGCGGTTCTGCAACGTTCGCGCACGCGCGTCGATCCTTACGGCCAGATGATCGGCATCTTGCCCGGTTTCATCAAGCGTGCGCCGCTTGCATGGTTCGCGTCGCACCATCACACTGCGGCCGGCACGAATGAGGCGTATGCTTACT
>Ga0209216_1000207_pt1 | contig 11385 bp, 10 predicted proteins | sample TexAe_OM2H0_O2_FD_187940 | JGI IMG/M metagenome (GOLD analysis project Ga0209216, IMG submission 187940) | Forest soil microbial communities from Davy Crockett National Forest, Groveton, Texas, USA - Texas A ecozone_OM2H0_O2 (SPAdes) (version 2) | ecosystem: Environmental > Terrestrial > Soil >... | reverse complement strand
ATCCGGGTTACGTTGACGGTCGCCGGATAAAGCTCAGCCCAGGGGCCGCACGCGGAAATTGCGGCCCTTGATCTTGCCGGCGCGGAGACGTTCCAGGGCCTTGTTGGCGAGATCCCTGCGAATGGCCACATAAGCGCGGGTGGCAAAGACATCGATCTTGCCGATGTCTTTGCCATCGAGGCCCGCGTCACCCGTGAGGGCACCGAGAATATCGCCCGGGCGCATCTTGTCCTTGCGGCCACCGTCGATCACCAGGGTTTTCATCGGGGCGAGATTGAGTACCTTGCGCGCCTCGTTCGAGGGCTTCGCCGGATAACGCGGCAGCGGGGCGCCGAGGCGTTCTTCGATGACGCGCAGCTTGGGGAGTTCACGCGACCCCGCGAGCACGATGGCAAGCCCCTTCGCGCCTGCGCGGCCGGTGCGGCCGACGCGATGCGTGTGCGTATCCGGATCGTGGGCGACGTCGTAGCTGACGACGAGGGAGAGATCGGCGATATCCAGCCCGCGCGCCGCGACGTCCGTTGCCACCAGGACGGAGCAGCTGCGATTGGCGAAACGCACCAGGACCTCATCGCGGTCACGCTGGTCCAGGTCGCCGTGCAAGGCCAGTGCGGAGAAACCGCGGCGGTCCAGTTCGGCCACGACGACTTCGGTGTCCTTGCGCATGTTGCAGAACACGAGCGTGGCGTCGGGCTTTTCCTGCGTGAGGATGCGCGCCAGCACGTCGGGCTTCACGGCCGGTTCGACTTCGACCGCACGCTGCTCGATCGTCGCCTCGTCGTGGACTTCCTCCACGGTCACCGTCACCGGATCGCGCTGCACGCGTCCACTCACGGCGCGTATCTCGTCCGGATACGTCGCGGAGAAGAGCAGGGTCTGGTGGTGCTTCGAGATGCGCTTGACGATGTCGTCGATGGCTTCCTCGAAGCCCATGTCGAGCATGCGGTCGGCTTCGTCCAGCACCAGCATCTTGATGCCGCCACCATGGAGGCTGCCGCGCTTCAGGTGTTCCTGGACGCGACCAGGCGTTCCCACCACGATATGCGGATCGTGCTCCAGCGAGGCCAGCTGGGGTCCCAGCGGCATGCCACCGCACAGCGTGAGCAGCTTCACGTTGGGGATGTTCGTCGCCAGGCGACGTAGCGATTTGCTGACCTGGTCGGCCAGTTCGCGTGTTGGGCACAGGACGAGCGCCTGGAGCCGGATCTCCTCGGGATCGAGGTGCTGCAGCAGGCCCAGCCCGAACGCCGCGGTCTTGCCGCTGCCCGTGCGGGCCTGGGCGATGACGTCCCGGCCTTCGAGGATCGGCGGCAGGCTTTCGCGCTGGATCGGGGTCATCGCGCTATAGCCGAGGCCCTCCACGGCGGCAAGAAGGGCGGGTGCTAGCGGCATCTGCTGGAAGTCGTTCATCCGCCTATGATCGCACGCCTCCGAATCGGCATGTCCTCGGCGTGCCGGTTTCGCGCGCGACGAGCTGGCCCGTTCAGCATCGCGGTGGGGGAAGCTCCCCGGCATCGGGATTCGGCGTGGGCGTGTCTTCACCGGTTTCGATGCCATGGGGCCGGTGCATGGGGCCCAGGCGGAACGATCGCGGGCGCCATGGCATGCCTTTGAACGACCGGTCCAGCGACGATGGATTCAGGGCGCGCCTTACCTGTTGCTCGCGGGCATCCGCGAGCACGTCGCGGGCGAGGATCGGACGGTTGCTGAGGTTGTCCACGAGTTGCGGCCCCCGGAGTCTTGCTCTGCCGGAGGCGATGAGGGCTTCTCGCTCGGCACGCGGCAGGGTGCCGAACATCTGGGTGAGGTGGATGTCGATATCGTACGACTCGGCCAGGCCTTGCATGGTGTGCCGGCAGGAGCTGCAGGTGGATCCTCCGATGATGCCGCGAACGGTTCCACCGGAGGGCATGACCTTGTTCTTCAGGTCGTGCTCGATGGCTCGGAGCGCCTTGAACTCGGGATCGAGCGCGCGATCCGCGCCGTCGACGTAGAAGGGTTCCAGCACGGAAGGCTCCGGCGCCAGGATGCGCGCACGAAGGTTCGTAGTGTTGAAGCCCGAGTAGAGGGCGCTGTCTTCGGCGTCCATGGCCGCATAATCGATGGCCTCACCGCTTGCCGTGGGCGTTGCATCCTGCCAGTCCGCATCGAGCGGTGCAGCGGGACTGCCCGGCGTTCCCGCGGGCGTCGTGCCGCCGAAAGCCGCTTGCGCCATGGCGCTGAGTGGCCGGCCACCCAGTGCGTGATAGACGCGGATGTACGTTTCGCCGTTGACCACGAAGCGATATTCCACGCGTGCCACCTGCGCCTCTTTCAAGGCGGTCTCCAGCATCTCCCAGCGTATGGCGCGGTAGTCGTCCCTGTAGCGGTCGCTGATCAGCGTGCGCATCGCGTCCACGTAATACTGGCTTGTGGATTCCAGAAGCGCCGCCGTGTTTCCTTCGTCCAGGCCGATGTTTCCGACGGTGACGGCACCCGCATGGCTGCGAGGCGCGGCAAGGAAGAGCAGTGACGTCAACAGCACGGTCTTGGTGACACGGCGCATGGGGTTCACTCCGGAATGCGACAGGAAAGGAGGTCCGCGCGTTCGGCGGCGAATTCGGCATCCGGGCTGGTGATGGCCTCCGCGGTGAGCAGGTCGTCGGCGATCACGGCTTCGACGATCTCCAGCATGCCGACGATGTCGACCAACGCGAGAATGGCGCCTGCGAAGCCCGCGAACCGGGCGAGGCCGCTTTCATGCTGAGGCGTGACGCGCCTGGCCTGGCGGCGATATTCGTCGAGGTACCAGCGATGCACGGCGCGGTCGGTGGCGGCGACAAAACACAGCGGCGGGTCGCTGCCGTCGGATCCGATGTAAGTCGCGACAGGAGTGGCATCGCGCTGGCACGGATACGCGGTCGTGTAGCCTTGCAGGTCACGGTATGCCGCCGCGACGCGCGCGATGCGGTAGGCGACGGGGAGGGCCCTCAGGCCGGTTGAGGCACGCTCACCGACCTTCCAGTGGAGCAGGCGGTGCTGCACGAGCGTCGAAAGGTAGTTGAGGTCGTACGCCGTCACTTCATCGATGTTGCGTGCGCGCATGGCGCGAGCGAAGACGTCCGGGTCGATGCTGAGTGTCGCGCGCCGGTCAGCGTCCGTTTCCTCCGCGAGCTGGCGCCTCAGTATCTGCAGGCCGACGGCGTAGGTCGCGCCTTTCGCGGAATGGCTGTAGCCCGTGAGGTCGAGCACATGCCAGAAGATGTCGGGGTCGATGTCCGCCTTGATCGCGCTCGCGGCGGCGAAATCGTCGCGATACCCGGACTTGATCGTTATGTCGACGCCCGGGCGCGCGCGTGTCATGCCCAGGTCCCAGCGCATGACTTCGAGTGCGTCGCTGGACGAAAGCGGCCCGCCGGGGATGCGATCGAGGGTTTCGGCCCAGTCCACCTCGTTCGTGAAGCCCAGCTCTTCGACCGGTTCGCTATAGGGTGACGCAGGCGTCGCCAGCATCTGCCGGACCAGCGTCGCATTGGAGTGTCCCAGCGCTTCGGAGGCGCCGAGCCGGGCCATGCGCTCGTGCTGCCATCGGGTGAGCACGTCCACGCCGGTGACGCGGGTAGCCGTCGCGCCGAGCGGGGCCGCGGCTAGCGCCGCGACCCCCAGCAGACGACACGTGTTCCTCCGCGACATCGCGGGGATGTCCGTCAATCGAGACATTTGTCGCCGCCCACTTCCCCTTTTTTCAGCTCGTTCTCGAGCGCTTCCACGGCGCGGAACCGTTCCGTCTTCCCTTCGCGTAGCCGGGTATGCGCATCCTTGCTCAGGGTTGCCTTGGCGTACGTCTTCCGCAGGTTCAGCAGCTCGGCGGAGCTGGCCTGGCTCCGTTGCAGAAGCGTGCGTCCGTCGGCTGCGCGGGGTACGGGAGACGGTTCGATCAACTCGTAGACGGTTCCGTCGGCATCGGCCAGCTTCGCGAACTGCTCAATGGCATGGCGGCACGACTCGCAGACGGTCTTGCTCACGTATCCGGTGATACGACCACCGCGCGGAACGATGTTCCGTTCGATATCCGCTTCGATCCGGCGCAACGTTTTCAACTCGGCATCCCATGCATGGATATCACGGCCACCGATGTCGATGGACTCCAGCGCGGACGACTCGGAGGGCAGCTTCGGTGCCCGGATGTCGAACTCCGTGTCGGGAGGATAAAACCTCCCTTCCGAGGCATCGCGTGCGATATCGTCGGCTTCCGCGATATCGGAGCCGCCACTCGAATCGCTTGTCGCCGACTCGCTGCCGGATCCGCCGCCACCGGGCCGTTTCAGGGCCTTTTCTATCATGGTCTGCAACGAGTGGCCGCTGTGGCCATGGTAGACGCGGGTGATCGTTTTCCCGTTCTTCTCGTAGGTGTACTCGATGCGGGCGATGGTCGCTCCCTGCACCTTGGAACGCAGCGTGACATACACCTGGGTCGTGGGAGCCGCGTTGGTGGCATCGAACAATGCCTGGCTGACGGCATCGGTGAATGCGAACGCGTCACGCTGGAGGAGGGCAGACACATTGCCTTCGCCTGTCTCGATCGTGATGGTTCCCGCAACGGCCCCCATGGGGGCCAGGGTCAACGCAAGGGAGGCGATTAGTGCGCGGTAGCGCGGCGTGTTCGTCATCGGGCGATCCTGCAGGTGAGTTGGTTGGCACGTTCCGCCGCGAATTCGGCGTCGGCTTCTTCCATGAGGCCGGTCGACACGAGGTCGCTGGCGACCACCTCTTCGATCACCTCGATGAACGACACGAAGTCGACCAGCACCAGCACGGTGCCGATCAGGTGCATGAGGGGCGAGGACGCCTCATGCCCTCGACTGCGAAGCGCCGCGGTCTCGCTACGCATTTCGCGGCGATACCACGACTGCACCGCGCGATCGGTGGCCGCGATAAAGCAGAGGGGCTGGTGGAACTCCATGTCCGCCTGATTCATGGGTTGCCCTCGCGACGGCCCATCGCCACTGCACGGAGCGGCGAAGTATCCGCGCCTGTCGGCGTAAGCGGCGGCGACACGAGCGACCCGATAGCCAGCGGGGAGAGCATGGCGAGCGTCTTGGTCGGTCGATGCGCCATGCCGGCTGATTTCATAGCGCAGCAGGTCCGCCAGGTAGTGCGCGTCGATATCGCTGATCCGGTCGGGATTGCGCTCCGCCATGTAGCGGTCGAGGACATCCGGCTTGATAGCGCGCCGGCCGTACTCCGACGGGGGATAGAACGACATCTGATCGCGGAGGATCTGCAGGGCGACGGCATACCCCGCGGCGACCGTTTTCATCGTGCCGTTCATGTCGGCCGCCTGCAGGAAGATGTCGGCATCGACCCCCGCTTTCAGGGCATTCGCCGCCACCTCGCGGCCACCGTACGCAACGGTGGCCGCGTGGTCGACGGTGACTTCCACGCCTGGGCGGGCCTTCGTGAGCCCCGCGTGCCATGCCAGCGCGCCGAGTGCGCCGCGCACCGACGCATCGTGATCCGGGCCAAGGCTGTCGGTGTAGAGGTTCCACCAGACTTCGTTCGTGATGCGGGGGGCATCACTGAGTTCGTCGTAGAAAGCGGTGGGATCGTCGACCAGCTGGCCGAGGAACTGGCGGGTGTCGAGGCTGAATGAGCGGTCGCCACCTTGATGGTCGCTGCGAAAGCGAACCAGTTCCTGGTAGGTATCGAGGGGAGGGCTATCGCTGAGCGCGACGCCAGGAAACAGACCGGCAAGCAGCGCCAGTCCCAGGTATGACTTCATGTCGGGGGGAGTCCTTGTGGGGCACAGTCACTGCCGTGGGGATCGGCAGGCGCATAGTGTCCGGCAACAAGGTCGGGCGGTCATGTCGGCGAACCGCTCTTCCTGGGTCAGGCTCTGCTGAGCCTCGACCCGGGGTGCGCCCTCACCACTGGCTGCGCTGGGGCAGGAGTCCGTGGAGTTCCGCGTCGGTCAGGTTACGCCATTGACCGGGTTTCAGGTGGCCAAGCTTCACGTTGATGATCCGCACACGGCGCAACTGCGTGACGCGATAGCCGAACTCGGCGGCCATGAGTCGGATCTGCCGATTGAGCCCCTGGGTAAGAATGATCGCGAAGCCGAACTTCGCGATCTTCCGCACCTTGCAGGGCTTGGTCATCTGGCCGTGAATGCGCACGCCCCTGGCCATGCCCTTGAGGAACTCATCGGTCACGGCCTTGTTGACCGCCACGAGGTATTCCTTCTCGTGGTGGTTCTCGGCGCGCAGGATCTCGTTGACGATGTCACCGTTGCTGGTGAGGAGGATCAGGCCTTCGGAATCCTTGTCGAGCCGGCCGATCGGGAAGATGCGCTGCGGGTGATCCACGAAATCGACGATATTGCCGTCGACCGTCGTGTCGGTGGTGCAGGTGATGCCCACGGGCTTGTTGAGGGCGATGTACACACCGCGGCTTTTCGCCGGGCTGGCGACGAGCGTGCGCGCGACGACGACTTCGCCGTCGACCTTCACGACATCGCCTTCGAGCGCCTTGGCGCCCGTGCCGACGACCTCGTCGTTGATGGTGACGCGACCGGCGACCAGCAGGTCGTCGGCTTCGCGGCGCGAGCAGATGCCTGCTTCGCTGATGTACTTGTTGACCCGCATGCCCTTAGGAGCGCAGCCCCACGCCGCGCTTGAGCAGGCGTAGCGCGACCGCCGACAGGCCGACCACGAACACCAGCATCACGCTGAAGGCGGTGGTCACGGGCACGTCGCTGACACCGAGCACGCCGAAACGGAAGGCGTTCACCATGTAGAGAATGGGATTGACCAGCGAGATGCTGCGCCACGGCTCGCTGAGGAGGTCGACCGAATAGAACACGCCACCCAGGTAGGTGAGCGGGGTCAGCACGAAGGTCGGCACCAGCGCGATGTCGTCGAACTTCTTGGCGAAGACCGCGTTGACGAAACCGGCGAGCGAGAACACCGTCGCACCGAGCACGACCGAAAGGAACGTGATGATCGGATGGGTGACGTGCAGGTCGGTGAAGAACAGCGCGATGACCAGCACGAGCGCGCCGACGATGACGCCGCGCGTGACCGCGCCGGTGACGTAGCCCAGCAGGATCACCCAGTTCGGCATCGGCGATACCAGCATCTCTTCCACGAACCGGCCGAACTTGGCGCCGAAGAACGACGACGAGATGTTGCCGTAGCTGTTCGTGATGATGCTCATCATGACGAGGCCCGGCACGATGTACTGCATGTACGTGAAGCCGTGCATCTGCCCGATGCGGCCACCGATCAGCTTGCCGAAGATGACGAAGTAGAGCGTCATCGTGATGGCCGGCGGAATCAGCGTCTGCGTCCAGATACGCATGATGCGAACGATTTCGCGGCGGACGATGGTGCCCAGCGCGACGAGGTTGGCGGAGCCGCTCATGCCGCGTTCTCCCGGCCGTGTTCCACGAGGCGGACGAACAGCTCCTCGAGGCGATTGGCCTTGTTGCGCATCGACGTGACAGTGACGCCATGCGACGACAATGCGGCGAACAGGGAGTTGAGATCGTGCGCGCGGGACATTTCGGCTTCGATGGTGTGATCGTCCACCGTGCGCAGGACGACGCCGGGGAGGGTCGGCAGCGCGGCGGGTACGTTGGAGACGTCGAGGACGAAGGTCTCGACATCGAGCGTGGCCAGCAGGCTCTTCATCGTGGTGTTCTGGACGATGCGGCCCTGGTCGATGATCGCGATGTTGCGGCAGAGCTGTTCGGCTTCCTCGAGGTAATGCGTGGTGAGGATCACCGTGGTGCCGGCGGCGTTGATGCCGCTGACGAACTGCCACATGGAACGGCGAATCTCGATGTCGACGCCCGCCGTGGGTTCGTCGAGGATCAGCAGCTTCGGCTCGTTCATCATCGCGCGGGCGATCATCAGGCGGCGCTTCATGCCCCCGGAGAGCATCCGCGCCTGATGGTGGGCTTTTTCCCAGAGGCGAAGTTCCTTCAGGTACTTTTCCGCGCGCACGGCGGCCTCGGCGCGGCCGATGCCGTAGAAGCCGGCCTGGTTCACGCAGATGTCGAACGGCTTCTCGAACTGGTTGAAGTTGATCTCCTGAGGCACCAGGCCGATCAACCGCATGGCCTCGCTGCGATTCTTGTGGATCGATACCCCGAAGACCTCGGCGTCGCCCGACGAGGCGTTCACCAGGGACGACAGGATGCCGATCAGGGTCGACTTGCCGGCGCCGTTAGGGCCGAGCAGGGCGAAGAAATCCCCCGGCTGGACGGTCAGGGAGATGCCCTTCAGGGCCTCGACGCCGTTGCCGTAGGTCTTTCGTAGGTTATTGACGTGTAATGCGGGAGTGGTCATGGGCTGCGCCGGAATGACAAGCCGCCTATTATACCGGGCTTTGCCGGGCTACCTCGTGCCCTGGCGTCAACAGAGACTTTCCATGGCCGAACAATTCCAACTCCGCCTCGCCGACAGCTTCATGCTCGCGCCCACCGTGCGGCACCTGTCCTTCGAGCGGGTGGATGGCCAGGCGCTGGCCTTCGTCCCGGGCCAGTTCCTCCAGGTCCATTTCCAGTACGACGACGGGAAGCCCACCAAACGGAGCTATTCCGTGGGCACCGTGGGCGATGGAAGCGGCCCGGTGGAGCGGATCGAGATCGCGGTCAGCTACGTCGACGGTGGGGCCGCGACCAAGCTGCTGGGCGACCTGGAGCAGGGCGGGACGATCGACGCAAGCGGCCCCTATGGGCGCTTCTGCCTCATGGATGGCGACCAGAACAAGCGCTACATCCTCATCGCCACGGGTACGGGCGTCACGCCATACCGCGCCATGTTGCCGCAGATCGCGTCCCTGATCGCCAGCCGCGGATGCCGTTTCGTGCTGCTCTACGGCGCCCGTAACGAAGGTGAATTGCTTTACGGTGAGGAATTCGAGGCCTTCGCCCGTACCCACGAGGGATTCACCTTCCATCCTTGCCTGTCGCGTGGCGCCCGGCCCCATCCGCGCCCGCACGACCGCCTGGGCTATGTCCAGGACATGCTGGCCGAACTGGAGCCCAGCGGCGAATCCGACATCGCCTACCTGTGCGGCAACCCGAACATGGTCGATGCGGCCTTCGCGGCGCTGAAGGAGCACGGACTGGCGGTGCAGCAGATCCGTCGCGAGAAGTACATCTCCTCGCGCTGAACCCCATGCAGGGGGAGGGCGCCCCCTGCGGATCGGCCTATAATCGCCCCCCATGCATGCCCAAGCCGTCCCGTCCCACCTCTCGGCCGAGATGCGGCGCTATGCGGCGCTCGACCAGCGCCTCCTCGCCGCCGTCCGCGCCATCCGTATCCTTCCCACGGTCTCCTGGCCGGCTTCGGTGGAAGAGCGGCTGATCGAGGAGTTCGGCGCAGGGCGCCTGTCGATCCCGGACATTCGTTACCGTCCGCCGGCGTTGGGTGACACGCGGGCCGAACTGGAGGCCATCGAAGCCGAGGCGGACGAGGATCACCCGATCGCGGAATACCTCCGTCGCACGGCTGAATCCTGGCGAATCGCCACCCGCATGCTCGACGCCGCGGGCACGGACGGCGTGACCGAGGCCTCGATCGCGCTTTACGGCAAGCCGGGCGACGCGATTCCCGGCGGCAACCGGAGCAATCTCGACGCCGCGCGCTATTTCGTCGATCTGGCCGACGAACTGGGCGCCGACCTCGAAACCGAGGACGCGATGGGCAGTATCCCCGCGGAGGAGCTGCGCCGGGACATGGCCGAGCGACTGGATGCCTTCTTCGCGCCCGGAACGATCTCGGTGGAAGTGGACCCGGAATTGACCGCGAAAGCGGCGGCCGGCGCGACGCGGATCCGCCTGCGCGGCGGCGTGCGCTTCACGGAATACGACCGTCACCAGTTGCTGGCCCACGAAGCCTTCGTGCACTCGCTCACGGCGTTGAACGGACGCGAGCAGCCGGTGCTGGCGTCACTGGCGCGAACGTCGCCGCGTGTCACCGCGACCCAGGAAGGACTGGCCGTCTTCGCCGAACTGATGTCGGGTGCGATCGACATTTCGCGGTTGAAGCGCATCAGCCTGCGCATCCTGGCCATCGACATGGCGCTGAACGGCGCGGATTTCGTCGAGGTCTTCCGCTATTTCCGCGAGTGCGGCCAGAACGTGCCCGACAGTTTCCATTCGGCCCAGCGTGTCTTCCGTGGCGTGCCCCTGACGGGCGGCTCCGCGTTCGCGAAGGACAACGTCTATCTCAGTGGCCTCCTGGCGGTGCATACGTTCTTCCGGTGGGCCTTGCGCCAGCGTCGTCTCGACCTGTTGCGCAACCTGTTCGCGGGAAAGCTCGCCCTTCACGACGTGATGAGCCTCGAGGCGCATTTCGAGAGCGGCGACATCGCCGTGCCGCGGTACCTTCCGCCGTGGATGCAGCATGTGCATGGGCTTGCCGGGAAGCTGGCGTTCTCGTTGTTCGTCAATCACATCCATATGGCAGGCGTGGAGGCCGAGGAAATTTCCCTCGGCCTCTGATCCGATCCGTCAGCGAATCTCGACTTCGCCGGGCGACAGCGCGAAGAACGCGCCCTCGACGCAGCTGGCACGAAGCAGTCCATGACGCGACGCCGCGGTGTTCTCGGGAATCGTGACGCTGGCGCGGCCCGTGTTGGGCACGGACGCCGCGAGCGGCGTCTCCAGGAAGCTGCGGCCGCCGTCCAGCGACAGGTCGATGCGGATGGCGTCGCACGAAATGGGCGCCTGCCGCGTGCCTGCCACTTTCCATCGTAGCTGGCGCGCCTTGCCTTTCCGGAGCACGGCGCCGGCGACAGGGGCGGTGAGTTCGAACGCGGCTCCCGTATCGATCACTTTGACCGTGCGGTCGGCCGACACGACGTGCGAGCGATGATCGAGGTTGTCGCGCACGGTCATGCGGAAATGCAGGTCGCGCGAGGTCTGCGGATAGGCGTCGCCCAGTCCGAGCGCTTCATCGCCCGTCAGCACGGCCATCGAGGGAAAGCTCCGCTGGGGTTCCCTGGCCGGTGGACGCGAACGGAACAGGGGGCCTGAACCCACGTCGGCGACCGCGTTCTCCATCGCCTGCGCTTCGCCGGAATCCATCTGCTCGAACGCGTACGTCAGGCGCGCCGACGGATCGACGAAGCTGGTCGATCCGGTGAGGCTGAAAGGTGTGCGCGCAGGCACCACCAGCGGCTTGTGCCAGCCGTCGGTATCGAGGAACGGGGCGGGAAGCGCGTTGACGATCGCCTTGGCGCACGTACCGCCCTGGCTGGCGAGCCAGCTTTGCACTTGTTCGATGCTGGCGGCATGAAAGTAGGGATCGGTCCGTGGCTGCAGGTCATGCGCGTCACATAGGCCGGCATAGCCCATCACCGTCGAGCCGCTGGCGGGTTCGAAGCCGCTTTGCA
>Ga0209216_1000206_pt1 | contig 11392 bp, 14 predicted proteins | sample TexAe_OM2H0_O2_FD_187940 | JGI IMG/M metagenome (GOLD analysis project Ga0209216, IMG submission 187940) | Forest soil microbial communities from Davy Crockett National Forest, Groveton, Texas, USA - Texas A ecozone_OM2H0_O2 (SPAdes) (version 2) | ecosystem: Environmental > Terrestrial > Soil >... | reverse complement strand
ATGATATTGGCATCCGAGAATCCGGCCCCGCGAACCTTGTCGAGGTCGGCCGCCGCAACACGACCGCGCAGCTGAGTTACCGTCCGGGCAAAACGGATGGCGGCTTGGCGCTTCGGATCTTCGGAAAAGCCCTCGCGATTACGTGCAATCTCTTCCTCGGAAAGCCCGGCAAAGGTACGCGATACATGTGCGTGTGCCGATAGGCAGTAATGGCATCGATTGACTTCTGAAACGACCATGGCGATTCCATCCCTGGTCGCTGCGTCGAGCGTCGTCGCCAGTGAGCTCATCAACCCCAGCCAACCCTTGAGTACGGCAGGGCTGAGCGCCATCAGGTGATGAAGGTTCGGAGTGAACCCGAGCTGCCGTTCCACCGCGTCGAGTGTTCCGTGGGCTTCGGGCGCGATGTTATCGCGGGTAGGAATTTCAATCTGTGACATAGCCAAACCTCGAGAGTAAGACGTCAACCGTGGATGGTGGTCTTGCCGGGCGCATCAGGGTAGTACTGGGGAGCTTCGCGCCTGTCGTACTTTGCATAGTCGCGAACGACGCGCACGTGGCGGGCCCTTACACCATCCGGCACCTTGAACGTTTCGTTGAAGACATCAGCGGAGGCGCGATCCTTCCACACGATCATCAGAATGAGATCGCCCGGGGACAGAACAGCGTCATACACATCCCACTCCACCAGCGTGGTCATGCCATGGGGCAGCCCGAGTTTTTCCGCGATCTCCTGCGGGCTCGATTGCTTCGACGCATCTTTGTCGAATGACCCACTGAGAAGGGTTACCGTCGTACCCACGCCGGTTTGTGTTTCGTCCAGGCGGTTGTTCACCAGTTTCTGCCCATCCGGCACCTGGGTGTCCATGAAAATCTCGCCGACGCGAAGGTGGTAGTCCGCAAGAATGCCGCCACGGCCCTCTTCCTGGACCGAGTGATGTATGGCCCTGGTGCGCCACCTCACGACCGCTTTCTCGTCCCGCCAGCCCGATAGCGAAAGAATCCATCCCTCGCGGGTCAGGCTTCCATACCTGATGTTGTCGACGAAACCATCAATCTTTTCGAGCTCGGGTCGCAACACCTTGGCGTTACCAAGGTAACCATCCCACTGGTCGCTACGGGGATTGACTTCAAACAAGACCGAGAACATTTCGCTTCTCCACGAAGGTAGACCGGTTCGTAGGTCAGAGGACAGCTACGCAATCGACCTCGATGTCAAACTGACCGGCCCATGCCGGGACATTCACAAAGATTCTTGCCGGCGGTACTCCGGGGAAGTACCTCGCGTAGATCGCGTTCACGGCGGGGAACTTGTCTATCTGCGTGCAATAGACGTTGCACTTGAGGACCTTGTCCATCGTCGACCCCGACGTTTCGACACAAAGCTTGAGTTGATCCATGACAAGCTCCGTCTGTCGCTCGATCGACACGTTGGCCACTTCACCGGTTTCGGGGTCAAATGGCGGTAATCCCGAGACGAAGATCAGGTCACCCGCCCGGGCGACCACGGATGTCGGCGCCTTCCAGTTCTCGAGATACGTGGAGAGCGGCTCCACACGGATGATTTCGCGATCCATGATTTACTCCTCGCAGAGGAAACGGGGCCGATATGAGTCAATCATGCGCCCTGTGTTCGTGCCGTCACACCCTCGAACGAGGCTCTTCCGATTCACCCTCCTGGTGCAGGGGGCTTTGCTCGTCGCCCCGTTCCTTGCCGACCACACTATGGAACGCACGGGCAAAACTGCTCGTGCTCCTGTAGCCCAGGCTTCGGGCCACTTGTTCCATTGACATTCCCGGAATGGCCAGGAGCGACGCAGCGCGTTGCATTCGCGTCTGCCTCAGGGCGAGCATGGGAGAACACCCAAGGGCCTGCGAGAAGCGTTCCGTGAAAGCGGATCGACCCAGGTTGGCGGATTTCGCAAGGGTCGAGACCGAGTGGGATGCTCCTGGTCGCGCCAACATGAGTGCATAAGCCCGCGCGATAGGTGGGTCTTTCATGATGCGAAGGTGGCGGATCCAGGGCTCACCGGCTCGATAGGCGTCGCCAAATACCTCAACGGTCAGTTGCTTCAGAACAGCGCCTATCAATGCACGCGTGCCTACACGGGGTGCTCTCCACGCATTGAAGGCGCGCAGGAGTTGATAAGACGCTACCTGTGCATGGTCCACCTTCAACGAAATCGGTTGAAGGAGCGAGTCGAACGGATCCGACAGCGCACCCAGGCAGGTCTGGACGCAGACAGTAAGGATAACCAGGGGTTCGATGGCGGCCAGGTCATGCGGATGCGCCGATAAGGACGCCTGATGTTGCACTTCCAGGCCGAGCGAGGCAGTTGCGGTTACCGCCATTCCAGCTGGAGCGACGACCAGGAAACCCGCATCCACCGGGAACGGCTTGTGCGCCGCGACCCGCAGTTCACCCGTGCCGCTTAATGCGTAGTGGAACGACACATGCGATCGCTGCGGAAGGTGGATGCGGGCACCGTCCTCGAGCTCGATCTGTTCAAAAAGCGTCGCCTTCACGTCCAGGAGGTTCAGTAGCTCGTCAAGAACGCCCGCATCGGCGGCGTTGGCAGGATCAACGGACATACAGCTCTCGGCCGCATTTTGAAAGTGAGTGCGAAGAAAGCTAGGTCATGGCAGCACATTAAGCTCCCCTCGAACGAGTCATGACGCCGTCGACTCAAATGGGGGTTTGAAAGGCGCGAGGGGACGACGACGCTTCAGCACTTGTGGAATGAAGATTAACCGTCCAGCCCCGCAATCAAACTGGAGTCGCCCAATGCGTCACAAGACCGAAACGGTAAACGGCGTCAGCATCTACTATCGCGAGGCCGGCAGGCCGGGCTTGCCCAAGCTGCTCCTCCTGCATGGATTTCCGGCTTCGAGCCATCAATATCGACACTTGATCGCGGAACTGTCGGATTCGTTCCATATCATCGCGCCCGACTACCCGGGATTCGGCAACTCGGACATGCCCGATCCTTCAAAGTACTCATACACGTTTGACAGCGCTGCCGCCTCGATCGAAGGATTGCTCTCCGCACTCGACTTCACGAAGTTCGGCTTGTACGTGCAGGATTACGGTGGCCCGGTCGGATTTCGCATCCTGGACAAACACCCAGAATGGCTGGAATGGCTGGTGATTCAGAACACGAACGCGTATGTGAACGGATTTACGGAAGTATGGGACGGCCTGCGCAACGCTTACTGGAAAGACAGAAGCAAGAAGAACGAGGAGGCGATCGGCGCATTTCTCGAGCCGGATACGATCAAGACCATCTATCTCCATGGCCATGACGATCCAGCGGCTATCAGCCCGGATAACTGGCAGATGGACAACCACTTCCTCGAAAGGGAAGGTGCGCGACAGGTGCAGCTGGACTTCTTCTACGACTATCGAACAAACGTCGAGCTATACCCGAAGTGGCAGGCTTTCCTTCGCGACCATCGACCGAAAACCATCATCTTCTGGGGGATGGGCGACATATTCTTCACTCCCGCCGGGGGAAGGGAATACCTGAAAGACCTCCCGGAGGCGGAGTTTCATCCGCTGCAGTCCGGGCACTTCGCTCTTGAGGACAACCTGGAATTCATCGCGGGGAAGATGCGCGATTTCTACTCGGGACTGAACAAGTAAGGGCGCGACGGTGGGCTGCCCGGAAGGCGGCCCACCGTCAATTCAGGAAACCCCGCCGGATAGCGATCCTCACTGCATGGGTCCGATCGTTGGCGTTGAGCTTGGCCAGGATGGCCTTCATTCTCGACTTGATGGTCTCTTCGGCAACGCGCAGGTACACGCCAATCTCGCGGTTGCTCAAGCCTTGGGAGGCAAGCTCGAGGACACTGAGTTCCCGGGCATTGAGCTGCTCCTCGCCATGGTGACCGTGAACATCGTCGAGCACCTCGGAGGTGACGTGGCGCCTTCCAAGGAATGCCGCTCGAAGGGTATCGGTGATCTCGCGCGAACTGGCTGTCTTCAGGAGGTACGAAGTCGCTCCAGAGCTAAGCGCCCGGTTGACCCGCGCATCGCCCGAGTAAGTCGTCAGGACAACGATCGGTGTTTGCGGCGCCATCTCATGAATGCATTTGATAGCCTGGATACCGTCGGTCCGCGGCATCTGTAGATCCATTACAACCAGATCGGGCGTGTATTTGGGAAACGCCTCGATGGCATCCTGTCCATCCGCGAGCTCCACGACGACTTTCATGTCCGGTTCGTCGTTGAGCGACGCACGAATTCCTGCCCGCATCATCGGATGGTCGTCGACGAGCATGATCCGGATTACGACATCAAGATTCATAAGAGCCACCCGACAGCCCAGAGATGATGGGTCCCTGTTGGCCAAGAAGAACCGCCTGGCCTCCGAACGCATTGCTTCGGAACGAGGCACCGGCGCGCCGCTGAAGGCCTGATTCTACGCCGTACAGCCGGCGGTGTTTCACTCTTTAGAGTCAGATTCACGCGAAGGCCACATCCACTCGATAGAGGGCAGACCCCGGGAGCCATCCGGGTAAGCTGTTGTTCCATTTCCCGTGGACATGGTGGGTGAATTGAACACTGACGCGGCCGGAGGCTCGACGGATCGTGACAAGACTAGTGGACAGTGCTCGCGTGCTAATCGTTGATGCTCACCCTCTCATGAGGCAAGGCCTTCGCGCCGTGATCGAGCAAGACGAAGAAATGGTGGTGGCTGCCGAGGCTGCTTCTGGTAGAAGCGCGGTGGTGGCCTTCAGGACAACGCAGCCCAATGTCGTCTTGCTGGATATTGAGTTGCGTGACGACGACATCCTGACAACGGTAGACGCGTTGAGACGCTCGGATGCGCACGTCGTCATCCTCTTGATGGCGACATTTCCCGGTGACAGGCGGATTGCGGCGGCTATGTCAGTCGGGGCGACTGCCTGTTTTCTTAAGACGTCTACTGACGACGAGATCCGTGCGCAGATTCGCACGTCGCTTGCGCGCGGGTTCGTGGGATCCCGCGATTCCCGGCGTTGACTCATCCGAGGCTAGCCCCGTCGCATCGTTCTCAGGCTTCATGGTGCGGAAAGCCAACTCGGAAGTGGTGCAACTGACATTCGGCAAGGGACGGCATCCTACCATCTGGAGCTAAATCGTGACCCTTATTGATCAAGCGCTAGAAGCAAATCGCGAGTACGCGAAATCGCCGGACCCTAAACTCAAGGAACGGCCGGCTCCACGGCTCGCCGTCGTGACCTGCATGGATCCACGGCTTTCCGATCTGCCGGCAATTCTGGGCCTGCCGCATTCCGATCTCGATGTCATCCGCACTGCCGGCCCGGCGGTGACCGATGAGGTCCTGGCCGAACTCGTAGCCTCGAATCGTGTGATTGGCACGACGGAGATCATGCTGCTGAATCACACGGGCTGTGGGTTCGCCACATTCACCAACGCGGATCTGAACGCCAGGCTATCCGCGGAGACAGGCGACGCGTCGCCCGCCCCGATGGAATTTTTCGCCTACACCGATCCCGTCCAACATACTATCGAACAGATCGAGAAGGTCCGGTCCCACCCCTGGATCGACAAGAAGGTGCCTGTTCGCGGTTTCGTTCTGAATATGGAAACAGGCATGCTCGAAGAAGTTGTTTCGACGGGGAAGATCTCGTCATGAGCGTCAGGTATCGAACCCAGGTCGTCGACGACGTAGAAGTCTTCTATCGCGAAGCGGGGGCGCAGGACGCGCCGGTGATCCTTCTTTTGCACGGCTATCCGACGTCGGGACATATGTTCCGTGATCTCATTCCGTTGCTTGCCGATCGTTTCAGGCTCATCGCCCCAGACCTGCCTGGCTTCGGCCAGACGAAGGCACCGCCGCGTGGGCAATTCGAATACACCTTTGCGAACTTTGCGAAAGTGATGGACGGATTCACCCGCGGTATCGGCGTCGATCGCTACGCAATCTACGTATTCGATTACGGTGCTCCTACAGGATTTCGCCTGGCGGCAGCCCATCCCGAACGCGTTACCGCCATTATCAGTCAGAACGGCAACGCGTACGAAGAGGGCCTGAGCGGCTTCTGGCAGACCTTCCGGACGTACTGGGCCGATCCAAGCGAAGTCAATCGCGATGCTTGCCGAGCGACCCTGACTCCCGAGGTGACAAAGAGCCAGTACATGATGGGCTCTGATCCTGGCTTGGTGGCCCCCGACGGCTATGAACTCGATATCGCGTATCTTGCCCGGCCAGGCCAGGATGAGATTCAACTCGACCTCATCTATGACTATCGGACGAACGTTGCGCTGTATCCGACCTGGCACGCCTACTTCCGCGAACACAAGCCGCCGATGCTCGCAGTCTGGGGCGACAAGGATCCCTTCTTCCTTCCTCCTGGGGCTGAGGCATTCCGTCGTGATTTGCCCGATGCCGAGATCTCATTCGTCGATGCGGGTCACTTCGCGCTCGAATCCCGTGCAGGGCAGGTCGCCGAAAGGATGACGAATTTCCTCGAGAGAAGGTTGCGTAAAAGGTAAGACGGTCCGGGCCACTGACCGACGTCTCGGGCGTTGTTACGATCCCGAGGCGTCTCTCATTTCATTCCCTTGATGTGGACAAGGCTTCGGCAGCAGCCTCGCGGCGCACCAGTGCGGCCTGCCGCCGGTCCCCCCAGTCGGATCCTCCGGAGAAGCGCCCATCCGAACGTATGACCCGGTGGCATGGAATGGCAAACTCGAGAGGGTTCCTGGTACACGCACTGCCGACGGCACGAACGGCGCGCGGTGAACCCACGGCGGCCGCGACGTCGGAGAAAGTCGTCGTTGTACCGAAGGGCACCGTCAGGACGTGCTCCCAGACCTTTCGCTGAAATAGGGTTCCCCGTATATCCAGGGGAAGGTCCAGGTTGCCTTTGGGACGTTCGATGAAGTTGGCGATGGTCCGAACCCAGGATTTCAGGGCGGTCTGCGAATGACGCAGATCTGCCCTCGGGAATCTGCGGCGAAGCTCGTGGATCAGGGCGTCTTCATCGCGCCGCTCCTGCATGATGACGGCGATCAAACGGCCTTGTGTCTCAGCGATGAGCAACTCGGCCACTGAAGTGGACAGGAAGGCGAAGTTGATCAGTTCCCGCTCCGCGGCCGCCCTCTGAGTTCCCGTGACCGTGTTCGCTGAAGTCATCACCTGGTTCCCTTATCTCGATGCGCTTATGCCTTACCAGGCTCGGTCGGGTAAATACCGGCTTCGACTCTACGCTTTGGCCAGACCGTAATCACCAGCCACCGTCTCGTGGCGGACGATCTGCATGCATTGCCGGACGCCCGAACGCCGACTCAAGAGGACGATATGAGGTAGCGGGATGGTCGAGACCTCCCTGAATTCTCAATGGGAGGTTCGGATGGATAGCGGGTTGTACAAGGCGATGGTGCCTGCTGTGGTGCGGGGCCTGGCTGTATTGCGCTCGTACGTTGACAAGGCCGAAGCGGCGGCGGCGGCGGTTTGTACATCGGATGACCAGTACCTGAGGGCGCGACTCGCTCCCGACATGGATCCCTTCATCTCGCAGATTCAACGTGCGACCGACACGGCGAAAGGTGCCGTGGCAAGGCTCGCGGGAATCAGCGGGATGGCCATGTCGGACCAGGAGACGAGCGTATCTGAGCTTCGGGACCGGATCGATCGAACGATTGCCTACGTCAACTCGTTCGACCCGCGCGACTTCATCGGCGCCGATGCGAGAATGATCGACCAACGGTTCCGAGGTGCGCCGTTTGCCATGCGCGGCGACGAATACCTGACGGCGTACGTCCTGCCCAACTTCTACTTCCACATAGCCATTGCGCACGGCATCCTTCGACACCACCTGGTCGTTGTTGGCAAGGCGGATTATCTCGGACATGTGCACGGGAGTCCCGCATCCATGGCGAGCAGGCCCGCTCCCAGGATCCGATTCCTTACCAACTCGCAAGGCGCAGGGTGGCTTCGAGCCTACGCGATCTCGCCCGTGTCGCCGGATGAAACCAGCAGCAATGCGACCACGCAATTCAGCGTCAATATCAGCGGGATTCCGCCAGAAGAGGTGATGGCGGCTCTCGTAGGGGACAGTGGATTGGCGGCGAACGGTGCGTTGCTGCGATTCACGGACTGGATCTGGGACGACGAGTATGAGTCCGATCCGACGGCTACCGTCAGGGAAAAATATGGCGAGGATCGTGATCTGTCAGTCGTGCCCTGTTGGGCGTTTCCGCCTGAAAGGATCGACATGGCACTTCGGACGGTTGAGCTTTTGCTCGTCCGCAACTGGAGCGCGAATCTATATCTTCCCGACGCTCGTCTGACGATTCAATTTCGTGGGCAGGGAGACGTTATGGTCCAGGCCGCGAGCGATGTCGCCGCGGAGGACGTGCGGTACCGCCTGATCGAACTGGGCATCCCATGCAACGACTGCTAAAGCGGTCGCCACCGCAAGATTCGGATTTTTCCCATCCTCCGGCGTTCCTAGAATGGCTCAGAATCGATCACTTATGAGGAGCGCGCCATGAAGCATCAGAACGCCAAGCTGGTCCTGAACTTCCGTACGCCAGGCCAGAAGGCTGGTCACGCCATTCGTTACGGTTTCGGCGAGGCGATGGGTGGACGCCTGCTGGTCGCCGAGAGTGATCGAGGGGTGTGTGCGGTCCTTCTGGGCGACACCCAGGAAGAACTGGTCAGCGAGCTCACCGGGTCATTTCCCGATGCGACGATATCGTGCGACCAGGCCGCGTTGAGCGACGCGATCGAAAAGGTCGAACGGTATGTCGGAGGCCGCGGGGACGGCGACGTCATTGAGCTGGACATCGGCGGAAGTGAGTTCCAGCAGGATGTCTGGCGCAGCCTCCTGGATATTCCCCCGGGCGAAACTCGAAGCTATCGCCAGGTTGCAGAAGCGGTGGGCAGGCCCCGGTCGGTACGGGCAGTAGGTTCCGCGTGCGGTGCAAACCTCCTCGCTGTCGCCATACCGTGCCACCGCGTGGTTCGGGATGATGGCGCGCTCTCGGGATATCGATGGGGAGTCGTGCGCAAGAAGACGTTGCTGGACAACGAGCGCACGCATTGACCGTCCCGCATGCCATGTGACTGCCTTAGAAAGAGGTTTCGCCCGTGGAACTATTCCTGAGCAAAATCGACTCGCCGCTAGGTGAGCTCCTGCTGGTTACCGACGCTCAAGACGCCATTCATGCCCTGGATTTCGCCGACCACCGGCCGAGGCTCATGCGCGGCATGAGCGCTCGGTATGGCGCGGTGAATATCGTTGAGCGAAAGGCGCCGGCAGCTATCGCTTCGGCTATCAGTCGCTATTTTTCCGGCGAGGTCGACGCACTGAACGAACTTCCTGTCGTTCTGGCGGGAGGATCCGAGCTCGAGCAGCGTGTCTGGTCGGCGCTTCGAGACATTCCGTCCGGAACAACGACATCGTACGGCAAGCTTGCGAAAACACTCGGATTTACGGATCCGCGTGCGGCGATCGATATCGGCGCCGCGAACAAGGTGAATCCCATCGCGATCATCGTCCCTTGCCATCGCGTGATCGCCAGTGATGGCGGGCTCAAGGGATATGCGTGGGGTCTGCATCGAAAACGCTGGTTGCTTGAACACGAGAGGGCGATTCCGAATGAATCCGACGTTCCCTCGACGAATAACCTTCCAGGATTCTGAGTAAGCCAGCGATGAAAGATTGCAAGACGTGGCGATTGCTCGGCGCCGACGGCACGTTTTTCGAGAGCGAGCGGCCGGGGACGCTTGGAGGGCACCGTAAGTCCCGCATCTACGGCCGGCTGGACTGCCGGGTCGCTTTGCGCGCCATCGCACGCGGCGGATACAAGGCGCACCGCGTTTTCTTTGCCGACCGTGACTCGGCTGTGGCTGCCGGCTACCGACCATGCGGTGTTTGTCTGCCGGAAGAATACGCAAGGTGGAAGCAGGAGCGGCAATAGCGCATTTCATCCTTCCATTGCCCTGACCCGACTTGGATTTGGCTGTGAAACGTGCAACAGTATGCATACAAGTGTGCATGATTGTGCACGATGCCGCAAGATAATGCAGTCTTGGGGCGATTGGATGACGACGGGGCTCCCTCATATGCATATGGTTCACGCTGCTTGCTGGACACGAAACCTTGAAGAGGCGATGGCCTTCTGGTGTGACTTCCTCGGCGCGACAGCCGGGGATATCTACCACAGCAGTCGACGCCAGGGATTCAGGTCGTGCTTTATCCGGCTTCCCGGCGGGGGTACCCAGATCGAATTGATGAGCGGGCCCTGGCTTCCCGAGGATGAAATAGCGGACCGTCCGGGCTGGGATCACATCGCTATCTCGGTGGGTGGCGTAGCCGACGTTGACGCGCTCGCGGCGCGCTGCCGCGAGGCCGGAAATCTGGCAGCCGAACCGCGCGTAACGGGCGATGGCTATTACGAAGCGATTGTCAGGATGCCGGACGGGACGCCGATCGAGATCGTCGCGGCGTAGAAACGTGTATGACCCGAGCAGCGGAAACCCCGTGCTAGAGACAAAGCCATGCTGAAGTGGTGTGTCGTCGGCGTCCTCGCGCTTGCCTGCCTCTTCGGCGGGCCGGCCGAGGCATCCGCGGCGTTTGACAACCAGTTCGAGCACACGGCCTTTCGCGCGTCCGACGGCGCGCCCCAGTGGGCAACGGATATCACGCAGGACGCGCAGGGATTTCTGTGGTTCGCGTCGAACAGCGGGCTGCTTCGTTTTGATGGCGTGCATTTCGACGCGCGACCCGCCCATACGTTTCCCACGGGTCTCATTCAATCCGTATACGCGACACCTGATGGTGACCTTTGGGTGGGTTACCGGCTGGGCGGTGTGGCGCGGCTGCATAAAGGCAGGGTGGACGTTTACAAGTTCGGTGGCGCCATCCCCTCCGGGACGGCATTCGCCTTTCGCAGAACGCCCGACGGTGCCATATGGCTTGTCTGTACGAATGGAGTGGCCAGGTTCATCGAAGGTCGCTGGGAAGGCGTCGGCGCAGCCTGGGGTTATCACGGGGAGCGCCTATCGGATGCCTTCCTGACCAGCGACGGAAGCCTCATGCTCCTGGACGCCGACGGCAAAGTGCTTGTGCTCCCGGCGGGCGGGCGTCGATTCTCCGAAGTGGCGGTGGATGCGGCGGAAACGGCGCTGCGCAAGTCGCCCAGAACACAATGGTGGTTCTACGCACCCCAGCTCCACGGTGGTCTGTTGGCCAACGATCACGCGCTGTGGACAGCCGACGGCGAGGGTCTGCGCCGCGAGGCGAATGGAAAGACCGCTTCGTTTGCCGCTGCTCAAGGGCTGTCGTCGAATACAGTCGGCCAGCTTCTGGAAGACCGCGAAGGCAACGTCTGGGCGACGACGGCGGAAGGCGTGGATCGCTTTCGTCCTGTCCG
>Ga0209216_1000205_pt1 | contig 11446 bp, 10 predicted proteins | sample TexAe_OM2H0_O2_FD_187940 | JGI IMG/M metagenome (GOLD analysis project Ga0209216, IMG submission 187940) | Forest soil microbial communities from Davy Crockett National Forest, Groveton, Texas, USA - Texas A ecozone_OM2H0_O2 (SPAdes) (version 2) | ecosystem: Environmental > Terrestrial > Soil >... | reverse complement strand
TGGGAGGCGGCGCACCGCATGGCTCGTACTGCGGGGCGAGCCGCCCGCGCTCCTACTTAGGGCACTATCCGTTTTTCGTTTACGATGGGGGCTGAGATGACTGGCCAACTCAGCGTGCAGCCGCTGGCGGAACTAATTAACGAAATATCCGCCAAATCCCTCGCCGGCAAACTCCAACTCGAACGCGACCGCATCAAGGTCGTCATCTATTTCGACAACGGCGAACTGCTCTACGCCGCGGCTAACCTGCGCACGTTGCGACTGCGGGAGTACTTGCTGAAAGCCGGGATCAACGAAGCGGCCCTGGCGCGTTACGGCGAACGCCGTCCGGACCTCGAACTGGCAAAAGTACTCGTAACAGACCACTTGCTGACACCCGCGGCAGCCGAACAGGTTCAAACCAAACAAGTCACTGACGTCCTCCGCGTCGCGCTGCTTTGGACTGAAGGTACGTGGGAATTCGATGAACGTGCGCGTCTTGACGAATCAACGCGAATCAAAATCGATCTCCGCAGTTTGCTGCTCGAAACCGGCCGGCGCACGGCTCCGAAGTTTGCCGCCTCGCGCTTTCACCTCGCGAACGAGTTGATCTCACCCGTCTCAACATCGCTCGAGTTTTCGAACCTGCTACCGTCGGAGATCTTTCTTCTTTCACGACTCGATCGTCCCACGCCTTTGCAGGACCTTGTCGCCGTCAGCGGCGTCAGCGAGAACGAAGCCTTTGTTGTTCTGTACTCGCTCGCGCTTGCTGGATTGCTCGAACGCGAACAGCGGCACAACACGTTTCGCAGCCAGACGTTTCATAGCCAGTCTGGGGCGGCGACTCAACCGGAACCTGAAAAGCCAGCGCCGCCTCCCGAGCCGCCGGAAGAAAAGACCGAAGAAAACCTCGAAACGTTTCTCGCAAGACTCGAACGTGCGCAAACACATTACGACGTGCTCGACGTCACAAAAGAATCATCACCAGCACAAATGAAGGTCAAATATTACGAACTTGCACGGCGCTACCATCCGGATCGCTTTCGTAAAGCCGAACCTTCATTGCTGGCGCGCACCGAATCGGCGTTCGCGCGCATCACGCAAGCGTACGACACGTTGCGCGACGATAGCCTTCGTGCAAACTACGACGCAAAACTCGCTGCACGCCAGAAAGCCCAACAAGTCGCCGACGCAACTGCAAAACCGAAAACCGAAACGCCTTCAGTCGCACCAACTGCGACGACTGACAGTACTCCTCAGATGCCGCCCCAACCCGGACTTTCCGCTGCCGAACGCGCTGAAGCGCAGTTCAAAGAAGGTCTCGCCGCACTCGAAACCGGGGAACGAAAAGTGGCCATCGGACTCTTCGCGGCGGCTGCGAACGCAATGCCGAAAGAAGCTCGTTATCGTGCCTTTTACGGCCGTCTGTTGGCCGAACGCGAACACACGCGCCGCACGGCCGAAGCGGAGTTACAGGCAGCTATCAAACTCGATCCAAAGAACGGCGAATATCGCGTGATGCTGGCGGAGTTGTACCGCGATCTGGGCTTAATGCTGCGTGCGCGCGGCGAGGCCGAACGCGCTCTCGGCATCGACCCAAACAATCGCAAGGCGCAGGACCTGTTGCGCGTGTTGAAATCAGTGTGAGAAATTGAGACGTTATGGTCGCACTCCAACGAACTGAGTTGATCGACAAAGCAGCCGGTGAAGCGTTTGCCGAGCTCGCGAAGACTGCGGATCGTTTCGAACGTTACGATCATCCGCACGCGCAACGGATTGCCGCCATCGCGGACGAGATCGCGATGATGTTTCATCTGGCGCGTCACGATCGCGGCTCGCTGCACGCGGCGGCGCTGTTGCACGACCTTGGCGAAGTGGCGATGGAACGCGATTACATTCAGGCGTCGCGGCCGTTGACCCTTGAAGAACGGATTGACCTGTCGCGGCATCCGGTGATTGGCGAACGCGAGGCTTCGCGCGTGGGCGCGGATCGCGCTGCGCAACTGTTAGTGCGTTGGCATCACGAGTGGTGGAATGGCGCCGGTTATCCCGACGCGTTGCGACGCGAAGAGATTCCGCTCGCCGCGCGCATCCTGCGTGTGGCTGACACGTATGCTGCGCTCACTGATGCGCGTCCTTTTCGCGCGGCGTGGAGTGAAGAACGCGCGCGGCGCGAGATTGAGGATCGTGCGGGTATTGAATTCGATCCGGCGGTGGTCAGCATGTTTCTTTCGATGGATCCGTTGCCGGAAATGGCTTCGTACGCTCGCGGTTTCGGTGAAGAGCCGGCGATTGAACCGGAACCGAAGAAAGAACGCGGTTGGAGCTTGTTCTCCTCGTTTTCGAAATAAGAACTCCCGCAAAGGCGCAAAGAAAAGCGGACCCACTGATTTAACTTTGCGTCTTTGCGCCTTTGCGGGAAACTGATTGCTACTTATGCTGCAATTCCCAAATGGCTGGTTGGCGTTTGAACTCGGCGTGCTGCGCCGTTTGAAGTTTAGCTCCGTGGCTTTGCCTTTCACCGGCGAACCGGAGCTCGCCGTGCAACTCAAACGATCGAAAGTTCGCGTCGCCGCGAACGATCCGATGATCTGGTCGCACACCAAAGCACTTGCGCTGATCGAAAACAATGTCGACAAGCTCAACGAAGAAGAGATTCAGGCGTTAACCGACGACGCTTACATTCCCTGGGAAAAGCTAAACAACCCGTCGCTGCTCAAGTGGTTCAACGAAACTGACGCCTGGTGGTTTGATAATCTCCACCTGAACGCGCAACAACTCGATCCGTACAAACAGGCGCTCGCACTGACGGCCGGCATGATGACCGGCGACTACGTGCTGTCGTTCAACGAAGAAACTCGCGCACTGCGAAAGCCACTGTCGCTGTCAGACACGTTTCGCCGTTTGCTCGATTGTTTGCCGGAACCGCAGGACAACGGCATGCGCAATCAAAGCAGCAACCAGGACGTGCGCAGCTTCGTCGCCGAACGACATCACACGGATCTGCTCTTCCTGCGCTTGCCGGTTCCCGTTAATCAAACTCCGATCGTGCGAGATCCGCTCGTCACCTGGCGCGAAGAATGGCTCCGCGGCAGTGACGATTTCTGGATCGACTTCGAACGCGCGCGACAGGCACGGCTCGGTTCGCCGGTGCAGAGCAAACAGCAGTATCTCGGTTTTGTCGAAGATCTACTGCGCAGTGCTTCACACATTCCCACCTGGGCCATCGCCCACACGGAGAACGGTTTCATTTCGAATGATGAACTGGTTGAGAAAGTGAGCCGCGTGCGGAAGGTGGCTCAGATCTACTCGAAAGATTTCTCCGACATGCTCGGTGTGCGCGCCTCGATGATCGTCGCGAACGCCTAAGTTTTGAGTTCAGCCTTTAGGCTGCTGCGTCGCACGCAAGCTAAAGCTTGAACTCTAAACAAAGTTTCAAGCCTAACGAACAAATCTGTAGCCAACGCCTCGAACGGTTAACAAATGACGCGGGCGTGAGGGTTCGTCTTCGAGATACTTGCGCAAGCGGACGATGAAGTTGTCGATCGCTCGCGTGTCGGTGTCTTCACGCAGTCCCCAAACTTCTTCGAGTATCGCGCTGCGCGAGACGATCTTTCCTTCGTGATCGATCAGGTAGCGTAAGAGTTCCGCTTCCATCAACGTGAGTTGCACTGTTTGTTCTTCCGAGCGCAGTTCCAACGCTTCGAAGTCGATCGTCTTGTTTCCTACAGCCACGACACTCGCGTCGTTCTTGGTTTGATCCTTTTGAAACCACTCGCGGCGGCGTAACAACGCATTGATCCGCGCCAGCAACACTGACAGATCGAAAGGCTTCGGCAAGTAGTCGTCGGCGCCGGCTTCAAAACCGCGCAGCACGTCCTGCGCCTGTCCGCGTGCGGTCAACATGAGGATCGGAACGAAGTGTCCCTGCGCACGCAACCGTGAAGCGAGCGCGAAGCCGTCCATGCCGGGCAACATCACGTCGAGCACGACGACGTCATACGCCGAGCGATCGGCGAGCAACGGATACGCCTCCTCCGCGCTCCCCGCCACATCAACCTCATACCCCTCGGCCTTGAGGTTATAACGAAGCCCATCCGCCAGATGCTTCTCGTCTTCAACTATTAAGACCACACTCATCTTTATTAGTTCTGTGCCTCTTGTGCTTCTTGTGCCTCTTTGTGGCTTTACACGCGTGGAAGCTGGACCGTGAACGTACTCCCGTGACCTGGTCCGGCGCTCTCGGCATAGACGCGCCCGCCATGTTTCTTCACCACTGACTTCACAATAAACAATCCCAATCCGGTTCCTTTGACCCGCGCCATGAAGCGCCCGGGCACACGATAAAACCGCTTGAAGATGCGCCTCAGTTGCGACTGTGGAATCCCGATGCCCTGATCGGCCACGCGCACCGTCACGCGTTTGTCGTCAGCCGCAGAAACTGAAACCACCACTCGCACCTCTTCATCAGAATACTTCACCGCGTTATCGAGCAGATTGGCGAACGCCGCGCGCAGTTCATCGATATCGCCGGACACGCGCGCATTACTCGCCTCCGGCGACTCCGTGTACATCAAATGCGTTTCGTTCAATCCATACTGCACCCGCGCCAGTTCCAAACACTCGCGCACCATCTCGCCCAGATTGATCGCCGACTTCGCAATGTGACGCCCACGGTGACGCGTCCGACTCGCCCGCAAAACTTGTTCGACCGTCTTCGACAGCCGATCGCTGTCGGCGAGCATGATGTCGTAAAATTCCTGCCGCTGTTGCTGGTCGACGTCGCGCGTCTTGAGCGTCTCGAGATACAGCCGGATCGACGCAACCGGCGTTTTCAGTTCGTGCGTGACAGCATTGATAAACGCGTCGTGCTGCTCGTTGCGCCGTATCTCGCGAATCAAAAACGTCGTATTCAGCACGAGTCCGAAGATCAGCAGGTTGAAAAAGACGATGCCTAAAACGAGTAGCGCAACCTCGCGCCAGTTGAGAATGATCCAGCCCACGCTCAACGCCACCGCAAGCGCGACCAGACACACGCCCAGCGTGATGAAGAACGCGACGGATTTTCTTCTACGTGGCCTAACGCGCATCGGGCGGATTGTAGCAGTCCGCGTAAGAAGCAAGCTAAAGCTTGAACTCAAAACGTAGTTCAGCCCGTTCTGAGTTCAGCCTTTAGGCTGCGTTGTGGCCCTACGCAACCGTTTAGGCAGACGCACCTTTCCCGTCGCAAAGAGGATCAGCCACACCAAACCAGCCAGTGCGGACAAGAAGCCAGACGCCAGCGTCAATGTTCGCGGCGTGATCGAGTGCAACGACCATCCCGCCGCGGCGGTCGAAAACGCCATGATCAACATCTCAGTCGCACGGTCCGTAGTTATCACTCGGCCACGTAAGTTGTCGGGCAACAGACGCACCAACAGAGTATCCTGCACTGCGTACTCCACACCGAGTAACACGCGCGAGATCATCATCAGCAGACCCGCCGCCCACAGCGCCGGCATCAGACCCGACAATCCGTAGATGATCCCCTGCATGAACAGACACCAGCCGATGAAGCCGATCGTTCGTTGCTTCAGCTCAAAATAAGCACCGACACGACGGGCCAGGAACATCCCGATAAACAGTCCCATACCCGAGGCAAAGTACAGCACCGCCACTGCCGTATCCTGACTAAAGCCATTCACTTCCGCAAAAACCAACGCTCCGAGACGGTCCTGAACCAGATTGCTCGCGCCACCGCCGATCGCCCAGATGATGTTGGTGCCGATCAGCGTCGCTACCACTCCGTTCCTCACGATATAGGACCAACCTTCACGCACATCGGACCAGTAGCCCGCGTAAAGACTCTTCTTTTCCGCTGGCGCCGTTACTTCGGTTCGTTGCTCCCGCGTTTCTTCGTCGGGCACGAGCCAAACCGAATACGCTGACGCCACGAACGAGATGGCGTTGATGACGAAAGCCGCTGCATAACCAACGTACGCGGCGGTCCAACCACCCAGCGCCGCACCTAGCGACATCAGCAGGAAGCGCGAGGAGAACATCAGCGCGTTACCCGCGAGTAAATCTCGTTCTCCGGTGATATTCGGCACGGCTGCGTTCTTTGCGGCTTCGAAGAAGATGCCAATGAACGAAAGCAAAGCCGTCGAGAGATAAGCGATCCACAGATCGTCGGGACTGCGAATCAGTAACGGCGCGAGTGCGACCAACACGCGCAACAAGTCCGTCACGATCATCACCGTGCGGCGTGACCAGCGATCGACAAACGCACCCGCCAGCGGTGCAAATATCGTGGACGGCGCTAAACGAGCGATCAAAACTAACGTCGTGACTTCCGGCGCCGCATGTGACACAACGCGGACCAGTCCGAGCACGGCAATCAGGTTGAACCAGTTGCCGAGTTCGGAAATGATCTGTCCGATCCACAATCGCCTGAAGGAGCGATTACGCCGGAGCAGTTGCATGTAAGTCAGCGAGTCCATTTTGGTATTTACGATTGCCGATTTTTGATTGTCGATTTGTGCTTCGATTAGCGCTTGCTGTTCAGCTAGAAGCCAATCGGCAATCGAAAATCGGAAATCGGCAATGAAAAAGCCGCCCGAACTTAAGGCGGCTCGCAATCTGCGTCGTTCTGTATCGAACGTTCAACTACCAACAAATCGCGGCGGCCGTTTTTCTAAGAACGCTTGAACACCTTCTGCAAAATCCTTCGTCTTCCCTGCTTCGATCTGCGTTTGACGCTCCAGATCGAGTTGACTGCCGTAGTCATTCGTCGCACTCGCTTCGAGCAACTTCTTAATTTGCCCGATGGCGGCGGTCGGTGCGTTTGCGAGTTTCTCCGCCATGGCCATCACCTGGCTCATCAATTCACCATCGGCAGCGACTGAGTTAATCATTCCCATTTCAGCGGCACGCTGGGCGGTGATCAAATCGCCCGTGAACATCATTTCGGCGGCGCGTTTCCAACCTACGAGCCGCGGCAGTATGAAAGTTCCACCACAATCAGGGACCAGACCGATCTTGATAAACGCCTGGTTGAACTTCGCACTCTCAGCCGCGACCACAAGGTCGCACGCGAGTGCGAGATTACAACCGCCTCCGGACGCCACACCGTTGACGGCAGCAATGAACGGCACCGGCGTTTGACGAATCAACAGAATCGATTCGTTCAGTATTTGCAACGGTTCGTCGAAGAAAGCCTCGACTCGTCCTTCGCTGCTGGCCATCTCCTGCATCTCGCGCAAATCGCCACCCGCGCAAAATGCGCGGCCCGAGCCCGTCAACACGATCGCGCGCGCGCCGTTCTCGAGCGCCTCATGGACCGCGGCGTTAAAGTCTTTCGCCGTCTGAACCGTCAGCGCGTTCAAGCGCTCGGGTCGATTTAGCGTTAACACGCAGATCGACCCGTGCATATCCACTTGGATCGTTTCGTATTTCATCAAACCTTCAGATCAGCGTCAGGCGCGAGGTTGTGCGCGACTTGCACTAAAGCAATCGCTACACAGAACTGGCCGTCCCGACGACGGCTTGAACGGAACTGAATCGTTCTTGCCGCATTGATCGCAAGTAATGTCGAACCGCTGACGTTCACCACCACCTGAGGGTCTCGACGAGCTTCCAAAGTTGGCCCGGCGCGCGTCACGACACGGCTTGCAACGTTTCGGATGAGTTAGATTACGTTCCCGGTAGTACTCCTGTTCCCGTTCGCTAAATGTGAACGGAGTGCTGCACTCCGAACACGTGATTTCAAGGTCTGGCATCGCGGTTTCTCCACGAAAGTGAAAACAAGAGGACGTTCACTTTCTTGCTCTTCGGAGCGCTGGCGTGGCGTTTCTTTCAACCACTAGTTGTGGGGCGAAAGCGCTTTTTCTCAAACACTACGCCGAAAAGCTGGCGTCCCGACTGGTTTAATTGGCCTGAGTTTACTCCAGCAAATGAGTGTATTCAAACTATTATTATTAAAATTTGTTGCGCGATCTCATCACCGTTACGCACGAATTGTGGCGTCCGCGCCACACGCGGCTTCATTCCGATGCGTAAATCCACTCGGCACACATGTTGCTCCTGATTGCAGTGAACGTGACGACAACTATTAACTGATTGGGCCCGACTGATTGATCAAACAGACTACCCTCGCAGCCGCAGTTGAAACTCATGGGATAGGACTGCACACCGCCGTTTCAGTGCAGATCCGTTTGGTCCCTGCTCCTCCAGACACTGGTTACGTCTTCCGTCGCACCGACCTCGGCGGTTTTGAGATTCCCGCTACGGTCGAGTCTGTGGCGAACTGTGGTTACGCCACTACCCTCATGCGCACCGGCGTGATGTTGTCCACGGTGGAACACTTACTCGCCGCGTTGCGTGGTCTGAACGTCGATAATGTCTTCATCGAAGTCGACAATCTCGAGATTCCGATCATGGATGGTTCAGCGGAGAACTTCGCGGAGATCATCGAACGCGCGGGAGTCGTGGAACAGCCGCTTGCGCGGCGCGCGCTGCTCGTTCGTGAGAAAGTCTCGTACGAACAAGGCAATCGCGGCATCAGCGTCGAACCGGCAGACACATATCAAATCGATTGTCTGATCGACTTTTCACATCCGCTGATCGGTGTGCAGAGTTTGTTTGTGGAACTAAGCAATGGCGCGTTCAGCCGCGACATCGCGGCGGCGCGAACTTTTGGTTTCACTGAAGAGATCGAGGAGTTGAGACGTGCAAACCTGATTCGTGGTGGATCGCTCGATAATGCGATCGTGTTGACGCGTGATGGAATGTTGAATGAGACCGGACTTCGTTTTCGCGACGAGTTTGTGCGTCACAAGATTCTGGACATCATCGGCGATCTCGCTTTGTTGGGAATGCCGATACTCGGCAAGGTCGTCGCGGAACGCAGCGGTCACATCATGCACGCCGGTTTGATGTCGAAGTTATTGCGCGTGAGATCCGCCTGGGACATTGTGGACATGAAGTAAGCCACAAAGAGGCACAAGAAGCACAAGAAAATGATTTCTTTCTTGTGCTTCTTGTGCCTCTTTGTGGCTTACAACCCGCTCCTCACAATATCGTGAACTCTGATCAACCCTACACACGTCTGATCCTGGTCCACAACCGGCAGCACCGAGATCTGAGACGGACGGTCTTCCATCAACTGCAACGCATCGTAAGCAAGCAACTCCGGCGTCGCCACGGTTGGCTTGCTCGTCATGAAGTCGTCACACGTTAACTTCGCCAACGATTCGTGACTCGTCTGTTCGATCGCCCGGCGCAAATCGCCGTCGGTGATGATCCCCGCGAGCCGTCCTGCTTCGTCAACCACGCAAACCGCTCCCAATCCGCCCTTGCTGATCGCGCGCACCACTTCCACCCACGACGAGCCCACAGCAATCGTCGGATTGTCGCCGTCGCGATGCATTAGATCGCCGACGCGCAACGTCAATCTCTTTCCCAAACGTCCCGCCGGATGATTCACCGCAAAATCGTCAGACGTCAAACCTTTCACTTTCATCACCGTCATCGCGAGCGCGTCGCCGATCGCGAGCGCGACCGTAGTGCTGGTTGTTGGCGCGAGGTTCAACGGACAAGCTTCTTTATCAACCGAAGCATCAAGCACAATATCTACCCGCCGCGCGAGAGTTGAGTTGAGATTTCCGACAATCGCCACGATCGCGACCTGACGATTTTTCAAATACGGCAGCATGTCGACGATCTCATCCGTCTCGCCGCTGTTGCTCAAGACAATCACCACGTCGTTCGGCTGCACGATGCCGAGGCCGCCGTGCAACGCGTCCGACGGATGCAGATACAACGCGGCGGTGCCGGCGCTCGTCATCGTCGCCGCGATCTTCTGTCCGATAATTCCCGACTTTCCAACACCCAGAATCACGACCTTGCCTTGGCACGACGCGAGCAGATCCACTACGCGTTCGACCGCCGACGGATCGAGCCGCGTGGCCGTTTGGGCAATTGCGTCTGATTCGATTCGCAGCAGATTCTGAACTTCTGACAGGTGGGTCTTCGTCATTGTTGGCCTTTGATATACCGGCTCGGCTTACATTTGGCAAGTCGGCTACTCGTCGGTTATAGTCCGGGCTTCGTTCAGGTGAAATTCAGACAACGCCGGTGACCGCATGGGCCTAATCAGTCTGCTTCCAAGAGAAGACCAGTATTTTGATCTGTTCACACAGATGACGCTCTACATCTCCGCCGCCGCGCGCGAACTGAAGGAGATGCTCGCTGACAAGAACCACGCCTACGGCGAGTACGCGAAACGTATCAAGGGTCTCGAACACGCCTGCGATGAACTGACTCATAACATCTCGACGCGGCTGAACAAATCGTTCATCACGCCTTTCGATCGCGAAGACATTTATATGATGTCGACCGCTCTCGACGACATTGTCGACCTGATCGACGATGCCGCGCGGGCGATGATCATTTTTGACGTCAAGGAAATACCTGACTACGCGCGCGACTTCGCCAGCGTGATCGAGCGTATGGCGGAACAACTCAAAGAGATCGTTTCGACCTTGCAGCGGCCGAAAAACGTGACGCAGCGGCTGGTGGAAATTCATCGTCTGGAAAACGAAGGCGACGACTTGTATCACGCGGCGATTGGGGAACTGTTTCACGATCCGCCGGATGCGTTGACTGTGATGAAGTGGAAAGAAGTTTACGAGAAGCTCGAAGCGGCGGTGGATCGCTGTGAGAACGTCGCGAACATCATCGAAAGCGTCATTATCAAACACACATAAGGCATTGCCGATTGCCGATTTTTGATTGTTGATTTAACGGCTCGTCGGCATGAGTGGCACATTAAATTGGCAATCGAAAATCGAAAATCGACAATGCGATGACTGCAACCCTGGCCTTCGTCATCATCCTCGTTTTTCTCGCACTCGTTTTTGATTACATCAACGGCTTTCACGACGCCGCGAATTCGATCGCGACCGTCGTCTCGACGCGCGTGCTCTCGCCGGGCATGGCGGTGATCTGGGCGGCGTTCTTCAACTTCATCGCGTTTGCGGTGTTTGGCACGCGCGTGGCGAAAGCGATTGGCGACGGCGTACGCATGGACGTTATCGATCCCGAGCTCCGCTTGTACGTCTTATTGGCCGCTTTGCTGGGTGCGATTGTCTGGAACCTGATCACGTGGTATCTCGGCTTGCCGACTTCGAGTTCGCACGCGTTGTTGGGTGGTTATGCCGGCGCCGGTATCGCTGCGCATGGTGGTGTTAGTGGTCTCTTGAAGACTGATGTTTGGCTGCGCACGCTGAAGTTCATCGTGTTGTCGCCGATGCTCGGCATGTTGCTCGGGTTCACGTTGATGGTGGCGGTTTACTGGATCTTTCGACGCTTTTCGGCGACGCGAGTAGACAAGATATTCCGGCGCGGGCAGCTTTTTTCAGCGGCGGCGTTTTCGTTGGGCCATGGTGGCAACGACGCGCAAAAGACGATGGGAATTATCACGGCGGTG
>Ga0209216_1000204_pt1 | contig 11450 bp, 8 predicted proteins | sample TexAe_OM2H0_O2_FD_187940 | JGI IMG/M metagenome (GOLD analysis project Ga0209216, IMG submission 187940) | Forest soil microbial communities from Davy Crockett National Forest, Groveton, Texas, USA - Texas A ecozone_OM2H0_O2 (SPAdes) (version 2) | ecosystem: Environmental > Terrestrial > Soil >... | reverse complement strand
CGGAACCGCGCTGAGTATCTTGCCCGATCCGTTCTGCTGATTCGTGTTTTTAACCCGCACCTTTTTCTGAGGCATCTCAAAAAAACAATTTGACTTTTTATGAATGGGAATAAGGTGCGGTCACTCTCCTCAATTGGCTGATTCTCACGGCCTGCTTACTTGCATACTCACCACCTTCAGCCCTTCCCTTATTCGATGCAGGAATTCCTTGCTTCAATGGAGGACATCATCATGGCAACTAACAAGAAGCGCACCAATTTTCTGATCCTCAACTGGCACCGTTTTGGACGCGGCAGATTTTATGAACGGAGTCTTTGATGCTAAAACTCCGCATCTTCTTCGGAGAATTGCATTCCACACTCGTCAATCTGTGTGATTGTGAGCACGCGGACTTGTTTCTCTTGGATTGCAATCAGGAATTGTGGCGCCTTGATGGTCCAATTTTACGAAAGATGAAGGTTGGTAAACGAAACCTGTGCTGCCCGATCGCTTGCTGGTGGCGAACGACGGTAGGCGAGTTGCCCTGATTGATCGTTATTATGGCAATGCCAAAGACCCCAACATGCCGGCCGTGATCATGTTTAATGAAACAGGAACCGAGATCGCGCGTTACCGATTTGCCGACGTCGCCAATCTGCGCAGAGCACTCACGACAACTTCATCAGCCCATTGGTACAGCACGGTTGCCTTCACGTCCGATGGACCTACCTGATCATCGGCACTGTTATTGCTAAGCGCGATCCTGCGACGTACGTGCGCGTCAACTTACCTGAGTGTTTAAGACGGCTCCTTACGAGCAACTGGGGTTAGTACTGTGAATGGCAATCTAATCTCCAGGACAAACATGGCGGCGGTTCTTCGATAACCTTGACCTTTGCATAATGCATGAGTTAGCGGAAACACAGCCGTTCGTTCGCGTATTGATCTCAGACCCACTGTAAGTGCCTCATAATAAGGACCACCCTTGAGTAGAGATTCCGGCTTTTGGGTTAGTAGAAATTCTCTGGGCGTCAGATCGCCGAGAGCGTCGGCCCGTGGCCTAGCTCGAACATTCCCCCCGGTGCATCGTCGCATCAACATCGTGCAGCGACGGCCTTTTATTTATGTTTGACCAAATTAGTGAGCAACCTCACCTGAAAGTGATTGACAGCACCAACTGCGTAGTTTTACCATGCCTACCTCCTTTCTGAAAATGATTTTCAAAATCAGTTTCAGAACGTGCTAAAGCCGGCGTTAGCCGCTTTAGTGTGTAACGCTGACGTCACTTATTACAGGAACGGTAGGCAATGTTACGGTCACTTTCCCTTGAGCGCCGGCTCAAATATTTTCTCTTTCTGTTACTCGCAGCCGCCCAGGTTGCACAAGCTCAAATTTCCGCACAATCATCGATTCGCGGAAAAGTGATAGATCCAAACCGTGCTGCAGTTGTGGGAGCCAGTGTTGTCGCAGAGGCAAAAGGTCGGCCCACAAAACTGTCCGCAACGACTGATCAGAATGGAGAGTTCTCTATCGGAGTTCCCTCCGGTGAGTACACCGTTACCGTGATTGCCCATGGATTTTCTGAAGCATCGCAAACGGTCAATGTCAGTCAGAATGGTAGTCCATCACTTGAGGTGGTATTGCAAGTGTCTGGAGTAGCAAGCAGCGTAACAGTGCTCGGAACAGGCGACTATCAAACGGATGTCATTGGTACGGCCACGAAAACAGTGACACCTTTAGGCGACATTCCACAATCGATCAGTGTCGCCACGAAAGAGCAAATCAGAGATCAACAGATGCAGAGTATTGGCGACGTCATTCGCTATACGCCGGGTCTGGGTGTCCATCAAGGTGAAAATAATCGTGACCAGGTCATCATTCGCGGTCAAAGCACGAGCGCTGACTTCTTCCTCAATGGAGTCCGTGACGACGTGCAGTACTATCGAGATCTTTACAACCTTGAGCGGTTGGAAACCTTAAAGGGACCGAACGCAATGATCTTCGGTCGCGGCGGTGGCGGCGGCGTCATCAACAGGGTGACGAAGGAAGCCAACTTCTCTCCGCTACGGGAAATCTCCATCACTGGCGGCTCCTTCTACAATCGCCGTATTTCCGGAGACTTCGATCAGCCTCTCGGCGACAAGGTAGCTTTCCGCTTGAACGGCGTTTACGAAAACTCCGATAGCTTTCGCGATTTCGTCAATCTCAATCGGTCTGCCATTAACCCAACCTTCACATTTGTTCCCAGTCAGCAAACAAGGATCACAATTGGCTATGAGCATCTGAGCGACAAACGCACTGCTGACCGCGGCATTACCTCGTTTCAGGGCAGACCAGCAGATGTTCCGATTTCAACCTTCTACGGTAACCCCGATGACAGTCATGTTCGTTCCTATGTAAATCTCCTGACAGGCACACTGGACCACCAAATCGGTAAGCTGAATATTCGCAACCGCACTCTCTTTGGTGACTACGATCGCTACTATCAGAATTACGTGCCCGGTGCGACGAATGCAGCCGAAACGCTGGTAACGCTGACCGCTTACAACAACGCAACCAAGCGCAGGAATCTGTTCAATCAGACGGATCTAACCTATAGCCTGTCGACCGGGAGAATCAGGCACACGCTGTTAGGTGGAGCTGAATTTGGTCGACAGCTCACGGATAACTTCCGCAATACGGGGTTCTTCAACAACACGACCACGTCAATTCAAGTGCCGTTCGACAATCCAACCATCAGCACGCCCGTGACTTATCGTCAGATCGCGACCGATGCGAACAATCATCTCACCACCAGGTTGGCTGCGACCTACGTGCAGGACCAGATGGAGATCTCTCGTTATGTACAAGTGGTGGTCGGGCTGCGCTACGACTATTTCGATTTGCAATTTCATAACAACCGCAACAACGACAACCTCAGACGCATAGATAATCTCGTTTCGCCACGCCTGGGACTTGTGTTCAAGCCCATTAACGAGGTCTCGCTATACGGCAGTTACAGCGTCTCTTATCTACCGAGCTCCGGCGACCAGTTCTCTTCCCTGACGACAATTACGGAACAGGTCAAACCAGAGAAGTTTAGTAACTATGAGGTCGGTGGCAAATGGGATGTTCGTAAGTATCTGTCTTTGACCGCAGCTCTATATCGTCTGAATCGCACGAATACAAGATCCATTGACCCCAACAATCCGACGGCGATAATCCAGACCGGCAGCCAGCGCACTAACGGTTTCGAGATCGGCGTGAACGGAAACATCACCAGAGACTGGAGCGTCGCAGGAGGTTATTCATATCAGGATGCTTTCATCACGAGTGCTACTGCCGCTGCCGCATTTGGGAAGCAGGTAGGTCAGGTGCCACACAACACGTTCTCGCTTTGGAATAAATATCAGCTCCTTCCGAGGTTGGGACTTGGGTTGGGTATCATTTCGCGCTCGGATATGTTTGTAGCCGTGGACAACACGGTCCTCGTGCCCGGATACACGAGGGCGGACGCTGGGGTGTTCTACTCTTTCAACGAGAAGTGGAGGTTACAGGGTAATATTGAGAACCTCTTCAACCGCAGATACTTTATCAACGCCGATAGCAATACCAACATCTCGCCAGGTTCCTCGCGCGCTCTGCGTGTTGGACTGATAGCGAGGTTTTAGGTCTTTACGTAGCGGCTGTTTGCCGGCGCCTCGTTTCTCATAAACCTTCACAGCGAGGAGGGCGCCGGGCGAAGGATACATCCTCGACTCCCAACACTAATTTGCGATGATCTATTAATCGTCCATTAATATAGGTCTGCGTATACTCGGTATCGATCCCTCAGAACCAGACAACACCAATGAGCCTGGTGCCGCTCTGGATGTGTTTACACTTGATTCAATATCTCGGGCGGTTTGATGTCGACTGGAAACCCCGTGCTGCACGCACTAATAAGCACAACCGGCTTCTTAGTTGTTGTGTACCCGCATTTCGAAAGATAGGAACATCGCCATGACCATCTTGTTTAGGGTTTTCGGAGTAGTACTTGCAGTCGGACTTACTCTCTCTTTCGCTCAGGCCCAGGAGAAAAAGATTACACGTGCCCAATTACCACCTGCGGTTGAAACGACTGTGGCACGAGAGAGCCAAGGCGCGACGATTAAGGGATTCACTACTGAAGTCGAACACGGTAAAACATTCTACGAGGCATCACTTATCGTCAATGGTCACAGCAGAGACATCTTGCTCGACAAGGACGGAAACGTTGTGGAAGTGGAAGAAGAAGTGTCCCTGGATTCTCTGCCCGCAACGGTGCAGGACGCGCTCAGGAAAGCTGCAGGCTCGGGAACAATCCAACTGGTCGAATCATTGACCAAGAACGGAACCCTGGTCGCCTACGAGGCCCACGTGAAGCGTGGGAAAAAACGATCTGAGATTCAGGTTGGACCAAACGGCGAGAAGCTCAAGCGACTCGAATAGATATTCGCGGTGGCCAGGACACTTCCCAGAAAAGGACGAAGCCAATGATCAATGTGACGAGCATACTACTAATCATGTCGATGGCACTGGCGCCGTTCCAGGGCAGCACAACCTACAAGCTCGAAACTCGCTACCCGGTTCCCGGCAATGGTGGCTTTGACTATGTAACGATCGATAGCGCTGCCCGACGCCTCTACCTATCGCATGGCATGCAGGTCGATGTTGTCGACGCTGACAACGGCAAACTGATTGGGACCATTGCTGATACACCCGGCGTTCATGGGATTGCTCTGGCGCCTGAATTCAAACACGGTTTCACGAGCAACGGTCGCGAGAATAAAGTCTCGATGTTCGATCCCACCACGCTACAACTGATCAAAAAGATCGAAGTCGGCAAGGGACCAGACGGCATTTATTACGACCCCGGAACCAAACGCGTCTTTACTAACAATCATGGGTCCCATGACATTACTGCGATCGACGCCAAAACCGGGCAGATAGCCGGCACTATTAAGGTTGAAGGCGACGGAGAATCGGCAGTAATTGCCGACGGACTTGTTTACGTCAATATTGAAGATACAAACGAAGTAGTGGCCTTTAACCCGAAAACCCTGGAGGTAAAGAGTCGGTTCCCGATAGGAATCGCGAAAACCCCCACGGGTTTGGCCTACGATGCAAAAACAAAACGATTGTTCATCGGCTGCCGTAACGAGCCGAAGATGGTCGTGATGGATGCTGTTTCGGGAAGAGTGATAACGAGTTTTTCTATCGGGAAAGGCGTGGACTATGCGAGCTTTGATCCGCAGGCGAAGCTGATCTTCTTTTCCTGCAGTGAAGGAGTCCTAAACATCTTTCACGAAAAGTCCGCCGACGAATATGAAAACGCCGGCGCAGTTAAGACTCAGCCGAGTGCTCGCACCATGGCGTTCGATACTAAAACCAAAAAGATATTTCTGAGTGCGGCTGAGTACGTCGAAACGCCAGCGACAACTCCCGGCGGCAGACCTCAACGGAGTGTTAAGCCGGGTTCGTTTGTAGTGGTAGTCGTCAGCAAATAGATCGTTCCCGATAAGAAGGGATACCCAAATCTAAACGCCAGATAAATCCACCAAATAGTGGGGTTAGCAACGAAAGGGTATGAAATCTCAAAACAACTTCGTGAGCAAATCAAGAATCCTATGGTCGGCTTTTTGACGGGAAGTTTGTAGGTCAGTAGTTAGTTGTCTTTGAGTTTACCGACATTCGGGAAAGTTCTCCTAATCCGATCATTAGGCCGGAGCCGCCCGACAATTATTAATTTGTGTCGACCTTTGAGGAGTTTTAAAATGAAAGCTACGAAGTCGTTTTCGGCCACCCTTATCGGAATGATCGCGCTGATACTTGCGCTTTCCACCCTCTCTTTAGCTCAAAATAAGGAGAACAGTTTCCGCAATATCAAGATCAAGAACTTTGGCCAAATGGATGAGCGCTTTTATCGAGGCGCCAGGCCCAAAGAGCAAGACTACAAGGCTCTTGCTACGCTGGGTATAAGAACAATCATCGACCTGACGGACAATTCAAAAGAGTACGAGCAACCAGCGGTCGAGGCTGCGGGACTGCGTTATGTCAACATTCCGATGGAAGATAAGAGCTATCCAAGCATCGAACAGATAAATCTGTTTTTGAAGGTGGTCGACGATCCTGCCACCGGAAAGTTTTTCGTTCATTGCGCTGGAGGGCGTCATCGCACGGGCGTTGTGGGGGCGGTCTACCGGTTTAATCACGATCACTGGACCTACGATCAGGTCTTAAGCGAGATGAACCAATACGAATTCGGTTCAGGATTTGGTCATGGCAAGCAGAAGGATTTTGTTCAGAATTATTGGAAGGAGTTCCAGGCAGGACAGTCGAAAACCGCCAAAGGAGCAACCGCTGGCCACTAATCTAAAACTACCGGCGATTCAAGAAAGGCCGCTCCAACTAGGCGGCCTTTTGGTTTTAGTATCCCGCTTACGGCATTTCTGTCAGCCACGCTAATTCCGCTGCTCCCTCTCTAAAGACGCTGGCCAATCTTCCTCAAACAAGGAGGAGATTTATCCTCCGTTAATCTTCACTCATATACAGTTCAACTGAAACACGACATTTGTTTCGCTAAACCCGACTGAATGCCGTCCGAACCGCTTTGATCTCCACTCGTCGAACGAAGGGAGGACTGGCCAGATGTGCTCCTATTTCAGCAACAGGTATGCAGGCTTTAAGGGGCTCGCTGTCTGTGCGTTGTTGCTATTTGGGTCTGTGGCGTTGGCGCCGGGTCAGGAGGTAAAAACCAGTAAACCTCGCTACGAAGAGCTACCTAACTTTGGTCGTGTTAACGAAAGATTGTATCGCGGCGGCCAGCCCGCCAAGGGAGGGATGAACAAGTTGGCAGCCCTCGGGGTAAACACAGTCATTAATTTGCGTGATGACGACCAGCGGGCATCCACTGAGGCCGAACAGGCAAAGTTAGCGGGATTACGATACTTCAATGTCCCCTTCAAACGCCTGGGCCGCCCTACTGATTCCCAGATCAACGAGGTCCTTTCATTGATCGACGCTCCGGAAAACGGCGTCGTTTTCGTCCATTGCCATCACGGCTCGGACAGGGTCGGGACGGTCATCGCGATTTATCGGATCAGCCACGACAACTGGACCGATCAGGAGGCGAAACGGGAGGCCGAAAGTTTCGGCATGAAAATTTGGCAGCGAGGAATGAAGGACTACATTTCCGATTACTTCCGAGCCAAATCTCTTCACAAGAATCAACCGAAACAGCAGCCTCGAGTCCGAAGTGTGCTGCCTATCCTCAGAGACAAAGCGGTGCTTTCCCGCCTTATCGCGGTTGCGTTACTCTAAGCCAAATGCGTTTACTGTTGGTTGAAGACGATGTCCGTATGGCGAGATTTATCGCGCGTGGACTTCGGGAGCAGGCCTACGCAGTCGATCTGGTAAGCGACGGAGAGGCTGCTTTGTATCAAGCTGCAATCAACAACTATGACGCTGCCATTCTCGATCTTATGCTGCCCAAAAAGGATGGGCTGGAAGTCTGCCGCGAGCTTCGCGCTCAAGGTTCGCGGATCCCGGTTTTAATGCTAACGGCACGTGATGCGGTCCACGATCGAATTGCAGGACTGGATTCAGGTGCAGACGACTACCTCTCAAAGCCCTTCGCCTTTGACGAGCTGCTGGCGCGGTTGCGAGCTTTGCTGAGACGTGGTCCACAGCTCCTGCCAACTGTAATAAGCGTTGGGGATCTGGAAATCGACACGCGTGGTCAACGTGCAAGTCGTGCAGGACACCCGGTAACTCTCACCACCAAGGAATATGCACTGCTTGAGTATCTCGCGCGTAATGCCGGCCGGGTAGTAGGTCGCCAGGAGATCGCTGAGCATGTTTGGGAAGATACGTACGACCCCTTCTCCAATCTGATTGAAGTCTATATCAACCGCCTCCGTCGCAAGATTGATGAACCGTTCGCCACCGCGTTGATTCACACCAAACGTGGTGCGGGATATGAATTGCGAATAGACACGAGCGAGAGCGAAGATGCTTAACTCCATACGGGCTCGACTGACATTGTGGTACACGTGCTCACTCGCATTGGTGCTGCTGGCTTTCGCAATAGCCGCATACTTTTTTCTGGCCCACGCAATTAGCCGCCGCACTGACAATTCACTGCTGGAGATGGCACGCGCTTTCGATCACACGGTACGCGCGGAGGAGTTGGAGATTCGAGAGGGACGGGAACAACCTCCAGCCGGGGGATGGACCAGTGCTCCTCCCGAGGCTGCGGTTCACGAGGCCGCCACTGAGTACAACTTCCGTGATTACCAAATCCTGATCTATGACGAAAGGCGCAAGCTCGCTGCTGCGTCGCTTGGCTTCGTATCGGAAGGTTATGAGTCTGGCCAGCCAATTTCGGCCGCGTCTTCGATCTCAAACGGTCTCGAGAAGACTTTCAATACCGTCTCTAGCCAAGCTGACTTACCCGTGTATACGACGCTTTTCGATGGCGATCACCGATTCCGCGCGGTTGTCCAGCGACTGAATGTGGGAGACCGGTCTTACGAGCTGGTGGTCCTGCGTCCTCTCAAGGAGCAGGAGGAACTGCTGGGAAGAACGTTTAGATCATTGCTGGTCGGAGTGCCGGTTGCACTCATCCTCGCCTCATTTGGTGGCTATTTTCTTGCGCGAAAGACTCTCGTTCCAGTTGTCACAATGAGCGAAACGGCCGCGCACATCAGCGCTGAAAATCTCAGTAGCAGACTGCCTGTTGCGAATCGACATGACGAACTCGGCCAACTCGCGCTTACGTTCAACCAGTTGCTTGCCAGGTTGGACCAATCGTTCGAGCAGCAACGACGGTTTATGGCCGATGCCTCACACGAGTTACGGACAGCAGTCTCGGTAGTCCGAGGCGAATCGGAAATTGCACTCTCTCAAGACGGACGCGAGGCTGATGACTTGCGCGAGTCCCTTGCGATCGTACACGACGAAGGTCGCCGGCTCACTGGTATCGTAGAAGATTTATTCACACTCGCTCGAGCCGACGCCGCCGGGCATCATCCGCTTGAGGTCACGAACTTTTACCTCGAGGAAACGATGGCCGGCTGCGTGCGGGCGGCACGTGCCCTTGCGGCTGTCAAAGATTTGCGGCTTGCTTACACGCCTGCCAGAGAGGAGATGCCCTTTCGCGGAGACGAGGAACTGATTCGCAGGATGCTCATGAATCTCCTCGATAACGCAATTAAATACACTCCTTCCGGAGGATCGGTCTCAGTAGGTTGCGAGACGCGCAATGGCGAATACTTGCTCACAGTCCGAGACACGGGAAATGGAATCCCCAGCGAAATGCAGTCCTCCATCTTTGAGCGCTTCTATCGCGTCGACAAGTCACGTACTCGTGAAACCGAATCGAATGGTAGTTCGACGGGCAGCGGTGCCGGACTTGGATTGGCGATCGCCAGGCTCGCGGCTGAAGCACACGGCGGGCACCTGGAGCTCACTCATTCTGACGCTACCGGTAGCATCTTTGTGGCATCACTTCCCAGGCACAATTTGGTTTGAGGTCTCCAGCATATTTATCCCTCGTTTATCTTTCTTACCTTAGACTTCGCTGAATCAAAAATTCTGCTTTGAGCATAGGGTCGATTCGTGAGTCTCGTCCGCAATCGTTTCATAGGCATTAAAGCGCGTGCCCTTCTTATCGCGATCTCGGTCGCGATGTTGACTCTGTTTTGCCTCGCCGATTCACAGAGCAATTACGGACAAACACCACTTCCTATCAAGGAGCGAATCGAGCGCGATGCAAAGCAGGGGTCAAAGTCTGCAGTAACAATTCCACCGGGCGTTGCACTTGACGATGGTCTGTCGGAAGACGAAGCAGTATCGATCGCGCTCTGGAACAATCCAGTCTTCAATTCCGATCTCGCGGCCCTGGGCTTTGCTCGCGCAGACCTTCGCGAAGCCGGTTTGCTTCGCAACCCGGTAATGTCACTGCTCTTCCCTCTTGGGCCGAAGCAGTTTGAAGCGACGATCAACTTTCCACTCGAACTCATCTGGCAGCGACCACGCCGCGTTGCTGCCGCGAAAGCAAATTTGCAACGAGTCGGCAAGAGCCTCGAACAGAATGCTCTCAACCTTGTGCGTGACGTTCGTCTCGCGTACGCCGACGTACAAGTTGCACAGAAACGTCACCAACTCGCACTGGACGCACTCACTCGACGGCGGCAGATTCCCGTCATCATGGAGGCGCGATTCCGAGTTGGCGACATTAGCGAACAGGAAGCAATCGCAGCACGAGCTGAGGCAAACATCGCTGAGCAAGAAGCAGTGCGCCTCGGTAACGAGATTAACATCGTCAAAGAGCGCCTGCGTTTCCTGCTCGGCCTGAGTGGTGAGTCGACCCCAATAGAAATCACCACTGCTACGATCGAACCAACCGCTCCACAAAATACAGACGCTCTACTGCGCCTCGCCTTCGCTTCACGGCCGGATCTGCGTGCCGCTGAATTGGCGATTGACGCTGCCGCCCAAAAAGCAAAGTGGGAGCGTTCGAGAATCTTTACCCTCATGGCCACACTCGATATGAACGGGCGCGGCACGCGGGGATTCGAAGCTGGACCAGGGTTTGTTACTGAGCCACCAATCTTTAACCGCAATCAAGGCGGCATCTCTCGCGCCGAAGCTGAGGTTGAAGCGGCGTCGAGAGGTTATGCCCTGGTACGACAGCGCATCATTTCGGAAGTGGTCGAGGCACAGCAGCAACTCATGCAGGCGCGTGAGTCACTTGCAGACTGGCGCGCGCGCGTGCTTCCAGCACTGGAACGCGACGTAAGTATCCAGAATGCTGCTTACCGCGGCGGTGAGATTTCTTATCTTCTCGTTCTTCTCAACCAACAACGACTCGACGCGGCTCACGTGCGTGAATTTGAGTTTGCCGATCAGGCGCATCGTGCGCGCGTGCAACTCGATCGCGCAATCGGAAGGAGCTCTTACTAATGACGGTATCAGGCAATCGCTGGCGCTGCTGGATCGTCGTCGTTATTTTGACAACGTCTAGTGGCATCGCTTGCGTTCGAAAAACGACTGAAACTCCAAAGCCGCCGGCGAAGGTCGAGAACCAGCGGCCGCGCCGTTTCGTCCGGGTAGTAGCCGTAGAGGACCTGGGCGAATTCGTCGAAGTCGACCGACCTCGGCAGCAGCACCGAGTAGTTCATCGCCGGCACCCCGAGCGAGGCGCGGGTGAAGTCCGGCGACACCGCGGTCAGCGCGCCGCCCATGATCCCGCCCTGGCTCGAGCCCTGGTAGTAGAGCTCGGTGTCGTCGATCACCGAGTCGCTGCTGGTGCTCCCGTCGACGTGGAACGCCCCGTCCGACGCGAATCCGCTCGGCATCGCCATCAACCGCCCGAGGAAGATCTCGTTCAGCAGTCCCTGCTGGAGGCGGTCGGCGAGCTGCGGGAATTTGGAGAGGTCGTTGAGGATGCTGACCGTGTTGCCCACGTC
>Ga0209216_1000203_pt1 | contig 11488 bp, 13 predicted proteins | sample TexAe_OM2H0_O2_FD_187940 | JGI IMG/M metagenome (GOLD analysis project Ga0209216, IMG submission 187940) | Forest soil microbial communities from Davy Crockett National Forest, Groveton, Texas, USA - Texas A ecozone_OM2H0_O2 (SPAdes) (version 2) | ecosystem: Environmental > Terrestrial > Soil >... | reverse complement strand
AGCGAATGATGGCCCGCGTGCAGGTTGCCCAAGGTCGGGACGAATCCGACGTTCTGGCCGGCGGCGCGCCAGCCTCGGATCGCGGCGCGGATCGCCGCGGCGTCGGTAACGGTCTGCATGATGGTGCCCTCAGGTAAAGCTGTGCTCGATGCCGGGAAAGCGCTTCTCGCGCACATCCTCGACGTAGGCGCCGATGGCGCCCTGGATGGAATCGCGTCCAGCGAGGAAATCCTTGGAAAACTTCGGCCGTTTGCCAGGCGTCAGGCCGAGCAGGTCGTACACCACCAGCACCTGACCGTCGCAATCGATGCCCGCACCGATGCCGATGGTGGGAATCGAAAGCTCGGCGGTGATCCGTGCCGCCAGTGCGGCGGGCACGCATTCGAGCACGAGCAGGTCGGCGCCGGCGGCCTCGACGGCCTTCGCGTCAGCCAGCAACTTGTCGGCGGCGTCCTGCGTCTTGCCCTGGATCTTGTAGCCGCCGAATTTGTTCACGGACTGGGGGGTGAGGCCAAGGTGAGCGCAGACGGGAATGTCCCGCTCGGCCAGCGCCGCGATGACCTCGCAGATACGCCCGGCACCTTCGATCTTCACCATGGCCGCGCCGCCTTGAGCGACGAGCCGCGTCGCGGCCTCCATCGCCGACGGGACATCCCGGTCGCTCATGAACGGCATGTCGGCCACCAGCAAGGCGGACGACAGGCCGCGCGCGACCGCCGCGGTGTGATAGACCATTTCATCGACCGTGACCGGTAACGTGCTCGAACGTCCCTGCACCACCATACCCAGCGAATCGCCTACCAGCGCCACGTCGACGCCGGCGGATTCCAGTTGCGAGGCGAAGCTCGCGTCGTAGGCGGTGAGCATCACGATCTTCCGGCCTTCGGCTTTCATCGCCTTCAGGCCCGGCACGGTCACCGGCTTACGCACCGGCGCACTCGTTTTTTCGACGTACACGCTCTTGTCGCCTTGTTGGGTGAAACGGGAATTGTCCGCCTACATGAGCGGTATCTCAAGGAATCACGGTACACGCCGTCGCATCGACACCGGACAGGAGGTCGGCCACCCGGCCCAGCCCGGGCAGGTTCGCCTCGGGCGCGATGTCGGCCAGGGGCAGCAGGACGAAGGCCCGCTCGGCGATCCGGGGGTGAGGCACGCTCAGCCGTTCGTCGTCGATGACGTCATCGCCATAGGCAAGCAGGTCGAGGTCGAGGGTTCGCGGCCCCCATCGCTCGCCGTCACGCACCCGGCCCGCCGCCCGCTCGATGACCAGCATGGCGTCCAGCAACGCATGGGCTTCCAGCGTGGTCGACACGGCCACCACGGCGTTCACGAAGTCCGGCTGGTCCGTATTGCCCCACGGAGGGGTGCGATAGAAGCGCGAACGGGCGGTCACCTGAACGCCAGGAAGGGCATCGAGGGCGTCGATGGCGGCATCGAGCCGCGTCCTGACGTCCCCCAGGTTGCCACCCAGGCCAACGAAAGCGCGAACGCTCACGCCCCGCCCGAATCGCCCTTGCCGCGACCCACCGGCTTGCGCCGGCGACGGCGCTTGCGCGCGGGAGCCGTGGCGGCGACGGTCGTGTCATGCACGGGCACGCCTCCACCCCCCAGGGCGGCGGCCAGCATCTCCGGCGGCAGTTGCTGGGCATGCGCCCACCACTCGCCGAGTTCACGCATCGGCGCGGATTCGTGCGCGCGCAGCAGGAGAAAGTCGAAGGCGGCGCGGAAGCGCGGATGCGACATCAGGCGGAATACGCGCTTGCGATGGATCTGCTCGAAACGCGGCTGCAGGGCCCAGATTTCTTCCATCGTGAAGGTGAAGCGACGCGGGATCGCCACGCGCTGGCACTGCTCCCCCACGACATGCACGGCAGCTCGCTGCCAGGCCTCGTTGACGTCGAAACCCTGCGCGATCCAGCCATGGGCCTGGTCGCGAACTTCGCCCCAGAGCAGCACGGCATAAAGGAAGGCCGGGGTAACCGACTTGCCTTCGGCGATGCGCGCGTCGGTATTCGCCAGGCCTTGCTCGACCAGTGCACGCAATGCGTTGTCGCCGCGCTCCAGCGCACGCGCCGTAGCTGGGAACAGGAACTTCAGCAGGCCACAGGCCTCGAGCATCTTGAAGCTCTTCAGGCCATGACCGGCCAGGAAAAGCTTCAGCGATTCATCGAACAAACGGGCCGGCGCGGCTTCGCCAAGCAGGTGACCCAGCGTGGCGAACGGCGCGGAAGCGGCCGGATCGATGCTGAAACCGAGCTTGGCCGCGAGACGTGCCGCGCGCAGCATGCGCACCGGGTCTTCCCGATAACGCTGCTCGGGATCGCCGATCAGGCGCATGGTGCGGTCTTCGAGATCGCGCATGCCGCCGACGTAGTCGCGCACGCTGAAATCGGCGATGTCGTAGTAGAGGGCGTTGACGCGGAAGTCGCGGCGGACCGCGTCTTCCTCGATCGTGCCCCAGATGTTGTCGCGGACGATGCGGCCGTCGACGATGTGACGGTCGCCCTCGCCGCCCTCCTCGCCCGTGCCACGGAACGTCGCCACTTCGATGATTTCCGGCCCGAACACCACATGGGCCAGGCGGAAACGGCGTCCGATCAGGCGGCAGTTGCGGAACAGCCCCTTCACCTCGTCCGGCGTGGCGTTGGTGGCCACGTCGAAATCCTTCGGATGCCCGCCCAGCAGCAGGTCGCGGACGGCTCCGCCAACGAGGTACGCGGCAAATCCCGCGTCGTGCAGGCGATAGAGCACGCGCAACGCGGCTTTGCTGATGTTCTTGCGGGAAATGGAGTGCTGGTCGCGCGGGATGATGCGCAGTACCGGCGGAACATCACTCCTGGTTTCGGGATTCAAGCGGTCGAAGTCCTGGCGGACGCTCCGGCGTCCGTTCAACTAGCTGCCCCCACCGGCGGGCGGTGTCGGGATGAATGGGCCCAATGTAACGAATTCGACCCAGTTCGACGAGCGGCCAGAAAGTCGTTGCCGGGCGTCGGAATTTGGATATACTAGCGCGCTTCGTACCCCCGGTACGACCCGCTCCCTTCGTCTAGTGGTCTAGGACACCGCCCTCTCAAGGCGGGAACACGAGTTCGAACCTCGTAGGGAGCGCCACTTTCCTCCCGGCGCCCAACTTTCGCATGACCTTTGTCGTTACCGACAACTGCATCAAGTGCAAATACACGGACTGCGTCGAGGTATGCCCCGTCGACGCCTTTCACGAAGGTCCGAATTTCCTGGTGATCAATCCGGATGAGTGCATCGATTGCACCCTCTGCGAGCCGGAATGCCCGATCAATGCCATCTACCCCGAGGATGACGTCCCCGCGGGCCAGGAAGCGTTCGTCGAGCTGAACGCCGACCTGTCGAAGAGCTGGCCGGTGATCACCGAACGAAAGGACGGTCTCCCGGACGCGAAAGACTGGGAAGGCAAGCCCGGCAAGATCGATCTCCTGGAACGCTGAGCCTGGGCGTCACGGGTTAAGAAAAAAGCGGCCCGATGGCCGCTTTTTTCTTAGGAGAACCCGCCCGCCTCAGGGAATATCCTGATCCACGGGGCTAAATGCGAACGTCGCCGGTCCGTTTGGGACCGTCGGCAACGTGACGCGAATGACCGGTACCCAACGGCCCGTGCGTGCATGAAAGTCCCTCTGATTGAGCTTCGATTCGCTCAAGGCCGTGGCGAACCCCGGTTGGTAGAAGAAGGCTTCCAGGGGAATATGCGCATCGTTCTGCGCCCACGTGCCGACCATGATCTCGTTCTGATAATTGAATGCGCCAACACCGATCGCGCCGCGGATGATGGAGATCTGCGCGAACGCCTGATAGGCACCCGCCGTTCCCGGTTTCAGCGAAAAGCCGCACTGGTTCCCGTTGAGCCCACCTGAGCCGAACCTCGCCATCCACTGAGCGCTCGTGAGAATGCCCTGAGCCTGACACGGCCCCGTGCCCGCGAGGCCAGGCGAGGCGCCACAACCATCCTTTTCAGCGGACTCGCGAAAGTTGGTCCATCCATCCACGGGAAACGCGCACAACACGATCAGTTGCGTATAGGCGTCTACCGGATCGTCAGCGTAGAAGTGCGGCAGGATGATGAAACCACTGCCATTGCCCCAGGCCAGGCCCTTGATGCCAGTGTCCTTGCGCAACCACGAGAATGACACACCGTTTGGCTGGGGATTGTTGGGATTGGGATTCCAGACATCGAATCCTGCTCCGCGCTTCACTGTTCGCAGGAGTATCCCTGAACAGAGCACCGCCGGCATGGGATTCGTGTCACTGGCATCCTTGCGGCAATCTGGAAATGTTTCGTCATACCGCTCCTGAAGATGGAAGGCGACGAGGTATCCGGCGCTATCGTGGGCACCACCGATGACCGGCTGCCAGCCACCAGCCCTGGGGCGATCCGGCGCGGCGGACATGGTCGAACCGATGCCGTCGCGTTTCTGCTTTTCCGGGCCACCAGCGCAGCCCACCATCCATACCAGCAGCGTCGCCAACGCGAACGCCTGCACCGTGCGTACCTTCTGTCGTTCCATGACACCCTCCTTCCGTGGATTGCTCAGGCGCCCACAGTATCGTCCGCCGCCAGGGCATCGATATGACCCACGCTGTAGGTGCGCACAGGACGAATCCGGCAGCCCGCGCAAGACGAGGCGCGACGCCATGCAAAAAAAACGCCGCCCGAAGGCGGCGTTGGATGCGGAAGCGTGTGCTTCGCCGTGTGGTTACTTGCTACCCATGCGCGACTTCAGCGCGTCGACGACGCGACGGACGCCATCGGCATCGCCCTGCGCACGGACTTCGCTACCGGTGCCGCTGGCGGTGACCGTCAGCGTCACCGTGCGATTGCCACCCTGGGCCGAGGCCGGGGCGTCATTGGCATCCTGGTCGGCGCTCTTGCCACCACCGAACATGCGGCGGAACAGGCCCGGACGGCCTTCCGGCTTACTGCGGTTCACGGCGATCTGGTAGGAATGGGCGGCATCGTCGTGCGAGGCAACCGTGCCCAGGTCACCCACGCTGAGCAGTTCACCGATGCGGCGATAGGCGGTATCGGTGTCGTCGGTCAGGATGAATCCGTCGGAAACCGCGGCGGTCTGGTTCGCGGCCGCGGCCGCGGCGCCGGCGCCGACGTCCGGGATGACCAGCGCGGCGCTGGTGGACGGCGTATCGAGGCCCGGCGGGATCTCAAGAGGAGCTTCCTGCTGGGCCCGCTGCCAATCCTTCTTGGAGCGGAACGCGCCGCAACCGGATACGACCAGGACGGAAAGGAGCAGTGCCGGGACGACCAGCGCGTACGAGGTTTTCTTCATGAACTTAGGGTTCCGTTGAGAAGGTTGCTTCAGGCGGCGGACGCCAATGGTGCCAGAGCGGCGAGGGTTTCGCGCAGCTTCGCCAGCGCCGGACCGGATTCCAGTTCGACCAGCGGCAGCCGCGGGGCGGCCAAACCAAGCCCCAGGGCGGCCAGACCAGCCTTGACCGGGATCGGGTTCGGCGCGCAGTTCAATGCATCGATCAACGGGGCCAACCGGGCGGTCTCCTGCGCGGTCCGTGCGGCATCGCCCGAACGGGCGGCGTCGCAGAGGGCGCGGAAGGCTTCCGGCACGAGATTGGCCACGACGGAGATCGTTCCCGCGGCGCCCGCCAGCATGGCCTGGTGGGCCGAGCCGTCGTCGCCGCTGAGGTAGACGAAATCGGCACGGATAAGTTCCGCGAGCGCCCGGATGCGTTCGGCGTCGCCGCGCGCTTCCTTGATACCGATGATGGACGGATGGTCACGCAGCACGGCCACGGTTTCAGGGGCGATGTCGCACCCCGTGCGCGGCGGCACGTTGTACAGGATCACCGGCAGGCCACCCTGGTCGGCGACCGCAAGGAAATGCCGGCGCAGGCCTTCCTGCGTGGGCCGGACGTAGAACGGAGCGACCACCAGCGCGGCATCGGCGCCCAGCGCCTTGGCGCGACGCGTGGTGGCGATGGTCCTGGCCGTGCCCGCCTCGCCCGTGCCGGCGATGACCGGCACGCGTTTAGCCACGTGTTTCACCGCGAAGGCGAGCAGGCGCTCGTATTCGTCGTGTTCGAGGAAATGCGACTCGCCCGTCGAACCCGCGACGACGACCGCCTGCGTACCACCTGCAAGCTGCTGGTCGAGCAGGCGCCCAAAGGCGTCCAGGTCGAGGGAACCGTCCGCGGCGAAGGGCGTCGCCAATGCGGTGATGCTTCCGGAGATATCCAAGGTGAAACCCGTTGTGTAATCAGCCCTTCGCATGTTACCGGGGCGTTTCCGGCGAGTCCATTCGGCAGCTTCCGCGCCCGGGAGGCCCTTGTGTCTTGCTAGCGTGCGACGCGGCCAAGTAAGCTGCCCCCAAAGCGTTGGTTCCGCGCCCCGCGGGACGCGCCATAGGTAGTTCCCGCCTTGAATCGTTCCGCAGTACGCAGCGCCACCACGGACAACCAGCTCCTCATCTCGACGCTGTCGCCGGCGCACCGCGCGCCGATCCTGGCGCTGGCCAAGCGCATCGCCGATTCCGGCTGCAACCTCGCCGACGCCCGCGTGTCCACGATCGGCAACGACACCTCGGTGATGCTCCTGGCAGCAGGAGCGTGGGATGCCGTGGCCAAGCTGGAAACCTCGCTGGGCAAGCTGGCCCGCGACGAGGAACTGCAGATCGTCCACTACCGCACCACCCCGCGCGAGCCTACCGCCCATCTTCTGCCTTACCTGGTGGAAGTGATCGCCGCGGACCGGCCGGGCATCCTGGTGAAGATCATCGAGTTCTTCTCGCGCCGCGACATCAGCGTCGAGCAGCTCTCGTCCATGCGTTACCAGGCGATGCAGACGGGCGCCGAGATGTTCCAGGCGCAGATGACCATCGGCATACCTTCCGAAACGCACATCGCCGCGTTGCGCGACGACTTTCTCGAGTTGTGCGATGGCCTCAACCTCGACGCCATCATGGACCCCGTGAAGTTCTGACCCAAAAGGAGCAGCAGACGTACGCATGACCGGCAAGGGCAAGAAGCTACCCAAACTCGAAGGCACGCTCGGCGACGGTTCCACGTTGTCGCTGTCTTCGCTCAAAGGCCAATGGGTGGTCGTGTTCTTCTACCCGAAGGACAACACACCCGGTTGTACCAACGAGGCGAAAGACTTCCGCGATCTCTACGCGCAATTCCAGGCCCGCAACGCCGAAGTGATCGGCGTCTCCCGCGACTCCGTGCGTTCGCACGCGAACTTCGCCACCAAGCACCAACTACCCTTCCCCCTCGTCTCCGACGCCGACGAAGCCTGGTGCCAGGCCTTCGACGTCATCCACGAGAAGGTGCTTTACGGCAAGCGCTATCTCGGCGTGGTCCGTAGTACCTTCCTGATCGATCCATACGGCAAAGTCGCCGCGGAATGGCGCGGGGTGAAGATCCCCGGCCACGCGCAAGCCGTGCTCGAGAGTGTTCCCACCGCGTGACGGATACCGCGTCATGCGGCACCTCCCCCCGGCCGTCGCCGTGCGGCCGGTTCTCGCAACCTCTGCATGAGGTCACTTCCGCATGACCGGAAGCAAGCGCATCTACGCCCTCGACACCAACGTGCTGTTGCACGACCCGACGTCGTTGTTCCGCTTCGAGGAACACGATGTCTTCATACCGATGACGGTGCTGGAGGAACTGGACGAGAAGAAGAAAGGCGGTTCGGAAGTTTCCCGCAACGGCCGCCAGGTAAGCCGCTTCATCAACGAACTGATCGAGCGCGGCGGTGGCCAGGGCGTCCGCGAAGGACTCGAACTGATCAATCCGCAGGGCATCAAGCTGAAGCGCGGCGCCGTAGGCCGGCTGTTCTTCCAGCAGCGCGCGGGCCACGGCAACGGCAAGGCCGACAACCAGATCCTCGCCGCGGCGATCGACCTGCGCGACCAGTATCCCGATCGCCCGGTCATCCTCGTCTCCAAGGACATCAACCTCCGCATCAAGGCCTCGATCTACGGCATCACCGCCGAAGACTACGAGAACGACCGCGCCCTCGACGACTTCGCCCTGCTCTTCACCGGCTCGGACGAATTGCCGGAGGACTTCTGGGGACGGCACCCGGAACTGCGCTCGTGGAACGAGCGTGGCCGCACGTTCTATGAAGTGAACGTCCGCGACGACGAGCTCTGGTACGCGAACCAGTGCCTGTACATGCCCGGCGAGAACGACATCGAACTGCGCGTGCTGGAAATCACCGGCGACGAAGACGCGCGCAAGGCGAAGCTCGTCCTGCTCGACGACCACACGCATGCCGCCCACGGTGTATGGGGGATCGCCGCGCGCAACCGTGAGCAGAATTTCGCCCTGAACCTGCTGATGGACCCCGACGTCGACTTCGTCACCCTGCTTGGCACGGCCGGTACCGGCAAGACACTTCTCGCCCTTGCCGCGGGCCTCGCCCAGGTCATGGACCAGCAGCGCTATCGCGAGATCATCATGACCCGCGCGACGGTGTCCGTCGGCGAGGACATCGGCTTCCTGCCCGGTACGGAGGAAGAAAAGATGACGCCATGGATGGGCGCCCTCACCGACAACCTCGAAGTGCTGGCAAATCCGGAAGAAGGCGGATCCTGGGGCCGGCAGGCCACCAACGACCTGCTTGCCTCGCGCGTGAAGATCCGCTCGCTGAACTTCATGCGCGGCCGCACCTTCCTCAGCCGTTACCTCATCATCGACGAAGCGCAGAACCTCACGCCGAAGCAGATGAAGACGCTGATCACGCGCGCCGGCCCGGGCACGAAGATCGTCTGTCTCGGCAACGTGGAACAGATCGACACGCCGTACCTCACGGAGACGACCTCGGGCCTCACGTACGCGGTGGACCGCTTCAAGATGTGGGCCCATTCGGGACACATCACCCTGAAGCGCGGCGAACGCTCGCGACTCGCCGACTTCGCTTCCGAAGCCCTGTAAGCAAAATCAACTGCGGGAACAGAAAAACGCGGGCAGCGATGCCCGCGTTTTTTGTTGCTTGCCGGACTCCCAGGCCCGGCTTCGCCATCGCGCCACAAATCACCATGCACCCCCTGCTCATGTGGGAGCCGCTTCAGCGGCGATAGCGACTCGCCTAAAACTCTCCACACTAAAGCTATCCTTCCCCCATGAGAGTCAACGCCAAACCCAACACCCTCACCATCGCCGGCTCCGATTCCGGTGGAGGCGCCGGCATCCAGGCCGACCTGAAAACCTTCCACACACTCGGCACGCACGGCCTCACCGCCATCACGGCGGTCACGTCGCAGAACACGCGCGGCGTCACCGCCGTGCACACGCTGCCGCTGGCGCACGTGCGCAGCCAGATCGATGCCGTGTTCGACGACTTCGCCATTGCCGCCGTGAAGACCGGCATGCTCGGCAGCGCTGCCCTCACGAGGCTCGTTGCGAGCGAAATGCGCAAGCGGAAACCGGCATGGCTGGTGGTCGACCCGGTGATGATCGCCACGAGTGGCGCACGCCTGCTGGACGAGAACGCGATCGACGCGTTGATCACCCGGTTGATTCCACTTGCCGATGTCCTGACGCCGAACCTGCCGGAAGCCGAGGCCCTGCTGGGACGCCCGGTCGGGCGCGATATCGACGCCGCCGGCGCCGATCTGCTGGCCCTCGGGGCGCGTGGCGTCCTGCTCAAGGGCGGCCACGCCAGGGGGCGCGAAGTGGTCGATCGGTTCTACGACGCCAGGGGCGTGATCGAGTTCCGCCACCCGCGCCTGCCCTTCGAGGGCCATGGCAGCGGCTGCACGCTGGCCTCCGCCGTGGCCGCCGGGCTGGCCAGGGGCAAATCGCCGCAAGTGGCCGTCCGCGTCGCCATCACGTGGCTTAACAAGGCCTTCCAGCAGGCCTGGCGGCCCGGGAGCGGCCCGGTGCATGTGCTCGGGCACTGAGCCCGGAGTATCCTATCCGCGTTGATACGGGCCCCTGGGGGCCGTATGTATCGCCTGTCCTTCTTGAGTCCAACCGCATGAATTTCCTTGGGCCCCGCTTCATCGTCCTGTACGTGCTGATCCTCTTCACGCTCTGCGTGTTGCTGGTGCACCTGCGTGGCCGCTCGCGCCTGCGTTTCGACCGCCAGCTGGTGGACCACTCGGCGATCTTCGCGCCGTACAACCTGCTGATGTACGCGTTCTCCGCCGTGCCGGCACGGCCGATCCTCGATCGCCGCGGATTCCCGCAGCTCGACCTGCTCCAGAACAACTGGCAGGCGATCCGCGAGGAAGCGATGCACCTGTTCGACGAGGGCTTCATCCGCTCCGCCGAAAAGCACAACGACGCGTCGTTCAATTCGTTCTTCAAGCAGGGCTGGAAGCGCTTCTACCTGAAGTGGTACGGCGAACCGCTCGCCTCCGCCGAAACGCTGTGCCCGCAAACCGTGAAGCTGCTGAACTCGATCCCGAGCGTGAAGGCGGCGATGTTCGCCCTGCTCCCGCCCGGCAGCAAACTGAATCCGCATCGCGATCCGTTTGCGGGCTCGTTGCGTTACCACCTAGGCCTCATCACGCCGAACTCCGACGATTGCCGCATCTTCGTCGACGGCGAAATGCACGCATGGCGCGATGGCAAGGACGTCGTCTTCGACGAGACCTACGTCCACTGGGCGGAGAACCGCACCGACCAGACGCGCGTGATCCTTTTCGCCGACGTGGAGCGCCCGCTCAAGAGCGGCTTCATGACCGCGATCAACAAGCGCGTCGGTGCCTTCATGGGCTCGATCACTGCTTCGCCCAACAGCGACGACGGCGATGAACAGGTCGGTTTCGTCAATCGCATGTTCGCGCTGAACAAGCGCGGCCGCGAGCGCACCCGCAAGTTCAAGAAAGCCAACCCGAAGCTGTTCCGCGTCGTGAAATACATCGGCATCGTGCTGATGATCTGGGTGATCTTCCTGGCGCCCTATCCCTTCTTCCGCGGCAACTCCTGATGCCATGAAATACGTCGCCCTAGGCCTGGCCCTCCTCTTCGCAACCTCCACGGCTGCGGCAGGAGAGACCGGGCCCGCGGCGACGGACGATCTCGCACCACTCGTCGCCCGTCTCGTAGACGACACGACGAAGAACGCGGAAAGCGAAAATCGCGCCTTCAACCAGTTGCTTCTCCTGGGCGAGGCAGGCGTGCCATACATCATCGCCCACCTCGGCGACGCCCGCCCGCTGCCGGAAAAATCCATCTGGATCCACCGCCGCGGCGGCCGCCCCGAGCGGCAGTACCAGCCGTGGTATGTGCATGACGGGCTGGAATCCGTACTCAAGGAACTGACGGGCTTCACGAAGGGCCCGCAAACCGGACACCTGCTTCCCAGTCAGCGCGAGCGAAGTGCGCGCAAGTGGGTCGCGTGGTGCGTGGAGCGATATCCCGCACAGGCGGGTGTGTGCCAATCCGTGCAGCGTTAGAGCGTTGACGCTCGTGTGGCGACGTCGCAAGAGCCGGCGGGTACCACCCTCGGGGCCACGCCTGCGGCGACCCGGAAAGG
>Ga0209216_1000202_pt1 | contig 11491 bp, 8 predicted proteins | sample TexAe_OM2H0_O2_FD_187940 | JGI IMG/M metagenome (GOLD analysis project Ga0209216, IMG submission 187940) | Forest soil microbial communities from Davy Crockett National Forest, Groveton, Texas, USA - Texas A ecozone_OM2H0_O2 (SPAdes) (version 2) | ecosystem: Environmental > Terrestrial > Soil >... | reverse complement strand
AACTCACACCAAAAAGCCAAGCGAAATAAACTGGCTGAAGCTTCAGCCCACCTGAGAATGGTAAAAGACGCTTGGCGAAATGACGTTATGCACCCAAAGGAAACCTACACAGAGGATGAAGCGGTTAGGGTATTCCGAAACGTTAAAGATTTTATGGTTCACCTAGCTACGAAGCTTTGACTTAGGCGGGTGATTTCTTTTAGATGTCTTGCCGCTTTCGTGTTTTGCCAGTTCTTTATCCAGTTCCTTTTTCGGCACTGCCATTAATGCCTTAGCAAACTTTTCAAACCGTTGCTGTTCCTCGCTCGTGGCAGGCTCTTTCGGTTTTGCTGGTTTCATAGTTCCGCAGTCTATCACGTTGTCCGAATGCTTACGATTTCCGTGGCCGGCGGTAAATCGGACGGCGGTATTGGAGCAAGTCTTTGTGTCGCGTTTGCAGCATGTAGTTTAGCGCTGGATAGGACATTCCAAGAATGCGGGCGGCATGTGTCACCTTGCCTTTAGCTTGTTCCAAAGCAAGCCTAATCAGATCGTGTTCCCTTGCGAATTTATCCTTGCCCCAACCGCGACCAGAAATAAGTTGCCCCTTCTCAACGGCTGTTAAGTGTTCCCCGATCTCCCGAAATGCCGCAACGGTAGCTTCGGACTCCAGTTTCGGGTTTCCCGTCTGTTCGGATAACCCGATTGCGCGCCGAAACGCTGAAAGGGACGCGCCGTATCTTTCCAACCGGGCCAACGCTCTGCCGTGCGTGATTAGGGCTTCAGCTACAAGCGCGTGTCTTTCCGTCTTTTCCTGATTTTGCACTGCCAGCCGCGCGACTCGTTCTGCCTCTGCGATGCGTCCCTGCGCGAGAAATACGCAAGCGCGAGTTTCATCTACTTGGGCCATCAAACTAATATCTTTGAGTCGGGCAAAAATGCGCCGTGCGCGGTCCAAATGCGCGTGTGCTTCGTCGTATTGGTTGATCCTGAAATACAGCATTCCAAGATTGTTCTGGACGCAAGCGAGATAACCTCGGTGCTCTGCCTGTTCAAAGTGGTAACTGGCGGCGGCGTATTCAATCAACGCGCGGTCAACATAATCCGCTCGCTTCTTGCGAACCGATAAGTCCTCAAGTGTATTCCCGAGCGTGTCATGGTAGGCACCTTTGAGTGTGTGGTTGTGAATCCTGTCGAACAGCGCCGCATTGCTCGTGAGGATACGCACTGCTTTATCGTGATGGTTGGCGCGAAACTCCACGATTCCCATTCGAACGATAGCCTTTGCTTTTAACTCACTATCCACAGTCAACAGAGAAAGCGCCTCTTTCAGACAGTCCCGCGCTTCGTTGATCTCACCTGTGCGCCAGTAACACAACGCCAGTTCGGTTTGCGCCTCAGCTATCTTTTTCTTGGCCTGTCGTGATTCGAAAGCGGTGAGGCTTTCGGTGATTAAGTCTTTCGCGCTTTCCTGTGCCTCTGCGATCCGGTGTTTGCCGCCGATCCATCCGGTCAACACGCCCGCGCGTAACAGCACTTCGGCGGCGATCATCGGGTGCAATGCTTCAACGTTCGGATGCTGGCCGATGCGACCCCAGTAGCCGCCAAGTATCTTCCGCGCTGCTTCGTACTCGCCTTTGTACTCCAGCTCTCTAGTCGCCTCACAGCACAACTCCGCACGGCGATCCACACTAAGAGTTGGGTTGTTCAGTTCGCGCAGAAGTGAGGCCGGTAAGGTCATGTGAAAGCCAGCTTTTCGACTGATTGCAAGGAAGAAACAGGCGACGCGCAAATCTAACGCACTCCCTCTGAACCTTGCAAGATTCAGGCTATTCTTAGCGCGATGAAAAATTCTTTCATTTTTCTAGGAGGCACCTAACGTGAAAACCTTACGGCAAATATGCGCAGCGTCGATCCTTAGCTTGATGCTCGCTATCTCTGTTCTCGCAGGACACATTGACACTCCCGGCGCTCCGGCTCCAGCAACGAGCAGCACAACCACAACTATCGTTCTAATGGTCCTTAGCCTGATTCGATAGATTTTTAGTCAGAGCGTGGTCCGCGTTGTGGCTACACGGTAGAAGTGTGTCTAGTTGAAAAGTTCTTTCATTTCACGGAGCCAACCCGCTCTCCGTTCAAGCGTTGTGATGAACCCTAGTAGTGATTATAAAGGCGGCTGTTGCTGAGGTTTGTGATGTGAAAGAGCCTTGCGCAATCCGCACTAGCCCAGAAGTGTCGGGCCGGGGCGTCGGTGCTTCTTGTGGGTGAAGCATGACGCCCCGTAACTACATTCTCATGCTCACAGTTGATGATTCAGACTTCACGCCAGACCATATTGAATGCCTGAAAGAGTGGGCGGATAGACTCGGCATATCGGTTGAGGTTTTGTTAGCGCGGATCGTACTCGCTGCCAGCGAAGGCGAGAGGTATGTTGAGAAGGTGCCAGCGTGGAAGCCGACGCCGCGTGAGTTGCAGGCTAGCTTGACAGAACGTGGTAAGGTCTAAAAAGACAAAGCCGCGATGTGTACCAGACGTTCGCGACCGTTTAGACTAATTGCTTCTAGTCGATTAAATTCGAATCGACAGGAGTTTTTATGTCTACGGCTACTCAGGCTATAGATTCTCGCCAGTCAGCAACCGCACAACGACGCCAGGTATCTCCTGCGTGGTCTATCACGTTCGACGTTCTCTATCTTGCGCGAGATTTATACGACGTGATCGAAGCGTCCACGCTCTCCGAGGAACAGAGGATGGCTGCGCTGAATACTGTAGCGCTCGGAGCAAAACCCGGACCTAAAGGCTTGGATCTCGTTTGTCCAGAATACCCCGTTGCAAGAGAATGGATTCAACTTCGCGAAAGAAGTTTGATACCCGATCTTTTGCCCCTTGACCAACCTGAACCGTTGCAGCGTCGTTCGCATAGAGCATCGGATTCAAATAGTCCTTAGTGTAATTGCGAAAAGCTTGAAGTGACTCTGTAGCGTTCTGACCAACGTCCCGCAGTTTCTTATCGTGCTCAATATGGTCCGCGTAAAGCACTGCGATTAACGCTTGATGTAAGCTTAGGATGCTATAAACGAGTGTAAAGTTATCCGTTTCAGTCATGTACTTTCTTCCCGCGCCGTGGCGCACTGTGCTTTGTCTTAGTGGCTCGTTTCATACCCCGCAGGCTCTTTGCCAGTCAATTCGGAGTAGGTCACGCGCTTGCCCGTGATGTTCGACGCGGCTTTAAGGAATCGATCTGCATCATTGCTCTTGCGGTTGTTAAATCTAAACGCTTGTTCGTTGAGGTAGCGGAAAAGGTGGAATGGTTCGACACTGACATAAGTGCCGCCGATGGTTCGCTTTAAGAGACTCCAATTCCGTTTGTGTGAACGTTGCCGTCAACGTATTTCTCAGCATGGTTGATTACATTGTGAATGTAGTCGTAGTTGAGATCGTTATACGAGCGCAGCGCATCGGTATAGACCATCGTGCCCGGCTCAACGTGAGCGCTGATCTCCCGGCGCAGCGACTTGCGCTTGACGTTCTCTACAACCATCGTTCGCACTTCGCCGTGTCTTTCGAGTAAGCCCATCACCGCAACCTTGCCGATGTTCTGGTTTCTGCCAGTGTGCGGAGTTGCAAATTGCTTTACGCGCCTCGACAAAACCGACTTGTGCATGTTACGCGCTTTGCCGCCGATGAAAGTCTCATCGACTTCCACATGACCGATTAGCTTGGCAAAGGTTCCTGTCTGCATCGCCTTGCGGATTCGGTGAAGCAAAAACCACGCGCTCTTTTGAGTGATTCCAAGCGAGCGATGGATCTCGTAAGAGCTAATCCCGTTCTTCGCGTTCACGATCAACCAGATCGCGGACAGCCACTTGTCGAGGCCGATAGGCGAGTCTTCCATGATCGTTCCGATCTTCACGCTGAAGTGCTTTTTGCAGCCCGCGCAAATCCAGATGCGGCGTGTTTTGACGAAGGAATGTTTCTCAAAACCACAACTCGGGCATGTGATACCATCCGGCCAACGGATAGCCACCATGCAACCTAACGCAGTATCAGGATCGGAAAAGTATTTGACAGCCTGAAGTAAGGTTTTTGGGAATGCTTCGTTGTTCATAACGAAAGCATTTTCTCAATTTTACGTGTTATGAGTCAAGTATATTATTACCGTTAAGGAAGAAGTCCAAGCGCTGTTGAGCAAATTGCCTGACGACTGCTCCCTTGAAGATATTCAGTACCACCTGTACGTCATCGAGAAAGTAAGTAGCGGCCTCGAAACGGCAGCCACGGAGGGTACGATCTCTCAGGGAAGAAGTGGAGCAGCGGTTCTTCCAGAGATAAGGCGCGCGCTGCGCACCCTTCTCAGAAGTCAGTCCGTGTTCGTCAGTGTCAATCTGTGGCCTAAAACAACAGCTTCAGCCCAAACTGAATGTGCCTTGGGTCGCGGGCGGAGGTGATGCGGCCGAAGGTCGGGGAGCCCAGGAAATTGTCGGGCAGGTTGAAGTTTGGGTGATTGAAGAGGTTGAAGGCCTCCGCGCGAAATTGAAGATTGAGACGCTCGCTTAAAGCGGTGTTCTTCATCAGCGAAACGTTGACGTTCTGAAAGCCCGGGCCGTTAAGGATGTTGCGGCCGGCGTTGCCGAAACTTCCAGGTGCGGGGAAGGCAAAGGCGCTCGTATTGAACCACTGTGACGTTGTTGAGTTAGAGAGTTCCGGGTTGCCGACAACGTTTGGACGATCGTTGTTGCCGAAGCCGAGAATCGAACGCCCAGTGCCGCTGTTGTCGATCTCGGGAAGCAGCGCCACCGTGAACGGACGACCTGACTGAACCGTGACGATGCCGTAAGTTTCCCATCCCGTTAACACAGTCGAGAGCCAGCCGTTATCGTCCAAATACCTGCGGCTCTTTCCAAATGGCAAAGCCCACGAATAACTCACCGACAACCGATGCCGCACATCGAAGTTCGAACGCCCGCGCTCAGCCGCAACGTCGAAACTGTTCTGCGGAAAGTTTGGATCACCCGCACTGCTGAAGAAATTCGAAGCATCGTCGATCGACTTGGACCACGTGTACGAAGCGAGCGCCGTAAACCCGCGCGCGAGCCGTTGCTGAAAGCGCGTTTGCAGCGCGTTGTAGCTTGAATTAGCACGCGACTCCAGCAAGTCGACATCGTCAAATCGTGGATCCGGCCGCGGCACAAACGGCAACCCCGGCGGCAACGCGCTCGGTTGCGGTTGATTGATGTCCCGCGCCGTCAACAGCTTCGTTCCCTTCGAGCCCACATACGCCACTTCGAGTACACCTCGCTCGCCAATCTGACGCTCGACGTTGAGATTCCAATGCTGCATGTAACCGGTGCGAAGATCGCGTTGGATCGCGAGCGCCGAATCAGGCAGCGCGAACGGGAAGAACGACGGAAACGGATCGTTCAAACTCAAAGGCAAGCCCGGCAGGGGAAAGAAAATGCTGTTATCGAAGAACGGCGCATTGAAGTAAAGTGCTTCCGCCGGCGCGAGCGGTGATTGATCGTAGTAAACGCCGTAACCGCCGCGCAGCACCGTCGCTTGATCCTCGCCAATCGTCCACGCAAAACCAACACGGGGCGCGAAGTTGTTTCGATCAGGGTCGAACCCACTGCGCGGAACTCCATTCGTCCCCACGGGCACCAGCGACCGGGTTGCAACGTCGTAAATCGTCGCACGATCGTCTTTATCCACCGGCGGCGAGTTGTATTCGTAACGCAGCCCGCCGACGAGCGTCAGTCGCGGTGTCACACGAAAACTGTCGTTGATGAAAAAGTTGTAACTCTCAGTGCGAATCTGTTGCGGGTTATCGACCCGCGCGACACTGGTCACGAGCGGAGCGCCGAGCAACAGATCACCCAACGCATTGAAAGTAATCTGACCAAACGGTGAAAACTGCAAACGACCGCGCGACTCAACATCACGAAACGCATTCTGCTGCGAAAAACGGAAATCGAGGCCAAACTTAATCACGTGATCTCCGTGGACGTAGCTTGAGTTGTTGAGTAGCTGATAGACGTTGGTGACGCTGTTCTGCGGGTTGTTACCTTCGTCGCCAAGCGGCGAGAAGCCCGTCAAGGTGATAAAACTCAACCCGAGATCGCGCTCGCGCGGCGAAATGGTCGGTAAGCCAACTTCCGAATTGAGAACACTCGCTTCCTGCGTTACTGAAGCCGCCACGCGGCTAAACGCCACGCGAGTTTCATTCACCAGATTCTGTGTAGGCACGAGCGTTAAAGTTCCCATCGCATTCTGACTGCGCCGTCTGACGGTGTCGCCAAAACCCGGCACGAGCGAGAGCGACGGACCAGTGAATGGCTCGAACAGATCGCGATCGCCAAAACTGTATCTAAATGTAAGGTCCGCCCGGTCAGTCAAACGATGATCGACGCGCACGTCGAAGGTGTCGTTGTCATCACGTTGCATCGGCGAAGAGACGAAATTCTGAAACGGCACGTTGCGGTTGGGTAGGGGAAAAAGCCCGGCAATTTCAAGCCCGATCGGATTCAGCAAAAAAGACGGGATCACGCCGCCGTCAAACGGTTGGCCCGTGAACGGATTGATTGGAACGCCGAAGACGCTGTGCGAAAAGTTGCCAACGCGTTCTTCAGCGGTCGGAACGTTAGTGATGCGCGTAATGCCTTCGCGTGAGCGCGTGCCTTCGTAATCGGCGAAAAAGAACGTGCGGTCGCGCACGATCGGACCACCGATCGCACCGCCAAACTGGTTGCGGATGTATTTTGGTTTCGGCTCCGACGAAGGCGCGAAGAAGTTACGCGCGTCGAGCGCCGCGTTGCGATGAAACTCAAACAGCGAACCGTGGAAGTTGTTTGAGCCGGAGTTGAGAATGACGTTGATCTGCGCGCCCGGATTGCGGCCAAACGAAGCATCGTATGTGCTCGTCAGCATTTCAAACTCGCGAATCGCATCGACTGAAGGACGGACGCCAAACGTGTTGAGTTTCGGATCGATGTTGTAAACGCCGTCGAGCAAGAAGTTGTTAGCGTCCTCACGCGCGCCGTTCACGCTGAACGAAAAATCACCGCGCACTGAACCGGCAGAACCTTGTGCCGCGGGCACCGCGCCAGGCACGAGCAAGCTCAGTTCGTAAAAGTTGCGGCCGTCGAGTGGTAGTCCGGTCACTTGGCGGTTTTCGATCACGGTACCAAGCGAGGCCGTGTCTTTCTTCACGTTAGCTTCGAAGGTAGAGTCGATAGATTCCGGTTCGGGACCGCTGACCTCGAGCGTCACATCCTGGCGCTGCTCCTGGTTCACGAGCAGTTCGATTCGCTGGCTGGAAGTTCTGAAGTTGGTTTTTTCTACTTCCAGTTGGTACAGGCCGGGTGCCAGTGAGGAGATCGCATACTCGCCGCTCTCACCGGTAATGGTGGTTCGCGTCTCGCCGGTGGCGAGGCTCTTGAGTTTGATCGTTGCGCCGAGAATTGCAGCCTCATTGCTATCCGAGACTGTGCCACGCAGAGAGGCACGATGCGTTTGGGCCAACACGGGCGCGGCCAATAGTAGCGACACAACGATTAGGAAGAGGACGCGGTAGTTCGACTTCAAGATTCAAGGCTCCCCGTTCGGAATTTTGTAGAACCCGCCTGCGTGAATTCGCAAGACCTTAGCAAATCGCTTTCTATTTTGCTAATTGTTATTGAAAGTTGGAAACTGACTGCTAGAATGCCCCAACTCAAGGTTGTTGGAAGTACGGAAAAGCGGTTTTTGGAGTTTCAGGTAAGAACAAGTTTTTCCCGCAACGGCGCAAAGACGCAAAGAAGAGCAGCCCTAAACTGAGGAATAAACCTTTGCGTCTTTGCGCCTTTGCGGGAGACCACTCTTAATTTCGGAGGTCCTAATGCTCTGGATCCTTTTTGCTCTCGGCGCGGCACTGTCGTGGGGGTTGTATGGTCCGGCTTTGCACCGCGGACAGGTAGAGCTCGGTAATCCAATGCGCGCGTTGCTGTGTGTGGGCGTGGCTTACTTTCTTATCGGCGTCCTTGTTCCCGTGATCACGCTTTCATCACAAGGCGAACTAAACGGCTTCACGACGAAAGGTTCGATTGGCGCCACGGTCGCCGGCGCGTTGGGCGCCGCTGGGGCGGTATGCATCATCTACGCTTTTCGCTCGGGTGGATTGCCGACTTACGTGATGCCGCTCGTGTTCGCCGGTGCTCCACTAGTCAACGTGCTCTATTCGATGTGGCTTCATCCGCCAAAGACGTCGCCGAATCCATTGTTGTATCTCGGTTTTGTGTTAGCGGCTTTGGGTGGTGGATTGGTGCTTTACTTCAAACCAAGTTCGTAAGCGCGGTAAGTGTTCTTTCGTGTCTCCCCGTTGCTGTTCATAAAAACACGAAGGAGATCTGAAAAATGAAAACCATGCGGGTCGTGCTGGTTGGAATCGTGTTGGTGTTTTCGTTGGCCGGACAGGCCATTGCGCAGAATGGCGCTCAGGCCGGAGCAAACTGGCCGCAATGGCGTGGACCAAACCGCGATGGCGTTTCCAAAGAAACGGGTTTGCTCAAACAGTGGCCCGCTGACGGACCGCCGTTGGTCTGGAAAGCGATCGGCGCGGGACGTGGTTACTCGTCGTTCTCGGTCGCGAACGGCCGTCTGTACACTATGGGTTTGCGTGGCGATCGCGAGTTTGTAGTCGCCTTTGATATCGCGAACGGAAAAGAAGTATGGGCGACGCCGCACGGCGGTGCGTTTCGTAACGATCGTGGCGATGGTCCAAGAGGCACACCGACGATCGACGGCGATCGTTTGTACGCGCTCGGCGGCAACGGCGACTTGTCGTGTATGGATGCACGCACTGGAAAGGTCGTCTGGTCCAAGAACGTCCTCCGCGAGTTTGGCGGATCGAATATCACCTGGGGCATCAGTGAGTCGCCGCTCGTGTTGGGCAACAAGGTGCTCGTGAATGCCGGCGGCCAGAATGCTTCAATCGTCGCTTTGAATAAAGAAAACGGCGCGGTGATCTGGAAGAGCCAGAGTGACGACGCTGGTTACTCGTCAGCGATTCCGTTGCAGATTAACGGCGGCACGCAAGTCATATTTTTCACAGCGCAGCGTGCTTTGGGTCTCGACGCGAATGACGGTCGCTTGCTGTGGGATTACGGCCGTCCGGCGAACAATGTGGCAAACGTGGCCACGCCGATCGCGCGTGGCAATCGCGTCTTCATCTCTTCCGACTACGGAACGGGCGGCGGCGTAGTCGAGATCAAACCGGATGGTAAAGCGCAGGAGATCTACTTCACGAAAGACATGCGTAACCATCACAGCAGTTCCGTTCTCATCGGAGATTACCTTTACGGTTTCTCGTCAAATATCTTGACGGCGATGAAGTTTGATACCGGCGAGATCGCCTGGCGCGATCGCAGTGTTGGCAAGGGATCGCTCGTTTACGCTGACGGCAACCTGTATTGCTTGAGTGAGAAGGGCGTCGTCGGTTTGGTTGAAGCAACGCCGACTGGTTATCACGAGAAGGGACGCTTCCGCATTCCGCAGGATTCCCTCGAGACGTGGGCGCATCCGGTGGTTGTGGGCGGGCGGTTGTACTTGCGCGATCAGGACACGATTTACGCGTTCGACGTGAAGCAGAAGTAGAGCCACAAAGAAGCACAGAATTTGTGCCTCTTTGTGGTTACTTCTCGGTTTTTAAGAATCCGCGCGCTTCACGAAGTTCAGGTAGATCCGCATCTGCCTGTTTCCACTGATCGAGAAACTTCGAATACATTGCCGCGGCGGTCGCCTGATCGCCGCTTTGTGCAGCAGCGCGAGCCGCGCCGAGTAACGAGCGTGCGCGGTTTGGTTGTCGTAACAAAGCGACCTTGAATAGCGCTGCGGCATCAGCCGGCCTGCCTGCACGAAGTAGAATCTCACCCAGGAGCTCGTGTGTTGGTTTGATGAGCGACGGCGGGCCCGAGGGCGGACTTGATTGCTCTTCTTGAGCGGTTGCCTGTTTCATCAACTCGATCGCTTTGTCGTAATCCTTCTTCGTCGCAGCGCTGAGGGCTGACACTTCCAAACCTCGAATCCCGTCCACAGCCTCGGCCTCAGTTCCACGGATAACAGCGGAAAAAGAACGGATGAAAGATGGCAAAATCTTACTCGCCCCTGAATAACGAAGCGTGTTTGTCATCTGTGCAGATCCGTGTGTGCTGTGGCTTCCGCTTGCCGCTTCTTCGGATGATGCAGGTTTGTTGCTTGGCGGGAACAGTTCAGGTGCGAGATCCCAGCGTTCGGTTTCCACAATAAACGCCGCGGCCATGTTGGCGTAGTTGTTTTCGTAGTAGCCGGGCCGCAACTTATTGTCGTAAGTCGATTCCGACATCACCTGCTTCATCAGCTTCAACAACTGCTCCGCCTTGCTGTAACGTCCCTGCTGAAGATAAGCGTAGAGCAGCCAATGCAGACTGTGATAATCGCGAACGTTCAGCGAGAGTTTCTTGCGTTTCATCCAGTTGTCCGACGACTCCCACGCTGATTCGTTCGACGCCGCAGCTTCCGGCCACATTCCCAATTGCAGAAAGATGTGCGAAGGCATGTGGCGCGCGTGATGCGCTTCGGGCGCAATGTCTGCATAACGGCGCGCGGCAGGCAGTGCGAGAATCGCGTGATCGGGATCGTCAAACGCGTGAATGATGTAATGCGCCGCGCCCGGATGGTTTGGGTTCTTCTCGTAAACAGCGAGCGCAATCGCTCCCGCCTGAGCTTGCAAACGATAACCCTTGTCACCTGGTCCAACGAGGCCGAGCAACGATAACGAATAGAACGCCGCCGCATCCAAGTCTTCGGGATACGCACGGTAGATCTTTTCCATCGCTGCGGAATAGGCCGCGTCTCGCGCGTGCTTGTCGCCGTTGCCGTAAAGTAGTTTCACAGCGTTGAGATACGCGCGTTCGCGATCGCTCAGCTTCGGTGTGTCTTTGATCTTCGCGACAGTTTGCTGAGCAGCGGCGAGATCCTGTTCCGACCATAGCGGGTGATTCTGGGCCATCGCCTCCCCCCAGTAACCCATCATGAATTCGGGATCGGCTTTGGTCGACTCGCGAAACGCTTCGAGCGCTTCTTCGTACCAGAATGAATGTAGCGCCGCGAGACCGCGCAGGAAGTGCGCCTGAGCTGCCGGCGAACCGGAGGTCGGAAACTCGACGCTACCGAGTTTCGACTCCTGGGAGTAAACAGTAGCTGTTAAGAGAAGCAATAAAATCGTTGAGCGCCACATAATGAACGTCCTTGAGGACAGGGATTACTTGGATTTTTGGCCGATGCTATACAGATGTTGCGCGGTGCGGATGTAGATCCGTCCGTCGGAAATTGCCGGTGAACTCAGTGTGTAGTCGTTCAACGCGTTCTCCGCGAGAACTTCAAACTTTGGACCAGCAGCGATCACCGTCGTTAGTCCGTCTTCATTGGTGATGTAGATCTTTCCATCGGCCAACACAGGCGAACCGCTGTACGTGCCGGGTTTGATACGTTGCTGCGCGTA
>Ga0209216_1000201_pt1 | contig 11509 bp, 8 predicted proteins | sample TexAe_OM2H0_O2_FD_187940 | JGI IMG/M metagenome (GOLD analysis project Ga0209216, IMG submission 187940) | Forest soil microbial communities from Davy Crockett National Forest, Groveton, Texas, USA - Texas A ecozone_OM2H0_O2 (SPAdes) (version 2) | ecosystem: Environmental > Terrestrial > Soil >... | reverse complement strand
CGGCCACGGCGGGATCGGCCTGCACGACCGCCGCGACATCGCGGGCACGACGTGCCAACCGCTCGGGTGAGATGTTCGTGTCCGCGCGCACCGTGGCCTGCAGCATCCCGAGATCCTCCTCGGGCATCACGCCTCCACCCGCGGTAAGCGCCACGGCGACAGCCAGGCCTCCTGTCAGCACCAGAAGCAGGACTGGCTGCCAGCGCATCAAGCGCCGGTGTCGCATGGACCAGGCGAGCATGCGCTCGTACTGATGCAACGCCGCCGCGTCCCATCGTTCGAGCAGTGCGGCAACCCGTGAGGGAGCCGCGGCCGGATGAGCCTTCAGGTATCTACCACAAAGCGCGGGCGTGATCGTCAACGACACCACGGCGCTGACCACGATGGCGGCGGTCAGGGTGACCGAGAACTCGTGTACCAGACTGACGAACATGTTGTTGCCGAAGACCATCGGCGCAAACACCGCGACCAGCGAAAGCGTGATCGATACGACCGTGAACCCTATCTCCCGCGTGCCGACCATGGCCGCCTGCAGGACAGGAAGACCCAGCTCCATGTGCCGTACGATGTTCTCTATCACCACGATCGCGTCGTCGACCACGAAACCGATCGCGAGCACCAGCGCGACAAGCGACAGGGTGTTTAGCGAGAAATCAAACGCCCACATCGCGAGGAAGGCACCGGCCAGCGACAGCGGTACGCTCACCATCGCGATCAAGGTGGGCCGGGTGCGCCGCAGGAAGAACAGCATCACCAACGCGACCATCACCACGCTGATCGACAACGCAAGCTCCACCTCGTGCAGTGCCGTCTTCGTCGTCTGGGTAAGGTCGAAGATGGGTCGCACCTCGATATCGGCGGGGAGTAGCCCGTGCAACGCCGGAAGGGTCTTCCGGATGGCTTCGACGGTTGCGACGGCATTCGCCTCCGGACGCTTGGTGATCTGCATGACCACGGTCCGTTCGCCGTTGTACCAGGCCGCCTGCGTGGCGTCTTCCTGCCCATCCGCGACATCAGCCACATCGCCAAGACGAACCGGTACGCCCCCGCGCATCGCGATCAGGAGTCGGGCAAACTCGGCCGCGCTGTGCAGGCCGTCGCTCGACACCACGGTCATCTGGCTGTGTGCCGTTCCGATGGTACCCAGTGCCATGGTCACGTTCGCCGCGATGAGCGCGTTACTCACATCGTTGGCCGTCATGCCCTTCGCGGCCAGGGACTGGTCATTCAGTTCCACGCGCACGGCATGAGGCGAGCCGCCGGAAAGCTGCACATTCGCCACGCCGTCCACGCGGGCGATGGCTGGCTTCGCCAGGGTGTCGGCGAGATCGTAGAGGCGGTCCGGCGGTAACGAAGACGATGTCAGCGTCACCAGAAGCACGGGAAGCTGTGCCGTATCGAACTTGAAGTACTGCGGGGGCGCCGGCATGCCCGGTGGCAGGTCGATCGCGGACGCGTTGATCGCTGCCTGCACATCGCGCGCCGCCGCATCCGTCTCGATGCCGAATTCGAAGAGGATCTGCACCTGCAGCGAACCTTCGTTGGCGGTGCCGACCATTTGCTTCACGCCCGGAATGCGCCCGAGGTGTCGCTCGAGTGGCGCCATCACCGTGTTGGCGATGGTGTCCGCATTGGCACCAGGCATCTGCGCGAACACCACCACGGCGGGGAGCTCGATGGCAGGCAACGCCGCGACGCCCAGCAATCGATACGCCCACAATCCGGCCAATGCCAGCCCGATGCCCAACAGCGAAGCACCGGTCGGTCGCCGAATATGTGCAGCGAAGATACTCATGCTTCTTCCGTGAACCCCCTTCGTGCTTCAGTCCCACCATATCGTGCAAGCCCGCCGACACACCCGTGCCATAGGTTGGTCACATGGCGTGACATACCCAGGGCGCGAATTTGGTTTAATCGTTCGCAGGATGTGAAGAAACCCAGACACGGGATCCGGAGCCTGGCATGACGAAAATCCCCGTAATGCTCGTTGCTGCGCTGCTTTCATGGGGCACGGCGCAGTCGATCGCGGCCCAGTCCCTTGCGCATCCCGAGATAGGCTCGTTTGGATTCGACATCGCCGGCATGGACCGCGCCATCGCGCCCGGATCCGACTTCTACCGTTACGCCAACGGCACATGGGCGCGGTCGACGCCCATCCCGGCGGATAAGTCGAACTTCGGCATGTTCACGCGCCTCGATGATCTGAATCGAGAGCGCGTCAAGGGGATCCTGGATGCCGCTAGGGAAGATGCGCACAGCAAGGCAGGTGCCGCATACGCGGCATTCCTTGACGACGCCGCCATCGAATCGAAGGGACTGAAGCCCGCCCTGCCCTGGCTGGATCGCATTGAAGCGGTCGCCACGCGTGCGGATTACGCACGGCTCGTTGCGCAGGCCGCACGTGAGGGTGTCGCCATTCCGTTTGACGTCGTCGTGACCCAGGACGATCGCGATCCGGATACCTATGTGTTGAAGCTCGGCCAGGCTGGTCTCGGCTTGCCGGATCGCGACTACTACATCCGGTCCGATGCCGCGATGGTCAAGACACGCTCGGCCTATCGCGACCACGTAGCACGACTGCTCGTCTTCGTAGGCACGCCCAAAGAAGAAGCGTCACGGCGTGCGGATGCCCTGCTGCGCATGGAAACCGATATCGCGAAGGTCAGCTGGAATCGCGTGGACAGTCGCGATGCCGGTAAGACGTATAACCGTCGCACGCGTACGCAGGTAGCTTCGCTCGCTACGGGTTTCGGCATGGACGTATTTCTCGACGGGATCGGCGCCCAACCAGGCGAACTGGTCGTGACCCAGCCGAGCGCCGTTGGAGGCATCGCACGAGTGCTGGGCGCCACGCCTTTGCCCGTACTGAAAGACGCCCTTCGCGTGGCGGTTCTGGATGCCTACGGCGACGTGCTGCCGCGCGCCTTCGCCCAGGAACGATTCGACTTCCACGGTCGCCTCCTGAGCGGCGCCGAGCAGCCGGAACCACGCTGGAAGCGCGCCGTGACGTTTGCAGTCGACGCCGTGCCCGACGAGGTCGGCAAGGTCTACGTGGCGCGTTACTTCCCCGCGGACCACAAAAGAGCGGCGGAGGCGCTGGTACGTAATCTGGTGGCTGCCCTGGACCTGCGCATCCAGCGACTCGACTGGATGACACCGCAAACCAAGGTTCGCGCACGCGCCAAGCTGGCGGCATTCCATCCCAAGGTCGGCTATCCCGATCGATGGCATGACTACACCGGCCTCGACATGCGCAGTGACGACGCGTTCGGCGATCAAGGCCGGGCCCGTGCCTTTGCTTTCGACAGGGATATGGCGAAGCTCGGCCATCCTTTCGACCGCGACGAATGGCGGGTGACACCCATGACGGTGGATGCCTTCGCCAACTTTTCCGCCGTCGAAATCGTCATCCCCGCAGCCATCCTGCAGCCGCCCTTCTTCGACCCAGCCGCCGATCCCGCGATCAATTACGGCGGTATCGGCGCGTCCATCGCGCACGAGATCACCCATCAGTTCGACGATCAGGGATCGAAGTACGACGAGCGCGGGCGCCTGACAACGTGGTGGACGCCATCCGACCTCGCCGGATTCGACGCCCGGACAAAGGCGCTGGCACGCCAGTACGATACGTACCAGCCGCTGCCGGGCATCCATGTCAACGGCGCCCTGACCCTCGGGGAGAATATCGCCGATCTCGGCGGGCTGGCCATTGCCTACGATGCCTGGCGGATCTCATTGAAGGGCGAATCCGCACCGGCACTCGACGGGTTCACCGGCGACCAGCGCTTCTTCCTTGGCTGGGCGCAGATATGGCGGCTGAACTATCGCGATGCCGACCTGCGCCAACGGCTGCTCACAAACCCTCACGCTCCAGCGGCCCAGCGCGTATGGAACTCGCGCAATCTCGATGCCTGGTACACGGCGTTCGACGTGACGCCAGGCCAGGCGCTCTATCTGTCAGAGAATGAGCGCGTCCGGATCTGGTGACGCCATCGCTGGCACCTTCGTGAGGAACGTCGCGGACGGCACGAAGAACAACGTGCCCGTCACGGGCTTGCTCACATCCAACAGCCGGTCATAGTTGCCCGGTGGATTGCCGATGAACATGTTGACCAGCATCCGTTCGATGCGTGACGGCGATCGCGCATACCCGATGAAATAGGTACCGAACTCGCCCTTGCCCACCTCGCCGAAGGGCATGTTGTCGCGCACGATCTGCAACGGCTCGCCGTTATCCTCGATGCTCGTCAGCACGTTGTGCGCGTAGGACGGCTTCTCGTCTTCCCTCAGCTCGACATCCGAGAGCTTGCGGCGCCCGATGATCTTCTCCTGCCGCTCCACCGGCATCGCGTTCCACGCCTTCAGATCGTGCAGGTACTTCTGCACGATGACGTAGCTTCCACCGGCGAAGGCGGGATCTTCATCGCCGATGATCGTCGCGCCTTCGGCCTCATGGCCCACGGGATTCTCCGTGCCATCGACGAACCCAAGCAGGTCGCGCTCGTCGAAGTACTTGAATCCGTGCACCTCGTCCGCTGTCGTCACATAGGGACCGATCCTCGACATCACTTCGCTTGCCAGCTCGAAGCACAGGTCCATGTGTGTCGCCCGGATATGGAACAGGATGTCTCCCGGCGTCGACGGTGCATGATGCTCGCCATGGAGTTCACGGAAAGGGTGCAACGACGCCGGCCTGGGTTTGCCGAACAGGCGGTCCCAGACGGCCGACCCGAAGCCCATGACGCATGAAAGGCGGCGATCAGGATGGCGGAAACCGATGCCGCGCAATAGCGAGGCAAGGTCGCCGCAGAGTTCTCGCACGGCGGCGTCACCCCGCGTGTCGGGCACGAGCGTCACGACAAGGAAGATGGCCGCGTGGGTGAGCTTCGCCGTGACCGGCTGGGAAACGACGGTATCAGTCACGGGGGCGGCTCAAGGCAGCCAACCCTTCATCCAGGACTCGAACAACGCCAGCCGGGCGGCGTCCCACGGTTCGCCGCCCGGCGGCATGCGCGGCGTCTCGGTGCCCTGTAGACGGGCGAACACATGACGGGCGTTGGCGTGGTCCGCGTGGACCGCGTCACCCGCCGGATCGGCCATGTAGTCGAAATCACGCAACCTCACGCCCATGCCACCCATGCATCGGGCATCGCCGTCGGTGAAAAGGGGTGCAATGTCTTTCGCAAACGACTCAGTCATCGATCTTTCCCGGTGGGCTGCTTTTGGCCTCGGGATGCTAGGGAGTTGCGTGAAGGGCCGGTAGGCGCCCCGGCGTATACATCGCGTTGTCCGCGACGCAACAGTGGAGCCGGGCGTACAATCGGCCTTCCCAGATCAGAACGGGAGAACGTCATGAAACGCTGGTTCCTGCTGGCCGCCCTGACGGCCCCTGTCGCCCTGGCGCATCACGGCTGGAGCGAATATGACGCCGACAGGCCGTTGAACCTGACGGGCACGATCGAATCCTCGACCTATACCCAGCCCCATGGCCACCTTCGCCTGAAGACGGACAGTGGCAGTTGGGACGTGGTCCTGGCACCACCCTCGCGCATGGAAACCCGTGGCCTCGCCAAGGACATGCTGACAGCGGGTAACCACGCGGTCGTATACGGCTATCCGCACCGCAGCAAGACCGATGAAATGCGCGCGGAGCGCATCACGATTGGCGGCAAGACGGTCGAGTTGCGCTGATGGAAGGCGTCGCCGACTGGCTGGCGGCGACGCCATGGGCGGAAGCCATGCGAAGCAGCCCCTGGCTGTATCCCATCGTTGAAACCGTCCACATCATCGGCTTCTGCATCCTGGTTGGCGCGGTCGCCATGTTCGACCTGCGCGTGCTTGGATGGGGCCGGGCGTTGCCCATCTCCGCATTGGGTCGCCACCTGCTGCCGTGGTCGCTCGGAAGCTTCGCGCTGGTGCTGCCCGCCGGGCTGCTGATGTTTTCCACGCAGCCGCATGCCTTTCTTGCCAACCCCGTATTCCTCCTCAAGCTGACGCTCATCGCAGTGGCCGGTGTCAACGCCCTGCTGTTTCACATCGGCATATACCGATCCGTCGCGACATGGGAAACGGGCACAACAGCACCACCGCTTGCGATATCACAGGCGTTGTTGTCGCTGGCCTTGTGGCTTGCGGTCATCTGCTGCGGCCGTCTGCTTGCCTATGTCTAGAAGGCCCCTCTGATCACATTCGTGACCGGATTCCGGGCTAACATCGCTAGAACGCTGGCCCGGCTCTGCCGTCTCGGCACAACCGGACCACGGAGCCAGGCATGAGCGTTCAGTTACGAAACAACGTCCGGGTGGTCGGAGACGGCCCTGCGACGATGGTGTTCGCCCACGGCTTTGGCTGCGACCAGAACATGTGGCGGTTGCTTGTGCCGACATTCGCGGAGCACTTCCGGGTGGTCCTGCTCGACCTCGTAGGCAGCGGGGGCTCGGACATCTCGGCATACGACTATCGGAAGTACGACAGTCTCCACGGATATGCCGATGACATGGTCGAAGTCGTCCGGGAGTTTGGCCGTGGCCCCGTCGTGTTCGTCGGCCATTCGGTAAGCGCCATGATCGGCGCACTCGCGGACATCAAGGCGCCCGATCTTTTCGACGCGCACATCATGATCGGTCCCTCGCCCTGCTATATCGACCAGGGCGACTACATCGGCGGCTTCACCCAGCGGGATATCCAGTCGCTCCTGGAAACCCTCGAGAGCAATTACCTCGGCTGGTCCAGCACCATGGCACCGACCATCATGGGCGCGCCTGACCAGCCTGAACTGAGCGAGGAACTGACCAACAGCTTCTGCAGGACGGATCCCGAGATCGCGAAGCAGTTCGCGCGCGTGACCTTCCTGTCCGACAATCGATCGGACATCGGCCGGCTGACACACCCTGCACTGATCCTGCAATGCACCGACGACATCATCGCCCCGGTGCAGGTCGGTGAGTATCTTCATCGTTCGCTTCGCCACAGCACGCTGCGCCTTATCGATAACGTGGGCCATTGCCCGCACCTCAGCGAACCGCACGCCAGTATCGATGCCATGAAGGAATTCCTGGCAACGCTTGACCTGCGCGATGAACACTGAAGACGACGGCTTCCCCGGGGGAGGCATCGGGCACGAGGTAACGGCGTGCGGCCTGGTCCTGACCGACCCCGATGGACTCATACGCCGCGCGAATCACACGTTCTGCGCATGGCTGGGTTATGAGCGCGAACAGCTCGTGGGAAAGCTGCGACTGCAGGATCTCCTGACCATTGGCGGGAAGATTTTCCATCAGACGCATTGGCTTCCTTTGCTGAAGATGCAGGGCTCGATCGCCGAAGTGAAACTCGACCTGGTCCACCGCGACGGCCGGGCGTCGCCCGTGGTGATCAACGCGGTCAGTCGCGAGCACTCTGGCGTCGCTTACCATGAAGTGGCGGTCTTCGTGGCCGAGGACCGTCATCGTTACGAGCGAGAGTTGATGGTTGCACGCAAGCGCGCGGAAGAGCTCCTTGCGACGCACCTGGCGTCACAGGAAGCCCTGGCACTGGCGGACGCCCGCCTGCGGATCGCCGCCGAAGACCGTGCGCGATTCGCGGAACAGATGATCGGCATCGTCAGCCACGACCTGCGCAATCCCCTCACGGCGATCAAGATGGGCATGAACATTCTTGGTACCGAGGAACTGCCGGCGGCGAAACGCGATCGCATCGCCGGGCATATCGACGCTTCCGTCGATCGCGCGCGTCGACTCGTTGACGACCTGCTCGACTTCACCCAGGCGAAAATCGGTGCGGGTCTTAGCGTCTCGCTCCGGCAGGTGGATCTGCACGAGATCGTGGCGGATGCGGTCAGCGAACTGAGGCTCGCCTTCCCAGGCCGCACCTTCGTCCATGTCCAGCATGGCGATGGCGACGCCCAGGCCGATGCCGATCGGATAGCCCAGCTCCTCGGGAACCTTGCCGCCAATGCCGTGGCCTACGGCGCCGTGGATACACCCGTGACCGTGACGTCCCGTACCGGCGCAGGCGCGTTTTCCCTTGACGTGCATAACGCGGGCACGCCCATACCGGCCGAGATGTTGCCTGTGATCTTCGAACCCATGACACGCGGCACCGTGGCCGGCACCAGCCTGCGCAGTGTCGGCCTGGGATTGTTCATCGTGCGGGAGATCGTCCACGCGCACGGCGGGCAGATCGCGGCAACGTCTTCGTCTTCCGACGGTACGTCGTTTCTGGCGACGTTTCCCGGCAGGTAGCCTCGCACTCACCTCCGTGGTGGTGCGGGCTACCGCAGGCGGTTCCGCTCACCCCAGTGCGGGATCGGAGACAGAAGGCCGACCTGTTTCCCTATGCCCCGCGAACCGGCGCATGAACGATGGGTCGGCATCACAGGTCGCCGTGAGGTCGTACCAGTGGTCGGATTCCGTGATGTCCCAGCGACTCTCCGCGCGCTCCCCCGGCTGCAGCCAATAACGACGCGGCGGCTGGCGAAGATAGTCGTTGGCCTGGATCGTGATGGCGCAAGGCTTGCCACCTTCATTGCTCAGGACAAGACGCAACTCGCCCGGATGATGTCCTTCCGACATCGTTACTTCGGGTTGCGCGATACGGTGGCGTTCTTCGCCCTGGGCGGGTTGCTTGCCACTGAACTGGCGAAAGAAGCCATTGGGTCCGAGGACCGTGAGGTCGTACGCATCGCCGCTGTATGAGCTCGTCCAGTGATCCGACAGCGACTTGCCAGGTTCCACCGTATACGTCCAGGGGCCGTCCGAGCGAAGCGACGAGGTGACATGAAAACAGGCGCCGATGTCACCGCTGTTGGCGAAGTCGAGGTTGTAGCGCCCCTGCCCCTGGTCCAGTTCACCCGTCACCTCCAGCGCGTAAGCGAGGGCACGCGCGGGGCGCTGTCCGCGCTCCTGTCGCGGCAGCTTCTGGCGGCTCGGCGGCGTCGGGCTGAGCGTGGCATGGTTGCCGCGGTCGGGTTCATAGGTTTGCGTGGACGGCAGGCGGGGAACCCGCCCATCGTGGCCCTCGAAATCGAATGCCCGGGTCAGGTCGCCGCACACGGCGCGCCGCCACGCCGAGATATTCGGTTCGCGCACGCCGAACCGCTGCTCGAGGAAGCGGAGGATGGACGTGTGGTCGAACGTTTCCGAACAGACCCAGCCGCCCGTGCTCCAGGGCGAAACCACCAGCATCGGAACGCGCACGCCGAGCCCGTAGACGCCCGGATTGAAGCCGTTGCCGCCGGGATAGATCTCGCCGTCGACGCTGACGGTCGACAGCCCGCAATCCCGCGACATCGGCGGATGGGCCGGCACCATGTGATCGAAGAACCCGTCGTTTTCGTCGTAGGTCACGAGCAGCGCGGTCTTGCTCCACACCTCGGGATTGGCGGTCAACGCGTCGAGCACCGCATCGAGATACCAGGCGCCGTAGTTGGCAGGCCAGCTGGGATGTTCGGTGTAGGCCTCCGGGGCCGCGATCCACGAGACCTGCGGCAGGCGGTTGGCCACGACGTCGTTCTTCAGTATCTCGAAAAGCGACTGGCCGTTGAGCGTGTCGGTGCCGGTACGGGCCTTGTCGTAGAGCGGGTTGCCCGGCTCGGCATTCCGGTACTGGTTGAAGTACAGCAGGGAGTTGTCGCCATAGTTGCCGATATAGGGATTGGAACCCCAGCCCCAACCGCCTGCGGCGTCCAGCCCGATGCCGATGTCCTGATAGATCTTCCACGACACGCCGGCGGCCTCGAGGCGTTCGGGGTAGGTCGTCCAGCCATAACCGAGCTCCGCATTGGAGAGCACCGGGCCACCGCCCTGCCCGTCATTTCCCACATACCCGGTCCACATGTAGTAACGATTGGGATCCGTGGAGGAAAGGATCGAGCAGTGGTATGCGTCGCAGACGGTAAAGGCATCGGCCAGCGCGTAATGGAACGGGATGTCCTCACGCGTCAGGTAGGCCATCGTCGTCGTACCTTTCGACGGTACCCACTGGTCATACCTGCCCTGGTTGAAGGCCGCCTGCGTGTCGTTCCATCCATGCGGCAGGTCTTCGATGAACTGCAGGCCGAGGTTATCCGCCTTGGGGCGGAACGGAAGCACGTAATCGTCGCTACCGGCGGTCAATGGCTGGTGCCAGACAGACCGTCCGTTCGGAAGTCTATGCGTCCGTGGATCACCGAAGCCTCGCACGCCGCGCATGCTGCCGAAGTAATGGTCGAACGAGCGGTTCTCCTGCATGAGGATGACCACGTGCTCGATATCCTTCAGGGTGCCCGTACGGCGCGCGGCCGGTATGGCAAGCGCCTTCTGGATGGACGGCGGGATGACCGACGCCGTGATGGCGGCGCCTGCCGCGCCAAGCGAAAGTTTCAGGAAATGCCGACGATCCTGTGAGGTCATGCGTGTCCCCTGCGCTGTCGTTGTGCCCCTGTCCCGATCGATTGTCGGGATGGCTTATGACAGTTTTGGCACGCTGACGAGGCACATGATCGCCCCCGCCCGAAAACGCAATGGGCGTCACACTTCCTGCGATACCGACCCGGTCAGGCGTCCCTGGCCCGAACCACGGCGTCGCACGACGTGCTGACCAAACGGTGTGTGGATAACAGGGAGTCCGGGACCTAGATTTCGCCCATCAAAACTCTCCCGAGGCACGTGTATGGCAGACCTCTTTCAATCTCAAAAGCTCGGCGACGCGGTGGTGCTGAAGAACCGCATCGTGATGCCGCCGATGACTCGCACGCGTACGTCCGAGGGCGAACTTCCCACCGACGGCGACCTTCCGAACGAGATGATCGCCACCTACTACGGTCAACGTGCCGGCGCCGGCCTGATCATCAGTGAAGCGACCGACGTGGAGCAGTCAAGCCACGGTTATGCCAGGACACCCGGCATCCACTCCGAAGCCCAGATGCGCGGCTGGCGCCTGGTGACCGACGAAGTTCACCGTCAGGGCGGCACCATCTTCATGCAGTTGTGGCATGTGGGCCGCATGGCGCATTCCTCCATCCTGCCCAACGGCCAGATGCCGGTCGGCGCAACCGCAGAACAGGCCGTGGGCTCGTCGGTGTTTGCCCATGGCCCGGACGGCCGGCTGGGGTACATGCCGGCGGACAAGCCGAGGGCGCTCAGCACCGACGAGGTCTCGGCCATGGTCGGCACCTTCGCCAAGGCCGCCGCCAATGCACGAAAGGTCGGATTCGACGGTGTCGAACTTCACGCGGCCAACGGCTACCTCATCGAACAGTTCATGAACTCCGTGCTCAATACGCGTACCGATCGCTACGGTGGTGGCAGCATGGAAGACCGCACTCGCTTCCTGATGGAAGTCGTCGACGCGGTCGTGGCCGAATGCGGGCCGGGACGCGTGGGCGTTCGCCTGTCGCCGTTCGGCACGTTCAACTCGATGCCCAAGGAACCACTCGCCGAGGAAACCTTCCTCTACGTGGCTGAGCAACTGGGACGCCGTGGCGTGGCGTACATCCACCTGCTCTACGAACTGATGCCGGAAGGCAACA
>Ga0209216_1000200_pt1 | contig 11512 bp, 8 predicted proteins | sample TexAe_OM2H0_O2_FD_187940 | JGI IMG/M metagenome (GOLD analysis project Ga0209216, IMG submission 187940) | Forest soil microbial communities from Davy Crockett National Forest, Groveton, Texas, USA - Texas A ecozone_OM2H0_O2 (SPAdes) (version 2) | ecosystem: Environmental > Terrestrial > Soil >... | reverse complement strand
CGTCTGTTCCACCTGGGACTTCGGCGTCGCCGCGAACCAGGCGGCGTGGAAGGTGCTCTCGGCCGGCGGTCGTGCGCTGGATGCGGTGGAGCAGGGCGCGCGCGTTCCGGAAGCCGACCTGCGCAATCACAGCGTGGGCCGCGCGGGCTATCCCGACCGCGACGGCAAGGTCACGCTCGACGCCAGCATTATGGACGAGAATGGCAACTGCGGCGCGGTGGCGGCGATGGAACATATCGCCCACCCGATCTCCGTCGCGCGACGCGTCATGGAACGCACGCCGCACGTGTTGCTGGCCGGTGACGGTGCGTTGCAGTTCGCCATCGAACAGGGCTTCCCGCGCGAAGAACTGCTTACCCCGGAATCGGACAAGGCCTGGCACGAATGGCTGAAGACGGCGAAGTACAAGCCGGTCGCCAACAGCGAGGTCAAGAGCTACAACGCTGGCCCCGGTGGGACGCCGGGCGACGCCAGCAACCACGACACCATCGGCATGCTGGCGATCGACGCGAAGGGCAACCTGTCCGGCGCGTGCACCACCAGCGGCATGGCCTGGAAGCTGCACGGTCGCGTGGGCGACAGTCCGATCATCGGCGCGGGCCTCTATGTGGATAACGAAGTCGGCGGCGCCACGTCCACCGGAGTGGGCGAGGAAGTCATCCGGAACGTCGGCAGTTTCCTTGTCGTCGAACTGATGCGACAGGGCCGTTCACCCGAAGATGCCTGTCGCGAGGCGGTGGAGCGCATCCTGCGCAAGAAGCCGAACGCGAAGGACCTTCAGGTGGGTTTCCTGGCGATGGACAAGAAGGGCAACGTGGGTGCGTGGGCGATCCAGAAGGGCTTTTCGTATGCCGTGTGCGATGCGGCGAAGCAGGACACCCTGATTCCCGGCAAGAGCAGTTACTGATCATGGCGCTGCTCGAAATCGCGGCCAACTCCGTCGCATCGGCGTTCGCCGCGCAGGAAGGCGGCGCGGGGCGTGTCGAACTCTGCGCAAGCCTGGAAGAAGGCGGCGTCACGCCATCGCACGGCACCATCGCCCTGGCTCGCGAGGGCCTGGAAATCCCGCTGTATGTGCTCGTGCGTCCGCGCGCGGGCGATTTCGTCTACGAGAACGCCGAGGTCGAGGCGATGCTCGACGATATCGCGCATTGCCGTGAACTGGGTTGCGATGGCGTGGTCGTCGGTGCGCTTACCGCCGAGGGTGAAGTGGATGCGGAAGTCTGCAGCCTGCTCGTGCGCGCGGCCGAAGGCATGGGCGTGACCTTCCATCGCGCATTCGATCTCGTGCCCGACCGGCAAGCGGCACTGGAAACGCTGATCGACCTCGGCTTCGAGCGCGTCCTGACCTCGGGCGGCATGCAAAGCGCCGTGGCCGGCGCGTCCGCCATCGCCCGGCTCGTGGCCCAGGCCGGCGGACGCATCGTCGTCATGCCCGGCGCGGGCATCGAGCCCGGCAACATCGTGGCACTCCGTGAAAGCACGCGTGCCCGCGAGTTCCACGCCTCGGCCAAGCGCAAGCTGCCTTCGGCGATGCGCCGCGTTCCCGGCGACACGCTCGGCATGGGCGCAGGGGAGACCCGCACGGATTCGGAGACGGTAAGAGCCCTCGTCACGGCACTCGGCTGAGAGGCAAATCCAGCCACTGCGGAAGCGCCACTGTGGGAGCCGCACAGAGACTGTGGGAGCCGCTTCAGCGGCGATGTGGGAGCCGCACAGGATCTGTGGGAGCCGCTTCAGCGGCGATCCCGCGGCAGCGGGCCAGGTCGAAGCAAGCACCCATCGCCGCTGAAGCGGCTCCCACAGGTGAAGGACAGGGGGGGCATTCCCCTGCGCGGATCAGGAATGGTCTAGCGGGGTCTTCAGCTTCAGGCCGCCGTTTACGAGGAAGAGCTGGCCGTCGGGGAGGGCGTCGGTGTTCGCGTCGCCTTTGGGCGTGTCCGATGACCACGGTGCGGTTTCTTTCGGACCCGGCACATAGGCCTTCCATTGACCGTACATGTCGCCCGGGCCGCCGCCCTTGCGACTGTTGATCGCGAAGACGATGGGTACGCGCACGTAGTAGTACGGATCGTTCGCGTGAGGTCCCTTTGTCGGAGGCCGGAACGTCCAGGTCTTCGCCGCCAGCACGCTGGGATCGGCGAGTGCCTTGCGCCAGATGCGCAGGTCGGCATCCGAACCGATGACGCCCATGTTGACCTGCTCGGGGAACGCATCGGCGACCTTGCCGTCGTGGTCCACGCGAAGCAGCAGGTATACCGTGCCTTCTACGTGCGCGGCAACGGCACCAGCGGGATACGACGGCGGATGCCGGTCGATGTACGTGATCGATTCGCCGTCCTGGCCGTCGTCGCCGAAATTGGCTCCAGCGATGCGCGCGGTCATCGACTCACTGTTCTCGTTCTCGCGCCTGGCCACCACGCGCAGGCTCATGTGTGCCTTGGCGCTGACCGGATGACCGTCGCGGATGACGGGTTCGAAGCGCCAGTCAGTGGCGGATTGTTGGACAAGGCTCACGATTTCCGCAGGCACCTTGTCGGCCTTGTCGATGTCGTAACTGCTGACGCTTCCGTCGGGCGCCACCGTGATCGAGCCTGTGAGCAACATGCTCGCTTCCACTCGTTTGCGTACTGCCCCTGGTCCCGCTGCCAACGCAAGGCCCGTCATGGCAAGGGCCGTCACACCAACCAACAAACGCTTCATGCGCATCACTCCGTGTCGGGTTTAGACCGGATTATGCATCAGCGAACCGGCAGGAGTCCTGCCGGCGTGATGGCAATGATGTGACGGTCGGTGGCGCTCGCAACTTCATGCAATCCGGTCAACGTGCCGAACGCGGGCAGGATCGCGACGTTGCGATCGAAGACGAAGGCGGGGAGGCGATGTTTCCGCCAACCATCGCGAATCGTTACGCCGGGATGGACATGACCCGCCACGGTATAGCCGTCCGCTTGCGCATGCGGGTGATGTGCGAAGACAAAGGGTGGTGCGGCGAGCCGGTCGGGTTGCACGTCGAATCCCAGCGAGGCGACGTCAAAGTGGCGGTCGTGATTTCCTGCGACGAGCACCATCGATACAGCATCGTGGGTACGCCGCCACGCGCGAACGCGTTCCACCCATGCGCTGCGTTCGGTCGCCGCGCCGTGGACGAGATCGCCGAGGACGACAAGTTTTTCCGGCGCGCACCACGCGATCAGGTCGTCCAGGCGGGCAAGGTCGTCTTCAGTGTCGCCGCTGGGTACCGCGATACCCGCGCGACGGAACACGGCCCCCTTGCCAAAATGGACGTCGGACACGAGCAGCGTTCGACGAGCGGCCCAGTGGAGGGCGCGTTGCACATGCAGCGTGAGGCGCTCACCGGCGACCTCGATGTCGCGCGTCATCATGTATCCGCCCCTTTTTCCAGCGTGGCCAGCATGCGCTCGACACGCGTGCGCCAGTCGTCCGTGGCGATGCCACCGCGCAGCCGTTCGACCCAGAGTGGGAAGGCCAGTGGACTCAACCGCTTCGGTTCACGCCAGACCAGGCGCGAGCGCGCGACGCGAAGCAGGCAACTGCGCAGGCGCGAATAATCGAGCTGCTGGTCGAGCACTTCGCGCTCGGCTTGCCAAAGCAACGGGTGGTCGGGGTCATGGCGGCGCAACACGTCGAACAACAGGCCGCTGGAGGCCTGCAGCTGGCGAAGTGTTTTTCCGTGTGCCGGATAGCCGTTGAAAACCAGTCCCGCGACGCGTGCGATCTCTCGGAACTGTCGGCGCGCCAGTTCGGAGAGGTTGACGCTCGCGCGGATGTCACTGCGCAGGCGGAAAGGGTGCAGCAGCACGCGCATCGTGTCCGCATCCAGAGGCGGCATGCGTGCGGCGGTGATCGTCAGCCCGTAGTCGTTCACGGCATAGCCGTAATCGCCGGGCTGGATGCGTGATAGCCGGTACGCGAGCACGGCGGCGAGGCCTTCATGGGCAAGCCGTCCCGCGAAAGGAAAGACGAACAGGTAATCGCCTTCGCGCGTTCGCGTTCGCTCGCAGAGGGTCTCACCCAGGTCCGGGATCTCCGACTGCTTCCGCTGGATGGCGAGCAGGGGTTCGAGCGCGCGCATCTCCTTCGACACGTGCCTGGTTTCGGCCAGCGTGCGGCGCAGTTCGTCGGACAGTTCGCCGGAGAGCGGCAGGCGGCCGCCCATCCAGCGGGGAACACCGCCGCGCCGGTTCGGTGCCGTGCGCACGTAGGCGGTCATGTCGCGTACGCGCACGAGTTCGAGGTGGCGTCCGGCGAACAGGAAGCGGTCACCCGGGCGTAAGCGCGAAACGAAGTTTTCCTCGACGGTGCCGAGTCGCGCGCCTTTCATGTAACGCACCTGCAGCGTTCCGTCGGAGGTGATGGTGCCGATGGACAAGCGGTGCATGCGCGCGACGCGACCACTGTCCACGTGGTAACGGCCTTCGGTCTCCACCAGCTTGTGGTATTCGGGATAGCTGGCGAGTGCCGAGCCGCCGGTGCGCAGATACGCGAGCACGGCATCGAAGCGTTCGCGTGGCAGGCGCGCGTAGGCCAGCGACGAGCTGATTTCCGCGAATGCTTCGTCGGCTGTGAAGCCGCCTCCCAGCGCCATGGTGAGCAAGTGTTGCGCGAGTACATCGAGGCAGCCGCGCATCGGATGCCGGGGTTCCAGGTGGCCTTCGGCGAGTGCGCGGCGTGCGGCGGCGATCTCCGCCAGTTCGAGAAGATGGGTGGGCACGCAAAGGATGTGCGAGGGCATGCCTGGCTGATGACCGCTGCGTCCGGCACGCTGCAGCAGGCGCGCGACGCTCTTGGGACTGCCGATCTGGATCACTCGCTCCACGCTGGAGAAGTCCACGCCCAGGTCGAGGCTGGAGGTGGCGACGACGCAGCGTAGCGCGCCCACACGCAGTCCTTCCTCCGTGGCGAAGCGCAGCTTCGGATCGATGGAGCCATGGTGAAGCGCGAGGGTGGCGGGTGACTCGGGCCACACCGAGGCCAGCGCCTCATGCCATAGCTCCGCCTGCGAGCGCGTGTTCGCGAAGACGAGGCTACTGCGCGAGGCGAGGACGGCGGCGAGCACGCGTGGCAGTTGTGACAGGCCCAGGTGACCGGCCCAGGCGAAGCGTTCGCCCTGTTCGGGTAGCGCGGTCTCGATCGTTGTCTTCTTGCGGCTGCCGCTGCCGATGAGCACGCCGTCGCCAGCCAGTGCATGCAGTGCTTCGTCGAGATTGCCCAGCGTGGCGGAAAGGCCCCACGTGCGCAGGGACGGAAGCCAATGGCGCAAGCGCGCGAGACCTAGCTGGAGAAGGGTGCCGCGCTTGTTGCCGACCAGCTCGTGCCACTCATCGACGACGATGCCGCGCAATGAGGCGAAGCGCTGCCTCGCATCGGGATAACTCAGCAACAAGGCGAGGCTTTCAGGCGTGGTGACCAGGAGTTCGCACGCCCCGCGGCGAAGGCGGGCACGCTCGGCACTGCCGCTGTCACCGGTCCGTCGCAGGACGCGCCAAGGCAACTCCATCGCCTCGACAGCGGCGGTCAGGTGCTGGGCGGTATCCGTGGCCAATGAGCGCAACGGCGTGATCCAGAGCAGCTGGAGGCCGCTCTGCGGATTCAGCAGCGCATCGATCAGGGGACCGCCTGCGGCGGCCAATGTCTTGCCCGTGCCCGTGGGTGCATGGATGAGCCCGTTATGGCCTTCGTGCCAGGCGCGCCACGCCGCGCGCTGGAACGGGGCAGGCCGTCGCTCCTGCGCCGCGAACCACGCCAGCAGGCGGGCTTCAGCCCGACGCCAGGCGGCGGAGGTCGTCGAGCTTGTCGGCATCGCGGATCGCGAGGTCGGTGCGCCAGCGGAGGATGCGCGGAAAGCGCACGGCCACGCCGGCCTTGTGTCGGCCGGAGGCCTGGATCGCCTCGAAGGCGAGTTCGAAAACGTGCGTGGGTTCGACGGAGCGCACGGGGCCGAAGCGTTCGATGGTATGCGCACGGATCCAGCGATCGAGCTGTCCTATCTCACCGTCGTCGAGGCCGGAATACGCCTTCGCCACGGGCACCAGCACGTCGCCGTCCCATACGCCGAAGGTGTAATCGGTAAACAGCCCGGAGCGACGTCCGTGGCCCGGTTGGGCATAGAGCAGCACGGCGTCGACGGTGTAGGGATCGATCTTCCATTTCCACCAGTCGCCGCGTTTGCGCCCGACGCGATACGGCGAATCGAGGCGCTTCAGCATGAGGCCTTCGGTGCGGCGCTCACGCGATTCGGCACGGATGGCCGTCAAGGCGTCCCACCCTGAGGAAGGCACGGCGGGCGACAGCATGAGCGTGGGTCGCCGATCCTCGATCAGGCGGGCGAGGAGCGTGCGGCGATCGGCGAGCGGGCGCTCGCGAAGATCCTGGCCGTCCAGCTCGAGCAGGTCGTACGCCATGAGGCGCACGGGCGTATCGGCCAGCAGTTTCGGCCCGGGTTTCAGCTTGCCGATACGTTTCTGCAAGGCCGCGAATGGCAGTGGATGCTCTTCGTCGAGCTTCCACGCCAGGATCTCGCCATCCACGACGCAGCCATCCGGCAACCCCTGAGCCGCTTGCTCGATCTCCGGGAAGCGGCCGTCCAGGCGCTCTTCGCCGCGCGACCAGAGCAGCGCGCCATCCGCGCGTCGCATCAGCTGGGCGCGAATGCCATCCCACTTCCATTCCGCGAGCCAGTCACCGACGTCGCCGAGCGAATCGATCTCCTGCTCCAGCGGTGACGCCAGGAAGAACGGATAGGGGCGTTCGCCCGCGTGCTCGTCGGCGCGTTCCGGTCCCGCCAGCTCGCGGAATGCCGTCGCGCCCGGCGACCAGCTGCCGCTGAGCCGGTGGGCGATGAGATCGGTGGGCAGGTTCGCCCACTGTGCCAGTGCCTGCACGACGAGCCGCTGCGATACGCCGACGCGCAGCGAGCCGGTCAGCAGCTTGTTGACGAGGAACACCTGCCCGGGTGGCAACGCCCGCCACCATTCGCGCAGCAGCGCGACGCGCTCGGCGGATTCGAGCTTGTTGAGCGAGGGCAGGCGCGCTTCCATCCAGACATGCAGCGGGGTGTCCTCGATGTCGTCGGGACTCGCCGGCAGCATCAGCGCGATCGTTTCGGCAAGGTCGCCCACATGCTGGTAACTGTCGTCGATGAGCCAGTCGGCGTAGCCGGTTTCCAGCGCGAGCGCGAGACGCAGTTCCGTCGACGTGGCGGTTCGCTTGAGCTTGCCACCGCCAAGCACGTAGACCGCCCAGGCTGCGTCTTCCGCTGGGGCATCGGCGAAGTACGCCGCCATGGCATCACGCTTGGCCGTCGTCGACGAGGTCCGGTCCAGCGCTTCGAAAAGGACGGCGAAGCGGCGCATCAGTCGCCTTCCTCGCTGCTGCGCATGTCGGGCATCTGGCCGCCGAGCGAGCGCAGGGGAAAGGCATCGTGACCGAGCTCGCGCAGGTGCCGGATCAACGCTTCGCCGTCGCCGTGGGTGACATAGATGCGTTTCGCGCCACAGTCCTCGACGCTGCGGATCAGGCCCGGCCAGTCCGCGTGATCGGAGACGACGAAACCGCGATCGTAGCCGCGGCGACGACGCGCCCCGCGCACCTGCATCCAGCCGGAAGCGAAACCGGTCGACGCCTTGGCGAAGCGACGCATCCACGGCGAACCCGCCGCGGAAGGCGGCGCCATGATCAACTCGCCCGCGAAGTCCTTGCCACGTGCCGAATCGCTGACGGCCTGCGTCGGCAACATGCGGACGCCCGCCTCGCGGTATGCCTCGACCAGCCGCAGCATCGCGCCATGCAGGTGCACGGTGCGTTCCGTGCGCGTTGCCAGTTCGGCGAGGATGCGTTGCGCCTTGCCCAGCGCATAGCAGAACAGCACGGCCGGAACGCCACGCGCCGCGCACTCGTCGAGCCACGCGAGCAGTTCATCCACGACGCGATGCATGGGCGGCCAACGATAGATGGGCAAGCCGAAGGTGGATTCCGTGACGAAGATGTCGCACGGCACCGGCTCGAATGGCGCGCAGGTCGGGTCGGGATCGCGCTTGTAGTCTCCCGAGACCACGGCGACCGTGCCCCGGCTCTCGATACGGACCTGTGCCGCGCCCAGGATATGGCCCGAGGGATGCAGCGATATGGTGGTGTTGCCCAGCGTGAAGCGCTCGCCCCAGTCGTGGTCGTGAATGACCGATCCGGCGCCGAGGCGCTCGTGCATCAGCGCGGCACCCGCACGGGCTACGTGATAGAGGGCGCTTCCCGCGCGCGCGTGATCCCCGTGCGCGTGCGTGACGACAGCGCGAGCGACGGGCTGCATCGGATCGATGAAGAATTCACCCGCCGGGCAGTAAAGGCCTTCGGGGCGCGGCAGCAGGAGGTCGCTATCCATGCCGCCCAAGGTAGGTGGGGGGCTGTCAACGATGTGAAAACATCGCGGTGCCCCTCACGCGGATCCGCTCAGGCCACGAACTGAAGCCGGGCCAGCTCGGCGTACAGGCCGCCCTCGGCCAGCAGGCTTTCATGCGTGCCCTGGGCCACGATGCGGCCACCATCCATCACCACGATGCGGTCCGCGCGCTGCACGGTGGCGAGGCGATGGGCGATCACCAGCGTGGTACGGCCCTTCTCCAGCCGTTCCAGCGCATGCTGGATGGCCGCTTCGGACTGCGCGTCGAGGGCCGAGGTGGCCTCGTCGAGCAACAGCAGCGGGGCGTCGCGCAGGATGGCCCGGGCGATGGCGATGCGCTGCTTCTGGCCACCGGACAGGCGCACGCCGCGTTCGCCCAACGGGGCTTCATAGCCTTCAGGCAGGGCCGCGATGAAGCCGTCGGCTTCGGCAAGGCGCGCGGCTTCACGCACCTCGTCGTCGGACGCATCCGAGCGGCCGAAGCGGATGTTGTCCGCCGCTGTACCGCCGAAGATCACGGTCTCCTGCGGCACGAGCGCGATGGCGCCACGCAGCTCGGGCAGAGCCAGTGCGCGCAGGTCGACGCCATCGAAACGGATGGAGCCCGCGAGGGGATCGTGGAAGCGCAGCAGCAGGCTGAAGACGGTGCTCTTGCCCGCACCCGACGGACCCACCAGCGCGACGGTTTCGCCAGGCGCGATGTCGAGGTCGAAATCGGACAGTGCGGCGACGTCGGGGCGCGACGGATAACGGAACTCGATATGGTCGAAACGCAGCGAGCCCGTGACCGGTCGCGGCAGCGGTTCGGGTGCGTCGGGCGTGGCGATGCTGGGCCGCTCGGCGAACAGTTCGCCGATGCGTTCCATGGCGCCCGCGGCACGCAGCACGTCACCCCAGACTTCGGAGAGGCCCGCGACGGAACCGGCGGCGAAGATCGCATAGAGCACGAACTGGCTGAGCACGCCGGGCGCGAGGTCGCCGGAGATCACGTCGCGCGCACCCGCCCAGAGTACGAGCGTGATGGCACCGAAGATCAGCACGATGACGGCGGCGGTCAACAGCGAACGCATGCCGATGCGGCGGCGGGCGGTACCGAGCGCCAGGGCGATGGCGTCGGCGTAGCGGCGGCTTTCGATCGGTTCGCGCGCATACGCCTTCACGGCCTGCGCGGCATTGAGCGTTTCATTGGCCACGGCGGCCGCGTCGGCGATGCGGTCCTGGCTGTGCCGCGACAGCTTCTGCACGCGACGTCCGAAGACCAGGATTGGCAACATCACCGCGGGAATGACCAGCGCCGTGAGGCCCGCCAGTCGCGGACTGGTCCAGGCCATGGCCGCGGCGGCGCCGATCAGCATCACCGCGCTGCGCAGGGCCACCGAGATGCCGGAACCGACCAGGGTCTGCACGACCTCGGTATCGGTGCCAAGGCGCGAGGTGAGTTCGCCAACGCGGGTGTTCTCGTAGAAGCCCACGTCGAGTTCGATCACGTGCTTGTAGAGCGTGGTGCGCAGCGACGCCAGCGAGCGCTCGCCCAGCAGCGCGATGCAGTAATAACGGGCGGCCGTCGCGATGGCCAGGACCACGGCGACGCCGAACAGGCCCAGGAAGGTGCCGTTGATGGTGGCGAGGTTCGAGGCCAGGAAGCCGTGGTCGATGATGTGGCGAACCGCCACGGGGAGAAGCAGCGAGGCGCCGGAGGAGATGCCAAGGAAGACCAGCCAACCGATGGCGAGGCCCTTGTGTGGCTTCAGGAATGGCCAGAGGTTGCGCAGCGCGCCGATCTTGCGCGACTTCTCCCTGCGTACTTCGCTCATGCTCACTTCGCTTCCGGGTGTAATCGCCAACGAATGGGGCCTGGCGGTGCAGTATTCAACGTGCTTCTAGTCCAGCCGACGAGGCTGGACCTTGCCCCGGGTCAGGTCTACCACCCGTGCCGCGATCGCGTCCAGGCGGTCGAGTGGGGCACGTACGGTCAGTTCCGCGCCCTCGGCCAAGAAGGTTTCCTGTTCGATCGCCGCGTCCATGTCCCGCAGGCGGGCCGTCACGAGGGCCAGGTCGGCGAAGTCGCAGCGAAGCACGAGGCAACCCGTGGCGACGATGGGTACACGCGGAGCGAGGCGCAGGCATTCCGCGGCCGTGCCGCCGTAGGCGCGCGCCAGGCCGCCGGCACCGAGCTTGATGCCGCCGTACCAGCGCGTGACCACCACGGCGACGCGGTCACAGCCCTGGCCGTCGATGGCCTGCAGGATGGGGCGTCCGGCGGTGCCACCCGGTTCGCCGTCGTCGTTGAAGCGATACGCGTCGCCGATGCGATAGGCCCAGCAGTTGTGCGTCGCCGCCGGATCGCTCACCGACTCGAACCATGCCAACGCATCCGCCGGATGCTCCACGGGCGCGGCCTGGGCAAGAAACCGGCTCTTCTTGATGTCTTCCTCGTGCCGCCAGGCCGACGCGAGGGTTTCCAGCGCCGTACTCAAGGGGTCAGGTCACGCAGGTCTTGCGGCAGGTCGTAGTGGGGATAGCGCTCACGCAGTTCGCGAAGCCGGCGCAATGCTTCGTCCCGGTGACCGGTGTCGAGCAAGCGGCGGATCTCACCGACGCGATCGTCCGGATCCAGTTCGACCTTCGGCAGGTAACGCGCCCCGCTCGCCGCACCCGACGCAGGTGCCGCAGGTGCCGCAAAAGACTCGACACGAGCCGGCGACGCCCCTTGTGGGAGCCGCTTCAGCGGCGATCCCGCCGCAGCGGGCCAGTCAGAAGAGACTCCCGGAACAGGCGCGGCAGATGGCACGGGCGGAGGAGCCGGGGCGGCGGACTCCATCGCCATCGGTGCCGGCGACACAGGCGCGCGCATCGTCTGCCGCACGACACGAGGGGGCACGGCGTTCCCGGCCACGTCGCGCGTATCCCGTGTCGCCATTTTGGGTTTCGCAGGCGCGGCAAGCTCGGTGTGTGGCGCGGGCACCGGCGCAAGCGCAGGCGTGGGAGCAAGCACAGCCTCGCGCTCGACCACGCCTTCGGCCGTTGGGTTGGCCGGCTGGAACGCCGGGCTCGGCAAGGTCGTCGCGACATCGGGACGCATGTCGCGGAGCTGCC
>Ga0209216_1000199_pt1 | contig 11539 bp, 11 predicted proteins | sample TexAe_OM2H0_O2_FD_187940 | JGI IMG/M metagenome (GOLD analysis project Ga0209216, IMG submission 187940) | Forest soil microbial communities from Davy Crockett National Forest, Groveton, Texas, USA - Texas A ecozone_OM2H0_O2 (SPAdes) (version 2) | ecosystem: Environmental > Terrestrial > Soil >... | reverse complement strand
GTTCGTGGACGCCGCGGGTAAAGCGCTGGCCGACGCGCATTTGTCCGGCGGCGATATCGACACCATCGTTACCGTCTGCTCGACTGGAATCGGCACGCCGAGCCTGGAGGCGCGCGTCGCCCGCCGGATGAATTTCCGGTCCGACGTGACGCGCGTGCCGGTGTTCGGTCTCGGCTGCGCGGGCGGGGCCTCGGGTCTGTCGATCGCTTCGCGCCTTGCTCAGGCGCGGCCGGGGTCCAATGTGCTGCTGGTGACCATTGAACTCTGCTCGCTTGCGCTTCGCCACGACGAACTCACCAAGGCCAATATTGTCGCCGTCAGCCTGTTCGGCGACGGTGCCGCCGCAATCGTGCTGCGGGCGGGCGATGGCGGCGCGACCCAGGTCGAGAATGCCGGCGAGCACCTTTGGCCCGATACGCTCGGCGTCATGGGCTGGAGTGTGGATCCGGAAGGGTTTGGGGTTATCTTCCGCCGCACCATTCCGGATTTCGTGAAGGCGCACCTCAAGCCCGCCGTGGTTCAAATTCTCGCGCGCATGGAGCTTTCAGTGCCTGATATCGACCGGTTCATCTGCCATCCCGGCGGCGCCAAGGTGGTCAGCGCGCTGGAAACCGCGCTTGCGCTCGACCAAGGGACGCTTGACCACGAACGGCAGGTTATCGCGGATTACGGCAATATGTCGTCCCCCACCATCCTGTTCGTGCTTGAGCAAGTCTGTGCCAGGGGGCTGCCGCCGCGCTCGCTGCTGACCGCGCTCGGACCCGGCTTCACCGCAAGCTGCGTCGCGCTGCGGCACGCCGCGTGACATCAGCTGAATTCATTCTCGGCATTGTCACGCTGCAGCGCGCAGGCGAGCTCGTCGTTTCCAGCTATAACACAAGCAAGCTTATGGCCCGCGGCGCGGTCGAGGTAGCACCCCGCCATTACCCGCTGATCGTCGCGGTGCACGCGGCATGGCTGATATCGCTATGGGTGTTCGGACGCGATCAACCTGTAAATATTTCCGCTCTGCTCGTCTATCTCGTGTTGCAGGGTCTTCGCTTCTGGGTGATGTGGACCCTCGGCTCGCGATGGACGACGCGGATCATTGTTCTGCCGGAGCACCCCCTGGTATCGGTCGGGCCTTATCGATTGCTGTCGCATCCCAACTATGCCGTGGTTGCCGGAGAGATCGCCATACTTCCGCTGGTACTGGATCTCCCGCTGCTGGCCGTCATCTTCACGATCCTCAACGCCGCGGTATTGGCGATCCGCATACCAGCTGAAAACCGCGCCCTCGCCGCGTCCCGCGAGACGATTGCGCGCCGTACCCGATGACCGAGCGGGCTGCCGAACCGGACGCCGGCATCGCCACGTGGTCGGGCTTCGTCCTGATGTGCCTCGGCATGTTCATGGCGATCCTCGATATTCAGGTCGTCGCAACTTCCCTGCCCACGATCCAGGACGCGCTCGCAATATCGCGGGATGCGATGAGCTGGATTCAAACGGCGTATCTGATCGCCGAGATCATCGCCATTCCACTGACCGGGTGGCTTACGCGCGTGCTGACGCTACGGTGGTTGTTCGGAATCGCGATCAGCCTCTTTACCCTTGCCTCCATCGGCTGCGCGTTCAGCGGCAATTTTCTGACGCTGGTCAGCTTCCGCGTGCTTCAGGGTTTCGCTGGGGGCACGTTGATTCCCGCCGTGTTCTCAGCCGTCTTCCTGCTGTTTCCGATCCGTTTGCATCCCGTTGCCACCACGATGGCGGGCATCATGGCCGTGCTGGCGCCCACGGTCGGGCCGGTCGTCGGCGGCTGGATCACCGATACCTATTCCTGGCATTGGTTGTTTTTGATCAACGTCGTCCCGGGCGTCATCGCGGCAGCCGCCACGCCATTCCTGTTGCCCGGTGAGCGGCCTCGTTTCGCCAATCTGGCAACCTTCGACGGCTATTCCATTGGGCTTCTGGCCATCTCGCTTACCAGCCTTGAGATCGGCCTGAAGCAAGCTCCGCATGATGGCTGGCTTTCTCCCCTCACCTCCGCTCTGTTCTTGCTGAGTGCCGGCGCGGCAACCGCCTTTGCGGTGAGAACGCTCAAGGTCGAACATCCCGTGGTCGAGTTGTCGACGTTGAAGAATCGCTCTTTTGCGGTCGGTTGCGCGTTAAGTTTCTGCCTTGGCGTCGGATTATTCGGCTCGGTCTATCTTATGCCGGTCTTCCTCGCTTACGTCAGACATCACGACGCATTTGAAATCGGCACCATCATGCTCGTCACAGGGGTGGCGCAACTGGTGACCGCGCCGGTTGCCGGCACGCTGGAGAGCCGGTTTGATCCCCGCTGGTTATCGGCCGCGGGGTTCGCTCTATTCGCGCTCGGACTGGGTTGCAGCGCGTTCCAGAGCCGCGTCGCCGATTTTGAGGAGATGTTCTGGCCCCAGGTCCTGCGCGGCGTCGCCATCATGTTCTGCCTGCTGCCGCCAACGCGGCTGGCGCTGGGCGCGCTGACCGCAACGCAAGTACCCGATGCAAGCGGCCTGTTCAACCTGATGCGAAATCTTGGCGGCGCGATCGGCATCGCGCTGATCGACACCATCCTCTATGGGCGCACCGGCGGACACGCCGAAGTCCTGCGCGACCGGCTGATCGCGGGCGACATCAGCGCAGCGCAGGCGATCGGGCTTGATCTGCAGTTGTTCACCCACCGGCCGCCGGACGTATCGGACGCCACTGTCGAAGCCTATATTCGCCCGATGGTCGAGAAGGCAGCGTTCGCTTTCAGCACCAACGAAGCCTGGGCCCTGCTGGCCGGCGTGGCGCTGCTCGGATTACTTTTGGTTCCGTTCGCGCCCAGCCCGTCGCAAAACACGACTGGCGCCGGCACGACACCGTCAACGGCCCCGGACGGAATTGCAAATCGGCACCAGCCTGACCCGCGGCCTCACCGTTCGGGGCGTTGACCGTCGACTATGCGGTGCCGCTGAGCAAGGCCGCACCGACGTCGTGCAGCCGCTTCGCTTCAGCGCCGGAGGGTTTTGCGGGTCAGCGACAGTTGGCGAACCTGACAGACTTTTGCTTGCTTCCTCAACAGCCCGTCACGCATGCCGGGTTTTTGACGTCGGGACGCGTATCGCCGGTGAACATGTTCCGGTTCGGCATCTTGATCGCGCTGAGCCTGCCGGCGTCGAGCGTGGCGTCGGCGGGAAGCAGCCCGTTCAGATTGAGGACGTAGGCCGAGACCGCATAGACGTCCTCATTGCTCAGCGATTGCGGCGCGTTCTGCGGCATGGCGCGCCTTATATAGTCGAACAGTGTCGGGGCGTAGGGCCAGTAGCTGCCGACGGTTCGCACCGGCTTTGGCGTCGCCAGCGTGCCCTGCCCGCCGACCAGTCGATCGCCGATACCGCCCTCGCCGTTGGCGCCGTGGCAGGCCGCGCATTGCTGATCGAACACCTTATGGCCACGACTGACCGTGCCGCTTCCGGGTGGAAGGTTGTGGCCTTCGCGATCGATGTCGATGTTCCAGCCCGCGATCTCGGCCGGCGTCGCCGCGCGGCCGATGCCATAAGGGCTTTGCGCCTGCGCCGACGTCACGCACGCCAACGCCGCGGCAAGCACGGCGAGGCAAAACTCACGCATTCGCATTGGTCACCTCGCCGTCGGCTGCGATGCGCCAGGGCCAGATCGCATTGTTGTGGTAAAAGTAGTTCTCGCCGCGAACCGCCAGCAGTTCCGCCAGCGTCGGCTGCACGTAACCGGTCTCATCGATGGCGCGGCTCTGAATGACCGCGGGCTGGCCGTCCCAGTGCCACGGCAGCCTGAAGCGGGTCAGCGCGCGCGTCAGCACCGGGTCCTGCAGCTGCGCTTGCTGCCAGCTCTTGCCATCGTCGACCGAAACATCGACGCGGCTGACCTTGCCGCGGCCGCTCCAGGCGATGCCGCCGATCTCCTGAAATCCCGGTGCGCTCAGCCGCTGGCCGCCCGAGGGGCGCGTGATAATGGATTTTGCCTCCATGACAAATGTGAACTCGCGCGCCGAGCCGTCGGGCATCAGATCGGTGTATTTCGAGGTCTCCTCGCGCGAATAGGTCGGCTCGGCGGCGACCCGCAGACGGCGCAGCCATTTGATGCTCATGTTGCCTTCGAAGCCGGGCAGCAACAGCCGCAGCGGGTAGCCTTGCTGCGGGCGCAGCCGCTCGCCGTTCTGGCTGTAAACCAGCATCGCGTCGTCGAGGCATTTTTCGATCGGAATGCTGCGCGTCATCGCGGCAGCGTCGGCGCCTTCGGCGATCACCCATTTTGCCCCGGCCTGCAAGCCCGCTTCCTGCAGCACGAGCTTCAGGCTGACCCCGGTCCATTCCGCGCAGCTCAAGAGACCGACGAGATCGGACGCGGTCTTGCCATAGGGTTTCTTGTAACCGGGGTTGCCCGAGCATTCGAGGAAATAGATGTGCGACTCCGAAGGAAAGCGCCTGAGGTCGTCCATGGTGAAGATCAGTGGCTTGTCGACGAGGCCATGGAGCATCAGCCGATGTTGCGCCGGATCGATGGTGGGAACCCCGCCGTGATGGCGTTCATAAAACAGCCCGTTCGGCGTGATGATGCCGTCGAGATCCTGCAACGGCGTCCGCCCGGATGCGGATAGATATTGCGTCAGATCCTTGGGGATGTTCTTGATCACATCCTTCTCGAAGGGCGACGGCGTTCCGTAAAGCTGGCTCCCCATGGGATCGCCGGGCATCTTCATCCATTCCGGAACATTGGGCGGCAGGCTGTCGGCATTTTGTGTTGCCGCCGATGCCTGCCTGCCGGCGAGACCGCCCGCGATGACGGCTCCGCCCACCAATGCACCCCCTTCACGCAGAAATCGCCGGCGTGACCTCGCGGCGAGACTCTTGCCGGTGTCGGTTGGCTCGGTCATCGTGATTGCTCCCTTCGAAAGCGGCGGGTGCAGGATAACGCAGCGAAGCCGGCAAACATTTTCAGAAGGATGGTGCCACGCGGCCGCGCGGAACGGGCGCTAGCCCCTCCACGCCGATTCGCGAATCACGCTGCAGAAATTACCGCGCCTGAAAGCCGGGTCCTTGTCCGCGAGCACGTCGGCCTTGACGTTGCCGAATGTCGTGTCGGGCTTGTGCTTGATGCCGTCGTAGAACGCCTGGATGATGTCTTCCTTGAATTGTCCGGGGCGCGGATGCGCGTGCACGACCGCTGCGCGTTGCGCGTCGCTGTATTCGTCATAGGCGAGCCCCAGCACGTCCATCTCAACGCCGGCCGTCACCAGAGCGACGACGGGGTGCATGTGCTGCGGGATGCCCGGCGTGGTGTGCAGAGCGATTGCCGTCCAGACCGTATCGATGTCGTGGTGGCCAATGCCGCGACTACGCAGGAAGTCGCGGGCGACGTTCGCGCCGTCGACCTCGAAGCGCTCGTGGACGCTGCGGTGCTGAGGCGTCAGGCCCATGTCGTGAAACATGGCGCCCGCATAGAGAAGCTCGGGATCGAACTTGAGAGAACGGCGTTTTCCGGCGAGCGCGCCCCAGTAGTAGACCCGGCTCGAATGGTGGAACAGGAGCGCAGACTCGGTATCCCGGACCAGCTCCGTGATCGCACGGGTAAGGCTACTGTCGGGAACGCGGATACCTTCGATCGTGAACGTCTTCTCATCCGCGAATGTCATTGCGCTTCTCCTGCCGATGTTGGGTCATGCCTCTGTAGATGAAGCGGCGTGCCGGAACGGTCGATTAAATTGGGGTTTAATTTTCTGACGGCGGAGGTCGCTGCCTCAACCATCTCGCCGGGAATGCTCAGCGAAAAGGCCGCATCGTTGAAGATGCGGCCTTTTCGCTCTGCGACAGTCTCTTTTGCCGTCTCTTTCAATGTTTGTGTCGGTTCACTCGCAGGTGTGCCGCACCATTCGCACCGCTGTCGATGGCCGGGCCGCCGCTGCCGAACAGCTCCGGGGTCATGGCGTCCGGGCCCGCCGCCGGCGTGGGCCGGCCGCCGTTCAGGACGTCATTGTTTGGATAGTAGAACGCGAACGCGCCCGGCTCCTGGATTGCCGCCTGCGCGAATACCGGCGTTGCGAAGGTCAGCGACAGCATGGCTGCGGCGCCAAGAATCTTGAATCTGGTCATAGCTTTCTTCTCCGTGAATCGATTGGGTGCGAGATTTCTGAAATTCTCGCCTTCGCCCTGACTGCTCAGGCGTGTCACCACGGAGGTAAGCCGAAACTGGACTCGTCCCATTAAATAGCACTTCAGGAAAACTAAATTGAATTTAAGTCGATGGCTCGCACTGCAATTCGATGCGCGCCGGCGTGCGTGAAACCCACAGGCTTTTTTGCCTGGCCATTCTAACAATCAATTTAATAGCGACGGCGGATTGGCCAAACTACATCGGCTTTGCGCCTCCAATGCTCTCGTCAATAAGGAGCCTCGTAATGTCCAATAGCGCCAAAACAATCGCCATTGCCCTTCTCGTCACCCTGGCGGCGCCCGTCGCTTCGTTCGCAAGGGCGGCGGGTGAAGCCGGCATGGGAAATGTGCCGATCAGCGGGATCGCGCCCGGACCGGCAAATGCCGGCGGGATGAATAATGCGGCGGTCGATCCGAGCGGCATCGCCAACGCCAACAAGGTAGCTCCGATCCCGCCGCCCCGTATCACTGTCCCGGTGGTTCCGCGATTCAAGTGAGACGACGACGACTGGCGATTTCGCGGGGCCATGCCGGCGAACTTCGGCAAATGTGATCGGCTCATCCGGGACGACGATACCGCGCAAGCCGCAGACCGTTGTCACGGCTCAAATCCGGGGTTCGGCCATGAACATCCTTGATCCGCAAGGGCCGATCGGGGCCGCCGAAAAGACCATCCTGATCGATTCGGTTGCAATCATGCTGGCGATCGTGCTGCCGACCATCGTCGCGGTGTTCGGCTTTGCATACTGGTTCCGGGCCACTAATGCGAAGGCACGCTACCTGCCCGATTGGGCCTATTCGGGACGAATCGAACTCGTGGTCTGGTCGATCCCGACCCTCACCATCATTCTTCTTGGCGGCGTCGCGTGGATCGGCGCGCATCAGATCGACCCGGCGAAGGCGGTTGAAGGATCCGGCAAACCGTTGACGATCCAGGCAGTGTCGCTCGACTGGAAATGGTTGTTCATCTACCCCGACCGGCAGGTCGCAACAATCAACACGCTGACCGTTCCCGCAGGCGTGCCGCTACGCTTCGAATTGACGTCGTCGAGCGTGATGAACGTGTTCTTCATCCCGCAATTCGGCAGCATGATCTACACCATGAACGGCATGGCCACGCAGCTTAATCTGCGGGCGGACAGACCCGGGACTTTTCAAGGCCTTTCGGCGCATTTCAGCGGCGACGGATTTCCCGACATGCGTTTTGACGTGCATGTCGTGCCGTTGGAGCAATTTTCGAAATGGGCGCAAGAGGGATCACGCGCCGAGAAGTCGCTTGACGAGGCGAGCTACCGCGAGATCGCCAAGCCGTCGACGAAAGGCCAGCCGGCGATCTACCACCTGGCCGATCCGCAACTGTTTCACGCGATCGTCACGCAGAAACTGCCGCCATCGCCGGGCTTTCAGGCGGGTGTGAAGGGCGCCGATCTGCCGGCCGGAGGCGCCGATGCTCGGTAAGCTCAGATGGGATGCCGTTCCCTTCGATCAGCCGATCCCGATGGCCGCGTCCGGCGTGGTGGCGCTGGCGATTCTCGCCGTGCTTGCCTGGGTCGTGATCAAGGGACACCTGCCGTATCTGTGGCGGGAATGGATCACCAGCGTCGACCACAAGCGCATCGGCGTGATGTACACGCTGCTCGCCATGGTGATGCTGCTGCGCGGCTTTTCCGACGCCATCATGATGCGGGCGCAGCAGTCGCTCGCCTTCCACAGCCAGGGGTTTCTGCCGCCCGAACATTACGATCAGGTGTTCTCGGCCCACGGCACGATCATGATCTTTTTCGTTGCGATGCCGTTCATGATCGGGTTGATGAACTTCGTCGTGCCATTGCAGCTCGGCGTTCGCGACGTCGCCTTTCCGACGCTCAACTCGGTCGGCTTCTGGCTGACTGCAACCGGGGCGCTGCTGGTCAACATCTCGCTGGTGGTCGGCGAATTCGCACGCACCGGATGGTTGCCCTATCCGCCGCTGTCGGAGCTCGCTTATTCACCTGGCGTCGGCGTCGACTACTACCTGTGGTCGCTGGAAATATCCGGCGTCGGCACGCTGGTGGCGGGCATCAACCTGGTCACCACGGTGCTGAAGATACGCACCAAAGGCATGAACCTGCTGCGCATGCCGATGTTCTGCTGGACCACGCTTGCGACCAATCTGCTGATCGTCGCCGCGTTTCCGATCCTCACGGCGACGCTGGCGATGCTGCTGCTCGACCGCTATCTCGGCTTTCACTTCTTTACCAACGAGGCCGGCGGCAACGTGATGATGTTCATGAACCTGATCTGGGCCTGGGGTCATCCGGAAGTCTACATTCTCGTGCTTCCTGCGTTCGGAATCTTCTCGGAAGTGATCTCGACATTTTCAGGCAAGCCCTTGTTCGGTTACCGCTCGATGGTCGCAGCCACCATGGCGATCTGCATTCTCTCCTTCATGGTGTGGCTGCATCACTTCTTCACCATGGGCGCCGGCGCCAACGTCAACGCGATCTTCGGCATCGCGACCATGATTATCGCGGTGCCGACCGGCGTGAAGGTCTTCAACTGGCTGTTCACGATGTACGGCGGCAGGGTGCGGTTTCAGACGCCACTATTGTGGTCGATCGGATTCATGGTGACGTTCATCATCGGCGGTATGACCGGCGTATTGATGGCGGTGCCGCCTGTCGCCTTCGTCCTGCACAACAGCCTGTTCCTGGTCGCGCATTTCCACAACGTCATTATCGGCGGCGTGCTGTTCGGCGCGTTCGCGGGCTACACCTATTGGTTTCCCAAGGCGTTCGGCTTCAGGCTTCACGAAGGGTATGGCAAGGCGGCGTTCTGGTGCTGGCTGATCGGTTTCTATGTCGCCTTCATGCCGCTTTATGTCCTCGGCCTGCTCGGCATGACGCGGCGGATGCAGCATTACGACGTGCCGGAGTGGCGCCCCTGGCTGATCGTGGCCGCCTGCGGCGCAGCCCTGATCATGTGCGGCATCGCGTTTCAGATCGTCCAGCTCGTCGTCAGCATCCGGCAGCGTGAGCAACTGCGCGACGAAACCGGAGATCCCTGGGACGGCCGTTCGCTGGAATGGGCCACCGCGTCGCCGCCGCCGGCCTTCAATTTTGCATTCCTGCCGGAAGTATCCGGTGAAGACGCCTGGTGGGATTTCAAGCACCGCGCCAATGGGCAGCGCACGCCCGACGAAACGCCGCGGTATCGGGATATCGAGATCCCGCGCAATTCTCCGACCGGCTTTGTCTGCGCCTTCTTCGCCACCATGATGGGTTTTGCCCTGATCTGGCACATCTGGTGGATGGTTGCCGCGGGCGCAGTCGGCGCCTTCGCCACATTCGTGGTGTTCGCCTGGCGTGACCATGATGAGGATGTCATTCCGGCACGAGACGTCGAGCGGATAGACCGCAGCCACCGGGCCCGGCATCACCCGCACCTCGGCAAAGAGGTTGTCGCATGAGCACGATTGCACTGACAGACTCGCATCATGCCTCCGCCGTGGAGCGCGAGTGGAGCGGTCCTGCATCCAAGCGCATCGTCACCGGCTATGGCTTCTGGATCTTCATCCTCAGCGACATGGTGATGTTCTCGGCCTTGTTCGCGACCTATGCTGTTCTGCTCGGGCAGACGGCGGGCGGGCCGAGCGGACGCGACCTGTTCGACCTGCGCAACGTCGCGATCGAGACCGGCTTCCTTCTGGCGTCGAGCTTTACCTGCGGCCTCGCCTCGATCGCGGCGGACACGCGCCATGCAACATGGTTTCAGCTTGCCATGGCCGTCACCTGCGCCTTCGGACTCGGCTTTCTCTTCCTTGAGGTCCAGGAATTCGCCAGCCTCGTTGCACGCGGCGCGGGGCCGACGCGCAGCGCATTCCTGTCGGCGTTCTTCACATTGGTCGGTTGCCACGGATTGCACGTTTCGGCCGGCATCCTGTGGCTGCTGACGATGATGACACAGGTTTTCGCCAAGGGGTTTCGCGCGGACATCCAGCGCCGCATCCTGTGCTTTGCGCTGTTCTGGCACGCGCTCGACATCATCTGGATCGCCGTATTCACCGTGGTGTACCTGATCGGGAGCGCGAGATGACCCAAGGGCGCGATGAAGTCTTCGACAACGCCGAACTCGCACCCGGCGATGAGCACGCAGAAGGTGGCGTCGGACCGCGGGTACTGGGCTATCTGACCGGACTGGGGCTCGCAATCCTGCTGACCGCGACCTCTTTCTTTGTCGCCGGCACCGACCTCGTGTGGGAGCCAAGCATCCCGGTGGCACTTGTCGTGCTCGCGATCGCGCAAATGGGCGTGCACCTGGTGTTCTTCCTGCACATCACCACCGGACCCGACAACACCAACAACGTGCTGGCGCTGGCGTTCGGTATCCTGATCGTCATCCTTGTGATGGGCGGATCGCTCTGGATCATGGCGAACCTCAACCACAATATGATGCCGATGGATCAACTCATGCAGATGCAGCGGTAAAACTTACCTAGTTCCAAAAGCGCGGATCCGAAGTGCCGTCAGTTTGCCCCGAAACAATCGCGCAGGGTCAATGCGGAAGCTTCACCTTGAAGATGGTGAAGGGACCGGAGCGCGGCAGATTGTTCTTGAACGCCACTTCCCAGAGATGGGAATCGGCGATGTAGAGGTAACCGCCGCTGATGGCAAAACCGTCCGCCCAGGAAAGTTTCGAGGGGTCGCTGACAAAGATTTTCGAGCGCAGCTTTCCATCCGGAGTCGGGGTGAGCGCAACTACCGTGCGGTGTTCGAGATCGCCGGCATAAAGCGTGCCTTTTCCATCCATGATGAGACCACCGCTCAGCACGGAACTGCCGAGATACTCGACCTTCCCGGCAAGTTCTACTTCGGAGAGCCTGGCATCGCGCAAGGCTGAGGTCGGCACGCGCCAGTAATTATGATCGGTCAGCGGGCGGAAGTAGAGCCACTGCGCATCCGAAGAAAGTGCGATGCCATCGGCCTGAACCGCCGTCGCCGAGCCGTCCGGCCGCAACGCGACCTCGTTGCCGATCATCAGGTGCTGGCTGGGATCGGCGAAGGTGGAACGGTCGCCAACCAGCACCTGCCGCGCTTCTCCCGACTTCAGATCGAGCACCACCAGGCTGCCCTTGTTCCCGGCATTGGTGAGATAAGCGTAATTGTGCAGGGTATCGACCCGCACGTCGTTCAGGGAGTCCTTCGCCGAGACCACGTCCCTGAAATCATACTGCCGGATCACCCGGTTGGTAGACAGGTCGAACTCGACCAGCTTCGGCGGCAGCCGCTCCTGATCGACTTTCGACAGTGACGAGTCGAGTGCCCAAAGATGGTCCGACTTGTCGACCCATAGCGCTTGCACGGAGATCCATTCCGACTTGCCAT
>Ga0209216_1000198_pt1 | contig 11560 bp, 7 predicted proteins | sample TexAe_OM2H0_O2_FD_187940 | JGI IMG/M metagenome (GOLD analysis project Ga0209216, IMG submission 187940) | Forest soil microbial communities from Davy Crockett National Forest, Groveton, Texas, USA - Texas A ecozone_OM2H0_O2 (SPAdes) (version 2) | ecosystem: Environmental > Terrestrial > Soil >... | reverse complement strand
CCCGCTGCTGCTGAGCTTCGCTTAAGCCCATCCACATCGGCAGCCTGATCAAGCGCTGCGACAACGACGTCGTCAGCGACAAATCGCCGTGCGCGCGCCCGAAGCGCAGGCCTGCCGGGGATGAATGCAGCGGCACGTAGTGAAACACCGCGTGAATTTCATTCTGCTTGAGGACATCGAGGATTTTTTGACGATCGATTTCAGGCGCGAGAATGACGTAGTATAAATGCCCGTTATGCTGGCAATCCGCGGGTACGGTCGGACGCCGAAGCAAACCTTGGCTCTCCAGCGGCGCCAGCATTTCGTGGTAGCGCTGCCAGTTCGCGGTCCGCGCGTCGGTAATTTGCTGCGCCTGCTGCAGTTGCGCCCAGAGAAATGCCGCGGTGGATTCACCCGGCAGGAATGACGAGCCGACGTCCTGCCAGGTATATTTGTCGACTTCGCCGCGAAAGAACCTGCCGCGGTCGGTTCCTTTCTCGCGAATGATTTCGGCGCGCGGTACGAGATCTGGATCGCTGACAAGAAGGCTGCCGCCTTCGCCCGAAATGATGTTCTTGGTTTCGTGAAAACTGAAGGTGCCAAGATCGCCGATCGCGCCCAGCGCGCGGCCTTTGTAGCCCGCCATGATTCCTTGCGCCGCGTCCTCGACGATCCACAGGTCGTGTCGCCCCGCGATCGCAAGTATGGCATCCATCTCGCAGGAAACGCCGGCGTAGTGCACCGGCACGATCGCCCGCGTGCGCGGGGTGATGGCGGCCTCGATCAGCCGCTCATCCATATTGAGGGTGTCTTCACGAATATCGACAAACACCGGCACCGCGCCACGCAACACGAAAGCGTTCGCGGTCGAGACGAACGTGTAGGACGGCAGAATAACCTCGTCGCCGCTTTCGATGTCCAGCAGCAGCGCGGCCAGATCCAGCGCCGACGTGCAGGAGTGGGTCAGCAGCGCCCTGGCGCAGCCGGTTCGCTGCTCGATCCATTGATGGCAGCGTTTGGTAAAGGAGCCGTCGCCGGAAAGATGGTGATTGCGTTGCGCCTCGGCCGCGTAGACAAGTTCGTCGCCGGTCGCGTAAGGCTGGTTGAACGGAATAAAATCTGTTGTCACTGTTTCAATTTCACCGGCTTGCAGGGAGGCGGTCCGAACCCGCGGGATCGGGCGCCCGCCAAACTGGCGGTTTCCGTCGCGGGAATCAACGACCGATCCCGACGGCTTCGCCAACAAACCCGATCCCGCGCCTCCGTCAACTATCGACATCCATTCATTGGGCTGGTAGCGGCTTGTGATGCACTGGGGATTTCGACCTTGACCTGTGCCAGGCCGATGCGCGCGACGATGCAGGAGTCCCGATGACGGTTTCGGGTCCGAGCCGTGCGCGGCGGCTCTTTGCGGGGTGGTCCGCAAATCTTTTGCAGATGATGCTGGGAATTACCCAGCAGGTCGCGCTGATCCCTGTTTTTCTGCATTTCTGGACCAGCGATGTGCTGGCGGCCTGGCTCGCGGTTTACGCCGCGGGAAATCTCGTCGTCATTGCGGACGCGGGCCTGCAGTTCCGTGCGATCAACCGTTTTCTTGCGTTCAAATCGAGCGTCGATTGCGACGGCCGGACCGCGCGATTTTATGCCGCGATGCTGCGAATTTATTTCGGATTCATGGGATCGCTCGCCGTGCTGTTGCTGGTGATCACGCAAATGCTGCCGCCGTCAGCCGTACTGGGATTTCGCGCGACCTCGCACTTCGATGCGGCGTTTCTCATCATGACGGCAGGGCTCCTTCTGACATTGCCGACCAATCTCACGACCGCGCTTTATCGCGCCCGCGGCTTATATGGACGCGCGGTGACGATTCAGAGCATGGCCATGCTGACGTCCCAGTTGGGTCAATTGGCCGCGGTGGTCATGACGGGAAGCCTGCTGGCCGTCGCCATCGCCTATGTGGCGACGCAGATGGCCGTCGCCGCGTATTTTCTCGTGGTCGATGCCAACCGGCTGTTTCCGTTCCTGCGCGGAGCGCGGGCCAGGCAATCCTGGCCCTGGGTGATCGGGCAGTTTCGCCTCGGCGCTCCGTTCGTGGTCGGGAGCGCAACGGAGATGGCGCTGCTCAACTTGCCGGTTCTGCTGGTCAGCGCCTTTGTGTCGGACCGCGTGGCGGTTGCACAGTGGGGACTGACGCGCGTCGTCGCGGGGCTGCTGCGGGCGCTGTGCATTCAGACTACGCTTCCGCTGGCCGCCGAACTCGGCCACGATTATGCCGTCGGCTTGAACGAGCGGTTGCGAAACCTGTATGCCAGAGGGTCGGTATTCCTGGCGCTGCTCGCGAGCCTCGTGGTGTCTGGCCTGTTGCCGTTCTGGCCGGACTTCTTTGCGCTCTGGACCCGTGGCGCCATTCCCTACGATCCGCAGCTTACGATCACCCTGCTGATCGGCACCGGCGTGATCGCGCCGTCGATTCTGGCGCTCGGCTATGCCAATTACAGCAATCGCGGAAAGCTGGTGGCGCGAACCAAGGGACTGCAGCTTGCGGTGTTCCTGATCCTGTCGGTGGTGCTGATCCGCGTCATGGGACCGCTGGGTGCGGCGATTGCGATTGTCGCGAGCGATCTTTTGGTTCAGTTCGGCTTGCTGGGCGCCATCATTATCGGGCAGACGCTTCAACAACCGCTTCGGCACGTCGCCTTTCTGGCCGCGGTCATGACCGTGGTGACGTTGGGCGGATGGGGGTTGGGAATGGTGATCCGGTCGCTGGTGCCCTGGACCGGACTGACAGGATTTGTGGTCGAATGCACGCTCTGGCTCGTTATTGTGGCTCTCATTGCGAGCCCGCTGTTGAGCAGGGATTTGCGCGACCGGCTGATCGCGGCCATCCCGCGCTAGCGCGGGCCGGTGAGGTCTTGCCTATCGTCAAAATGGGTGGCATTTCCTGTCCGGCATCGAGCGAGAACACGCTTCCCGACCCCGAAAGACGCTGACAAATGACACGGCGCGTCCCGCTGAACGACCTCGTCCGGCAGAACCGGTTCATTCATGAGGAACTCGTCAGTTCGGCGCGCCGGGTGATCGCGCGCGGCTGGTACGTGCTGGGCTCGGAAGGCGCGGATTTCGAAAAGGCATTCGCGGCCTATTGCGGCGTGCCGCACGCGGTCGGCGTGGCAAACGGAACGGATGGGATCGAACTGGCGTTGCGCGCCGTTGGTGTCGGGGAGGGCGACCGCGTCGCCACCGTGGCCAACGCCGGTTTTTATGCCAGCACCGCCATCCATGCGATCGGCGCGCGGCCGTTGTATGTGGACGTCGTTGCAAAGACGCATTCGATGAATGCCGATTCCCTGCAGCGCGAGCTCATGCAGAACCCGGTGCGGGCCGTTATCGCAACCCATCTGTACGGACGTCTGGCCGATGTCGAGGCGATTGCCGCCATCTGCAGGCCGCTCGGGATTCCCGTCATCGAGGACTGCGCCCAGGCGCACGGTGCGACCCGCAACGGGAAGGCGGCGGGCAGCTTTGGTGACGCCGGCTGCTTCAGCTTTTATCCAACCAAGAATCTCGGCGCGCTCGGCGATGGCGGAGCGGTGACGACAAGCGATGCCGCGCTGGCCGAACGGCTTCGCGAGTTGCGCCAATATGGCTGGGACAAAAAGTACCAGGTGAGCCGGACGGGAGGACGAAACAGCCGGCTCGACGAGCTTCAGGCCGCGCTGCTGCTGGCGAAGCTTCCGCATCTTGATCGCTGGAACGAAGATCGGCGCGCGCTGGCTCGCAGGTATTCAAACGAGATCGGGAATCCGCGGATCGAATGTCCGCAGGATTTCGGCACCGATAACGTGGCTCATCTCTTTGTCGTTCGTTGCCAGGATCGCGACGGCTTGCGGCGGCATCTGGAGGCACACGAAGTCAGCTCGGACATTCACTATCCGATACCTGACCATCGCCAGCCGGCCTATTCTGCTTACCCTTCCGGCCCGTTGCCGGAAACCGAACGGCTGGCGACGGAAGTTCTCACGATTCCATGTTTTCCCGAGCTGGACGAAGAGGAAATCAGCCGCGTGATCAAGGCCGTCAACAGCTGGTAGCAAATGTGCTATCCCGAAGCCCAAGCTTCAAACGCCGGAACGCGCAAGGTAGATATGGCAGGGCAAAAGCCGAAGGTGGATACCGCATCCGTTGGGGTGCGCGGGGTGGTTCTTTACCGGTTTCCGTCGGTGAAAGACCCGCGCGGAGACTTGACGGTGGGTGAATTCGAAAACGAATTTCCGTTTCGTCCCAAGCGGTACTTCATCGTTTCCGGCGTTCCATCCGGCGGAATCCGTGGCGAGCACGCCCACAAGCAGTGTCATCAGTTTCTGATCTGCGCGTACGGTCGTTGCAGCGTCACGGTCGACGACGGGACGACGCGCCGTGAGATCGTGCTGGATAACCCGAGCACCGGTATCTATGTTCCCCCCATGATTTGGGGCAGGCAATGGCAATACAGCGCCGACGCGGCGTTGCTCGTATTCGCCTCGGAGCTTTACGATCCGGATGATTACATTCGCGAGTACGCCGCGTTTCTGAGCGCGTTGCGCGTCGCCGATTGACGCCCGATATGGCGAAGCGCGTTTATTGCACCTATTTCGACCACAACTACCTGTCGCGCGGACTGGCGCTCTATCATTCGCTTCAGCGCCACGCGCCGGGTTCGCGTCTCTGGGTGCTTTGCCTCAGCGAAGCGTGCCATCAAACCCTCGTCGCGCTCGATCTGCCGGGCATTGTCGCCGTCCGGCTTGCGGATTTCGAGGCGGCCGATCCCGAAGTCGCCGCGACCCGCGCTCACCGCAGCACCATCGAGTATTACTTCACGTGTACGCCGGCCTGGATGCTTTTCGTGCTGGCGCGGGAGCTGGACGCCGAGTGGGTGACCTATCTCGACGGCGATTTGTTCTTCTTCGAGTCGCCTGCGACCATCTATGAGGAATTGGGGGATGCTGCCGTCGCCATCATTCCCCACCGGTATCCGCCCAAGCTTGTGAGGCTTCGAAAATTCGGAACCTATAATGTGGGATGGGTGGGAGCCCGCAACGATGCCGACGGCATCGCGGCCATTCGATGGTGGCGCGCGAGGTGCATCGAATGGTGCCATGACGTGGTCGACGGCGGTCGCTTTGCCGACCAGGGTTATCTCGATTCGTTCGCCCGGCTGTTTCCGCGCGTTGCAATCATCGAGAACATCGGAGCGAACCTCGCGCCCTGGAATATCGGCAACTACCGGATCGATTTTCGCGGCAACCGGGTGATGATCGATGCCAACCATCCGCTGGTCTTCTTTCATTTTCAGGGCCTGAGGAAAGCGCTGCGATGGTTTGTTTTCAACAGCCACCGCGTCTATCGTGCGCCATTCTCAGGCGTGGTGCGCAACCATATTTACAAACCCTATGTCGATGAATTGCTCGCGGTCGAGCAGACGGTCGCCCCGATCCTGCAGGTCTCCGCGGCGAAGCCGCATCGCCGGTCGACGGTCGTCAATGTCGGGCAATATCTCAAAAGCACGGTGCGCAATGCCGGGGTGCGGGTATTCCAGTTGCTGGATATCGTTACCGGGCGGGCGTTTTTTGTCTTTCGCGGCAGAGCGTATTAGCGCGCATCGCACTGGGAACGGGTCAGTCCCGATGGTCGAAGCATGTCCAGCCCGGCCGATTTTTGTAAGCTCGTTCAGAAGCTTGCGGGTTCCGGCGGAGGAACCTGAGAGCGCCGTTGTTTAGTGGAGTTTGTAACAAAATAGAAAGGCGGACTGCCCAAATTAAGCCAAACGTATAGTAGCTTGGTCGCGGCTTGAACGCTGTGCGCGAATCGCCATGCCGCTGAAGCGGCATCGAGCAAACGTCGACGATCGCTCCGACCGAGTTGCCGGTCGCAGCAGAGGCGGTGAAATGAGGGTTTTCGCAACCCTGCTCAAGCAAATACCACCCCGGTCCGGGACTATCGATGAACGAAAATCTTACTCCAGATCAGCAGGATGATGACGATTTCAACGTCATCGGCGGCGAGATCTTCGCAAGCTTCTCACCCTGGGCATCCTGGCTCGGCGACGGAAATCCCTTCGCGCCCACGGCAATTCCGTCACTTTCGACCGAGGCTGGCGGGACCGCTTCGCTGGGTGACCCCAGTGCCTTTGTCCCCGTCACGTCCGGTGGCATTACCATCAATCTTATTTACGACGCGGCGGCTCTGGCGGCGCCTGCGAGTTTCCGGGCGGGCATCCAGCAGGCCGTGGCGATATTGGCGGCGGCGATTTCCGACAAGATCACCGTCAATATAAAAATCGACTATAGCGGCACCGGCGGCGGCGCCGCGGCGGGGCCCGATCACGGCCTGTCTCAGAGTTATTCGTCGATCAGGGCCGACCTGGTCAACAACGCATCCGCAGGCGATACGACGTTCAATGCCCTGACCGCCGGGTCGTCGATCCAGGGGCAGTCCAGCGTCGTCGTCTGGAACGCCCAGCTAAAGCTTTGGGGCCTGATGGCGGCCAACGACACCACGACCGACGACGGCGGCGCCACCTTTGCGACCGACATCAACCCGAACCTGCTGGTTGGCGTTGCGCTGCACGAACTGACCCATGCAATGGGCCGCATTCCATACGGCCCGCAACCCGATATTTTTGACTTGTTCCGCTTTACCGGCGCCGGCACGCGGTTGTTTCAGGGCGGCGCCACGGCGCCAGCCGCCTATTTTTCTCTGGACGGGGGCAATTCGAAAATCGCCGACTACGGCCGCACCTCCGATGCCAGCGACTTTCTCAATAGCGGCGTGCAAGGTCCCAACGATCCGTTCAACGAGTTTTATACCGGCAGCACCACGCAGCAGCTTACCGCGGTCGACCTTAAACAGCTGGTTGCCCTGGGATTTCATTTATTGGTCCCCGATACGCAGGCACCAATCGTTTCGATCGACAATCCCCTGTCGATCCAGACCAGCGGCACCCAGACGATCACGGCCGGTCTGCTCGGCGCCACCGACAATGTCAGTTCCGGAGCGCAGCTGCACTACACGGTCACGACGGGCCCGGCCTGGGGTACGTTGCTGTTGGGCGGCGCGGTGACGTCGTCATTCACCCAGGCCGACATCAACAATGGACTGGTCAGCTATCACGAGACTGCAACCGGCGTAACGTCGGACGGCTTTTCCTTCAACGTGACGGATGCGGCCGGCAACGTGTCGGGCATCACGTCATTCCACATCAATATCGGCAACCACGTCTCCGAAGACTTCAATGCCGACGGCAAGAGCGACGCGCTCTGGGTCGGCAACGACGGCACGGCTACGATCTGGGATAGCGGTCAGTCCAGCGGCGCGCACCAGATTTCCAATCCATTGCTCGTTCCGGCCAGCGAGCACATCGCGGGCACCGGTGACTTCGACGGCAACGGGCATGATGACATCGTATGGAGCGACGGCGGCTTCGTATTCGTCTGGGACAACGGTCAGTCCACCGGCGCCCATCAGATCATCAATGGCGGCGGCGTCTCGAGCAGCGTACACATTTCAGGCACCGGCGACTTCGACGGCAATGGCCGCGAGGACGTCCTGTGGCGCGATGACAGCGGTGGCGTATACGTCTGGAACAACGGTCAGGCCAGCGGGGGCCATACCGTCGGCGGCTCCGTTGCGGCCAGTTGGCATGTTGCCGGCACCGGCGACTACGATGGCAACGGCAGGAGCGACATTCTCTGGCACAATGATGATGGCTCGGTTGCGGTCTGGGACAATGGTCAGGCCAGCGGGGGCCATATCCTCGCCGCTGCAGGCTCCGTCGCAGCCAGTTGGCACATTGCCGGCACCGGGGACCTCGACGGCAACGGCAGGAGCGACATCCTCTGGTACAACGATGATGGTTCGGTTGCGGTCTGGGACAACGGCCAGGCCAGCGGGGGCCATATCGTTGCCGCGGCAGGCTCCGTTGCAGCCAGTTGGCACATTGCCGGTACCGGCGACTTCGACGGTAACGGCAAGAGCGACATCTTCTGGCAGAACGATGATGGCTCGGCTGCGATCTGGAATAATGGTCAGCCAAGCGGGGGGCATATCGTCGGCGCGGTTCCAGCCGGCTGGCATATCATATAAAAATGCGCCCCCGACATCGAAGCATCACGACCTACCGCCATTCCAGTCCGTAACGCCATTCCCGCAAACTGCGACACAACGCTTTCCGAAAGCGCGGCCAATGAAGCAGGCCTGAACCGCAGTCCACGGCCATACGAGCGCTGTCGGCAGCTGGAAAGGTCACCGTGCGAGTGTCCTCTTGACCTTGTCAGCTGTGAGCGAAAGCAGGTATGCAGCGAAAAATATAAGTGCAATCCATTTCAGCATTTGCAAAGTAAAATGAAGATCGTTGCGGTTAATATAGAAGGCAACAATGATTCCGCCGATCGCGATCGGCGACACCAGGGTGGGCGAAGATTTGAGCAGCAGCCTGTTCAGGCCGATCAAAACCAGAATCAGTAGTACGCCAAAAATTGCCATCCCAACATAGCCGAAACGGCAAAGCATTTCCGCCCAAATGTTGCCGCCGGTACCGTAATCAATGTTCGGATACAGTATCGGCTGATACTCGTCGTAAAAAGTCGGTGGGAACGGATTCGCCGGCGCAAACCTCGCCATGCCGGGCGGGACCAGCAGAAACACCGACTTGAAAATGTTCGATGGACTGCACGAGAGACCGGTTTGCACAATTGCGACAAGGGTTGCCTCTACTACGAACGGCTCCCCCGACTGGATAACTAACTTGGAGGCAATGGCTTTCCAATTTGAAATTGTCAGCGGAGGCATTGGCGCTTTTGTTGGAATCGCGACTGGCGCCTGGCCGGTCGCCGAACGCGTTTGGCTGTTTTTATCCGTTTCGCTCCGCTGTATTTTATCCGCCCCCCCAGCAGGCACAATCTTTGCGAACTGATCGTAGACCGTTGGACGGATTGCGTTTGCAGACATCATTGCGACCAGCAAAATCACGGCCGCGAAACCATAAGTGGGCGCCTTCTTGTAAAGGTACAATGGGCCCTCACGCATCAGCAGGACGAGCGCCACGCTTAACGCGACAAGTGTGACAAAAACCCGGAATCCAATAAGCAGATCGATGAACAGCAAAAAAATGCCGCCGGCCAACTCCCAGCGGCGGCGTTCGACCACAGCCGAAATACAGGCCAGGCTCGCTGCGACTTCGAACAAGACATAAGAATAGCCAACATGGCTGAGCACCACCAGCTTGTCGATGTTTACGATCGCACCGCGCGTCGAAATAATCGAACCAGCCAATCCAGCCAAGGCAAGGATGAGGTACCATCGCGACAATGGCCGAGCTGATCCCGCTGATGCCGGAGCAACTCGTTCCGGTTTGCTCGATAGAATTCCCGCGCCGGCCAGCGCTATTACATAGATGGTCGCGATCAGGTAGACGGTCGGCTGGATCGTTTCCGACAGACTAGGGTCCGATTGTAGAACCCATCCAAAAAAAAGGGGCGAGAAGTAAAATATTGCTCCAACGTAAGCGATAGTTAGAAAATCGAAACGGCGCCTCGTCAGGACGAAATATCCGGCGGTCAATATCACCGCGACAACAAACATTATCCACGCAGCATCAATCATAGAAGTGCCTCTTGCAGTCGGTCATTTGATGAAGGTGTCGCCGCTGGACCGGTCCTTGGTTGCGCCATAACAAACAATGACGGTTCTTCGATTTCAATGCGAATTATTGTTGGACGCGAAAATTCCTCCAGTTGCGCTTATCACGTCGCCAGATCATAGAAGACGCTCTTGACAGCCGGCAATTGCGACTCAACTTGAGGTCACTTTCGATCGCAGCGCTCTGATCGCTCTTGCACTAAGCCAGAAGGTGCCGGCCAGACTGACAACGGCGCCAACCACATGCGCGAAGACCGCAGCCGACAGGCCATATTGCGCTGAAAAGACGACAACAATACACAGCATTGCGAAATCCCGGGGCAATAGGGTCGCAACAATGGAACTCCACATTCGACTGGACGCCTGCACTCTCATTACCAGGCTGACTGTCAGGCCTTCCGCCACTGCTGCAACCATCATCCACCGCAGATTGTCGGCTCCGGCGACGAAATTGGCTCCGAAAATCGACATCGCCTCGTGTGCAAAAACAGCGATCACCAGCGCCATCGTCCCGACAATCCCGAGCGTAATTGCGGTGCCTGCGCGAAATACCCGGATGGCAGTATCGCTCTGAGCAAATTGCCAGGCTCTCTCTACTGAGGGTTGTAGAGCCAGAGCGACGATGGAGGCCGGCAGCACCACAAGCGTCTTGATCATCAATATGACGCTGTAAAGTGCCATGTCGGAAAAGTTCTGCGTGTTTCTCGTCAGGATCGCGGGTATCAACCACAGGGTGGGCAGCGTAAGAAACCCGGCCAGTCCAGCCGGGATTTGAAACGCGAATATCTCCCTTCTGGTCGGGTTGTCCCACATTTCGCGCCAGGGAAGTGATCTATCGAGATCTTTTTCCAGCCTCAGTCTTGCCAAGGCCGCGCCGCCCATAATTATGCTTCGAATTGTTGATCCCGCGACGAAGCCGCACACAGCACCCGTAAGACCGGCCACCCAGGCACCCGCACCGATCGCTGCTACGAAGAGCGCCGCGGAAGCCAGCGAAGAAATCGCCAGGGACCGAAAATCGTGCAGGCCCTGCAAAAGGCCGGTCAGGTAGATCATTCCCAACAAGCTCGGCATTGACACCGACACGATGACGAGCGGCAACACCATCGAGGGTTCGAGAAGGACGTCTCGGGCCAGGGCGTCGGAAACAAGCGCCAGGCAGGCAAAACCCAGAATGCCGCTGACGATCGTGAAGCCGCCACAGACGCCGATGACCACGCGCAAACTGGTCCCATCACCGGAATAGCGTGCAACAAACCGCGATACGGTGGAGCCCACGGCGAACTGGAAAAGATTCGCGGCGTAGAGCGCCGTCAGGTTCAGCAATGAGAACTTGCCGTATGCGGCATGGTCGAGAAGTTTTATGAGCAGGAAGTTGCCGACAAATGTTGAGCCTTGGTGACTCAGGGTTGCCAGTCCGTTCCAGTACGAGTGCCGAAACAGTGTTCTTAGCATTGGGCGCTCGTCGGCAAGTGGGGCAGAAAGCGTGCGTAACCTCGGCAGCGGCTTTATGGTTCAAACGTTGAAATACTCGCGATACCATTTTACGAAGGAAGCGACCCCTTGTCGAACAGGGGTGGCAGGGCGATAGCCGACTGCCTTCACGAGAGCACCGATATCGGCAAAGGTGTTCGGAACGTCTCCCGGCTGTAAAGGCAATAATTCGCGTATGGCCTTTTTGCCGAGAGCTTCTTCGATCGCTTCGACGTATTCGGTAAGCTGAACCGGAGCGTTGTTTCCGATATTCAGCAGCCGGAACGGTGCGTTGCTGGTGGAAGGATCGGGATTGTCGCTGTTCCACTCCGGATTCGGAGTTGCGATATTATCGCTCACACGAATAACTCCCTCGACAATATCGTCGACGTAGGTGAAATCTCGTACATGCTGGCCATTGTTGAACAGCTGT
>Ga0209216_1000197_pt1 | contig 11581 bp, 10 predicted proteins | sample TexAe_OM2H0_O2_FD_187940 | JGI IMG/M metagenome (GOLD analysis project Ga0209216, IMG submission 187940) | Forest soil microbial communities from Davy Crockett National Forest, Groveton, Texas, USA - Texas A ecozone_OM2H0_O2 (SPAdes) (version 2) | ecosystem: Environmental > Terrestrial > Soil >... | reverse complement strand
GGTCTCGTTGTCGACCAGATGGCTCAGCGTGCCTTCGCCGTTGTAGCGACGGCCCCACTCCGCCATGGCGGCGAGGATCGGGACGAAATCGTGTCCCGCCTGGGTCAGCACGTACTCGTCGCGGGGCGGACGCTCGCTGTAGCGCCGCTTCTCCAAGACGCCGGCCTCGGTCAAGGCCTTCAATCGACGCGACAGGATGTTCGGCGCAATGCCGAGGCTGGTCCGGAACTGGTCGAACTGACTCATGCCGCGGCTGGCGTCGCGGAGGATCAATGCGCTCCAGGCGTCACCCACCAGGGCAAGGCTACGGGAAATGGCGCAGGTGCCTGACGAAAGTTTCTCATGGTCCATTGCATTATGATACCCGAGTCACTATCGTATGGCAACGAAGTCACTATCACTTTGCAACCAACCCATACGGAGTCACCCTCATGAGCACTGAAAACAAAGGCACGGCCCTGGTCACGGGCGCTTCCTCGGGCATCGGCGAGATCTATGCCGAGCGTCTGGCCGACCGTGGCTATGACCTGATCCTGGCCGCCCGCCGTGTCGACCGCCTGGAATCCGTGGCCCAGAAGATCACCGCACGCACTGGCCGCAAGGTGGAAGTGCTCCGCGCCGACCTGTCCGATCGCAAGGACATCGCCTCCGTCGAGCGTCGCCTGGCCGAAGACAGCGCCATCACCCTGCTGGTCAACAACGCCGGCATCTCCCTCGACGGCAGCTTCCTGGAGAACAACAGCGAGACAATCGAGAAGCTGGTCACCGTGAATATCCTCGCGCCCACGTTGCTGAGCGCGGCCGCCGCGAAGTCGTTCGTTGCGCGGGACAAGGGCGGCATCATCAACATCGCATCGGTGCTGGCGTTCGTGCCCGAAATGTTCGACGGCATCTACAGCGGTTCGAAGGCGCACCTGGTCAACGTCACCCAGAGCCTCGCGGCCAAGTTCCAGGGCACGAAGGTGCGTGCGCAGGCAGTCCTGCCGGGCGCGACGCGCACGGAGATCTGGGACAAGTCCGGCAAGGACGTCGATGCGCTGCTTCCGGGCATGGTGATGGACACGGCCGATCTGGTCGACGCCGCCCTGGTGGGCTACGACCGCGGCGAAGTGGTCACCATCCCGCCGCTGGAAGACGAAGGCCAGTACAAGGCCTATGAGGCTGCGCGTCTCGCCATGGGCCCGAACCTGTCGCGCAAGGACGTGGCCCCGCGCTATCGCGCCTGAGGCTTCTTAACCGGGACAGTGGCTTATCGCCACTTCCCGCTTGGCGTCGCACGAATGCGCGCTAAACTACAGAACTCGCTAGGTTCTCGCGGTTTGGCATGCTCTCCTTCGTGTTCGGCGCCTTCGGGCTGTCCACCCTGTGGTTGCTCCCCCTGCTCTGGCGTCTCGCTGCGGCGTTGATCCGTCGGCGCCGCCCGCCGACAGTCGGCCCCGGCGCCATTCGCTTCTGGGCGGGATTTCTCCTCGTCATCCTCGCGAGCGCCACGCTCGAGGGGATCGTCGTGTCGCACTACACCGACGATCCATCGGCGGGTGGCGCGGTATGTCACTGGCTTGGCGGTGCCGTGAGCGGATTCGCTGGTCCGGCGGCGCTGCTGTGTATCGTCATCGTCGCCATCGCGTTGCCCTGGTATGTCGGCGTGCCCTGGTCCGCGTTCCTCGTGCGCGGCAACGCATTGCTCGAACCGATGGGCGCCCTCGCGATCGAGGGGACACGCCGCCTGTTCACACGCTCCGCCTCCCGCGCCACGGGCAGGCGTCCGGCCTCCGCCGTGCGGCGCGTCGACCGCGCGCCGGCGCGGCGCAAGGCCAGGTCACCCTCGCCCAAGCCAAAAGCCGCGCCTGCTCCCATCCGCACCGAGCCTGTTCGCAACGAACCCGTGGCCGCGCCTTCCGTGCGGCCGTCGGTCACCACGCCCGTGCCGCCACGCCATCGTGCACGACCGGACACGGTGATTCGCGAGCCGTGGTTGGCGCCGCGGGCCATGGCGTCGTCCTCGCCGATCGAGTCGGAACACAGCGGCCACGTCGCCGAGCGGGAGTCTGTGTCGCCGTCGCGGGCAGGGCTCGCTTCCACCGAACCTGCGGTTGATCCCTACGTCGACACAGCGCGGCCCACGAGCGAAACGGAGTCCATCCCGTCGTTCCGCCTCGCGGATCGTTCCTACGGCGAAGCGACGTCGGTCGCCGTGCAAGCCGAGTTGCCACCCGCTTCCGCTCCCGTGCCGGCGCTCGCGCCCACCCCGCCCCCGGCCGCTCCCGTTTCGCGCTTCGCCATCGCCGCCAACGACGAGGCACCTGTCGAACCACTGCGCGGCATCACGCTGACCGCCACGCGTCCGCTGAGGGCAACGCCGGCGAACACCGTGGGGTTGCCTCCGCTCACCTTGCTCGCCGCGGCGACGCACAACGCGCTGGCGATCACCGAGCAGGAACTCGCCGACACGGGCGAACTCATCGAACAACGCCTGCGTGAATTCAAGGTGCCGGTGCAGGTGGTGGGCGCATCGGCCGGTCCCGTCATCACGCGCTATGAAGTCGAACCGGCGGTGGGCGTGCGCGGCAACCAGATCGTCGCGCTGATGAAGGACCTCGCACGCGGTCTCGGCCGCACGTCCATCCGCGTCGTGGAAACGATTCCCGGCAAGACGTGCATGGGTCTCGAATTGCCGAACGAACAGCGGCAGATGATCGCGTTGTCCGAGATCCTCGACTCCGCGGAGTACCGCGATTCCGATTCGTTGCTCACCCTGGCGATGGGCAAGGGCATCACGGGCGAACCCGTCGTCGCGGACCTGGCCAAGGCACCCCACATGCTCGTGGCGGGCACCACGGGTTCGGGCAAGTCGGTCGCGGTGAACGCGATGATCCTGTCGATGCTCTACAAGGCCACGCCCGAAGACGTGCGCATGATCATGATCGACCCGAAGATGCTGGAGCTTTCGGTCTACGAAGGCATTCCTCATCTGCTGGCGCCCGTCGTCACCGACATGAAGCTCGCCGCCAATGCGCTCAACTGGTGCGTGGCGGAGATGGAAAACCGCTACAAGGTGATGTCCGACCTGCGCGTGCGCAACCTCGCCGGATACAACCAGAAGGTGCGCGAGGCACGCGCTGCCGGAAAGCCCTTGTTCAATCCCTTCCCGGCGCACCCGGAAGTGCCGGAGCATCTCGAACCCTTGCCGATGATCGTCGTCGTCATCGACGAGCTTGCCGACCTCATGATGGTCGCGGGCAAGAAAATCGAAGAGCTCATCGCGCGGCTGGCGCAGAAAGCACGTGCGGCGGGTATCCACCTGATCCTCGCGACGCAGCGTCCGTCGGTCGACGTGATCACAGGCCTCATCAAGGCGAACATTCCCACGCGCGTCGCCTTCCAGGTGTCATCGAAGATCGACTCGCGCACGATCCTCGACCAGATGGGCGCCGAAAGTCTGCTCGGCCAGGGCGACATGCTGTTCCTGCCGCCGGGCACGGGTTATCCCCAGCGCATCCACGGCGCGTTCGTCGCGGACGAGGAAGTACACCGCATCGTCGCGTGGCTGAAGCAGTTCGGCGAGCCCGACTACAAGGACGAGATCCTTGCTGGTCCGGTCAGCGACGCGGCCGAAGGCGAACCCGGCGAGGATGGCGTCGATGCCGAACTCGATCCTCTGTACGACGAAGCCGCCGCCTTCGTGTTGCGCTCGCGTCGGGCGTCGATCTCGTTCGTGCAGCGCCAGTTCCGCATTGGCTACAACCGCGCGGCGCGTCTGGTTGAGGCGATGGAAGCGGCTGGGTTGGTGTCGTCGATGGGGATCAATGGGCAGCGGGATGTGATTGCGCCGGGGCCGCAGGATTGAGGGTTTACTTGGGGGGCATCGCCGCTGAAGCGGCTCCCACATGGGGGTGAGGTGAATCCCACATGGTGGTGGGGTGGCCCCACTGGTGCTGAGGCCTTTCCTGCTTGGTGAAAAGAAGAACGGGCCATTGGCCCGTTCTTTTTGTTTCATTCTTTTGTCAAGAGCTTCAGTGGTACGGCGATCGACTTTTCGACGGGTTGCTTGTCGATCAGTTTCTTTGCCGTCTCGACGCCGAGTTTGCCGATCTCTTCCGGCTGCTGCGCGACGGTAGCGGCCATCGAGCCGTTCTGCACGGCGGTCTTGCCGTCCGGCGTGCCGTCGAAGCCGACGACCAGCACCTTCTTGTTCTTGCCGGCCAGGGCCTGCACCGCGCCGAGGGCCATCTCGTCGTTCTGGGCGAAGATCGCCTGGACGTCGTTGTTGCCCTGGAGCAGGTTCTCGCTGACCGAGAGGCCTTGTGCGCGATCGAAGTTAGCCGGCTGCTGCGCGACGATCTTCATGCCCGTGGTGGCGATCTGGTCGTCGAAGCCCTTGCCGCGCTCGCGCGCCGCGGACGTTCCGGCCACACCCTGCAGCTCGATGATGTTGCCCTTGCCGCCAAGTGCCTTGGCCAGGTAATCGGCTGCCATCTTGCCGCCGGCGATGTTGTCCGAGGCGATATGCGAGGCGACGTCGGCGCCATCGACGCCACGGTCCAGCGTGATGACCGGAATGTTCGCGCGTTGCGCGGACTGCACGGCGCCGGCCAGCGCGGAGGAATCGGTCGGGTTCAGCAGGATCACGGAGACGCGCTTCTGGATCAGGTCTTCCACGCTGGAGATCTGGCGTGCCGGATCGTCCTGCGCGTCGACGATGACGAGCTGCACGCCCGCGTCCTTCGCGGCCTTTTGTGCGCCGTCCTTCAGTTCGACGAAGAACGGATTGTTCTGCGTCGACAGCGCGAGGCCGACCACCGGCGTGCCGGAAGGTGCGGCACCACCGGCTGTGGCGCCAGCCGCCGGGGCGGATTCGCCCGGACCTTGTTGCGAGCAGGCCGCGAGGAGCGTGGCCGCGGCTGCGGCGAGGAATGTCAGTTTGCGCATGGTGTGTTTCCTCGTTGTTATTACTACCGCCTGTCGAGCAGGACGGCGATCAGGATGACGATGCCCTTCACCACCTGCTGGTAGAAAGAGCTTACGCCGAGCAGGTTGAGGCCGTTGTTCAGGAAGCCGATCAGCAATGCGCCAACCAGCGTGCCGAACAGCCAGCCGCGGCCACCGGAGAGACTGGTACCGCCCAGCACCACGGCGGCAATGGCGTCCAGCTCGTAACCGGCACCGGCCGTGGCCTGCGCGGAGTACAGGCGTGAGGTAAGCACAATGCCGGCGAAGGCCGAGAGAAGACCGGACAGGCCATAGATCGCCAGTTTCATCGGCGAGATGCGTACGCCGGAGAGGCGGGCCGCTTCCTCGTTGCCGCCAATGGCGACCACGTGGCGGCCGAACACCGTGCCGCGCAACAGGAAGCCACACAGCGCGAAGGCGATGAACATCCAGATCACCGGCAACGGGATCAGGTTGGCCACGTAGCCACCACCGAGCAGTGCGAAGCTGGGATTGGTCACGGGGATGGGGCTGCCCTGCGTGTACGACAGCGTGACACCGCGCAGCAGCGTCACCGTGCCCAGCGTCGCGATGAAAGGCGCGACCTTGCCCCACGAGACCAGCACGCCGTTGATCACGCCGAGCAGGAGGCCGAGCAACAGACCCGCTGCCACGGCCAGCACGATGCCGTGGCCAGCGGCCATGAGCCCAGCCGCCACGGCACCGGTGAGCGCCAGGATCGCGCCGACCGACAGATCGATGCCACCGGAGAGAATCACGAAGGTCATGCCGAACGCGATCAGCGCGTTGATCGAGACCTGTCGCAACACCGTAAGCAGGTTGCCCGTGGTGAGGAAGTCCGGACTCATGATCGACAGCACGATGAAAAGCAGGATCAGTCCGATCACCGAGCCGAGGCGTTGGAGGAGCGTCGCGGCGCGGCTCCAGTTGAGTTGGAGCGTCATATCACTTGCCTCCGGTCGCGGCGGTCATCACGGCTTCCTGGGTGGCGCCGTGGGCATCGAGCAGGGCGGTCGCATGACCTTCGTGCATGACCAGGATGCGGTCGCTCATGGCGAGCACCTCTGGTAGTTCCGAAGAGATCATGAGGACAGCCACGCCCGTTTCCGCGAGTTGATTGATGATGTGGTAGATCTCGGCCTTGCCGCCGACATCGACGCCACGCGTGGGCTCGTCGAGAATGAGCACGCGCGGCTTCAGCGCCAGCCACTTGGCCAGCACCACCTTCTGCTGGTTACCACCCGATAGCGCGCGAACATCCAGTTCCATGTCGCGCGTTCGAATCTTCAGTGCATCGATGAGGCCGCGGGTCTGCTTCTTCTCGCCGGGGCGATCGACGAGTCCCGCGTGCGCGGGTACGCGTGGCAGGCTCACGTTCTCGCGCAGGCTCATGTCCAGCACGAGGCCCTGCGCCTTGCGGTCTTCGGTGACGAAGCCAAAGCCGGAGTGGATCGCCTCGTTCGGCGACTTCGGTGTCACCACCGTGCCGTCGAGCGTGACCTTGCCGCTGGCGAGCTTGTCCAGGCCGAACAGCAGGCGCGCCAGTTCGGTGCGGCCCGCGCCCAGGAGACCTGCCACGCCAAGCACTTCGCCCGCATGAAGGTCGAAGCTCACGTCCTGCACCATGCCGCCGGTGATGTGTTCCACCTTCAGGCGCACGTCGCCGATCTTCGATGTGCGCGTGGGGAAGCGCGCGTCGAGCGTACGGCCGACCATCATCTTCACGACTTCGTCGAAAGCGAGGCCCGGAACCGGACGCGTGCCGACGAAGTGGCCGTCGCGCAATACGGAGATACGGTCGCACAGGGCGAAGATCTCCTCCATGCGATGCGACACATAGACGATGCCCGTGCCCTGCTCGCGCAGGTCGCGGATCAGCTTGAACAGCGTGTTGGTCTCGTGCTCGGTCAGCGCGGCCGTCGGCTCGTCCATGATCAGCACGCGGGCGTTCTGGCCGAGTGCTCGCGCGATCTCGACCATCTGCTGCTGGCCGACGGAAAGCCGCTCGATGAGCGTACCCGGATCGAGTCGCTCCATGCCCACGCGCGCCAGCCATTCGAGCGCGCGCCGGGTCATCGCGCGGTGGTCGAGCAAGCCGAAGCGCTGGATCTCGCGGCCGAGGAAGAGGTTGTCCGCGATGCTCAGCGCGGGAATCAGGTTGAGTTCCTGATGGATGATGGCGATGCCGTACTTCTCGGCATCCGCGGGCGTGGTGATCGACACGGCCTTGCCGTCGACCTCGATCGCACCCGAGTCGGGCGCGTAGATCCCCGTGAGGATCTTCATCAAGGTGGACTTGCCCGCGCCGTTCTCGCCCATGAGGGCATGCACTTCGCCCGGCAGCAACTCGAAGTCCACACCTTCGAGCACCTTCACCGGACCGAAGGCCTTGTGGACGTCGTGCATCCGGATCAGCGGCGCGTCCATCAGAAGGTCACGCCAGCGTGGAGGATGACGTTGGCATACGGCGAGGTCTCGCCCGTACGCACCACGGCGACGGCGCGCGCGGCCAGCCGTTTAAAATCGTCGTGCGAGATCTCGTCGACGACAAGCCCGTCGTCGGCCAGGCGCTTGCCGAGTGCCGCCATCGAAGGATTCTTCGCATGGATTTCGCGTGCGAGCGTCACGCTCTCCACGGCAAGCTCGGCGTAGATCGCCTCGAACACGGCGGCGAACGATGGCGTGCCCGGCAGCACCGCCAGGTCGATGCAGGGCACGCCGTGCGGCACCGGCAGGCCCACGTCGCCGATCACCAGGGTGTCGGTGTGGCCCATCGCGGCAATGACGCGGTTGAGTTCGGCATGCAGCAGGCCGCTACGTCTCATCGATGTGTCTCCAGGAACGCCGTGACCTCGTCGGCCCGCGGCATGCCACCCTGCGCGCCCAGCCGGGAGACGGCGATCGCGGCGGTGGCGCAGGCCTTGCGCACCGCTTCGTCGAGTCCCTCGGCGAGGTACACCGCGAGGGCGGCATTGAAGGTGTCACCGGCGCCGGTGCTGTCCACCGCGTCGACCTTGAAACCGGGCTGGTGCCGCGGCTCTTCGTCCTTGTCGCGGAACCATGCGCCGTCCTCGCCACGGGTCAGGACGACCGGGCAGGGAGCGCGACGCATGAGTTCGCGGAAATCGGTTTCGCCTTCCGCACCGAGCACCGTGGCGAGCTCGTGCTGGTTCGGCGTGAGGAAGCGCACGCGCGCCAGCCATTCGACCGGCAGGCGCTGGGCGGGAGCGGGATTGAGGATGACCGGAGCGCCTTCCTCGTGCGCGATGCGCAACGTGGCCTCGACGGCATCGAGCGGAATCTCGAGCTGGACCAGCACCGCGTCCGCGCCGCGGATGATGCTTCGCGCGGCTTCGACCTGCGCCGGCGTGACGCGGCCATTGGCGGCCGGCACCACGACGATGCTGTTCTCGCCGCCGGCGACCGTGATGGACGCCGTGCCACTGCCGACGCCATCGACGCGCGTCACGTGGGTGACGTCGATACCTTCGGCCACGAGGCCGTCGTAGAGCTGCTTGCCGAACGCGTCGTCACCGACGCAGCCGACCATCGATACGGAAGCACCCAATCGCGCGGAGGCGACGGCCTGGTTGGCGCCCTTGCCGCCGGGGATCGTGAGGAAGCGGTCCCCGGTCAGTGTTTCGCCCGGCCCGGGAAAGCGCGGGGCGAGCGTGACCAGGTCCATGTTGATGCTGCCGACGACAACGATACGCGTCATGCCTTGGTGCTCCGGATCGGGAACCGCGGAACGTCCATTGTTCGCCGGTAAGTGCGGGATGGCGCGCAAATATACGCCTTGCATGCGCATGTTGCTTTCATGCGCATGCCCTCCCTTACCGGGATAGCCCCTTGGCTTCGAGCTCGGCGAGATAGGCGGGCCAGGCCGTGTCGTAAGCGATGCCGAGGTCGTACAGCGTGTCCCATCCGAAGATGCCGGTGGCATGGCCGTCGTCGAAACGGATCAGCACGCCATAGTGACCGGTGGGTTCGAGTTCGGTGATGCCCACGTTGCGTTTGCCGCTCACCAGCACCTTCTGCCCTGGGCCATGGCCCTGCACTTCGGCGCTGGGCGAGTTCACCCGGAGGTATTCACAGGGAAGGCGGAAGCGTTCGCCGTTATCGAAGGCAACCTCGAGGATGCGCGAGGCGGAGTGGAGAACGATGTCGAGGGGACGCGGGCGGGGCATGGGCCGGTGGCCTTGGTGGAGCTGGAATGAACCGCTGGGTGCTTTGTGTGGGAGCCGACGTTGTCGGCGATGCCTACGGAGACGGGTGGCGCGTGTTGTCGCGAGCACCCTATCGCCGCTGAAGCGGCTCCCACAGAAGCGGAGGCGGTTGCCGGGTTACATCATATAAGCCGGGTCGGTTGCCGGGTTACATCATGGGGCGCGGCCGAAGCCGTCGCCGGTGCCTTGCTCGAGCGGCGGCGGGTCGCCGGCCACCGCCAGCAACGCCGTGGCGTAGGCGTCTTCCATGCTGATGGTCGACACCTCGTCCCAGGCGAAGAACGAGGGCTCACGCAGCCACTCCGCGTCGGGAGTGATCTCCTGCATGTTGAAGCCTTCGTCTTCGAAGCTGACCACGCGGCCGATGTAGCAGACCTCGGACTCGTCCTCGCTGTCGACGTGCACGCCGATGACCGGCGCGTGCGCCGCGGCGGCCTTCACCACCTGGGTGATGTCGTCGAGCGGGAAGTCGGCGGGCGGCGTCGGTTCGATGCCCTTCATCGCGAGTGCCTTCACGAGGAAGCCGGCATGTTTGTCCGGCGCCTCGAATTCGGAGATGTCGCGATGCCGCATGATGTACATGCCGTCGTAGCTGACACCGTCGCCGATGACCCACAGGAGGAAGAACTCGCGGCCGACTCCGCCCACGTAGCCACAGAAGCTGCCGTGTTCGAGTTCGCCGCGCCACAGACGCACCAGCTGCTGGTTGTCCTGCGCTTCGCGCAGGTTAGCTCGCTGGCCGTTGGTTTTGAGATGAATAACCTTGCCCATATACGTCAATAGTTTAGCAGAGGGGGGACCCTCCGATGTTCAGAGGATGTAACGGCTCAGATCCTCGTCCTGGACCAGCGAAGCCAGGTTTTTATCGACATATTCGGCGTCGATGAGGTATTTTTCGCCGGATTTGTCCGCAGCTTCGAAGGAGATGCGCTCCAGGAGCCGTTCCATGACGGTGTGCAGGCGGCGGGCACCGATGTTTTCAGTCCGCTCGTTGACCTGGAAGGCCACGTCGGCCAGGCGGTCGATGCCCGAGTCGGTGAAGTCCAGGGTCACGCCTTCGGTATTGAGCAGCGCAACATATTGCTTGGTCAGCGCATTGTTCGGCTCACGCAGGATCCGCTTGAAGTCGTCGACCGACAGCGCGCTCAGTTCCACGCGGATGGGCAGGCGGCCCTGCAGTTCGGGGATCAGGTCCGACGGCTTGGCCAGCGAGAACGCGCCCGAGGCGATGAACAGGATGTGGTCGGTCTTGATCGAGCCGTACTTGGTCGAGACGGTGGAGCCCTCGACCAGCGGCAGCAGGTCGCGCTGCACGCCTTCGCGGCTCACGCCCGCACCGCCCCACTCGGAGCGCTGGGCCACCTTGTCGATCTCGTCGATGAAGACGATGCCGTTCTGCTCGGCGCTGTCGACCGCGCGGCTGCGCAGTTCGTCGTCGTTGAGCAGCTTGCCGGCCTCTTCCTCGACCAGGAGCGGGCGCGCCTGGCGGATGCTCATCTTGCGCTTCTGCGACTTCTGTCCGCCGAGGTTCTGGAACATCTTGCCCAGCTGCTGGCTCATTTCCTCCATGCCGGGCGGGGTCATGATCTCCACGCCCACGTTCATGGCGAAGTCCAGCTCGATCTCGCGGTCGTCCAGCGCGCCTTCGCGCAGCTGCTTGCGCAGCTTCTGGCGGGTGTCGCTGTCGATCGCGGTGACGTTGCCGCCGGTATCGTCCCAGCCGCTGGCCTGGCGCCGCGGCAGCAGGGCGTCGAGCAGGCGATCTTCCGCCGCGTCTTCGGCCTGGCTGCGCACGCGGCCCTTGGCCTGATCGCGCACCAGCTTGTACGAGACATCGGCAAGATCGCGGATGATCGACTCCACATCCTTACCGACATAGCCCACTTCGGTGAACTTGGTGGCTTCCACCTTCACGAAGGGCGCGTTGGCCAGGGTGGCCAGGCGACGGGCGATCTCGGTCTTGCCGACGCCGGTCGGGCCGATCATCAGGATGTTCTTCGGCGTCACCTCTTCGCGCATGCCCGATTCCAGCTGCATGCGGCGCCAGCGGTTACGCAGCGCGATGGCCACGGCGCGCTTGGCGTCCTGCTGGCCGATGATGTAACGGTCGAGTTCGTTGACGATCTCGCGGGGAGTGAGTTCGGACATCGGCTCAGAGCTCCTCGATGGAGGTGTTGTGGTTGGTGTAAATGCAGATATCGCCGGCGATCTTCAGCGATTTCTCGACGATCGTGCGCGCATCGAAGTCGGTGTTCTCCATCAAGGCCAGCGCGGCGGACTGCGCGTAGGGACCACCGGAGCCGATCGCGATCAACCCGTGCTCGGGCTCGAGCACATCGCCATTGCCGGAGATGAGGAGCGAGGCTTCCCTGTCGGCCACGGCCAGCATGGCTTCGAGCCGGCCC
>Ga0209216_1000196_pt1 | contig 11598 bp, 7 predicted proteins | sample TexAe_OM2H0_O2_FD_187940 | JGI IMG/M metagenome (GOLD analysis project Ga0209216, IMG submission 187940) | Forest soil microbial communities from Davy Crockett National Forest, Groveton, Texas, USA - Texas A ecozone_OM2H0_O2 (SPAdes) (version 2) | ecosystem: Environmental > Terrestrial > Soil >... | reverse complement strand
TGCCGGCCAGGAAATCAAGGTCGACGGCGAAGACCTGGTCTTCCTGAAGGAAGACGACATCGTGGCGGTCCTGGAAGGCTGAGCGTTCGCTCGCCCCGTTCCCCCGATTCCACCTATCTAATTTCTTAAGGATTCAAAGACCATGGCATCGAAAGAAGTTCGCTTCGGCGAAGACGTCCGCGCCCGCATGCTGAAGGGTGTCAACACCCTCGCCAACGCGGTCAAGGTCACCCTGGGCCCGAAGGGCCGCAACGTCGTGATCGAGAAGAGCTTCGGCGTCCCGACCGTCACCAAGGACGGCGTCTCGGTCGCGAAGGAAATCGAACTCGCCGACAAGTACGAGAACATCGGCGCGCAGATCGTGAAGGAAGCCGCCTCGAAGACCTCCGACGTGGCCGGTGACGGCACCACGACCGCGACCGTCCTCGCCCAGGCGTTCATCCAGGAAGGCCTCAAGGCCGTCGCCGCCGGTATCAACCCGATGGACCTGAAGCGCGGTATCGACCAGGCCGTCACGGCCGCCGTCGCCGAGCTGAAGAGCCTGTCCAACCCGACCGCCGACGACAAGGCGATCGCCCAGGTCGGCACGATCTCGGCCAACTCCGATTCCAACATCGGTGACATCATCGCCACGGCGATGGGCAAGGTCGGCAAGGAAGGCGTGATCACGGTCGAGGAAGGCTCGGGTCTCGAGAACGAACTCGACGTCGTCGAAGGCATGCAGTTCGACCGCGGTTACCTCTCGCCGTACTTCATCAACAACCAGCAGTCGCAGCAGGTTGAACTGGACGACCCGTTCATCCTCATCCACGACAAGAAGATCTCGAACGTCCGTGAGCTCCTGCCGGTGCTCGAGGCCGTCGCCAAGGCTGCCAAGCCGCTGCTGATCGTCGCCGAGGAAGTCGAGGGCGAAGCCCTGGCCACGCTCGTCGTCAACACGATCCGTGGCATCGTCAAGGTCGCCGCCGTCAAGGCGCCGGGCTTCGGCGATCGCCGCAAGGCCATCCTGGAAGACATCGCCATCCTCACCAATGGCGTGGTCATCTCCGAGGAAGTGGGCCTGCAGCTCGACAAGGCCACGATCAACGACCTCGGCCGTGCCAAGCGCGTCGTGATTACCAAGGAAAACACCACGATCATCGACGGTGCCGGCGAAGCCGAGCGCATCCAGTCGCGCATCGGCCAGATCAAGGCGCAGATCGAAGAGACCTCGTCGGACTACGACCGTGAGAAGCTGCAGGAGCGCGTTGCCAAGCTCGCTGGCGGCGTTGCCGTCATCAAGGTCGGCGCCGCGACGGAAGTCGAGATGAAGGAAAAGAAGGCCCGCGTCGAAGACGCCCTGCACGCCACGCGTGCGGCCGTCGAAGAAGGCGTGGTCCCGGGCGGCGGCGTCGCCCTGATCCGTGCGCTGAAGGCCCTCGAAGGCCTGAAGGGCAAGAACCCGGACCAGGACCTCGGCATCGCCATCACCCGTCGCACGCTGGAAGCGCCGCTGCGCGCCATCGTCACCAACGCTGGCGAAGAGGCTTCGGTCATCGTCAACCAGGTGAAGGACGGCAAGGGTAACTTCGGTTACAACGCCGCCACGGGCGAGTTCGGTGACATGATCGCCTTCGGCATCCTGGATCCGACCAAGGTGACCCGTTCGGCCCTGCAGTTCGCCGCCTCGGTGGCTGGCTCGATCATCACGACCGAAGCGGCCGTGACCGAGCTGCCGAAGAAGGACGACGGCCATGGCCACGGTGCCCCCGGCGGCATGGGTGGCATGGGCGGCATGGACTTCTAAGTCCCGCCTTCCCGGCTCGAAACAGAAAAAAGCCCCGCGCAAGCGGGGCTTTTTTTGTGGTTCGTCGCAGGTTTCCGGCCTCAGTACGAAATCGTCGCCGAGGTGGCCGTCGTGCTCAGTCCGTAGTTGCATTGCGGGTTGATGCCCGACGTGTCACTGCCACCCCAGGGCGGCGACGCCACGCGCACGTTGTTGCGGTCGTACACCTGGATGTTGTGGAAGACGATGGGCCCCGCGGGGTACTCGCCGCATGTCGAGACGTTGTACACCTCGAGCACGCCACCGAAGACCCAGGTCAGGTCGTCGTACGGATCGGTGGTGAGGGAGCTGGTGCGCCCCGTGGTCGTGTTGCGCGAATCGATCTTCCACGTCGGGCAGTCCTGCCCCGCCGCGCAGGTCGAATAGGTGTCGCCGATGACGACGTCGCCTGCCTTCGCGGGCACGGGATCGCTATGGAACGTCGTGCCGTCGACGCAGCAGTTCCAACTCGCCAGCGTCCACGCCTTGTCGTTGTAGCCATTCCAGCCGAGCACCGGTTGCAGGATGGATTGCACGTCAGGCAACTGCTCCAGGCCGGGGAAGAAGTAAATGACCTGGTCATCCTTGGTGGCCGGCGCGGTGGGAACCGTCCACGTCGCAACGATGCGGCCGATTGGCTTGCTGCTGGCGTAATTGGCAGCCTGCACCCAACCACTCTGCTCGGGCGGCGGTGTCCTCGCATTGCGCAGCGTTCGGCGGCCATCGGCTTCGATGCGGTCGCCTTGCAGCGTGTAATTCGCCTTGCCACACGTGGTGACTTTCTCGGTCACGCCGGAGGCGTGCTGGATCAGGCCGTTCTTCTGCAGCCGATCGCCTTCATGCACCGTCGCGACGCAGTCGGGTGAGAAATAGCCGTTCGGCGTCACGACGTAGTCGTCGGGGACGCCAGTGGGTTTTGCGGAGGCCGGCATGCTACCGACGCGTGTGAGTTGGAGTGCCGCGGTTGCCTGCGCGTTCTCCGCGGCGTGAGCGGCGATCGAAAGGGAAATCATCGTGACGATGATGCCCATGCACGCCCATGCCCTGCCTTTCCGAGCGAACCTCTTCATCTGTACGACTCCTGCGTTGGGAAGGATGTCGTCCATGTCGTGTCGACGGAGAAATCCATCGACGCCGCCCCCGGCTCCTCCACGCATTTTCCTGCGCGAAACGTCAGGCTATGGGTGCGATGACGACCATGCTGTGATGCGAGTGGCACTTGGCTGCGCCAATAGCGTCATCGCACCACGATGGTTACGTGGAATCGGCAAGTTGCCGAAAGATATTGCGAATGGCGGCGCCGCTGCCCTGCAAGCAGCAGCGCGCGTGAACCTTGCCGCTATTGTCCCGCACCCGCCGCGGCACGTTGCTCGGCGTCGTCCGCCTGCCGCGCGACCATGCCGCTGTTCGTGGGCGTGGTGTACTGCGCGGTAAGGGCATCCAGTTTGCGCTTCATGCGAAGCATGGCTACGTTACCCATCGAGAGGTCCGTGTACTTCTGCATGGCGTCCTCGGGCGGCGTTGGCGCATCCGGTGCATGGGTCAGCGCGACGAGGCGAGGCGCGACGACCTGGGTCAGGGCGAAGTAGGCGTCGTCGTGCACGCCGGCCTGCTCCAGCAGCTTGCCCGGCAGCATCCACGATGCAAGGTCGGCGCGCTGTGGCGCCGGGCCATCACCGTGTGCGTCGATAAGGATGTACGGCACCGTCTGCGACAGCATGTTGCCGCCATCCGCGAAGCCCAGCTTGTCGTAGGTTTCAGTAAGCGCAGGAAGGTGGTCGCCGTAGAAGAGCAACAGCGTCGGGCGTTCGCGGTGCTTCAAGAGCTCGGCGAGGCGGCCCAGCTCCGCGTCGGCGTGGCGCATGTGGTAGATGTAGTTGCGCAATTGCATCTTGGCTGCGTCGCTGATGCCATCGGGCACGGGGATCGCGTCCCGTTCGTGCGTATCGATGTTCACCGACTTGTCGTACGGGCCATGGGCTTCCATGCTGATCGCGAAGATGAACTGCGGCGGCCCCACGTCTTTCAGCTGGCTCATGATCTCATCGGTCATGGCGCTGTCGGCCATGTACTCGCCGTCCTTGCGGAAGCCCTTCGGGAAATCCGGCTGCGATACGAAGCGGTCGAAGCCCAGCGACTTGAACGCCGAGGTGCGGTTCCAGAAGGCGGCATCGTTGCCGTGTACCGCGATCGTCTCGTAACCGTGCGAACGCAGCGTGCGGACCATGCCAGGCACGACGCCGGCATGCATCTGCAGATAGGGGAACTGCATGGTGGGGAAGTAGCGCAGCGACAGACCAGTGAGTACTTCGAACTCCGTGCGGATCGTGCCGCCGCCGAATGTCGGCACGTGCAGCCGGCCGGTGCTCGCGTTCCCGGCAAGACGATGCAGGTTCGGCGCGAAGTCCTCGTGCTCCAGGCCCCGGATGGCACTGGGGTCGAAGAACGACTCACTCTGGATGACCACGATATCCGGTGTCTGGCGGTCGTTGCCGGCGGCCGCCGCCATATGGTTGCGCAGGTCGGCGTCGGTGTCGGCCAGGAAGCGTGTCGCCTCGACGGGGTCCGCGTTCTGCTTCTTGCCCGCGTTCTGCAGGCGGAACTGCATGAGCGTGGTGACGACGCCGTTGTATCCCGCGTTGGCGGCCGCCGACCAAGGCTGCATGCCGAGACGGTCTTTGTTGTACATCGTCGACCATGCCGGCACGCCGGCGAGCAGCGTGCCGATGAGAGCCACCAGGGTGAAGCCGGCGACCATCCGGCGTCCATGCGTGCGCCGCGCGAACAGCGGCGGCTCGAAATGGGCGACCAGGGCGATGAGTGCGATCGTCGCGACGATAGCGACATAGGGGAGCGGGTTGGTCGGCAGGTAGCCGCCGAGCAAATGCAGGCCGCCATTCTTCAACTGGCCGACCATGCGGAAGTCGGCGGGAAGCAGGGGTGCGCCGAGATTCTTCATCTTGATCGCGCTGACCGCGAGCACCGCGCCCTGCGCCATGAATGCGATGCCAAATGAGAGGAACGCGCGGCGCGTGAGCACCAGGAGCAACGAAGCGAGAAGAAGACCCGGCAGCGAGTTGGCGAACAGATGCCAGGGGCGTTGGGCCCACTCCACGCTCGCCACGCCCGGATTGCCGTCGAGGAATCCGGTGTAGAGGATGAACGCCACGGCCAGGCAGAGCGGAAGGGCCGCCCGGGTCGTCACGTCGCGCCAACGCTTTGAATCGACAGTCATAACGCCCTCTTGTCACGCCCCTGTCAGCGAGGGGGTAGGGACTGTAACGCAACGGACATGAACCGGTTGTCAGACGCTGGCGTGAGTTCCTGCGCGCTTCCCGGGCGGTTGTACGGGAGCAACCGAAGAGCGGCGCCGCAGCGCGCTTCGCCACCGGTAGGGCACAATGACCGTCTCATGAATGCCTCCACGCCGGCTCCGCGCGAAAGCCCCGAACTCCGCGCACTCATCGACACCCGTTATGCGGACGTGATGGCCGCATGCCGTGCCGCGCGCATCCAGCTACACGACGATGCCGGTGTCGCGGAGCGCATCCGGCGCACGCTGCTCGCTTCCGACTTCGCCTTCGATATCCTGCGCCGGCAGCCCGAATTGCTGGCGCCGGCCGGCCTCGAGCGCCTTCGCGCGAACGCGGACGCGGGAACCCGTGGCGCGACGCTCGACCTCCCGGCCGACGAGGAGCGCTGCATGTCGGTGCTTCGCCGGTTCCGGCATGCGGAGGCGGTGCGCCTGGTGTTCCGCGACGTCAACGGGCTGGATGACATCGACGAGACCCTGTCGTCGACAAGCGCTCTCTACGAAACGTTGCTCGAAGTGGCCCTGCGCTGGGCGGAGGGCGCGACGCGCGCTCGCTACGGACAACCGCGCGATGCCCACGGCGTGGCGCAGCGCATGGTGGTCGTCGGCTTCGGCAAGCTGGGTGGCAACGAACTGAATTTCTCGTCCGACATCGACCTCGTGCTGGCCTATGCCTCCGGCGGCGAGACGGATGGCACGCGCCCGCTGGACAACGGTGAGTACTTCATCCGCGAGGCACGACAGCTGGTGCGCCTGCTGGCCGAGCCAACGGTGGACGGCATCTGCGCGCGCGTCGACCTGCGCCTGCGTCCGTTTGGCAACGCGGGGCGCCTCGCACTGCCGTTCGCCGCCATGGAGCAGTACTACCAGCGCGAGGGGCGTGACTGGGAGCGTTACGCCTGGATCAAGGCAAGGCCAGTGGCAGGTGACCGGGTTGCGGGGCGCGAGCTGCAGGACATGCTCCGGCCCTTCATCTATCGCCGCTATCTCGACTACACCGCCTTCGCCGGATTGCGCGAGATGAAGGCGTTGATCGACGCGGAAGTCGCCCGCAAGGACCTCGCCGGCAACCTCAAGCTTGGCCCCGGTGGCATTCGCGAGATCGAGTTCGTCGTGCAGCTCACGCAGATGATCCGCGGTGGCCGCGATCCGGCGCTGCGCGTGCGTGGCCTGTTGCCGGCACTCAGGGCGTGCGAGGCGCGCGGCTACATTCCGGCGGCGCGCGCGAAGCTGCTGCGTTCCGCGTATGTGTTCCTGCGCCGCCTGGAAAATCGCGTGCAGATGCTGCGCGATGCGCAGACGCATGACATTCCCGAGGATGCACTGTCGCGCGAACGTCTTGCCCTGGGCCTGGGCTATGCCGCCTGGGATGAACTGGCACACGAACTGGCGCGTCATCGCGACGCGGTCTCCGCGGAGTTCGCCGCGGTGCTCGCGCCGGAAGCGGGAGGCACGGCGGTGGCGCCGGCCGCCGACGTAACCCTATGGCAGGCGGCGCGCGACGAGACCCTCGATGCGGCCACCATGGAGGCATCCGGGTTTCGTCCCGGCAACGAGGTCGCGGAGGAGCTGATCAAGTTGCCACGCGCATCGGCGGTCCGTTCCATGTCGGCGCGCTCGGCCGAGCGGCTCGAGCGTCTCATGCCGCAACTGCTCGACGCGGCGCGAGGCAGCGTGGCGCCCGTGGCGAGCCTGCTGCGCCTGCTTCGCCTGGTCCAGGCCGTGGCGCGGCGATCGTCTTACCTGGCCTTGCTGGATGAGCAGCCCAATGCGCGACGGCGCGTCGCCAGCGTGTTCGCCGATAGCGCGTTTCTTGCCGAACGCGTGATCGCGCAGCCGCTGCTGCTCGACGACGTCCTCGATCCGCGCATCGACCAGCTGCCGCTGAAGCGGGCCGACATCTCGGCCGAGATCGCGCGCACGCTGGGCGCGCTGGACGAGCGCGACGCAGAGCGCGAGCTGGAGCGCATGAACGAGTTCCGTTCGAGCATCGCATTCCGCCTGGGCCTCGCTTTCAACGACGGACGCGCCGACGCCACCGCCACCGCGCGTCGGCTGGCCGGTCTTGCCGAAGCGGTGGTCGCGGCCATCCTCGCCCTGGCCACTCGCGAACTCACGGCACAACACGGTCGCCTGCCCGGTGAGGGTGGGGGCTTCGCGGTACTCGGCTATGGCAGCCTCGGCGGCGAGGAACTGGGCTTCGCGTCGGATCTGGACCTGGTCTTCGTCTACGACGGAAAGCGTGCCAACGCCATGAGCGACGGTCCGCGCCCCGTCGACGGCACGCGCTGGTACCAGCGGCTCGCGCAGCGCGTGATGCACTGGCTGAGCGTACAGACCCATGCGGGCAAGCTTTACGACGTCGACACCCGGCTGCGTCCCGATGGTTCCAAGGGCTTGCTGGTGGCGAGCGTCGATGCGTTCGAGGCCTACCAGCGTGACCGTGCCTGGACGTGGGAGCACCAGGCGCTTTTGCGTGCGCGGCCGGTGGCCGGCGATCCCCGGGTCGGCGCCACCCTGGCGGGCATTCGCCGCGACATCCTTTCCGCGCCGCGCGATGCCGCGCGGGTGCGCGCGGAAGTGGGGGCGATGCGCGCGCGCTGGCGTGGTGAGCGCGACCGTTCCGACGCCACCCGTATCGATCTCAAGCAAGGCGTCGGCGCGCTCATCGACATCGAGTTCGTCCTGCAGGGCATGGTGCTGGCGCACGCGGCGGCGCACCCTACGTTGCTCGACTCCCCCGCCAGCAGCACGCTGATCGACGTGTTGCGCGAGGCCGGACTGCTCACCCAGGCGCAGGCCGATACCTTGCACGTGGCCCATGCGGACCTGTTGCAGATGGGGCTCGCCTGCACGCTGGACCTTCGCTCGCGCATCGCGGCGCGCACGCCGGCCCTGGAGGCCTTGTGTGCCGGGGTGGCCCAGGTCACGGCCGAGCTTGGCTTCGACTTCACCGGGCGGACCGAAGTCACGGCGCAGGGTGCCTGAACCCATCGGTGGACGGTATCCTGTCCGGCCGTTCACGAGTCCGAGCCCGATGACACGAACCCCGTTGCTGATCGACACCGACCCCGGCGTGGATGACGCGCTGGCCATCCTGATGGCGCACGAGCATGCGGACGTGACCGCGCTCACCGTCGCCGCCGGCAACGTCGGCCTGGGGCACACCGTGCGCAACGCGCGCACGCTGGTCGAGCTGATCGGCGCGGCCACGCCGGTGTATCCGGGTTGCCCTTCGCCGCTGGTGCGCGAGCCCGACGAGGACGCGGCTTTCGTGCATGGGGCGGACGGGTTCGGCGACGTGGGTTTCGCGGAGCCGGCACATCCGGCCGAGGCCGAGCATGCCGCGCTGGCCCTGCTCCGGTTGACGCGCGAGCGTCCGGGCGAACTGACGCTGGTCGCCCTTGGTCCGCTGACGAACCTCGCCCTCGCCGTACGCCTGGATCCCACGCTTCCCGCTCGCGTGAAGCGCCTGGTGATCATGGGCGGGGCCGTTACCGGCCACGGCAATACGGGGAAGATTCCCGCCGAATTCAACATCGGATTCGACCCCGAGGCCGCGCATGTCGTCTTCGAGGCCTTCGACATGTTCGACCTGGTCGACTGGGAGGCGACGGTGCGCCACGCCTTCGCCGACGAGGTCTATGAAGGCTGGATCGCCTCCGGCGATGGCCGTGCACGCTTCTTCGAGAAGATCTTCGGCACGGCGCGCCGTTTCAACGCCGAGCATGAGCGCACCGGCTTCATCGCCGCGGATGCCCTCGCCATGGCCGTGGCACTGGACCCGGAAATCGTGGTCCGCGCCGAAACCCGCCACGTGGCCATCGAACTGGACGGCCGCCTGACCCGCGGCGCCACGGTGGTCGACTGGCACCGCCGCCTGGGCGGCCGGGCGAATGCCCGGATCGTGCTGGAAGTGGACCAGAACCGCTTCCGCGAACTGATCGCCGGGGCGCTGGGCGCCGCCTGAGCGGCCTGGCGCAAGGGGATGGGGCGGCCGGGTTGCAGAGGTTCGGCCGCCGGGCTAGAATGCCGCTCTTTTCACCCCGCTATTTCTCAGGTTCAAGCCATGAAAGAGAACATCCATCCGAAGTACCAGCCGGTGGTCTTCCAGGACCTGTCGTCCGATTTCGCGTTCCTGACGCGTTCGACGATGTCCAGCAAGGAGACCGTCAAGTGGGAAGACGGTAACGAATACCCGGTCATCAAGCTCGATATCACCAGCCACTCGCACCCGTTCTACACGGGCAAGCAGAAGACGCTCGACGTCGGTGGCCGCGTTGACAAGTTCCGTCAGCGCTACGGCAAGAAGTAATAAAGCGACATCCGCGCGCCGCCTGCGGGGTGGCGTTTCGCGAGGATCGATCAACACGGGGCGAGCCCATGGCTTGCCCCGTGTTTTTTTGCGTCCGCGATTCACACGAATGCCTAACGGACGTTCCAAAGGGCTCTGTGCGATAATGGGGAACTTCGGCCGCACGTAGTGGCCGGTACGGCGCCTTCCCCAGGGTGTCGTTTTCCCAACATCGCTACGCCGCTCCACGCGTTGGGGTGGCGGGAACAGAGAAGAAGAGGAGCTCGCCGTGTCCGACGCCAAAACCGTCAAATTGGTCGATGAATCCAACAAGCCCGTGAGCGAACTGCCGGTCATCGGTGGCACGCTCGGCGCCGAGTGCGTCGACATCGGCACCTTGTACAAGGACACCGGTTACTTCACCTACGACCCGGGTTACGGCAGCACCGCCAGCACCAAGAGCGCCATCACCTACATCGATGGTGACAAGGGCGTCCTGCTGTACCGCGGCTACCCGATCGAACAGCTCGCCGAGAAGTCGACCTTCCTCGAGACCTCGTACCTGCTGCTCAACGGCGAACTGCCGAACAAGACCGAGTTCGCGAAGTTCGAGCACGACATCACGCATCACTCGATGATGCACGAGAACCTCAAGTTCTTCCTGCGCGGCTTCAACCATGACGCGCACCCGATGGCCATGCTCGCCGGCTCGATCGCATCGCTTTCCGCGTTCTACCACGACAAGCTCGACGTCGATAACGCCGAGGATCGCAAGCTCGCCGCCATTCGCCTCATCGCGAAGATGCCGACGATCTCCGCCGCCATCTACCGTCATTCGATCGGCTGGCCGACGCGTTATCCGCGCAACAACCTCGAGTACGTCACCCGCTTCCTGCACATGATGTTCGAAGTGCCGAGCGAGCCGCTGGAACTGAACCCGGTCGTCGCCAAGGCGCTCGACCTTCTGTTCATCCTGCACGCCGACCACGAGCAGAATGCCTCGACGTCCACGGTCCGCCTGGTGGGCTCGACGGGTGCCAACCCGTACGCGTCGATCGCCGCCGGCATCACCGCGCTCTGGGGCCCGGCCCACGGTGGCGCGAACGAAGCCGTGCTCAAGCAGCTCGAGGAAATCGGCTCGGCCGACAAGGTCGAGACCGCGGTCAAGCGCGCGAAGGACAAGAACGACTCCTTCCGCCTGATGGGCTTCGGCCACCGCGTGTACAAGAACTTCGACCCGCGCGCGAAGATCATCCGCGAGATGTGCCACAAGGTGCTCAACGAGCTCGGCGTCAACGACCCGCTGCTCGATGTCGCCATGAAGCTGGAAGAAGCCGCGCTGAAGGACGACTACTTCGTGGAGCGCAAGCTCTACCCGAACGTCGACTTCTACTCGGGCATCATCTACAAGGCCCTGGGCATCCCGACCGAGATGTTCACCGTGATGTTCGCCATCGCGCGCACCTCCGGCTGGATCTCGCACTGGATCGAACAGCACGAGACCCCGGGATCGCGCATCGGCCGCCCGCGCCAGATCTACACCGGCGCCGACGTCCGCGACTACGTCGGCAGCGACAAGCGCTGATAGAAAAAAGCCCCGCGAAAGCGGGGCTTTTTTTGTCCTGGAATCGCCGCTGAAGCGGCTCCCACACACGGCCCGCGCAGCCACCCATGTGGGAGCCGCTTCAGCGGCGATGTTTCTTCAGGGCGAGCTGTTGTAGGCCGCGATATCTTCCTCCGCCATCAAGGCCTGAACCATCGCCGCCGTGGCCCGGCGCATCGGCCGTTCGTCCACGCGATCCAGCGGTGCCCGGCGCAGGGCGTCCAGCGGCAGCACCGTCAGGTCGAAGGGGATGCCGTCTGCGCCGAAGAGCAGCACGGGATGTTCGCTCTGCTCGGCGCTCGACCAGCGTAGCCGGCGCGTCTGCGTTTCCAGCGGAATGCCCTGCTCGCGCAGGAACATGCCCGGTGCATCCGGGTCGTCGCTGAAGACATGCAGGCAGACGGCCGAATGTTCATCCGCCGTGCCTTCGAGCACGGCGCCTACCAGTCGCGCGTCGAACCCGCGAAGGAAGCGCAATGCTTCGACGGCCGCCTCGCGACGCGCGCGCAAGGCCTGGGGCTGGGAATCCGCCTTGAAGATGCGCTGGTGTTCACGCAGGGCATCCTCTATCTCGTAGTTGCGGG
>Ga0209216_1000195_pt1 | contig 11621 bp, 7 predicted proteins | sample TexAe_OM2H0_O2_FD_187940 | JGI IMG/M metagenome (GOLD analysis project Ga0209216, IMG submission 187940) | Forest soil microbial communities from Davy Crockett National Forest, Groveton, Texas, USA - Texas A ecozone_OM2H0_O2 (SPAdes) (version 2) | ecosystem: Environmental > Terrestrial > Soil >... | reverse complement strand
GGGAGAAGATATTGCCGGTCAAGCTCGCCGAACTCGACCAGCGAGTTGGTCCTGCGGCAGCGAGGAATGTCGGAATCGAACTCGCTGATGGCAAGTACATTGCTTTCCTGGATGACGACGACCTGTTTCTGCCCGATCATCTGGCAGCAGGCTGCAGAGTGTTGGAGTCCGGCGATGCGGACCTCGTTTATCTCGGAGCCATCGTCGCAGACCACAGGTTGTGTGGGCTCCCGGCCGATCACACCAAGTTTCCACTCAAGGCTTACCCCTATGACTATCGATTCCTGCTGGTGGCGAACTTCATCCACACGGGGTCAGTCATCACACGTAACTTCAGACACACGCCGGTCCGGTTTGACGAAGCACTCGAGGTTTGCGAGGACTGGGATATCTGGATCGCACTTACCGAGACCTTAGCTTACAGGGTGTCGTTCGTTGACAAAATTGCCACGATCTATCACCAGGTGCCTGACGTGGTCGGGCTAGTTGCCAGCGCACAGCGTACCTCACCTTCAAAGTTCGAACTGGCACGGGACTACATTTACGCTAAATGGCCCTCCGACGACCCTCTTGTGCTTACTTACCGGAACTGGCTGATCGCGTTGGAACAGTTTCGATCTGGTCTCATCGCAAAAAACCGAGCGATGCCGAACCTCCTCTTTGACGAAATCCTCAGCTACCTGCACAGACGAATATCCCATGAGAAGAGCGCTGACTACGCCGACATCAGCCGGTTCTTTGAGCTAACTGACCCCGCCGTTCCGGAGAACTTGACGATCTAGGCTCGGCCAAACTTCGAGTCGTGACAAGACTTCTCGCTCGTGTGGAATGTCAATAAGGGATACACTGAGCGGCGCAGTTGAGAGATGAAAACCGCGCAACGAACAGGCTAACAATCGAGACTTGGCATGAGTGAGCACGATACCTCTTCAGGACGCCGCGAAAATCTCCAGGCGCGACGAAAAGTACTTACACCCGAGCAACAGGCGTTGCTTGAAAGACGTCTTCGTGGAACACCCGAGGCAGTGACCTCGCATCTGCTTCCACCGATCGAGCGCGTCAGTAGAGACGTACAAATACCTCTTTCCTATTTTCAGGAAGACGTGATAAGGGTGTTTTTCCCGGGACCTCAAACTGAAGCGTCGCCGGTGCTTAAGTGCTTTCGCTTACAGGGCGCTTTTAACAAGAAGGCATTTGAACAGAGTCTCAATGCTTTGGCAGCCCGGCATGAGATCCTCCGCACTACCTTCAAGTCAATAAACGGCAAATTCACTCAGCTTATCGCTTCGAGTTTGACGGTTGAGTTGCCGTTTATCGATCTGCAACACCTCCCCCCGGACGAGCGGCTGCAAGAAGCACAAAGATTGATGTCAGACCAAGCCTTCCGTCCATACGACCCAACGCAGGAAACGCTTTGGAGAAGTCTTCTGGTCCAGATCGGACCCGACGATCATACGCTGCTGTTAACCATGGAACACTTTATTTCCGATGCGTGGTCGATGGACGTGATGGTCCGGGATACCTGGATAGCTTACGGGATTTACGCAAGTGGCTCCGAACCAAAGCCCACGGAGCTGCCTATTCAATACGCAGACTTTGCACACTGGCAACGAAACGTCCTGCAAGGCGAGCGGTTGGACCAGATGATCTCTTACTGGAGGAATCGTCTCGAAGGTATGGGGCTGAAGCCCGAGGTGCATTTCCCGGGCGAGACTCCGCTGCCGCGCTTTTTAGCACAGGATGACCAGGAGTTCGCAAATCTCGAAATCGAGATCCCTGAAGGCTTGACTAACTCACTCCAGGCACTTAGTCAGAAAAAGAATGTCACGATGTACCTGCTGACCTTATCGGCTCTTGTGGCATTGCTTTACCGCTATACCGGAAAGGAAGATATTGGCGTCGGTTCACCAGTAGCTAATCGCGACTACCCCGCGACCAAGGAAGTGCTTGGCTGGTTCGTCAACACGGTGATCTTGCGCTTCAATCTTGCCGGCGTCGTTACCTTTACCGATCTAATGGAGCGCGTGCGCACCGTTGTGCTCGAGACGTACGAGCATCATGAAGTGCCTATTGGCCTGCTCCAGGATGCGGGTCTCGAGCCTGATGAATATTCTAATCCGTGCGTCCGTTTCAACATGCTCGTGGAGACGAAATCGTCTTTAAAGGCGCAGGACTTTGCTCTTCAAGAATCGCCGTTTTCCAAATTGGCCGTCACTCCTCTGGGAATTCCACGTCCCGGCCCACTGACCCAACTACCCGGCATTAACATTAATTTAGGTATGTACAGAGGGGGTTTACAGGCTGTCGCCTTCTATGAGGTAAAGAGATATCCCGTGCCGCTCATCAGGGAAATTCTTCAGAACTACCGCACGCTGCTTGAGGAAATCGTCGCCGATCCGGAAAAACAGCTCTCAGACTTCTCTTTCGTCATCGGTTCAGCGTGACGCAACCGTCATGAATCGAAGCAAACCTTCAGGGGAATTAAAGTGCTTGCAAACAGTCCCCTGCGTTCCGAGTGTTTGGCGATCCCGGCTAGCAGCGATACCTCGCGATCGGTCGGACCAAGCCCTTTCAGCACTTCCCAAGGGAACTCCCACGCCAGTTCGCAGCCCGCGCTGGTTTCGGCGAAAGAAACCGTGGAGCGGGTTCCAATCAAAGAGGGCGCAGAGTTTTCGAACGATTGCACCCACTCGCTCGCTGCGTTCCCGAAATCCACTCTGACTCGAGCCGCGTCGCTGAGTTCCTTCGTGAACTGGAGGTCTAGCCGGATGCCACGCTCCGACCTGCTCACTTCCAGGTCCAGCGGAACCGGGAACTGGTCAGTTGTTTGTGTGATGAAGCGCCGTAGCGGTAGCGCCGCTTGCGTGCTGACCGTCGAGTGTCTAGCCGTGCGACCATTAACAGCAGGCAACGTATTGGGTCCGATAGCTCGAACAACCGACGTCATGTCCAGCCACCAACGATTCAGGAATTCGTCCGGTCTCGAGGACCGCAGGTCGATCCAGAAATTCCACCACAAGCACCGCGGAAACCGGCCTGCCGGCAACTCCTCATCGAGCCGTACTGGAACGTCGAGTGGGAGAGGGTTCTTGCCAAAAAGGGATGCTGCAACACACGCGGCCCACTCAACTGCGTTATGTGCGCCGAACCTGGTAACAAGTTGGAAAAAGCGTGCGCCGCTAAACGCCGGGTGCGTGGTGAGGTCAAACAGGTCTGCAATTTCACCGAGCCGAACGTACGCCTTCTCCCGGTGCGAGATCGACCATAGGTTGGTGTAGTTCAGAAACGCGTGCGAGCACAGAATGAGCGCCAGAATATTGGGATCAGGTACGGGTACGCCTTTTGTCTCTAAATCATCACTCAGAATTGCATCACTGCTCAAAGCGTCATAAAAAATTTCGTGCTGCTGTAATTGATAGCACTGCTGCCAAACGGTGGGATGATGCTCTGGCCGGAGGTCGGCAACCGCTAGCGAAGGCGAGTAGGAATAAACAGGAAAGTATTCATGCACGTCAAACTCAACAGCGCCCTTCGTATACTCTCCCAGCTCATAGAGAAACGGAGCTCTGGTTTGCCGGTATCCAAGATCGCTGAGTGCGGTTATTACGGCATGACTGTCGCTGGTTAACAAATCCACGTCTCCGCACCGCATGGTGTGATCTTGTTTCACGAGAGCGTAAGTCGACATTCCCTTGATGATCACTACACCAGCCGATGATGGCAGGCGACTGCGGAGTTCCCTGATCGCGTTCGCGTTCTCAATCACGCGCGATCTAATCTCTCCGTGCAAATCTCGAAGCGAACGCTGGAGTTTGGGAGTTACCCAGGAAGGCGTACCGCTCTCCAACCTTCTCAGGAATCTTCCCGACAAGTTATGCGCGTCCACTAAGTCGAGCAATGTGTCTTCATCGAACTCTACGCGAGAGGGTAGAGGATGGGCGGAACCGGCGGCCCATTTCAAGATCGCATGATGAGTCATGGCGATGAAATCGTTATTGCAGATCCCTGCCTGACAGAAGCGTACGCTGCATCCAGCGTGGCTACGCTCCAACGAATATCTTGCCACGCTGCATCACGCTCGCCGCTTCGCACGGCTGCCAGGAACGAATCGAGTGCTGCGCCCGTCCACCCTGAATGCCATGAATCGGCAGTCAGCGGCTCGAAGCACTCTTCGGCATTCTGACTCCCGTTCGTGCTGAAACAGAGTTTGTCGTCCTCCACTACAAGCTGTCCCTGTGAGCCTTCAACCTTGAGGAAGGTTTTGCGACCAGTGCTGAGCCAACTGAGCATCAACTTAGCGTGTTTTCCTTCGCCGCAATCCAGGTCAATGGAAGCGGCGCTTTCAGCAGCATCACCGTTTCCGATCGTTTTTACCGAGTGAACCCGCACAGAGATCGGTGCGCGCTCGAAGATTCTCGAGACCAGATAGAAGCCGTGATATCCCAGGTCGCCGATGATCCCGCCGCCCTCATTCATGGATTGACGCCAGGTGGGCTTCCAGTGGTCCGCACCTCGTGCCGGCTCTGGCCGGCCCACTTCGAAGTAAACCTTCCGCGGTTCGCCGATGAGTCGAGCGGCTACCATTTCCAGTCCCTTGCGAATGGATGGCGCGAAGTACCAATTATGACACGCGGCAATGATTGGCCCTTCGTTGCGGCGCGTCGCTCCAATATCCTGAAGCGCCTGCCAACTCGTGACGAACGGCTTCTCGCAGAAGACATGCGCGCCTGCTGCGGTCGCTTCGAGAATCAATTCGCGATGCGCGGATGGTGGCGCGGTGATGTCGACGAAAGCCGGTTGCTGCTCGTCGAGTAGTGCTCGGAGGCTCGGAAAGACGGGGACGTGTGGCAATAGAGTCTGTGCTACCGCCCGTCCATCGGGCGTCGGTTCCACTACTCCTGAAAGCTTCACCGACGGGTTGTTGAGATACCAGGGCAGGTGACCATGGCGCGCGGATGAACCGAATCCGACAATTACTGCGTTGAGGGACAATCCTTCGTCAACAGATCCTGCATTCGTATCCAGTGAGTGTTTCTGAGCGCGGGGCGCAGAGTCGTGAGTCTTTATCCGGCTATGCGAATCGGATCCGCGTTGCATTGCCTCAAAGCCCCGTTTACAAGCCTCAAGGGTTTGAACAATGTCTTCTTCAACATGTGCGGCCGAGACGTACCAGTGATGACTGGGATGAAGCAGTATCCCGCTCCTCGTCGTCTCGGTATAAAATGCCGCTTTGTTCGCCTTCACCGTTTCTTCGTTTGTGCCGGTGAAGCGCAGGTACGGATAAGGCGCATAGCCCACTACCTCTACTGGCACGTCGTATTTTGCGGTGAGTTCACGCAAGCCCTCTATGAAAGCCGTCCCCATCTTCCAGATGTGCGGAATTGCGTCTGACTCCCTCAACGCTGAAATCGTAGCCTTGACCGCAGCCATCTCTGCGGAATTGCCGAAGAACGTGGAAACCATTTGCGTGCGACTGATCCCGCGGAGCAACTCGGCTCGTCCCGTGATCGCCGAAATCGCATAACCGTTCGACATCGACTTGCCGTAGGCCGCCATATCTGCCTGGACACCGAAATACTCCTGTGCCCCGCCAATGGCCATGCGGAAGCCTGAACGAAGCTCATCCAAAATGAAGAGAGCGCCGTGTTCGTGCGCGATCTCCTTGACCTGCTGAAGAAAACCCGGCTCTGGCTTTTCGACTTCAAACGGCATCATCAGAACACACGCGATCTGGTTCGGATGATCCTCGAATACTTTACGCAGCGACGCTGTATCGTTATATGAGAACGTAAGACTGTTAGCCTTGACCGCAGCGGGTATGCCTTCCGAATTCTGCGCACACCAATCGTGCCAGCCGTTATAACCCCACCGTATGACCTTGTCGCGGCCAGTGAAAACACGAGCGAGCCGGAGCGCACCGCTCGTAGCGTCCGAACCTGCCTTCATCAGAAAGGCCATTTCGGCGCCCGGTATGACGGTGGTCAAGAGTTCCGTCACTTCAACTTGAAGTGGTCGCCAAAGCGGCGAGAGATTGTTGCCGGTGCTTAGTTCTCGAATCACTGCATCCGACACTCTCGGGTCGGCATGACCAAGAACGACTGTCCCATATCCGAGGATATAGTCGATATATCGGTTACCGTCTATATCCCACAGGTATGCGCCGCGCGCATGACTGCCGTAGATCGGGAATGTCCCTTCCAACGACTTGTCGTACTTCGTGAGCGAATTACCGGTACTTGCCCACGCATCACACACTCGTCCTCGACGCGTCCACTCTTCTGAAAGCGCTAAGACGCTAGCAGTTGGTCCATCCGATTGTTTCATTGTTTACACAAGTTAGGGTTATGAGAATGCGCGGCAGATTATAAGTATCTTCGCCCTCGACATCAATGCTGCCGATCCAATTGGTAGTGATGTCCTAATCTGAACGCCAAAGGCGTTTGCTGGTTTCAGCCCAGTGTTGGCACAACCCTGGGTAAACAGCGTGAGAAAGCCACTACGCTGAAAGCGTTCGCGAGAGAAAGGCGCCATTTGCCAATGCTTTCAGCATTGCTATCAAAAATATCCGCTTAGTCCCAGGGTGGCGAAACCGCCAACCCTGGGCTGAAATTAGTAAACGCCTTTGGCGTTTAGATTAAGACATCTATGAAGCGTCGTTACTACCGATCCAATTTGATTGTTAGCTTGCTCAAATCGAATACTCCTCGTGTAGCCCGGCTAGCGAGACGTTCTGATGTGAACTCGCAGATTGCGCGAGGGAGAGAATAGCATCTGAGAATCTTGCATCGTAATGAGTAATAACAGCTCGTCCTACGTCAGAATCTTTAATTAGACGGCCCGCTTCAACAGGGGTCATGTGCCAGCGTCGAACGGATTCGGACCGCGGCGGAAGTGGGTAATCCGTGGCCTCAGTGAGCAGCAGGTTCGCTCCCTGACAAAACTCAAATAGCTCTTCAAACCATCCGGTGTCGCTCGTGAAGACGAAGTCGTGGTTGCTCGATGTCTCAACGAAGCGCATTGCGAAGGTGTTCACCGGGTGCTTCGTTCGTTTCATGTGTATAGACAGACCGGTGACGTTCAGTATGCGACTGGGAATATATTCTGATGCCTCGAAGCAATCGTTGAGGAGATCGTTGTCGAACCCCATCCGTTCCGCGAACTCATAGAACATATTTAATCCGCCTGGAGGTAGAAACAGGGGGAGCCGGAGGTGGCCTTCGGCTAGGAGCAAGTTGCCGAGTGCAAAGAGGCCGCAATAATGATCCGGGTGCATGTGGGTAATAACCGCGGCGGTAAGGTGACGCACGGAGTAATGCTCGATGAGTTTTGAAACTACATCATGTCCGCATTCGAGGAGTAGTCGCCCGGCTGCTGTTTCGACGACATAACCGGATGTCGCCTGACCGCCGTTTGGATATATCGAGCTACACCCCAGTACGTGTAGTTTCATGCCGTCACTCACCTCAATGACGATTTCTTATTGGCACCGGAAGAGTTCAGGAAATCAGGAAAGAGATTAGCCCGCGACGCTGCAGACTCGAGAAAAGCAGCTTCAACTCATAGTGGCCTAACTTCTCGGAGAGGCAATTATTAATCTCAACGATCGTTCTCTTGCCATCAATCAGGCGGAGCGCGGCAAATTCGGCTGACCCCACTTGAACTCGAATACCATTTCGCTTCTGTACTGACCACGCCTCTGATATCCAGCCACCGTTCTGCGCCTTCATCGAGTTACTCAGCGTCAGACCATCGTTTATGACCGGAATGATCTGACTTATGTTTTCCACCTCGCCCAGGAATATTTTCGTTACCCGGTAATTGTCGAAGTAGACCGCATCCATGTTAGACCCCATGAAACAGCGCAACGCATCCAGTGGAGTTTCGACGATTGGGTCGCCCTGGACGTTAAAGGAGGTATCGAGCACGAGCGGAACACCGGTCAGTTCGTGAAAATGTTCCAGCAGCCGGCGATATTTTCCCTCGAAAGCAGGAGGAACAGTTTGCACTCTGCAAGTGCCATCGACGTGGCACACACTTGGAATCAAGCGCTTCTTATCCTCAAGTACTGGAGCAACAACCAGCATGTATGGGCTCTCGACTTCCAGGTCGAAATACTCACCGGCATGTTCCGAGAGGACCGAGGCGGCATAAGGCCGGAAAGGCTCGCGAAACTTTATAGTCGCATTGAGGCGATCCTTCATGTCCTTGTCGCGCACATCGCATAAGATGCTGCGATGTCCAAGAGCGCGGGGACCGAACTCGCTCCCTCCTTCGAACCATCCGATGATCTTTCCATCCGCGATATCCTGTGCGGCTTGCCGTGCGCCGTCTTCCGTTTTTTCACATAAGACCAGCGGGTTATGTTCGAGCACGGCCGCGAGTTCCGTCCCGGAATATGTTCTGCCATGGAAGTCGTGCTTGTAATCCCAAGCAGGCACCTTGCCGGTTAAGCGATGGTAGCCGTACAAAGCGGCGCCGATAGATATTCCATTGTCACCAGCGGCGGGAGTTACGAAGAGTTTCCGGAACGAACCCTCACGCAGGATGCGTCCATTGGCAACGCTATTCAGCGCAACGCCTCCTGAAATGCAAAGGTTTTCGCAACCTGTCGCTTCATAGAGCCGATTCGCCAGGAAGAGCATCGCTTCTTCCAGTTCGTCTTGTACTTTCGCTGCCAAATCGCAGCAAAGTTTATCGAGATGCGCCGGACTAGTGCTGCGCGGCGGCAGACGAGTGACCCACTCTGTATCAACTTCCAATCCTGAAGACGTGTAGGTGATGAATTGACCTGGAAGCGCTTTCGGATCACCGTATGGTGCTAATCCCATCGTCTTGCCGGCGTGTACCCAGTGGCCGAAGATGTATTGTGAGGCCATAGAGAACAAGTGGCCAAGACTTGGAAAGCGGTAGTAAACGGGCTTGCTCGCTTCCCATAACCCCCAACGCTTGTCGACTAATTCAATATCTCCGTTCCGAGCGAAAAAGAGTGATTCCGCTTCTTCCATCTCGGAGTACGGCGGGGGCTCTCCGAGGTGCGGACTGTTACGCCTTTGGTATTCACCGTAACTATATCCACTGCCATCCACGATCAAGATCGCAGCTTCCTCAAATTGGGAAGCGACCCAGGCGTAATAGGCATGAAGAAGATGGTGAGAAGGATTACAGAAGACTGAACCACGGTATTTTTCGTCGGACAATCGACTGATAAAGTCCGCGTCTGCATATTGATTGACGACGATGCAATCAACCGCATTTATGTCGCGAAGCCCAGCGTCATCAAGACAGTATTTGATCGCATTCTCAGGATAAAACTCCTGGTGCTTTTTCCGCGTTAGGCGCTCTTCGGCGATCGCAGTCTTTATCTGGCCGTCAATCAAGATACAGGCTGCGGCGTCGTGCGCACAGTTGAGGCCCATAACTACTGGCAGGCTGTTAGTCATCGTTCCCTAGTTATAACTGCTGTTATCAAGATCGTCTTTGAGAAGTTGGACCAATTCGTCATGAACGATGCTGTTGCTCGAAATGGCGGACTGGCCTGCGGCTGTGGACACACCGGTGAAGTCAGTAAAGCGGCCACCAGCCTCTTCGACAATCACCTTCAATGGCGCGAGATCCCACAGTGCCGCAGACGGCTCAATGGCAGCCTCAGCGGCTCCCTCTGCAACGAGCATGTGAGGCCAGAAATCGCCATAGCCAGTAGTGCTCCCCGCGCGATCGGAAAGCAAGCCTAACCGTTTAAATTGGCCGCCTGGCAGCCAGTTGCCGGGGTTGCCGAGCGATAGATGAGCTTCTCCAAGTTTCGAGATCGCGGACACGCGAATCGGACGACCGTCGACAAAAGCTCCAAGCCCTCGCGCTGCCCACCAACGTCGTTTCAGAGCTGGTGCGGATGCAACTCCGAGCACCGAGTCCCCATCCTGCTCGAGCGCAATCAAACTGGCGAAGAGCGGGATGCCGCGCAAGTATCGCGTCGTTCCATCAATCGGATCCAGAACCCAACGGCGGGTTGAGATTACATCGCCAGCACCAAATTCCTCCCCTACTATCGCATCGTGCGGTCGCGCAGATGCCAAGTGTTTCCGCAGGGCTATCTCCACTTCGCGATCCGCGAGCGAGACATCAGAGTCGTCTGATTTCTTGTCGACTATCAAGTGGGAAGACCGAAAGTAGGATAAGCTGATTTGGTCGGCCAGATCTGCGAGCTGCATGGCTAACTGAAGGTCATCATCCCACATCATTTTTTTCTGCCGTACACTGAAATGTGCCGCGTGCTGTTCGCAGAAAACGGGTTGCGGTGCCAGTCACCCCAGCGCTCTTTCAATTCCATGCCCGCCAATTGGGCCATCAAGTCAAGTTCGCTGGGCCACGCATAACGCACACTAACCGGCATTAATCGAATCCCTTGCTGGGTTGCCACGATGTGCTGCGTCATTGTTCGCTGGGTGGTGGGATCGTGTTCTGTCGCGGATATGATAACGCGATTCAACGCCATATTCGAAAGGCGAACATTCTGGGAGCGCGTAAAGCCCGAAAAGTCCGGCACGGAGGCCTCGAGCACAAAAAGGCCATCGCTCGTGAGTTGTTCCGCTACTCTGCGGAAACAATGAACCTGACTCTCTTGAGAAGTGAGGCAGAAGAATGTGCCAAACACCACGAATATCAGACTGAACTTACCCTCGACTGGCAGGTCTGCAAAGTCGCCCAAGACGACGGGAATCTGCTGTCCTCCTGGCTTGGCACGAAGCTGTTCGATCATAGCTGATGAAGCTTCGATCCCCTGAACTTGTATTCCCGCGGTGCTGAGCGGGAGGGCCACGCGTCCGGTCCCGATACCGAGTTCCAGAGCCGGACCCTGGCCGGCCAGCGCCGCCAGACATGCGACCGCTGCCGGCGCGTCGCGATCGCCCTGTATCTCGTCATAGATGTCGGCCATTGAGTCGCCATAGGTTGAGGGCTGATAATTATCCATCACAAAATCCTTCGAAGTATGTAGTGCGTAATTTACCGAGTAGATGTGCTCAAGGCATTGCTGGTTCGGCTAAGGACCGCATCCTTCAAGTAGGCAGCTAATGCGCTTCACTCTAGCGCGCTTGTCCCGACAAATCAAACATTTTAGACAACCTCAAAAATGAGTGACTGAAATTATGAAGTGTTCTACACTGTCCACGATCTAACCCCAAACTTGAGCCGTCAAACCCACTGCTCAACGATTATGCAAAAAGTTGAGGTTGTAGGATGCGAGTCCTCTTAATCGAACCATCCACATACACGCACGAAGGGCTGAAGAAGAACAAGAGCTATCGAGACTCGTTACGCTCAGCCTCCACGCTCAGTCTCACGTTGCCACTATTAGCCGGGCTCATCTCACCCGATGGAAACGGAAATGGCAAGCATAATGTTGATGTCACACTTGCCTACGACGTCTGCGAAGACATCGAGGAAGATTATGATCTGGCGTCGTTCGATTTGGTCGGAATCACCTGCACCCGCCATCTGGGGCAGATGCAGCGCGCCGAGGAGTTGGCTCACAAGCTGAAGGAGTTGGGTGTCCAAAGCATTGTTGGAGGTCCAGTCACTGTCGAGGAAAATCACCGGCTCGTACCGGTTCTGGCACAATCTTT
>Ga0209216_1000194_pt1 | contig 11680 bp, 14 predicted proteins | sample TexAe_OM2H0_O2_FD_187940 | JGI IMG/M metagenome (GOLD analysis project Ga0209216, IMG submission 187940) | Forest soil microbial communities from Davy Crockett National Forest, Groveton, Texas, USA - Texas A ecozone_OM2H0_O2 (SPAdes) (version 2) | ecosystem: Environmental > Terrestrial > Soil >... | reverse complement strand
CACCCTACGCGCTCGCCGTAGGGCGGATTAGTCGTAGGGTGGGCAAAGGCGCTCTTGCGCCGTGCCCACCATCTTTATTCCATCTCGACACTTTCGATTGCAGCCCTGCTGCCGGCTTCGACCAGCCTCCCTGCCATCAAAACACCAGTGAGGGCTTCTTGCTGAGGAAACCACGCATGCCCTTCAACTGCTCCACGGTCAATGCGTCGCCAGAGAGGCCGTGGTTCGGGACTTGCCGATACGGATACATCAGATTGTTCGGATTCTGCACGTGCTCGAGGCTGAGCCCATGCGCGATCTCATGCGCATAGGTGTGTCCATCGGCCGTTCCTGCCACGCCGGTGGGAATCGGCACGACCGAGCAATAGCCGCTGAGTAGCGAAAATCCGTTCGCGTTCTGCAATTCACCGGCGGGGATGACGAACAAAACATATACGGGCTTGCCCTGACGATGGTTGGCGTCGAGATAGTAGTCGCGGACCGTTGCAATGGCCTGGCCATCGGCCGTATCTGCGTCGACATAGTCCTGGGCGTCGGTAAAACCGATCGCATTCGGCAGGATCCCTTGCTCCTCCAAATTCACCTCGCCCCAAACCTTGAGCGTGAGGAACTTGAATATGTTCTGGGCATTCGTTATGGCGGCGTCCACGTTTGCCTCATCGTCGCGGCCTGGCTTTCCCTTGGCCCAGATACGCAGAATTTGGAGTGGCATGAGAATCTCCTTTGGTCCCTATGTTGAGCGTCGTTACCCATCAGGTCTGCCGCAGATTGTCCCTGTCTGAAATGCGAGCGGCGTTTATCGTTCATGCAGCCCGCGATAGCGCCGGACGCGCCAGGCGATCGAACGGCTCGCGCCGTATCGACCCACACGCCGCGAAGGGACTGACCGACGCCCAGCCCGTCCGCGTGTGTCTTCTCAATGCCGTCCGGCAGGTCACCGAATCGCGGGCGGATATATCGTCGGCGCACGCGAACAGGGGTTGCTCGCTTCGTGATCAGGCGCGATCAGGACGAGAGCCTGGTCTTGCGAGGTCAGGGAAGTTCTGCCGCCTGCAGCTCCTGGTTGAGCAAGCTTCCCAGCCGCTTGTCGCCGCCAACCCCCGCGCTCGCCGCCAGGTTCGGCTTCGCCAGCTCGGCGTACAGAGCCCTCATTTTTGCGAAATATGCTTTAATTCTCGCGTCATCGTCGTCCAGGCCTTGCGAGATCAAGAAAATCATGGTGTCCACGGGGACCTTTGTATGGTCGATAACGGACTTACAAAAAGTATAGCAGATAGCTTGCTCCACTTTGTCGGAAAGTGATTTGCTTGAAAAATAGTATTTCCAAACGTAACAGTCCACGCGAACGAAGGCATTGTGCTCCATTGCCACTGTGTAGATCTTTTCAGACGACTCGCCCTCGGAAGTAGAGCCTAACAGCACGTCAAGGCTTGTTTCAACGATCTTCTGGAACCCAGCCTTTACACTGTCATCCTTGCCGCCAAAGAATGCACTAACAGCGGCTTTTATGCCGGCGCTTGCTTCGCTTCTAACACCGACCGTGTACGATTTTTTAAATTGCGTAATGGTTTCCGGTTTTATGAATAATTTGTCGACTCCTTCTTTCTGGTTCGTGAGGGAGAGGAAGAGGTCCTTCTCGGCGAGCTCAAGTTTTGATTGCACGGTTTTAACCAGAAAATTAAAGCGTTCTTTCTGTTTGGCATCTTCTTCGGTTTTCCCGGTAATGCCATCGATGAACTTCTGTACCGACGCCATGACATCGTCCTCATGTTTTGTTTCTCAAGACACTACCGGCGGACTGCCGGGTTGCCGGAAACATCGGGGTTGCAGCATTCAACTTTTCAGCATCTTGAGTTCAGTCGGGAGAGACGATTGCCGGCCGCTTTTTTCGGACGACCGGACTTCCGGTCGATCCTTTGCGCCACCGGAACCGGCGTGCAATTTCAAGATTTTAATATCTAAGATTGTCTACACGCCCAAGTTGGATCATTTCGCGCTGCGCGCGCTATACCTCCGATGGCGTATTGCCGAGGCCGAGCGCGGCGACGGCGGCGATCAGTCCGGCCACCGTGTGCACGGCGAGCTTGCGCATGGCGTTCTCACGATGCTTGCGCACCGTGAGCGGGCTGATTTTCAATTGGCGGGCGATTTCCTTGCTGGTGCGGCCCGCGCTCACCAGCACCGCGACTTGCGTCTCACGCGGCTGCAGCGGATTCGTCGAAAGCTGGAAATGTGGCGCGCGGCGGCGGGTCCTGGCCCCGCTGCATCTTGACCGCGTGCGCAATCAACTGCGCGGCGCCACGCAAACCGAGCTTCCGCATGATGCTCGCGCGATGCTTGCGGACGGTGAATTCCGAGATACCGAGCGCCCGTGCGATTTTCCTGCCGCGCATGCCTTGGCCGACCAGCGAAAGAACTTCCATCTCTCGCTTGCTGAGGCCGGCCATGCTGCCTTTACGGTTTCTGCCTGTGATTTTGGGACGAACCGGATTGACCTCATACTCACGGTCTGGGACATCACGGTCAAGTTTCAACCGGGTTCGAAAGACACGTCGTGCACATTGGTCTCATTGGCGGCATAGGTCTGGCCGCAACGGAATTCTATTATCGCGGGCTGGTCGCCCGTCACGCCGCCGCGGCAAAGCCGATGGAGTTGACCATCGTGCACGCGGATGTTCGGGAACTGTCCCGGAACGCCGCCGCGGGAGATGCGCAAAAGCAGGCGCGGATTTTTGCAGGCCTGGTTCGACGGCTGGCATCGGCCGGCGCCGAGGCGGCTGCGATTACCTCGATTGGAGGTCACTTCTGCGTAAGCGAGCTTGTCGCGCTGTCGCCGATTCCAATTCTTGACGCCATTCCCGCGATTGCCGAACGAATCCGGCAGGACCGGCTGAAGACGGTAGGCCTGCTGGGCACCGCCACGGTGATGAAAACACGGCTCTATGGCGGCATCTCGTCGGCATCGGTTGTCGTCCCCGAGGGCGATGCGCTCGACAGGGTGCATCGGAACTACATCGCGATGGCGCTTTCGGGCAAGGTGAGCGACGAAGCGCGGGCCGAGTTGTTTTCGATCGGTCACAGCCTGTGCCGCGATCAGGGCGCCGAGGTGGTGCTGCTCGCCGGCACCGACCTGTGCCTTGCGTTCGACGGACGCGCCTGCGGATTTCCAACCGCCGATTGTGCGGAGATTCACATGGATGCGCTGCATCGGGCGTCGGTCGGGGAAGGGTAGGGCAGGTCGCTAATCCGCCCTACGGCCCCTGCAAACGCCAGCGCCGTTGTTTTTCCCGATTGCCGCAGTTCTGCATGCTGCACCACTGCCGCCGATGCGCCTTGCTTGTATCGATGAAATACACCTCGCAGTCGGATGCGCCGCACTTCCGGACACGGCTGCGATCGGCCGCAACCAGCAGGGATTCGATGGCGAGCGCGCAGGCGTGCAGCGGAATTTCCGGCGAGGAGGGCGAGATCCAGCCATGCTGGACCGCGCTTGATCTCGCCGTCGCGACCAGCGCCCGCGCCGCGTGAGCCCGGCGCACGTCCGATGCGATCGCATCCAGCGAGGTTTTGGGCACGGTCTTGCCGCGGTGCGCCGCGGCCAGGACTGCGCAAAAGTGTTCCCTGAGCGCGCGCGCACGCCTTGCAATGCGCGAGCAATCCGGCCCCGCGAGCGAGCGCAGGCGGCGCGATGCGGACGCCTCGATGAGCCCTGCCAGGGCGGCAAAATTCACCAGATCCCTGTAGGCCGCAAGGTTCTCGACCGGCGCGGCCGAGGGCCGCTCGTCCAGCGTGTTCACGAAATCCAGGGCAGGGGGCCCGCCACTCCAGTCGAACGGGTTTGCACGTCCAGCCATTCCCGGCCTTGCTTTTGTCATAACCTGTGATTTAACTTATAACAGTTACGCATTTCCTTCCATCACACGAGACCGCAACCGTGTCAAACGACCGCGATCGGTTGCAATACCTGCGCGGCGCGCTTTACGGCCTTGCGGCCGTGAGCATCTGGTCGGGATGGATCGTCGTTGCGCGGCTGGGACTTCGAACCAGCCTGACGCCGTGGGATATCGCGGCGCTGCGCTTCGGCGTTGCCGGACTGATATTGTCGCCATACCTCTTCAACAAAGGACTTGCGTTCGACCGCCTCGGCTGGGCCGGACTGGCAGCGATCGTGCTTGGCGGCGCGGCGCCGGTCTTCTTCGCCAATTCGGGGCTGCTGTTCGCACCCGCGGCACATGCCGGCGCGCTGTTTCCCGGCGTCATGCCGTTGATGGTGGCGCTGCTCGCGGCTGCACTGTTGCGGGAGCAATTCACTCTCACGAAGCAGCTTGGTTTCGCCTTCATCCTGGCCGGCGTGCTCGCCATCGTCTGGGGCTCGGGCAGCGAGGTGGGATCACGGCAGACTATCGGGCATGGGCTGTTTCTGAGCGCCGCCCTGGCATGGGCCTGCTACACGGTCGCGATGCGCAAGGCCCGCCTCGATGGCTTGCATGCCGCGGCACTTTGCGCGGTCGGATCCATGCTGCTTTATCTGCCGATTTTTGCCTTGATGCCGGGAACGGCACTCGCCACCGCCTCCTGGAGCGACCTCGGCTTGCAGGCTTTCGTCCAGGGTGTGCTCACCGCGATCGTCTCGCTGCTGCTTTACGGCCGCGCGGTCGCGATATTAGGCGCTTCGAGCGGCGCAGCCTTCGCCGCGCTGTGCCCCGCAATGACCGCGCTGTTGGCAATCCCGATCCTCGGCGAGTGGCCGAAGCCGATCGACTGGATGGCGATAAGTCTGATTTCGGCCGGAGTCTATATCGGCAGCGGCGGGCCGCTGCCTCGATGGTCGCGATAGTATTTCAGCCCGTGGCGAACTCGTAGGGTGGGCAAAGCCGACGGCCTGCGCGAATGCGCGGGCCGATGGGCGTGCCCACCAATTCAGCGCGAAGACGTTCGATTCAAGATGGTGGGCACGGCGCCAAAGAGCGCCTTTGCCCACCCTACGAGTTAGCGTCCGGCAATCAGCGGCCGCAGCGTGCCGGCCAGCAGTTCAGCGGACGTGCCGGGTGGAAAAAAGCCGAGATATTCGCCGTTGGGACCCATCATATAGATGAAGGCCGAATGGTCGACGGTGTAGTCGGATTTGGGCAACTCGAACTTTGCATAATACACGCGATAGGCGCGCGCGGCTTCGTTGATGGCGGCTGCATCGCCGGTGAGGCCGATGAACCGCGAATGAAACATGGCCACGTAGTCCTTCAAATGCTCGGCCGTGTCGCGTTCGGGATCGACGGTGATGAAGATCGGCTGCACGGCGTCGCCGGCAGGCCCCAGCCGATCCACCGCTAGTCCCATTTGCTGCAGGTCGGCCGGACACACGTCCGGACAATAGGTGAAGCCGAAATAAACCAGCATGAACTTGCCGCGAAAGTCCGCGTCGGTGCGGCGCGCGCCGTTCTGATCGACGAGCGCGAACGGCCCGCCGATCGGCTCGCGATTCCACATCACCACGTCCATCAGCTCGGCGGCGGACCGATCGGACTTTTGCGCAAGCAGCTCGCCGGACACGCCGAACAGGCTCAGCAGCGCCAGCGCAATGACGCGTCGTTTTGCACCGGACATTCCAGCACCCGGCTATGCACTGAAGATCAGGCGGCTGCCGGTCGAGGTGTTGATGACACTGCCCGGCATCTGGGCGCGCGCCTCCAGCAGGAAGTTCAGGCCGCTGCAATGCATCGGGATCAGAACGTCCGGCTCGAGCTTCTTGATCTCGGCGACCACCTGCGTGAGGTAGTCCGCCGGCGCCGGCCCCAGATGAAATCCGCCGACGATGGCGTGCACCTTCGAAATGCCGGATACCTCCTGCGCCTGCCGTACCGAATTGACGATTCCGACGTGGCCGCAGGAGGAGATCACCACCAGGCCCTTGCCGCGGATGTTGAAGCAGGTGGCGTGCTCATGGACGTGCTGATCCGGCACGATCTTGCCCTGCAACTCGGCCGGCGTGTAGTGGCCGTAAGCGCAGGCGGCGCCATCGGTCTGTGCGTAATCGACAAAGCTGTTGGGCAGGATGCGCTCCACGCTGCCCCGCGCGATCTTGCCGGTGGTGAAGGCGTGGTCCTGGATCACGGTCGGCGTCTCGCACAACACCACCGCGACCTTGTGCGCCACGATTGAAGGCCGGTCGAGCGTGCCGAATTCGCCGAACTGCCCCGGCGTCGGCGTCGCGCTGACGCGATGGCAGAAATTGTCCTCGCCGCCCGCATAGAGTTTTACGTCCGCTGGAAGCACGCTGCGATATTTGTCGAGGAAGCCGATCAGGCCGCCGTAGTGGTCGATGTGCCCGTGGCTGACGATCAGCGCCTGGATCTTGCCCGGGTCGACCTTCAACAGGCTCATGTTGTTGATGATCGCCGGCGAGGTGTAGCCGAAGTCCAGCAGCATCGTGCGCTGCTCGTTCTCGCGCTGCGATTCGAGGTAGAGCGAAAGACCCCATTCATTGTGCAGGACGTTGCGCGCGTCGGCGCTGCGCCCCGGCCCCGGTCCCTCATGGACCACGCCGTTGACGGTGCTGCCGCGCAAAAACTGGTCGTGCTGCTGGTCGACCAGCACGCGGATGGAGAGCTTGTCGACGGTCGGCACCTGGATCGGCGCCGCGGAGGCCAGTTCGACGCAGGTGAAGCCTGCCGCCGCGGTGCCGGCAAAGGCCGCCGACGTTTTGAGAAAATCGCGGCGGTCGAGCAATGACTTCATGGGGAAGCTCCGGATAAGCGGGCCAACGGCGATGCGACACCGCGCTATGCTACACAGATATGCCGCTGATTTCCAAGGCGGAACAAACAATCCTGCTTTCGGCGGTCGTCCGCTTCCGAGGCTCCGGCTTTGCCGGCGGCATTCGACACCTTCACGGCAAGTTGACGGGCGCTTCCCGATAAGCGCCTGAATCGCGGACGTAAGGGTGTCCCCGGGCTTCCATGTGACGACGGCTCAGTATGGTGACACGTTCTGCGCGCCGGTGGCGGCATCGTCGATCGACAGGCCTGATGGTTTTTCCCGTTCTGCTGCTTGCGCTGGCGGACGGGTCGTCGGTCGCGGAGTTCGGCATGGATGCCAAGATTGCGCACATCGTAACGGCCGATCTGGCTCCGGAGACCGCGGGGAAAGCCGGCGGTCTCGCTGTGGCCGTCCACGCCGCGGGCCACGCACAGTTTTTCAACTACGGCTTTGCCGACGGATCGACAAGGCGGCCAATCACGTCGGACACGCTGTTCAACGTAGCGTCGTTACGCAAACCGTTCGAGGCAATCCTGGTCGCGCTGGGGTCGCTTCGGGGCGAACTCAGCCTGGATGATCCGGTCAGCAGGTATGTCCCCGAATTGCGCGGCGACACGATCAAGCGCGTGACGATCGGTGAACTGGCCACGCATACGTCCGGACTGCTGCTGCCGACCGATCACCCGCCATGGCCGGACGAGTCGTTTGACCTGCAGCAATTCTTCCAGATGCTCAACGCATGGACGCCGCCATCGGGCGAGCAGCCGGGCAGGCAGCGCATCTATACACATGCGGGGTATGTGCTGCTGCAGCTCGTGCTCGAACGCCGCTACGGCCGGCCGATCGGTGAGCTGATCGAAGAGCGTATCCTGAAACCGCTCGGCATGAAGCAAACGTTCCTTCCCGAGCGCGGGCCGGACAATCGCGCCATCATGGTTCCGGAGCTGCTGAAACGTGCCGTGCAGGGCTACTCCGCTGCGGGCATGGCGATTGGTACACCCGGAAATCAGCAGAGTTATTACGATTTTCCCGGGACGGGTCAGATGTTCTCCTCGGCGCGCGATCTCACCACCTTTGTTGCCGCCAGTATCGATGGCGCGGCGATCGATCCGCAATTGCGGCAGGCAATGCAGATGACGCAGCGCGAGAGGTTTCATGTCAGCGAGAAGTTCGGACAGGCGATGGCCTGGGAGAACGTGCATTTGAGCGACGTCGAAATTGTCGACAAGCCGGCCGGACTTAATAACGCAACAGCCTATGTCGGCCTCGCGCCGGCGCACAGGATCGGCATCGTCCTGCTCGCCAACAGCGGCGATTTCCCATATGAGATCGCCCGCTACCGCGTGCTTCCGGAATTGGCGCGGGAAGAATAGCTTAAGGTCGTCAGGCGCAGGGTGGGCAAAGCGGCCGGCGCGAACGCGTCCGGCGGCGTGCCCACCAACCAGCGCGAACACGTTCGATTCAAAAAGGGTGGGCACGGCGCCAGGAGCGCCTTTGCCCACCCTAACGGACTGAAACTACCTGCTGTAGACCACCGGCGCGCGGCGGACCAGGACGGGCGGGCCGAGGTCGCGCTGCCAGACGCGGCCGTCATCGAACTGGATGCGCATGCCATCGGGCGAGTAGACCGCGCCTTCGCCGCGCGCTTCGATCCAGATTCGGCTGGTAGGCGCGTTCCAGTCGGGCCAGGCCCGGTAGGACTCACCGGCTTCGGTCGTGAGGTTCACGGCGTCGCCGTTCTGCGTAACGAAGGTGGGAGCGCCGACCATGCCGTCCCGGCACATCTGGATGCACCGATAGGTGCCGGTCAGGTTGACCGTTTCGGCCGAGGCGCCAGTGGCGGCGCACGCAGCCAGCAGGCCCAGGGTCAACGACAATCGTCTCATCAGGATTACTCCATTGCTTGTATGAAGATGAGCCCGGCCAAGCGGGCGAGGAACAAATCGCTGATGAAAGCGGTTCGTTCCCGCTATTCCCCGCGGTTCCAACACCACTGCGTGAGGTGGAACGCGTACCGCCACGCGCGGCAAGCTATGGCCCGCGGATAGGCAGCGCGCACGACGTATCCTGAAAATGGTCATGCACTCAGAAATACGGCGGATAAACAACGACACTCTGGAATTCAGATTTTTCCAGGCTGATTGTTTTCCGGCCCCGCATCGGAAACTCATAATGAAGCCCGTCGCGGTCGGAGCCGAGCACGTTTAGCTGGAGTTCCTTTGGGCAGTTTTTCGGCGAATCGATATTTAGCGCGAACGGAACAGGAAACGTCATTTTGGTATTCGGAAACCTGAACGACTGAAAGCTCGTCTCCACCGTGCGGCCGTTCCGTTCGGTGATTTCATTGAGCGAAAAAAACAGCAACTTCTGGGGAACGGCGCGAAAGCGTTGCCTTGGACTGTCGTCCGGCACGAGTTCTCCGTGCAGCGTCATATTGCAGGCCCCAAGCGCGGCCGTCGGCATCAGCGTCATGACACATGCCGCCATCAAGGCGAACAGTGCGGTCGAGGAAACGAGCGGCATGTGGTTCAAGGCGGGGCCCCTGCAATTCAGACACCCATGCTATCTGCATTTGTCCCGAGATTGCCACTCTGGCTGTTCCGATCCACCGGCCGCCGCTCCATTCTGATCAGTGACCGGCGCGCAGGCCGCCATCAATGTGCAGCGAGTCGTAGGGTGGGCAAAGGCGCTCTTGCGCCGTGCCCACCATCGCTATTCCGGATACGGATCATGGTGGGCACGCCACCGGACGCGTTCGCGTCCGGCCGCTTTGCCCACCCTACATACTTTTGACGGTGCAACCGAATTCGACGTATCATCCCCACCTAACGGGAGGAACCAATCCATGCCCAATTGCATCGTTGTCGTTCAGTTCGATTTGCCAAAACGCACCGAGGAACTCGCGGTGAAAGGCGGCACGTCGACCGCGCCGATCTATCGCGGTCTCGCCAAAAAAGGGTTGATCCGGAAAGACTACCTGAATGGTGAAACCGGCACCGGCGGCGTCTATCTCTGGGACAGCCGTGAATCGGCGCAAGCCTGGTTCACGGAAGCGCGCATCGCGGAATTGACCGAGCGCTTCGGGGTCCGGCCGCGCCTCACCTGGTACGACACGCATGTGACGGTCGACAATCTGAACGGCGAGACCCGCGTCAACGGCAAGGCGGTCGAGGAAGTGGCCTGACGCCCTGCGCGCGGCAGAGAGCCCGGGCTCTCACAAGTAACGCGCAAGAGATGCGATCCGGCGGACCGCATCCTCCTGCGCCACGATATCGTGGTCGTAATTGTCATAGTGCGGCGACTGGACGAGGAAAGCCTCGTCCTGCATCCACACGTCGAACAGGGGATAGTGCCCGATCGTCTGCTCGCGGCCATCCCTGACGAAGACCTGGCGCGGGTCGCGATCTCGCAGGCAGGTCTGGAATAACTCCGCCAGCCGTTTCCGGTCGGCATCGGATGCACGAACGTTGTCCGCCGCCAGCCGTGTCGCAAATGCAACGCCGACGGCGCAGCGGCTTTTGGGATGGCCGGCTTCCGCCGCCACCTCGATCCACTCCGTCGCGGAACGTGCCGCAACACGCGCGGCGACCGCATCGCCCTCGAGCAGTGGTGCCGCCTCGGCTGCAAGCACGCTGATTCCTTCATAAGCTGCGGCCCGGCCATGCTCGGCGGCCCGGAAAAGATAGCGCGCCGCCTGCCGCGCGACGCGCGGTCTCAAGGAATCGGCCGCGCGTACGTCGCCCTCAAGCGTCCGCACCTGTTTCAGCAGCAGCCAGCCGAATTTCAGTTCCTCGTCCGGGTCGGAGGAGGCCGTCGCGATGGCTGCCATGGCCAGCAGACGCTCGGCCGCTTCAAGCCGTGTGTCGATGTCAATGACGGTCTGCAGACAATCAGCGGCGATCGATGCGGCGCGCCGGTCGCCGGCGCGCGCAAAGCCCTCCAGCGACGCCAGCATTTGCTCGCGCACGCTGGTATCGCAGGGAGTCCGTAACAGCAGGAGATTGAGTTGTGCACGCGCAAGTCCGGCGGCGGCGGCGTCGTTGAGCAGCCGCGCCGCTTCGATCGGGTCACGTCTGCCCGCGATGCCCCGATTCAAGAGCACACCGAGATCGTTCTGGGCAATCGCGTCTCCAGCCTTTGCGAGCGGCCGCAGCAGTCCGGCGCTGATCGGAGCAGCACCAAGCTGCACCGCCGTAACCGCCAGCGCGCGGCGCTGACCGGCGCCGAACCTGTTCGGCAGCAGCAGGAATGCAGTAGCGGCGGCGGCCAGTGTTGCACCTGCAATCGATGCCCTGATCATTATTGGCGTCCCGGTGCTCCATTCGCAGCACTCGTCTTGAGCCTGCGGTCTGCATCGAAGAACAGCAATCCGTTGAGCGTGGCCTCGGTCGCGCCAATCTCCACCATGGGCCGCGCCTGCGTGGGCAGCCGCGGCACCACCGCAAGCCATTCCGGCGGCTTGGCCCATTGCGGCTCCTGCTTGGTCTCCTGCCGATCGATGCAGCCGCGCGCCATTGCGACGGCGGCATCGAAGGCCTGCCGCGTATAGGGTTTGCCATCCCAGCGCAGGTGAAACATGCGTTCATCCGCGATTCGGCACTGCGCCGCCCAGTCACCGTTTGCTGCGCCGGCTTCCAGCCATTCCCAGTTGTCGCGCTCGCGCAATCGAAGCGCCAATGGATCGTCTCCCAGTATTTCACCGAACCGCTGGGCAAGAAGGCCGAGCGGTTCGTAGGCGCCCGGCTCGCCGGCCTCGGCTGCGGCGAACAGCAGTTCCATCGCCTTGCGCGCGAGCGGCCGGACAACCTCGTCATGCCGCCGCCGCGCGTCGATATCGTCAGTAACAGGTCCCTGGATTGACGCTGCACGATTGAGCAGAGCCGACCCGGAATGCAACAGGACGCGGCCGTCTTTGGACTGCTGG
>Ga0209216_1000193_pt1 | contig 11723 bp, 6 predicted proteins | sample TexAe_OM2H0_O2_FD_187940 | JGI IMG/M metagenome (GOLD analysis project Ga0209216, IMG submission 187940) | Forest soil microbial communities from Davy Crockett National Forest, Groveton, Texas, USA - Texas A ecozone_OM2H0_O2 (SPAdes) (version 2) | ecosystem: Environmental > Terrestrial > Soil >... | reverse complement strand
GCCGATCTTCAACTCGGCCATGGCGCCGGCGAGCATCGCGGTGACCTTGTCGGCGATGTCTTCCTGCACGAACAGCACGCGTGCCGCCGAGCAGCGCTGGCCTGCGGACTGGAAGGCCGAAGCGATCACGTCCTTGACGATCTGTTCCGGCAGTGCCGAGGAGTCGGCGATCATCGCGTTCTGGCCGCCGGTCTCGGCGATCAGCGCGGCGATCGGCGCGTTGCGCGCGGCGAGCGCGCGGTTGATCGCCCAGGCGGTATCGGTCGAGCCGGTGAAGGCAACGCCGGCGACGCGCGGATCGCGGGTGAGGGCGGCACCGACCGTGGCGCCGTCGCCCGGCATGTACTGGAGGACGTCAGTCGGCACGCCGGCGGCGTGCAGCAGCTTCACGGCGGCGTAGCCGATCAGCGCGGTCTGCTCGGCGGGCTTGGCGATGACGGCGTTGCCGGCCGCAAGTGCCGCGGCCACCTGGCCAAGGAAGATCGCCAGCGGGAAGTTCCACGGGCTGATGCAGACGAAGACGCCGCGGCCGTTGAGGAACAGCTGGTTGCTCTCGCCGGTGGGGCCGGGCAGCTGTTCGGGCTGGCCGAACAGGCGACGCGCCATGGTGGCGTAGTAGCGCAGGAAGTCGGCGGCTTCGCGGATCTCGGCAATGGCGTCGGGAAGGCTCTTGCCGGCTTCGCGCAGGCACAGCGCGATGAACTCCGCGCGGTTGTGCTCGAGCTGCTCGGCGGCGTGCTCGAGGATCGCGGCGCGGCTGGCGGCGGGCAGGCGGTCCCAGGCGGGCTGGGCCTTCACTGCGGCCGACAGCGCACGGTCGACGAGGGCCGGGTCGGTGTTCTCGACGGTGCCGACGATGCGACGACGATCCGACGGATCGGTCACTTCGACCTTGGTGCCAGCCGTGGCGCCACCGGCGACCAGCGGGGCGGCGGTCCACGGACCACTGTGACGGTTGACGGCGTCGGCGAGCTCGTGGAGCTCGTTGTCGTTAGCGAAGTTCATGCCCATGGAATTCTTCCGAAGTTCACCGTACAGATTGACCGGCAGGGGGATGCGGGGATGGGGGATCGAAGCGAAGGAGCGCACCGTCTCGCACGGATCGGCGACGAGGTCGCGCACCGGCACGGTTTCATCGACCACGCGATTGACGAAGCTGGTGTTCGCCCCGTTCTCGAGCAGGCGGCGGACGAGGTACGGCAGGAGGTCCTCATGCGTACCCACCGGCGCATACACGCGGCAGGGCACGTTGAGCTTGTCCTTGCCGATCACTTCCGCGTAGAGATCCGCACCCATGCCGTGCAGGCGCTGGTTCTCGTACGGGCGACCCTGCGCGATGTGGTTGATCGCGGCGATGGTGTGCGCGTTATGCGTGGCGAACTGCGGGTACACGGCGTCGCCGCCGGCCGCGAACAGGCGGCGGGCGCAGGCGAGGTAGGAGACGTCGGTGTTCGGCTTGCGCGTGTACACCGGGTAGCCCGACAGGCCGTTTTCCTGCGCACGCTTGATCTCGGCGTCCCAGTAGGCGCCTTTCACCAGGCGCACGAACCAGCGACGGCCGGTGGCGCGGGCCTTTTCGGTCACCCAGTCGATGACGAAGGGTGCGCGCTTCTGGTACGCCTGGATGACGATGCCCAGGCCATTCCAGCCCTCGAGCGACGGATGCTCGAAGACGTCGCCGATGATGTCGAGCGAAAGCTCCAGGCGGTCGGTTTCTTCCGCGTCGACGGACAGCGCGATGCCGTTCTTGAACGCCAGCTGCGAGAGTTCGAGCAGCTTGGCGCCGAGTTCGGCGCGGGCGCGCGCCCGGTTGGCCACTTCGTAGCGCGGATGCAGCGCCGAGAGCTTCACCGAGATCGAGGGGGCTTCCAGATTGCTCTTGAACGGACCACGCGCGCCGAGCGCGTTGATCGCGTCGCGGTAATCCTGCTGGTAACGCTCCGCGGTGGCCTGGGTGAGCGCCGATTCGCCGAGCATATCGTACGAATAACGGTAGACCGCGTGTTCCTTCTCCGCGGAGCGGTCGAGCGCTTCCTTGATGGTGCGACCCATCACGAACTGGTGGCCCATGATCCGCATGGCCTGGCGAACCGCGAGGCGCACCACCGGCTCGCCGGCGCGGCCCACGAGGCGGCGCAGGGCGGAGGTGAAGTCGTGGCGGGTTTCCTCGGCGAGGTTCACCAGGTGGCCCGTGAGCATCAGGCCCCAGGTGGAGGCGTTGACGAACAACGATTCGCTCTGGCCCAGGTGCTTCTTCCAGTCCGCGTCGCCCAGCTTGTCGCGGATGAGCTTGTCGGCCGTGGCCTTGTCGGGGATGCGCAGCAGCGCTTCGGCGACACACATGAGCAGCACGCCTTCCTCGGAGGAAAGGTCGTACTGGCGCATGAAGGATTCGACGGCGCTCTGGTCCTTGGCCCGCGCGCGAACGCGCGTGACCAGGCCGGCGGCCACGTCGATCACGTGCTCGCGTTCGGTCGGCGGCAGGGTGGCCTGGGCCAGCAGGTCGTTGACGGCCTCGGTTTCGTCGCGCAGCCAGGCGGCCGTGATGCGCGCACGCGCCGGCTCGGCGCCGGTCGGAAGTTCGGGACGGAGGATGGTCGGATTCACTTGGGGTGTTCGGAGCGGGGGAGACCGCCCATTGTAGGGGGCGGGGGGCTTCGTGTGTTGTTGCGATGCGGGGCCGTGGCGGGCTGGAAAGGCCGGGTGCGACAACGCGCCGCCTTCCAACCTTGCCGCTTCCTGACTAGCGCCCTATCATCCCAATGTTCCAGGCACGCCGGGCTCCCATGATCGTGCTTCGACCGACCGTCGCGGGTCAGCCGCGCGTGTTGTGGCTCAGGCCCAACCGTGCGCTGGACAAGCGCGGTCTGCGTCGACTGATCATCGGCCTGGCGGCGATAGCCCTGGCGACGGCGTCACTGGGGGCATGGCAGGGGAATGTTTTCGCTCCCGTGTTCGCCCTGATTGAAACCTTCGTCGTGGGGTTCGCGCTTGGCGCGGCCTGGCGGGCCGGCGACAGGGGTGAACGTATCGCGATCGGGCCGGATACGCTGGAGGTTCGTACCGTGCCGGGACATCGGACGGTCCGGTTCCAGACGTACTGGCTGAAGGTTGGGCTGGCTCCGGGGTACAGGCGAAAGCGCCTGTTGATCACGTCGCACGGCAACGAGCTCGAAATCGGCGCCTTCCTTGGGGAAGAGGAAAGGGTCGAGGCGTCAACGAAACTCATGGTGCTGCTGTCCGAAGTCTCAGGCCAGACGCGCAGGTAGGTTCAACAAAGGTGCAAGACATGACATCTGGCGGCATCGGACGATCTGTATCGGCGTGGGCGGCGGGCGCCTTCGCGCTGTTCGGAGGGGCGGCTTGGGCCAACCCGGAACCGAACCAGCTGAACATGACCAAGGGTGCCGCGGAGTGGTCGCCCTATGCCATGCATATGGTGGCCCTCTGGGTCTGCGTGGTGATCGGTGTCGTCGTCTTCGGCGCCATGTTCATCGCCATGTTCCGCTTCCGTAAGTCACGCGGCGCCGTGGCGGAGAAGTGGGCGCACAGCACAAAGCTCGAAATCGTCTGGACGGTCGTTCCCGTCATCATCCTGATCTTCCTGGCCCACCTGGCCACGGGTGGTCTCACCTCGTTCGCCGACACCACCAACGCCGAGATGACCATCAAGGTCACCGGCTACCAGTGGAAGTGGCGCTACGACTATGTGGACTACAAGGGCAAGGGCGTCGACCAGGTCGGCTTCATGTCGAAGCTGGAAGAGACCTCCGACCGCACCCGCCAGCTGAAGTCCAACCTCGACCCGGGCAAGATCCAGGTCGACGGCTACCAGACCTACCTGCTCGACGTGGACAAGCCCCTCGTGGTGCCGGTCGGCGTCAAGATCCGCTTCATCATCGTCGGCGGCGACGTCATCCACTCCTGGTGGGTGCCGGCGCTGGGCTGGAAGATGGACGCGATCCCGGGCATCGCCAACTCGGCGTGGACCAAGCTCAAGGAGCCCGGTGTCTACCGCGGGCAGTGCGCCGAACTCTGCGGCCAGGACCACGGCTTCATGCCGATCGTGGTCAAGGCCGTACCCAAGGCCGAATTCGAACAGTGGCTGGCGACGCAGGAAGACGAGGCCAAGGTACAGAAGGCCGCGCAGACCGCCCAGAACGCTCCCGCCCCGGCCCCCCAGGGTTAACCCGCTTATGTATCCGGTAGAGGTTTAAGGTTATGGCGCACGCAGCCACCCACGACCACGATCACCACGGAGCCCCGAAGGGCTTCTTCCAGCGATGGGTGATGTCCACGAACCACAAGGACATCGGCACGCTGTACCTGATCTTCTCGCTGACGATGTTCTTCATCGGCGGCGCCTTCGCGATGGTCATCCGCGCGGAGTTGTTCAAGCCGGGCATGCAGCTCGTGCAGCCGTATTTCTTCAATGAAATGACGACGATGCACGCGCTGGTCATGATCTTCGGCGCGATCATGCCCTCGTTCGTCGGCCTGGCGAACTGGATGGTCCCGCTCATGGTCGGCGCGCCGGACATGGCCCTGCCGCGCATGAACAACCTGTCGTTCTGGATCCTCCCGTTCGCCTTCATCATGCTGCTGGGCACGCTGTTCATGCCGGGCGGCGGTCCCGCCGGCGGCTGGACGATGTACCCGCCGCTGTCGCTGCAGGGTGAGTCGGTCGCCTATGTGATCTTCGCCGTCCACCTGATGGGTATCAGCTCGATCATGGGCGCGATCAACATCATCGCGACCATCCTCAACATGCGCGCCCCGGGCATGGACCTGCTGAAGATGCCGGTGTTCGTGTGGAGCTGGCTGATCACGGCGTTCCTGCTGATCGCGGTGATGCCGGTGCTCGCCGGCGCGGTCACCATGCTGCTGACCGACAAGTACTTCGGCACCAACTTCTTCAACGCCGCCGGCGGCGGCGACCCGGTGCTGTTCCAGCACATCTTCTGGTTCTTCGGGCATCCCGAGGTCTACATCATGATCCTGCCGGCGTTCGGGATCATCTCGGAGATCATCCCGACCTTCGCCCGCAAGCCGATCTTCGGCTACCGCGCGATGGTGTTCGCGATCGCTTCCATCGCCTTCCTCTCGTTCATCGTCTGGGCGCACCACATGTTCGCCGTGGGCCTGCCGATGGGCGCGGAGATCTTCTTCATGTACGCGACGATGCTGATCGCGGTGCCCACGGGCGTGAAGGTCTTCAACTGGGTGTCCACGATGTGGGGCGGCTCGATGACCTTCGAGACGCCGATGCTGTTCTCGATCGCCTTCGTGATCCTGTTCACCATCGGTGGTTTCTCGGGCCTGATGCTCGCCCTCGCTCCGGCGGACTTCCAGTACCACGACACGTACTTCGTGGTGGCCCACTTCCACTACGTGCTGGTGACCGGCGCCGCGTTCTCGATCATGGCCGCCGCGTACTACTGGCTGCCGAAGTGGTCGGGCAACATGTACAGCGAGACCTGGGGCAAGATCCACTTCTGGTCCAGCGTCATCTCGGTCAACGTGCTGTTCTTCCCGCAGCACTTCCTGGGCCTGGCCGGCATGCCGCGCCGTATCCCGGATTACAACGTGGCCTTCGCCAACTTCAACATGATCAGCTCGATCGGCGGCTTCTGGTTCGGCGCCTCGCAGCTGATCTTCCTCGGCGTCATCGTGCACTGCGTCTACTTCTCGAAGAAGAAGGCGGCCGATCGCTCGTGGGAAGGTGCCAAGGGCCTGGAGTGGACCGTGCCGTCGCCGGCGCCGTTCCATACCTTCGACGTGCCGCCGGTCATCCATGACGACGAGCTCGCCCATGGCAACACGGAACACTGATCGATGCAGGACATGACGGACATCGAGTTCGAGGCGCGCCGCAAGCGCGCCCGCCGGACGGCGCTGATCGCGGGTGGATTCGCGGTTGCGGTATTCGTGCTCTCGATCGTGCAGATGCTGAAGGTCTGACCGGCTAAAACAAGCGAAATCCACGGGAAACCACCATGGGTCACCAGCAACAAGACGTCTATTTCGTACCGAACAAGAGCTACTGGCCCATCGTGGCAGCGGTCTCCATGTTCGTCACCGTGTTCGGTGCCGCGCACTGGCTGAACGCGCAGCCGGGTGAAGCCGGCTTCGGCAAGCCGATGTTCTGGATCGGCATCGCCATGATCCTGGGCATGTTCTTCGGCTGGTTCCGCTCGGTGATCAACGAGTCGCTGTCGGGCAGCTACAACGGCCAGGTGGACCGCTCGTTCCGCATGGGCATGATGTGGTTCATCTTCTCCGAAGTGATGTTCTTCGGTGCCTTCTTCGGCGCCCTGTTCTATGCCCGCATCTTCTCCGTGCCCTGGCTGGGCGGCGAAGGCCACGGCGTGCTCACCCACCAGTTCGTCTGGCAGGGCTATGAAGCCGCCTGGGGTGCTGGCGGCGGTGGCGGTCCCGAGAAGATCGGTGGCGCGTTCCAGACGATTCCCGCCTGGGGCCTGCCGCTGCTCAACACGCTGATCCTGCTTTCCTCGGGCGTGACCATCACCATCGCGCACCACGCGCTGAAGGCGGGCCACCGCAAGGCACTGCTGATCGGCCTCGGCGCGACCATCCTGCTGGGCGCCTCGTTCCTCTGGTTCCAGGCCCACGAATACGCGGAAGCCTACGAGCACTTCAACCTGACGCTGGGCAGCGGCGTCTACGGCGCCACGTTCTTCATGCTCACCGGCTTCCACGGCATGCACGTGACCCTGGGCACGATCATGCTGGCGATCATCTGGGTCCGCTGCGCGATGGGCCACTTCTCGAAGGACGACCACTTCGGCTTCGAGGCGGTCGCGTGGTACTGGCATTTCGTCGACGTGGTCTGGCTCGCCCTGTTCCTCTTCGTCTACGTGCTCTGATCCTTCCAGAACCCCGCACAAAAGAAACCCGCCCAATGGCGGGTTTCTTTTTTCTTGTTCTTTGTCTTTGTCTTTGTCTTTGTCTTTGTCTCTTCTGTGGGAGCCGCTTCAGCGGCGATAGGCACTAGCCAAAACCCACACACTCTCTGTGGGGGCCGCTTCAGCGGCGATAGGCACTAGCCCCAGTCAAGAGGCTGTCCCAGTCTGGCCCGCTATCGCGGGATCGCCGCTGAAGCGGCTCCCACAATATGTCTAGGCGGCTCCCACATTCGCTGAAGTGGTTCCCACATCCGCTGAAGTGGCTCCCACATAACCCCGTCAAATTTCGTCTCATGCTAGGTTCGAGGTTCCTTTGTAGGGGAGGACCCGCATGAAGATGTTTCGCCTGGCTGGCGCGATCGCGTTGTTCGCTTGCGCCACCGTCGCGCCGCTGCATGCCACCGATGCGCCTGTCGTCAGCGGCAATGCGCGCTTCACGGTGCTCACGCCCCGCGCCATTCGCATGGAATATTCGCCGGAGGCACGGTTCGAGGATGCACCGTCGCTGGTCTTCGCCACGCGTGGCGGCGCGCCGGATGCGAAAGCGCAAGTCGCCCATGAAAAGGGTTGGCTGGTTATCCATACCGATGTGCTGACGCTGCGCTACAAGGAAGGCTCGGGGGCGTTCGCCGCGGACAATCTCAGCATCGCCTCGAAGATCACGAAGCCCGCCATCGCATGGCATCCGGGCCTCAAGGAAGCGTCCAACCTCGGCGGCACGGCGCGTACGCTCGACCAGGTGGATGGCGATCGCCATGCTTCCGACAATTCATTGCTGGACCTTGGCGATGGCTTGATTTCGCGCGACGGCTGGCATCTTGTCGACGACACCGGCAGCTTCGTCCTCGGCGACGAAAAGCTGCCTTGGGTGCACCGTCGCGCATGCCAGGACTGCACTGACCAGACGTTCTTCGGTTATGGCCACGACTACGCCGCGGCGCTGGGCGACTTCGCACAGGTGGCCGGCCGTGAGCCGTTGCCGCCGCGCTATGCGTTCGGTTACTGGTGGTCGCGCTACTGGAACTACAGCGACGACGAATTGCGCGACCTCATCGGTCATTTCAACCGCTACGGCATTCCGCTCGACGTGCTTGTCATCGACATGGACTGGCACCGCACGGACGGTCTTTCGTGGGTACACCCGAAGAAGGACGTCAACGGCCAGAGCATGGGCTGGACGGGCTATACGTGGAACCGCAGCCTGTTCCCCGAACCGGGGCGCCTGCTGAAGTGGCTTGGCGAGCAAGGTCTGAAGACCACGCTGAACCTGCATCCGGCCTCCGGCATCCTTCCGCACGAAGAGGCATACAAGGACTTCATGGCGGCGCTCAAGGCGGACCCCGCCAAGCCGCTGCCGTTCGAAGCGGCCGATGCGGCGTACATGGCGGCGTACTTCCAGACCGTGCTCGATCCCCTGCATGCGATGGGCGTGAGCTTCTGGTGGCTCGACTGGCAGCAGTGGAAAGAATCGAAGGCCCTGCCTGGCCTGTCGAACACGTGGTGGCTCAACCATGTGTTCTTCACCCACATGCAAGAGCAAGGCAAGGAACGCGCATTGATCTATCACCGCTGGGGCGGCCTCGGTAACCACCGTTACCAGGTGGGTTTTTCGGGCGATTCGATCATCTCGTGGGCCTCGCTGGCCTTCCAGCCGCGCTTCACCGCCACTGCGTCGAACGTGTTGTATGGCTACTGGAGCCACGACCTGGGTGGCCACACGTTCCGCGACGAAAGCGATCCGGCCACGCGCCGCATCGATCCCGAGCTGTACATCCGCTGGATGCAGTTCGGCGCGTGGAGCCCGATCATGCGCACGCATACCACCAAGAATCCCAACCTGACGAAGGAACCGTGGCGCTTCGCGCCCTCGGAATTCGATGCGCTGCGCGATACCGTGCTCACGCGTTACACCTTCCTTCCGTACACGTACACGATGGGCCGGAAGGCATACGACACGGGCATCTCGCTCGTGCGACCCATGTACTACGCGTGGCCGGACAGCGACGAAGCCTACAAGGCCAGCGGCGAATACATGTTCGGCGACGACATCCTGGTCTCGCCGGTGACCGCCGCCGTCGATGCCAATGGTTTCGCCACCCATGAAACGTGGCTGCCGTCGGGCGACTGGTTCGACACGTCGCGGGGTAGCGTGGTGAAGGGTGGTCGCACGTTCAATGGCGCCTATCGTCTCGCCGATGTGCCCGTCTTCACCCGCGCCGGGGCCATCATTCCGACCAACACGGATCCGACGGTGAGCGTGGCCCACGATGGCGGCGCGCGCACGATCCGCGTCTATCCGGGTGGCAATGGCAAGGCCGAACTCTACGAAGACGCGGGCAACGACGAGGGCTATCGCGGCGACGCCTTCGCCCGTACCACGCTTTCGTCCGAGTTCTCCAAGGGCAAGCTCCGCGTGCGGATCGCGCCGCGGACCGGCAGCTACCCGGGCATGCCCTCGTCACGCCAGTGGTCCGTGGACGTGATGGCCTCGGCGATGCCGGCGAGCGTCTCGGTGGATGGCGTGGCGCTCACGCGTTCGGACGATGCGAAGCCCGGTACCTGGCGTCTCAGTGGCAAGGACCTCACCCTGCACGTGAACCTTCCCGCCCACGACTATGACCAGGCCCAGGTCATCGAGGTGACGTGGCCCGCGAACGCACCGGACATCAACGGCCTGGTCGGCCAGATGCGCGATGTACGCGAGGCGGTGGCGTGGCTGAAGGCGCACTGGGACGACGTGAACGGCGTGCCCGACGCGGTCTCGCTTGCCGCGCAGGCCGACCTCCTGATCGACTACCACCCGGAGCATTTCGCGGAGGAAGTCGCGGCGTTCCGTAAGCGCTATGCGCAGCTGGACAAAGCGCTGGAGGAGGGCGGCGTGCCTGCCGACATGCGCGCGACGTTCAAGGCCCGGCTGGGTACGAACCGCTGATCGAACGTGGCGCGCCGGCATCGCTGCCGCCGCGCCACGCCGGCCCTGGAGCCGGCCCTGCACGGCCCTTGATACCGTCTTGATACCGGCGCCCCCAACCCTGCGCCGTCTTTAGGCGTGACTGCCTAGCATCTGCCTTCTCTCAATGGCGGATGCACTTCCATGACATGGCTCGGTCTGCTCCTCACGGCAGGTCTTTTCGCGTACCTCATCTTCGCCCTGGTCAAACCGGAGCGCTTTTGAGCGCGCCGCACCTGACCAGTCGCATTCCGGGATTCCTATGAACGACCTCGTCTTTATCGTCGTGGCCGCTGTCTTCTTTCTCGTCACGGTGGCGTTCGTCGTCGCCCTGGACAGGATCTGAGGGACGGCCATGACTTTCGATCTTGCGCAATTCGTCCTCGTCCTTGCTGTCATGACCGCCCTGGTGGCCGTCATGGGACGCTGGCTACACCGTGTGTTCACCGGCGACGGCCACGCCGCGCCGGAACGTCTTACCTACCGCGTGCTGGGTGTCGACCCGCGCGAGGCCATGTCGTGGAAGCGGTATGGACTGGCGCTCGTGCTGAGCAACGCGGCCATGATGTTCCTCGGCTACGTGCTGCTGCGTATCCAGGACCGCCTGCCGTTCGACTCGCTGGGTCGTGCCGCTCAGACGCCGGACCTCGCATTCAACACGGCGGCGTCTTTCATCACCAACACCAACTGGCAGTCGTACGGCGGCGAGAGCAGTCTTTCCAACTTCTCGCAGATGGCCGTCATCACCTTCCTGATGACCGTGAGCGCGGCGACCGGTGTCGCTGGCTGCGCGGCCTTCATTCGTGGCCTGAGCCGGAAGAGCGCACACGACCTCGGCAACTACTGGGTGGATTTCACCCGCGTGGTCTACCGCGTGTTGCTGCCGGTCTGCTTCGTGCTGGCCCTGGTCTACGTATGGCAAGGCATGCCGCAGACGCTGCTGAGCGAACAGGTCGTCACGACCCTCGAAGGTGCAACACAGCATCTCGTCACGGGTCCGGTGGCGAGCCTGGAAGCGATCAAGCACATCGGCACCAACGGTGGCGGCTTCTTCAGCATGAACGCGGCACATCCGTTCGAAAACCCGACACCGCTGACCAACACGCTGCACATGCTGGCGATGATGCTGATCCCGTCCGCACTGACCTATGCGTTTGGCAGCATGTTGCTTCGGCGTCGCCAAGGCTGGGCGTTCCTTGCCGCCTTCGTCGTGATGTTCGTCGGCTTCCTCGCGATCGTCTATCACGCGGAACAGCAGGGTAACCCGCTGCTGGCCGCGGCGGGTGCCGACCAGCAATGGAGCGCGTTGCAGTCGGGCGGCAACATGGAAGGCAAGGAGCTGCGCTTCGGTATCGCGCAGACCTCATCCTTCATCGCCGTGACGACGGCGGCGACGACGGGTTCGGTGAACGCGATGCACGATTCGCTGACACCGATGGGTGGCCTGGTGCCGCTCGCGCTGATGATGATGAACGATGTCTTCGGTGGCGTCGGCGTCGGCTTCATCAACCTCATCGCGTTCGCCGTCCTCACCGTGTTCCTTGTCGGCATGATGATCGGGCGCACGCCGGAGTTCCTTGGCAAGAAGATCGAGGCACGCGACATCAAGCTCGTGATGCTGGCCGTGCTGGCGCATCCCGCCTGCATCCTTGGCTTCACCGCTTTGTCGGCGGTATGGCCGACCGCCACGGCCAGCCTGAACAACAGCGGCCCGCATGGCTTCAGCGAACTGCTGTACGCGTATACCTCGGGCACGGCGAACAATGGTTCCGCCTTCGCGGGCCTCAACGCGAACACGCCGTTCTTCAACCTGACGATTGGCCTGGCGATGCTGTTCGGGCGCTATT
>Ga0209216_1000192_pt1 | contig 11757 bp, 10 predicted proteins | sample TexAe_OM2H0_O2_FD_187940 | JGI IMG/M metagenome (GOLD analysis project Ga0209216, IMG submission 187940) | Forest soil microbial communities from Davy Crockett National Forest, Groveton, Texas, USA - Texas A ecozone_OM2H0_O2 (SPAdes) (version 2) | ecosystem: Environmental > Terrestrial > Soil >... | reverse complement strand
TGACGGCCGTTCGCATCAAGGCATGGTTGGCGGCCAACAGCTTGGTGTCGCCCTGGCGGATATGGGACGCTTCGTGGGCCAGAACGGCGGCGAGTTCGTCATCGTCCAGTTGATCGAGCAGGCCGCGGGTGACCGCGATCAGGCCCCTGGCCGGTCCTTCGCCGACGGTGACGGCGTTGGGCTCGTCGGCCTCGATGATGCCGAACCGCGGCAGGCGCACACCGAGCGCGGTACACTGCTCCTCGGCTATTGCAACAAAACGCGGTTCGTCCTGGCGCGAGACGAGCCTTATGCCCAAAGCGTGGGTCACGGCCTTCGCGTGGCCGCGGTACATTGCCCAGAACATGAATCCCGCCAGCGCCGCAATCGGTAGTGCGTAGCGAACCGCATAGCCGATCGGATTTGAAAGGATGGTATGTTCGTGGTCGAGGTTCAGCAGCGGCATGATCAGCGCAAATGCGCCGATCAGTTCGAACGCTGCAATGTATCCCAGGATCAGCCAGGCCGTGAACCGCCGGTTGTGAGCGGCATGCGTGATGTAGCCGTGCACCGCCATCGCGCGCCGCCCCTCAGGTTAGAGAATGGCCTTGACCGGTTCGGCGAATTCCGCGCGGCGTTCGCCGAGCGTGAATTTTTCGCGTGTGGTGTTGGTTCCGAGCCTTGCAATGAGGTTGCCGGGAAAGGCGCGCCGGATCGCATTCAATTCCTCGACCGCCAGATTGTAGAACTTGCGCGCCGCGGTGATGCGATCCTCGATCCGGATCAGGTCGGTGCGCAGCGTGCTGTAATGGTCGGCACTGGCAAGTTCAGGATACTTTTCGCTAACCGTAAAGAGATTTTGCAGGACGTTGGCGAACTGGGTCTCGGTGCGGATCGCAGCGCCGTCACCGCCGATGGCTTCCAGCGCATCGACGCGCGCGTCGAGCACGTCACGAATGACGGCGTGTTCTTTCTCGGCGAAGGCGCGAACCACCTGAACCAGATTGCCGATCAAGGTGTGGCGCTCGATCAGCAAAGCATCGACGTCGCCGAATGCCGCATCCGCGCGTTCGTCCAGTTGCGCGATCAGCGCGTGCTGCGACCGGACTTTCAATGCCAGCCAGAGCACGGCGGCGACCACGAGCCACAGCCACCATTGATCGAGCGCAAAGTTGGTTGCCCGGATCAGGCGGCCCGACAAATCGATCGACTGAAGGAAAGTTGAATCCGGCGACGGCATGATCGACCCCCGATGTGTGGTTGTTTTTCGGAAATCTGTACCTTGTTCCCGCTAAGATTTGGTTATGCCGCAAGCGCAACCGATAGTTAAAATTGTAACAACCTCTCTTGGAGGTCGGCCATAACGGCCGTAGCTCCGCACGCACGTCTCAGGATGACGGCGGCAGGACCGTCATTGCGAGGAGCCTTTGCGACGAAGCAATCCAGCCTCGCTAGACCGGCGCTCCGGGCCTCTGGACTGCATCGTGCGGCGCGTCGCGCCGCCCGCTGGCTCGCAATGACGCAAAACATTCTCATCCTCTCAGGATGACGGCGGTGGGAATGCGGCTACCGGGCCCGGACGTGAAGCTGCCCGCCCGATGTTTTCTTTGGGAGTTCCGGCACTTGGCGCATCGGCCCGGTTCAAAATATGATACGAAACAACCGGACTGCCGCGGCGCTGGAGGGCCTCGCGGCGGGGAACGACGAGGGTTTGGGGACGCTGATGCTGACGCCGGCTGAGCTGGTCTGGCTGATTGCCGCGGTCGCGAAGGGGGATGAGGCCGCTTTCGAGCGGCTTTACGCCGCCACGCGCGCGAAACTCTTCGGCGTGGTGCTGCGTATCTTGCGGCGTCAGGATCTCGCGGAGGAGGTCATTCAGGAAGCTTACGTCAAGATCTGGAACAGCGCGGGACAGTTCAATCCGGGCGTGGCGTCCCCGATCACATGGATGGCGTCGATTGCGAGAAACCGCGCCATCGACGTCGTCCGCAAGCGGACCGAGGCGTCGATCGAAGAAGAGCCGTCGGCGATGGAAGTCGCCGCCGATTCACCCGATCCGCTGGCGCGGCGCGAGATGACCGAGGAATTGAAGCGGCTCCTGGAATGCGTCGGACGGCTGGAGCCGGACCGGCAGAAGCTGGTGCTGCTTGCGTATTACAACGGCTGGAGCCGCGAACAACTCGCGGCGAAGTTCGAGACGCCGGTGAACACCGTGAAGACATGGCTCAGGCGCAGCATGATGGATATCCGGGAGTGCCTGGGACTTTAAATGATGGCTTACAGCGAAGACCATATCGCGCTCGCCGCGGAATACGCACTCGGCACCCTCGACGCCGACGAGCGCGCGCAGGCCGAGGCCATGATGTCCGTCGACAAGGACTTCGCGGCGATGGTCGAGGCGTGGTCGACCAAGCTCGGCGCCTTGAACCAGATGGTCGGCTCGGTCGAACCCTCGCCCGAGGTTTGGGACAGGATCAAGCTGGCGGCGGGATTGTCCGGCGTGCAGATGCCGCTCGTGCTGCCGGAAGCGCCGCCGCCTCCGCCGGCCGAAACGGCCGCCGTCGAACCCGCTCCGGTACCTGAGCCCAGCAATGTCGTCGCATTTCCCGGACCAGTCCGGCGCTGGCGCACGATCGCCACCGCCATGACCGCGATCGCGGCCGCCTTGATCGCGATCGTCGTGACCCAGGTGGTGCGGCCGGATCTGCTGCCCGACAGCATTCGCCCCACGCCGCGGACGCAAGTGGTGGAGGTTAAGGCGCCGCCCGCTCCGGCGCCGGCGCAGTATGTCGCCGTGCTGCAGAAGGACGGCGGCTCGCCCGCGTTCATTCTTACCGTCGATGGCGCGACGAGGAATTTCACGGTGCGCAAGGTGGGCGACACCGCGGCCGAGCCGGGCAAGAGTTTTGAACTGTGGCTGATTTCCGACCGGCTCGGTCCGCCGCGCTCGCTCGGCGTCATCGGCGCAGGCGACTTCACCGCGCGTCCGACGCTCGCGTCCTACGATACTGACATCGTGAAAGCGGCGACCTACGCGGTGACGGTCGAGCAAGCCGGAGGCTCGCCCGACGGCAAACCGACCTTGCCACCGGTGTTCGCCGGCAAGCTGATCGAGACCGTGCCGCAGGCCGGCCGCTGAGGCTGAGGACTCTCCTCTTTCAAGCCCATCCCTCGCGCCGATCAAGTGGTTTTGACTACTGACAGTTGCATGTCGATATCGTTTCGGCTTAAGATTTAAGCGCAAAGCTCGGCGCAAACAGGATTGAACGGCGGCCGTTGCAAACAAGCCATCGGTGGATGGCTGGCATTCGTCACTTTCATTTCTCGACGAGGCCAGGGCCACGGACTCATCTGCTCGCATGAGCTTCTGCATGCACTCCGGATGCGAGGGCCGCCCGAAATCTTGATTTTTGCGCAACAGGAACCTCGACGGATCACCGCCTCGTTGCGTTGTCAGATCTGTATTTAAAGGGAGGATATCCTATGTATTGCACCTGCCATATCGTGCCGGAAGCCGCGTTGAAGCGCTTTGCAGACGACCGCACGCTTCCCGCGGAACAACGGAAATATTTTGCCGACACGCTCAAGATCGATAACGAGTTTCGAAAACTCCGCACCCAGGCCAACAAATTGAGCCGTGTCGCGAGCGCGATGGCTCCGGCCGTCGCTCTCGCCCCCGTTGCGGCGGCGCCGGCCATCACGGTCTTCAATTGCAACCACGGCCAGACGCTGCCGGGCGTCCAGGTACCCAATCCGGCCAATTCGTCCGATGCGACCGCCAAGCGCGCCTTTGGCGAAACCTCGTCGGTCGCGACATTTTATTCGCAGGTGTTCGGACGGAATTCCATCGACGGCGCGGGAATGACGCTGATTTCATCGATCCACTACGGCACCAACTACAACAACGCGTTCTGGAACGGATCGCAGATGACTTATGGCGACGGCGATGGATCGATCTTCATCGACTTCACCAAAGGAGATGACGTGATCGGCCATGAATTGACCCATGGCGTCACCCAGCACAGTCTGCAGCTCAACTACACCAACGAGGCCGGCGGCCTCAATGAGAGCCTGTCGGACTGTTTCGGCTCGATGTTCCGGCAATGGGAGGCCAAGCAGAACGTCAATCAGGCCGACTGGCTGATCGGCAAGGACATCATGGGGCCCGCGGCGATTGCCAGGGGCTTCACCTGCTTGCGCGACATGGCCAATCCGGCGGCGAAACATTGTCTGGCGCCGCAGCCGACCAAATTTTCGCAAGTGAAGCCGGGCATGGACCCGCATCTGAGCAGCGGCCCTCCGAACCTCGCATTCTTCACGATCGCGAAAGCCGTCGGCGGCAACAGCTGGGACAAGGTCGGGCAGATCTGGTACAAGTCGATGACGGGCTTCGGTCCGACGCCCGCGATGAAGATGAAGGCCTTTGCCAATCGTACCCGTGCCGTTGCTGCCCAGCTCAATCCTGGCAACACTGCTATTGCTAACGCAGTCGACGCCGGATGGAAAAAGGTTGGGCTGTAACGAGGCCGCACAGCTCGAAACCCGACAAGGACACGCCATGGGCACGTTGAAAATCGAGAAGGTCGGCGGATTTGCCGGCATGGGCGTGCCCGGTTCGAAGATCAGGAGCGGCGGAGAGCAGTCGGTTTCGGCGCTCTCCGCCGACGACCAGGCCGCGGTGGAAGCACTGTTCCACAATCCGGATGCACACCAGGGATCGGGGCAGGTGCGCGACGGCTTCCGCTACCGGATCACCCGCACCGCGAACGGGAAACAACAGACCGTCGAAGTCCCCGAAGCCGCAGTGCCTCATGCGCTCAAGGCCTGCGTCACCGACAAGCTGCTGTAAGGCGTACTAAGCGCCAGCTTGTCGTGCTCCGGAAGCAGCGATGAAGCCCAGGCCCATGTTTCGCACCGCTGCGGCCGCACCGCGTCCGGGACACAACCCCACAAACAAAAAGAAAACGCCCGTGGGGAGCGGGCGTTTTCGGTCGTCTGAGTCAACTTGGGGGTCTTGGGGTCTTATTATCCACGTGGCGACTTTGGGGGGCTGGTAAAGAGCCGCGTGAATTCTTGAATTCCTGTTAGCGCACCACGGACGCGTTCGAATTGGTTACAGCTACCGGCGCGCCGGCCTTGATGACGCGCGTCGATTGGGCGAAGGTCTCGTCCGAACCGGTGCGGGCCGAGATGCCGAAACCGGCCACTGCGATGCCAGCGACAAGGGCCACCACCACGATCTTGAGGTGGGTCGTGCGGTCCGCGCTGTAAATCGAATGGTTCATCTGCAAGCCTCCTGCCGTCCAACTTGCCTTGAGGGTGTGTCTCGCCGTTCCCCCGGCAGGTTCAACAACTCATGGCTGGAAACGTAGGGATTCGGCTTCCGTTCCACAGCCCCGATCACAAGGCGGTGAAAAGACTTGAACTCCCGCGACCCAGCGAAGCCTGACGCATAAGCGAAATCAGAAATACACGTGTTAAGACAATAGGTTAATTTGACTTTAGCGTTAAAGCGGAAAATTCAACGTTTAAAATTAACCAGGCACAAAATGGTTGTCTGTGGCGGAAAAGTCGCTGCGTTTTCAAACACTCCCGACCGTCTTGAGCCGCGCGCGCGGATGAATTTCCGCCTGCGACAGCACCGTGGTCTGCGATCGGAAGCGCTCCACCAGCGAGCGCACGAAGGGACGGATCGCCGCCGACGTGACCAGCACCGGCGCTTCGCCCTCGCGCGCGGCCTGCTCAAAGCGGTCCCTTACTACCGTCATGAATTCCGACAGCTTTGACGGCTGCATCGCCAGCGTGCGTTCCTCGCCCTGGCCGATCAGCGATTCGGCAAACGCCTGTTCCCATTTCGCCGACAGTGCCACCAGCGGCAGATAGCCGTTCATCGAGGTGTTTTGGGCGCAGATCTGCCGCGCGAGGCGGGCGCGGACGTGCTCGACCACCGTCGCAGGATTGCGCGAAAACGCCAGCGCGTCGGCGATGCCTTCGAGAATGGTGGAGAGGTCGCGGATCGAGATGCGCTCGGCGAGCAATAACTGGAGCACGCGCTGAATGCCGGAGACGGTGATCTGGCTCGGCACGATGTCCTTGACCAGCTCGCCCTGCTCCTTGGGCAGATCTTTCAACAGCTTCTGCACTTCGCCGTAGGACAGCAGGTCCGACATGTTGTTCTTGAGCAGTTCGGTCAGATGCGTCGACAGCACGGTGGCGGCATCGACCACGGTATAGCCCTTCAGCGAGGCTTCTTCCTTCAAGGCCGCGTCAACCCAGGTCGCGGGCAGTCCAAACGTCGGCTCGGTGGTGTGCAGGCCTGGGACGTTGACCTGGCTGCCGCCGGGATCCATGACCATGTACTGGTTCGGCCAGATCCGGCCGGTGCCGGCATCGACTTCCTTGATCTTGATGATGTAGGTGTTGGCCTCCAGCTGCACATTGTCGAGGATGCGCACCGAGGGCATCACGAATCCCATCTCGATCGCGAGCGAGCGGCGCAGCGCCTTGATCTGCTCGGTCAGGCGGTCGGTGCCGTCGGGGCCGTTGACCAGCGGCAGCAGCGCGTAGCCGAGTTCGATCTTGAGATCGTCGATCTTCAGCGCGGTGGCGATCGGCTCTTCAGCCGCCGCGGTTGCCGCGGCCGCAGCCGCTGGCGCAGCCGCAGCGAGCGCTTCGGCGGCCGATGTGGCGCGGTTGCGCCTGCGCGCCGAGAAGGCGAGCGCCGCAGCGCCGCCGCCCAGTGCCAGGAACGGGATCATCGGAATGCCGGGCAGGATCGCCAGCACCAGCATCACGCCCGCCGACATGCCGAGCGCCTGCGGATAGCCGGAGAGTTGCTTCATCAGCGCCTTGTCGGCGGCGCCGCTGACGCCGGCCTTCGATACCAGCAGGCCCGCGGCGGTGGACACGATCAGCGCCGGCACCTGGGTCACCAGGCCATCGCCGACGGTGAGCAGGGTGTAGGTGCGCGCCGCTTCGCCAAAGCTCAAGGACTGCTGCGCGACGCCGATGATGATGCCGCCGATGATGTTGATGAACACCACCAGCAATCCGGCGACCGCGTCGCCGCGCACGAATTTCGAGGCGCCGTCCATGGCGCCGAAGAAGCCGCTTTCGTCCTCCAGCGCCTTGCGGCGGTCCTTTGCGGTCTTCTCGTCGATCAGGCCGGCGGAGAGGTCGGCGTCGATCGCCATCTGCTTGCCCGGCATGGCGTCGAGGTGGAAACGCGCCGCCACTTCGGCGATGCGGCCCGAGCCCTTGGTGATGACGACGAAGTTGACGATCACCAGGATCGCGAAGACGATAATTCCGATCACGAAATTGCCGCCCATCACGAAATTGCCGAACGCCTCGATGACGTGGCCGGCGGCGGCGGTGCCTTCGTGGCCTTTCGACAGAATCAGCCGCGTGGACGCAAGGTTGAGCGACAGCCGCAGCATGGTCGCGATCAAGAGCACGGTCGGGAACGAGGAGAATTCCAGCGGCGCCTGGATGAACAACGCCGTCATCAGGATCAGGATCGACAGGATGATCGAGATCGCCAGGAACAGGTCGAGCACGATCGAGGGCAGAGGGAGGATCAGCACCACCAGGATGGTGAGGATGCCGAACGCCAGCGCCAGATCGCCGCGCTTCAGCAGGGTGCCGATGTCGCTGAGGCTGGGAAAACCCGATCCGGGTGACTCCGCGCCCGAACCTGCCGTCACATCCGCCATAAGAGCTGCTTCCCCCCGCCGATGCCGTTCGCGGGCGCCAAACGTCTGCGCGGCGGCCGATGGACCACCGCTTCGAAAGTGAGGTACCGCATTGGCGTCCACGGGTACTCCCCCGTCGCAACCGACGACACTCGACTTCACCTAGGCAAAATTTGCCCGGTTTATGGTTAGGAAAGCGTTAACGGTCGCGCTTTTCGTGCCCCGGACGCAGCGCAGCGCGTAGCCCTTGCGGAGCGGTGCGCTGCAGAGCCGGGGCCCCGGTTGCTTGCGACTCGAGGAAACCGGGGTCCCGGTTCTGCGAAGCAGCGCTTCGCAAGAGCTACGCTGCATCGCGCCCGGGACACGAGGTCCACTGCATTTGCATGCCCAACATTTCATCACAGCGCTTGACCCCAAACCCCTGTCCGACGAAGTTGCACCCCGTGCACGCACCCGCCAATCCATCGAAAGATCCGGCCGCTTTCGTCCCCGACTCGCGTCAGGCGTGGGTACGGCTTGCGCTGGCGCTGCTGATCGGCTCGATCGGCAGCGTCGGGATGTGGTCGGTGGTGGTGGTGCTGCCGGTGGTGCAGCCCGAATTCGGCGCCACCCGCGGCGCGGTGTCGCTGGCCTTCACGCTGACCATGCTCGGCTTCGGCTCCGGCGGCGTCCTGACCGGCAAGATCACCGACCGGTTCGGCATCGTGATGGCAATCATGCTGAGCATCGGCGTGCTGGCGATCGCCTATATCGGCGCCGGCCTCTCGACCACGCTGTGGCAATTCATCCTGGTGCATTTCCTGATCGGACTCGGATCCTCGGCGACCTTCGGGCCGCTGATGGCAGAAGCCTCGCACTGGTTCGACCGCTATCGCGGCCTCGCGGTCACCATCGTCGCCAGCGGCAATTATGTCGGCGGCGCGGTCTGGCCACCGCTGGTCAATTGGAGCGTCCAGACCTCCGGCTGGCGCGCTACCCATATCGCGGTCGGCATTTTTTGCGGGCTGGCGATGACGGCTGTGTTGCTGGTGCTGCGGATGAAGATCGGCGCGGCGTCGCAGCGCGATCACGTCAACGCGCCGCCGCCGCGCGTCGATTTGCAGCTCCCCACCAACACGCTGACGGTGTTGCTGTGCATCGCCAGCATCTCCTGCTGCGTGGCGATGGCGATGCCGCAGGTTCATATCGTCGCCTATTGCGGCGACCTCGGCTACGGCGTTGCGCGCGGCGCCGAGATGCTGTCGCTGATGATGGGATTCGGCATCATCAGCCGGATCGGCTCCGGATATCTCGCCGACAAGATCGGCGGCATCCGCACGCTGCTGATCGGCTCGGTGGCGCAGGGCTTTGCGCTGTTTTTCTATCTGTTCTTCGACAGCCTCTCGTCGCTCTATATCATCTCCGCGATGTTCGGCCTGTTCCAGGGCGGCATCGTGCCGAGCTACGCCATCATCGTCCGCGAATCGATGCCGGCGTCCGAGGCGGCGACGCGGGTGGGCATCGTGATCTTCGCCTCGCTGTTCGGCATGTCGTTCGGCGGCTGGATCTCAGGCGTGATCTTCGACGCCACCGGCTCCTACGCCGCCGCCTTCATGAACGGGCTGGGCTGGAACGCGCTCAACATCACCATCATGGTGGCGCTGCTGCTGCGCGCGAGGTCGCGGCTGGCGATGGCGTAGCGATAGATGCAGCCTTCCGTTACGTTTCTGCGCTGACGGCCTACGGAAGCTATTCCACTTGCAGTTGAAACCGCTACGATGAATGGTGTGGTATCGTGAGCGGCCGGGCCGTCTTGCGCAATGCAAGGGGGGCGCGAAATGACGACGGCAGAACCAAACGTGCCGTACTCGAATCCTGAAAGAGCCTGCGACATTGTATTGAAAGGCGGGATCACGAGCGGCGTAGTCTATCCGCTTGCGCTTGTCGCGCTCGCCAAGAAGTATCGATTTTCAAATATTGGAGGAACCTCGGCGGGGGCCATTGCCGCAGCGGCGGCTGCCGCCGCGGAATATGGACGCAACACCGAAGCGGGCTTCAAACGGCTGGAGGCCATTCCCGGTGAGGTCGGTCCCAACCTTCTCTCCATGTTCCAGCCGACGCCCTTGCTGCGACCAGTGTTCAATATGTTCGTCGCGGCCTTGAAGGCGAAAAGCAAAGCGGGGCGAATAGCCGCGATCGTCTGGGCTGCCGTCAGTGGCTATTGGCTGAGCGCGCTGGTCGGCCTTATCCCGGGCGGCATCGTTGTTGCGCTCGCCATCAAATGCGGCGGCGGCGCAGGGTGGATTGCCTTCGGTGCGTTGGCGGCCCTGGTTGGCTTGGTTGAAGAAATTATGCGGCGCCTGCTGAAAGCAGCAAATACCGACCTGATCGCGAGCGATTTTGGCCTTTGTCCCGGCATCCGCCAGCCCTATTCGCCATCGACATCGGAGGGATTTACCGACTGGCTTGCGCGGCTGATCAACCAAGCTGCAGGAAGAGCGGCCAACGATTCCCCGCTCACCTTTGGCGATCTGGCTAAGCCTCCCGGTGGCCGGCCGCCCATTCAACTGGCCATGATGACGACCAGCCTGATGGAGCAGCGTCCCTACACGTTGCCCCTGACCAACCGCGTGTTCTTTTTCAAGACGAGCGAATGGGAGCGGATTTTTCCAGCTCACGTCATGGCTTTTCTCTTCAAGGCGTGTCTGCCGCTCAAGCTTTCGGCCGATGGGACTGTGGATACAAAGGCCCTGGAGAAAGACATCGCAGAAAGTACAGGCATTGCAGCCGGGGCAACGCCCGCAGAATATTACAGTTTCCCCGACGAGACCCGATTGCCGCTCATCGTTGCCGCCAGGATGAGCCTCAGCTTTCCTGTCCTGATTTCCGCAGTGCCGCTGTGGCGCTGCGACTTTACGCTCAAGGAAGAGAAGGAGCGAAACAAGCCCAGACGCTGCCTTTTCAGTGACGGGGGCCTGTCAAGCAATTTTCCAATTCATTTTTTCGATCGTCTTCTGCCGAACACGCCAACCTTCGCAATATCGCTTGATGAATATGACGAGAAACGAAGTCGCGACGATGACGTCTGGCTGCCGAAGAGTGCCCGCAGCGGAATCCTGTTGCCCATTCAAGACTTCAGCGGCCTGGGTGGATTTCTGATGCGGCTCGTGACCTCGGCCAAGGATTGGCAGGACAATCTGCAAAGCACGCTTCCCGGATATCGGGAGCGCATCGCGCATGTCATCCTGAAGCCGGAGCAGGGCGGCCTCAACCTCGCCATGGACAAAGCGACGATTCTCAAACTTGTCGATTTCGGCAAGCAGGCGGGAGAGAAGCTTTGTGACGAATTCGACCTTGATGGACACCGGTGGCGCCGCTTTCTGGTCGCGATGGCCAGGATGGAAGAAACGCTCGACGAGGTGGCGAAGGCGTACGACACAGCGCCCAGCGGATCCGATTCATTTTCGGCCTTCCTTGGTCGTTATCCGCACGGGGCAGAGACCTATCCACAAGGCGCGAAGATACTGGGTGAGATGCTGAAACGGGGCGGGGAACTGGCCGCCAGTGGGCGGAACTGGCGCGCGGCGCCCACGATCCGCGAAGGCAAGATCCCGAATCCCTCGACAAATCTTCGAATTTCGCCGAAGCCGTGAGGGGCCGGGCGCTCGATCCCCGTCACGCAGCCTGGCCAGCCTTCAACAAGACGCACCCGGTGATTTTCAAACTACCGTCCGGCTGAACCTCCAGCGTATACAGCGCCTCCCACGGCACGCCCTCGGCATCGAGAATATGGACGCGCTGCGCGATCTTGCCGTCGGCTGCGCGCGCCTCGCCGAATTCAAAACTCTTGTGGCGATAGACCGGGGCGTAGCTGTTGCGGACCATGGCCATGAAGGCCTCAGTGTCCGGGAATATGCTCTGGATCGCCGGTGCGGCGTAGGAGTAGGCCGCCGCGAAATCGTCGCGGCCAAAAGCCTGCTCTTGCGAGCGGATTACGCTTTGGGCGGCGGCGACATCGTCCGCGGCGCGAGCCGGTGCTCCGAGGCCGATCAGCAATGCGGCGAGCAGGATCAAAACGCGCATGACGTGCTCCTGTCCCATGCGG
>Ga0209216_1000191_pt1 | contig 11762 bp, 3 predicted proteins | sample TexAe_OM2H0_O2_FD_187940 | JGI IMG/M metagenome (GOLD analysis project Ga0209216, IMG submission 187940) | Forest soil microbial communities from Davy Crockett National Forest, Groveton, Texas, USA - Texas A ecozone_OM2H0_O2 (SPAdes) (version 2) | ecosystem: Environmental > Terrestrial > Soil >... | reverse complement strand
GGAGTTGCCGGCTGTATTAAAAGTCTGCCTGAAACCACTCGGTGCACCAGCCGCTGCCAAACTAACTCCCGGGATAAACCGGCCAAGAGTAAGTTGATCGCTAAGCTCAGAGAAGGTCAACTGAGGTCCACCGCCAAAAGTTATGATTGGCCGTGCGTTAATTGCCAGATCGCTATTGAGCTCAGTGCGACGAATGTCGGTACCGAAAGCAAAACTGTGCTTAGCGGTATTGACCGTAAGGGTATCAGCTAATTGGTAAGTGTTGTTTACGCGTCGTTGTGGAAAGTTAAAGACATCTACCCCGATAGGGCTAAACCCGGCAATAACCACTTGACCAACAGGACCCAATTCATCTTCCGTTGTGTCACCAAGAGTTCTAAAAATAACTGGGCCGGTGTTGGGATCGCCAAAAGCATCCGGTAACGTGAAATTCCCAATTAGAGGCGCATTCAAAAGGAATCTTGAGTCTTCAGGATTATCGAAGCTAAAACCCGATGGAATTAGGAAGCTTCGATCAGCCACCTCTTCAAAATTTAGACGGGTGCGACCGTACGAGGCCCGAATCTGATTATAGATGGGTGTTGTTGCACTCGGAGCGCTGAGCTCACTGTTTAAGAAGGTAGAGAAATTCTGCGTTCTCACGCGCGGCCTGAGACTTGAGAAAATAGCGCCGCCCGTTGCCGGAATCTCACGCCAGTCCTGCGTAAAGTTATACCGGGCTGTGAATGATTGCTGCCTTTCCCAGGTTTTGAAGTTGGCGTCAACCTTGCCTGACAGAACTCGCCCCTGAGCGCTAGCCGGCAACGTCTGAGTGAAGGTATTGGCGCCATAAATGCCACTTGGGTTGTTTGGGAAGGGAAAGAAACTGAAAACCGCATCCCCGGTTGTGGAAGTTGGAAAGAAACGGTTAGGAGAGCCAACCGGGAATATCCCGTTTATGTCAGGCAACACAGTCACCGTAACTCCAGTGACTCCGGTATTACCAAAGCCCCGCTGGGCAATGGTTGGGACCGCGAAGCTAACCTCCCTGGAGGCATTCAAAACCTGTCCTTCTACAGAGAGGAAATAGAACATACTTCGACCGGACCGATCAGACCTTTCAGGCACGAGTGGACCACCAAGCACTAATCCTCCCTGGCCGAGCGTAAATGAGTCTTCACCGCCGCTTTGGTTTTGCACGCGAATCTGCCGGCTTGATGCACCAACAAGGCAGCTTCCCAATGTGATGTTTCCACAGTTCAAGACTCGTTGACTGTTACCGGCAAAGAGCGGACTAATAGAAGTGCCATTGGTAGTGTCAAAGAAGTTGCGCGCATTCAATTGGCTTGAGTTAAAGAACCCGAAGAATGCGCCATGAGTTTCGTTGCCGCCGGACTTTGAAATCGCGTTAACCTGCGCTCCGAAGTTTCGTCCGTACTGCGCTGGGGCAAGCAGCGTGATCATCCGAAACTCCTGGATGGATTCAATCGGCTGTGGTACCAGGGCGAAGAAACCCTGGCGCCGAACGCCGATGTCCTCATCGTTATTGTCTGAGCCGTCGACCGTGAAATTATTAGACCGCGATCGTAGGCCATTAACAGCAAATTGCCCGGCCGAGCCGACGCCCGCACCGACTCCTGGACCGGCTACGAGGCCTTGTGTTTGCGGAGGAAGCGCGACACCCGGTAACAAAAGACCTAACTCGTCGAAAGTGCGCGTTAAAGTCGTCGAGCCTAAAGGCAAGGTGGAGACCTCGTCTTTGTTAAAGCCTCCACCGCGTTGCGCATCCGTAGTGTTGATTTCAGCAGCAATCGCAGATGCCGGTGGTTCTGAAGTCCTAGTCGCCTGAGCAGAATCTTTAGGACCTGGTTGACTTGGAGTCACCGGCGTAGGGCTTTCCGTAGGTGCGGGAGTCGCAGTTGCAACGGCTGCGACTGCTTCTGGTGTCAACCTTACTGGTACTGGAACCACTGGCGTAGGTCGTACCGGGGGCAAGGACTGTTCGCGTTCATAGGTTTTGTAGCCCTGCCTGGAAACCCGAATGATGTAGTCACCCGGAGAAAGCAGTCCCTTGCTAAACCGTCCCTGCGAGTCGGTTCGTGTGGCAGAAGGAACTCCTGTGTCCTTATTTATGATTTGAACAGTCGCGTCGGCCACTGGGCTGTTTGTCGCGCTGTCTAATACTTCCCCTTTGAATGCGCCCGTGACGTAATCCTGTGCATGAACGCTATTCAGTGATATCAGGCAGACAAAACCAAGTAGAACAATGAAGAAAAACCGACGGGATTGAGGTTGCCATTTCATTAGGGTGCCTCCGGTGTGGATGCGCTAAACAATCGACAAGAGATGGTCAGAGTGTGCCAACTATTTAGCCGGTGGTTTGCCGCGCACTTAGTGAAGGTGATCGGCAATTGAGAATACGAATTTAAAAGAGCGAAGGGATGCGAGCGTCTGTGGGAAATGCTCCAGCGCTCAGTCAGAGTAACTGAACAGAGAAACCTCGTTGAACGCGACAAAATGTAGTATCGATTACAACAGTTGTCAATAAAATTTACGGGATCCCTGATTGCGGGTCAGCCTGCAAAACCGCCCGCGAGTACACAGGAAGGTCGCCCACTTTCCTTCCCTCGATCTTATGAACTTGCGAGCCAAAACATTTCATGACTCCCCAGCGTTTTATTAGGCGTTGAGTCAGGCAATCAACTTCTTGCTTGAGTGACAGAGGAGCCGCTATAATTCGGTCTGACAAAACCTTTGGCGCCCTCTCAAGCTTCCTTGAGGGTCTGACTCTAACTTGAAGTACAGCGCTGTAGTAGTCTGCTCACTTTCTCGCACAAAGCTCGCTTCTTGTTGAGGCAGCGCTGATCGCCATAACCTCGCGCGCCACCCGTGCCGGGAATGGCTCGGTCAAACCAGGTAAATGAAAGAATGTCCAGCCTGTAGGCACTGCTTCCCCGACGACTTCAATAACTGTCCGAGCGACGGTGACGAATTAAAGCGTTCGATCAGCGGTGATACTCTACTCGACAGAAGATACCAGCTCGACTTTCGCCTTGGGCAGGGCGGGATGGGCATTGTTTTCAAGGGCCGTCATATCTTTCTCAAAACTTCTTTTGCAATCAAAGTCATTCTTCCGGATCTTGTGGGAAACGATCCCATGCTCGTGACGCGCTTCCGTCAGGAAGCGATGGTCTCTGCGCGCATCCGTCATCGCAACATCGTTAATGTGACGGATTTCGGTGTGGCAAATGGGGTGATGCCCTATCTTGTCATGGACTTTATCAAGGGGAAATCACTGCAAGAGGTTTTGGCTACAAAGGGCCGTCTTTCTCCGGAAGTCGCACTTGAAGTCATGGCTGCCTTGTGCGCCGGCATCGCAGCAGCCCACCGGGAAGGGATTGTTCATCGTGACCTGAAACCCCTGAACATCATGATTCAGGACGATATGCCCTTCAGCGAAGCGATCAAGGTGCTCGACTTTGGTCTCGCTAAAATTAAGTCGGGTGAGTTTCTTGGTTCGTTTGTGGCGGCACAAACGACCGGCTTGATGGGATCGCCATTTTATATGGCGCCGGAACTTTGGTCTGACGAGGAACCTGATAAGAAAGTAGACGTCTATAGCCTGGGAATCATCCTTTTCCAGATTCTCACCAACGATCTGCCTTTCAAAGGTCAGACGATCCCAGCCATCATGAACAAGCACTTGACGCAAGCTCCACCGAATCTGTCAATGATGGGGCTGCATATACCGCCGGCCATTGATCGCGTGGTACGACATGCATTGGCAAAAAACCCAAAGGATCGGTTGCCTTCGGTTGAAGATTTCATGACTGAACTGCGCGAGGCTGTCCTTTCAGCACACGCCGGATTTGTGTCACTGCCGACTCCAGGTGCAGCAGATTCTCAGTCAGTCACAATGTTTCTGCCCGAGTCAGAATCTGGAGAGATCGATCGCGGTATCACTTCCAAGCCACGTGGTGAGGTTTCCCGGGAGGAATTAACTTGGCCGGGTTCTCTGCAGGATATTTCCAAACACGGTGGAGTTTCCCGGGAAGAGGTAACTCTTCCAGATTCAAAAGAACGCATTGAGCACGAAGCCGACCGGCTCCTGTACGAGTTTGAAGAAGCTCAACGCCGCGCCGATGAAGCACGCGTGCGAGCTGAGGCAGCCGCGCGGAGGCGGGCCGAGGAAGAAGCTGAACGCCGGTGGGCTGAAGAAGAAGCCGCGCGAAAGCTTGCTGAAGAAGAGGAAGCACGAAAAAGAGCTGAAGAAGCCGCACGCAAACATGCCGAAGAGCTTGCCGCGGCGAAGCGGGCCGAGGAGGAAGCCGCGGCCAGGATCGCTGCCGAGAAAGCGCGCAAGATTGCCGAGGAAGAAGAGGCCCGCAAGTTTGCCAAAGAAGAGGCAGTTCGTCTTGCTCGCGAGATTGCTGAAGCTCAACGCCGTGCTGAGGAAGCACGCTTGCTCGCCGAAGCGGAAGCGCGGCGCCGCACCGAAGAAGAAGCAGCCCGTTTACGAGCAGAAGATAAAGCGCGCCAGTTGGCGGCCGAAGTTGCGGAGATGCAACAACGCGCCGATGAGGCTCGGCAGCGCGCTGAAGAGGAGAGTCGCAAGTGGGCCGAACAGGAAGAAGAGCGCAAACATGCCGAGATGGAAATAGCGCGCGAACGAGCAGAGGTAGCGGCGCGGTTACACGCCGAACAAGAGACGGCACGTAAACGAGCTGTCGAAGAAGCAGACAGGTTGGCGCGCGAAATCGCCGATGCACAGCGGCGCGCAGAAGAGGCGCGACAGCGAGCCGAAGAAGAAACGCGCAAGCGCGCAGAAGAGGAAGAGGCGCGAAAACGAGCGGAAGAAGAAGCACGCAGACTGGCAATCGAAGTTGCTGAAGCTCAGCAACGGGTTGAAGAGGTGGCACGAAAACGGACCGAAGAGGAAGAGCGCACGCGGGCTCTCGAAGCGGCAGAGGCCCAGCGTCTGGCAGAAGAAGCTGCGCGCAGGCGCGAGGCCGAAGAAAAAAGTCGGCTTGAGGCAGAAGCCAAACGCAGACGAGAAGAAGAAGAATACGCCGCTGCCATTGAGCGAAACCGTATCGCACGTCTGGAGCAGGAGCAGAAATTACAGCAGACAAGTCCATCGGTGGGCCAGACACAACCCTTGTCTCCCGACATGGTTACCCAGCAAGAGCTAACCGATTTGTTGCCAGTCTCAAACAACAACCTATCAGGCACTGACCCACAAACGGCATTACTTGACAGTAAACCAATAGCGCACCCGGAACAGCCGTTTATTGAAATGCCTGTACCTGAGTTCGGGCGTAGCGAGAAGAAGAAGCGACAATTCATGCTGCCAATAATTGTCGGAGTAGCTGGGACTTTCGTAGTGGCTGCTCTCGCATTAGCAGTGACGTTATACGTCTCCCGCAAAACGCCTGAAAATGGTCCAGATGTTGTTGCTTCACCCACTCCGGATCCTCATGTCGCACAGATTGATGGTGGTTCATTCCTAATCGGACGCAACGATGTTTCGTTGGATCCGGCAGGACGCAGCAAAGATGATTTCAGTTACGACGCGATTCAATATCCAGCCAACCCGAAAACGGTTAAGACTTTCTGGATGGACAAAACGGAAGTGACCAATGAAGAGTATGCGGACTTTGTGCGCGAGGCCAAGTACCGGCCGCCAGCTTACTGGAAAAGGGGGGAGCCGCCGGCCGGTAACAGGCAGTGGCCGGTGACTGAAGTCTCGTTGGAGGATGCGAGACGTTTTGCCGAATGGCGATCAAATCGCGACAAGAAAAAGTACCGCCTGCCGACAGAAGAAGAGTGGGAATATGCTGCCAGGAATGGTGCTCAAGACACGTTTTATCCCTGGGGAAATCAGTGGCTTGCAAACCATGCGAATCTCGATGGGGGTCCGCTTCAACCAGTCGGTTCTTATCCGGAGGGAGCGTCGCAAAGAGGCGTGTTGGATCTGATCGGAAACGTCTGGGAATGGACTTCCTCGAAAGAAACTATTTATCCAGGTAACAGTAAACTGAAACCTGCGGAAGGAAGATATGTGATACGAGGTGGTTCATACAAAGATAGTTCAAGTGGTCCTCGGGCAGTATCGGCAACTCGCAGATGGTTTATGTCTCCAACGGAAAAAGACGAGGTAGTCGGGTTTCGTCTGGTCCGAGATGAGCCGTAACCCTGTCACATAATTCTAATGCGAATACTTCTTACCGAAACAAGGGGCGATCTCAAGCAGGCCCAACGTGAATTCGATCAGCCAATTATCAAAATTGGGCGCGACCCCGAACAATGCGACCTGGTTTTCAACCAGGGAACGTGGCCCATGGTCTCGCGTCTGCACGCCGAGCTAGTACTCGAAAATGGACGTTGCCTTCTAGTCGACAAAAAGTCGACTCAAGGTACTTATTTAAATCGACAGTCCGTCGTCAAGCCGACTGAGGTTGAAAGCGGTGCACAAATCCAGCTTGGCGAAAATGGACCAGTTCTGACGATAGAGTTCGGCGAAAACCCGCCAGTCGAATTACTGGACACGCCTGTTGGAGTGGCAACGAACCGCCGCAAGGCGTCTGCAAACTTGCGTCCGGTCAGTGGCCAGTTGCCGCCGGTCGAGCCGAGCCAGCCGGGTGTTTCCAAGTTTCCGATCCTGATATTCGAGAGTGGCATTCCGCCTGAACATGGCACACACATGGAGCTCGATTCAGAGATCACAGTGCTCGGACGCGATTTGACGATGAGCCTGGAGGGTGTGCCGTCGGTGGTCTCGCGACGTCATGCAGAGATTCATCGCAGTGACAACGGGATGTTTTTTGTGATCGATCTCGGAAGCTTCAACGGAACTCTGATTAACGGCAAGCGCATCACCCAACAGACACCGCTGCGCAATGGGGATCAGATACAACTAAGCTTCGGCGGGCCGATACTTCGATTCGTCGAGCCAACTGATGTGTCTCCACCAGCACCAGGCGTCGATCTGGACAGCATGAGCCAGGGCCTGAGTACGCTCGTCTATCGCGCCGGGACCAAACAACCCCGGCAGCCAGTGGTGGAAAGATCGGAACAGCTACTCATCCAACGCAGCTTTGAAGGGAAAGAAACCCTCGGTGTCGGACGAGCTACGGACAATGACATAACGCTCGATGGCCTGCTCATTTCCAAATACCACGCTCGCTTTATCAGGACGGCGGAAAATTTATTAGTTGAGGATGCGGGGTCAACCAATGGCGTTTATCTGAACGGTACACGAATCTCTGGCCGCCAACCGGTGCAGGCGGACGACATCGTGCAGATCGGTCCGTTCGTACTGAAGGCCGATCCAATCATCGGCGTCAAAGTTTTCGACACCCGATCTGAAACTCGCATCGACGCCGTCGGCCTTACACACGACGTGCCGAGCCTCAGGACAAATGGAACTATAAGATTGCTGGACCAGATTAGCCTGGCAATCGAGCCCAACGAGTTTGTCGGTCTGCTCGGGCCTTCAGGCGCAGGTAAGTCGACATTGATAAATGCTCTCAACGGAATGCAAGAAACAACGGGCGGACGCGTCTTCATCAACAACCTGGATCTTTACCACCACTTATATTCAATCAAGCAATCTATCGGCTATGTGCCACAGGACGATATCATCCATCGTGAACTGACCTGTTACACCACACTCTATTATGTGGCGCGGTTGCGTCTCTCGCGAGACGTTCCGGCGGAAGATTTGGATCGGATCGTCAATGAAGTACTCGAGGTGACTGGTCTCGCAGACAAGCGCGACACTTCGATTTTCCAACTCTCCGGAGGTCAGCGTAAACGTGTCTCTATCGCGGTGGAATTGATCACTAAACCCTCGGTAATATTCCTCGACGAGCCCACGTCAGGTCTCGATCCTGCCACGGAAGAGCGAATCATGAAGCTGTTCCGTCAGATCGCTGAGTCGGGACGCACCGTAATAATGACCACTCACATGATGGAGAACGTTCATCTGTTCGACAAGATCGTGCTGTTAATGCAGGGCAAACTGATCTTCTGCGGCACGCCGAACGAAGCGCTCAAATTTGTGGGCGTAGACAATTTCATCGATCTCTACAATAAGCTTGAGCAACCAATCGAAATTGCGGCGGCAAATCTATCAGCGCCGCCGCCGGGAGCCGGCCGAGCAGCGAAACAAGAGTATGAAAAACGTCGCAATGACATCGTTGAAGCGGCCGCCGAGCAATGGCGACAGCACTTTTTGGCTACTGAGGCTTATGTTCGCTACATATCGAAGCCACTGAGTCAGTTAAAACAAGACCAAGCTGAAACCGGACCAGCGGTCCGCCAGCGGGCTGGTCTCGGAGAGTCACGGCGGCAGTGGACCACGCTGCTATCACGTTATGTGAAAGTATTGTCAACTGACAGGATGAACCTGCTTATCCTGTTTGGCCAGGCGCCTATTATCGCTCTGCTGACCTATTTCGTTGTGGGCCAACACGACTCGCGTGACTTCACTTTTTTTGTACTGGCGTTAATTCCGATATGGTTCGGGACTTCGGTGGCTGCTCGTGAAATTGTAAAGGAACGATCTGTATTCAAGCGCGAACGCATGGTCAATCTGGGATTGCTGCCTTACGTGGGTTCGAAGCTCTTTGCTCTTTCTTGCATTGTCACGTTGCAGTGCATTCTGCTGTTCGGAACGTTGAAGGCTCTCGATTTTTTGACGCTGATGTACGTGCCTGGTCCGATGGGTGGGTTGGCCCAATGGCTGATAATGGTTCTTACCGGAGTTGTTGGTATAGCCCTCGGCCTGTTTGTGTCGGTGCTGGTTAAGACTTCCGAAGTTGCCACGAGCATAGTGCCACTTATCTTAATCCCGCAGATTCTCCTCTGTGGGTTGGTCGGAGTGCCCGAGGGAGTCTCACGGTTTGTGGGCGCTGCGATGCCGGCGACGTGGTCATACGACGAGATGAAGCGCTTATCCCGGCTTGACACTCTCCGAAAGGAAGGTTCGGTAACGAGCGGTGAAAACGAGGGGCTGGGTCTTTACGAGCATGTCAAGGATGCTAACGCTAAAAAAATACAGGAAGCTCGCGACCAGCTTAACGATTACAGTAAACAAACAAATAAAAACCTTGAAGAGCATGACCGCCGGATCAAGGCGGCGATCTCACGCGGCGATATTGCATCCCTTCGTTCGATCGGTCCTCCTGTAGCAATCGGTACTCCGCCTCAAATACCTGATCCAGTGGAAATAAAAGATGACCTCAGTGAGTACGTTAGCTTCAAGCACCCGTGGGGCGGCATCATTCTTAATCCGGCAGTGCTTCTTTTGATGCTGCTAATGCTATTGGCCGCAACCATGCTCGTCCTGCGCGCGCAGGACTCCAGCGCATTCCGAACAAAGTGATTTTCATGACCTGAAAGGGCAGGTTGGACACATGGCCGAACCTCAACCAGACGCCTACGACGTTGTTACCTACCCAAACTTTGCTTTTCCGCAAACCCATCCTGATCGGCTGGCAAGTTTAGCGAGATTGTTCGGTATGAGTCCCGTACCTGTGGAACGCTGTCGCGTTCTAGAATTAGCCTGTGGGAACGGCGGTAATCTGATTCCGATGGCTTTCACCCTTCCGGACAGTAAATTCGTCGGCATAGATCGCGCACAGCAGCCGATCGCGAACGGCCAGGCTACGATCGCCGCTCTCGGTTTGAAAAATATTGAGCTCAAGGAGCTTGATATAAATGAAGGTGCCGATCAATTAGAAGAGTTTGATTACATCATCGCTCACGGAGTCTATTCGTGGATACCCCTTGAAGTGCGGAATCGCCTTCTTGAGATTTGTCGTTCCCGTCTTTCACCTAACGGCGTTGTGTATATCTCATACAATACGTATCCGGGATGTCACCTGCGCCGCATCACTCGTGAGCTAATGCTCTTTCATACTAAAGATACGAAGCACCCGAGTGAACGAGTCGCTCAAGCTCGCGCGCTGATCAATTGGTTGGCAGATTCACAAAAGCCGTCAAATGCTTACCAGTTGTTTCTCAGCGAAGTACGAAAGGATTTCAGCCAGAAGGCTGAAGCTGTTATTTATCACGACGATCTGGCCGAGATAAACTCTCCTGTCTATTTTCATCAATTTGCGCAGCATGCAGCACAGTATGGCTTGCAGTTTCTCTCTGAGGCTGAGTACTTCGACGTTCAGTATTCACAACTGCCGCCTGCCGTGAGCGAGCAACTGCACCTGTTGGGCGAGCGAGATATTTTATCGAAAGAACAGTATCTGGATTATTTGGAAGGACGCAGTTTTCGTCAAACTCTCTTGTGTCATTCCCGGATCACACTTGAGCGTGATATACCGCCAGCGCGGGTGCGTGATTTTTATCTGCGGGCAGAAGTGCGCCCGTTATCCGACAATCCCGACATTCATTCGAACGCGGTGGAAGAGTTTCAGGGAAAGAAAGGAAGCGCAATCACTACTGCGTTTGCCTTGGGCAAAGCAGCATTGGTCTGTTTGGGAGAGAAATATCCCCGCTCACTTCCATTCGAAGTACTCTCGGCTGAAGCACATAAACGAATCGGTAGTCCAACAGAGCCAGATCCAGAGAACGAGGCCAAACTGGAAGAACTATTACTCAAAGCTCACGGCGCAGGTCTGATCGAGATGCATCTTCACGTTTCAAGCTTTGCTCTTGAGCCTGGTGAGAGGCCAGTGGCCAGTCCACTGGCACGGCTGCAAGCTCGGGACGGATCAATCATCACTAACTTGCTTCACAACAATATCAAGCTCGAAGATGATCTTGGCCGCCAACTACTTCTGCTACTCGACGGGACTAGAGACCGATCGGCGCTCTTCAAAGAGTTTCAGTTAGCGATTGGTCAGATTAGTGAGAAGAGTTCCGATCGAGAGACGCTCACGAAAACTGAGGAGTTCCTGAAAACACTACCCACAGAATTGGAAGAGAAACTAGGCATTCTGGGGCAATTAGGTTTGTTGCTAGCTTAATAGTTAGGTGTGAACCCGGGTTAGAAATCCACGCTCAAGCAGCCGCGTTACCAGATCCATAAAGTCCACAAACTCGAATCCATCAGGCAGTTCCCGATCGATTTGAGCCTGATTGTAGATCTCTTTCGGAGATCGTCCTCCAGCAAAGCGAGCTATGAGTGGAACCATCCATCCGTCCATCCGGCCTCTGGCGATAAATGGTTTGTCAGTTTCGAAAATGTGTTCTACCGGCAGCAGGGCACCTTCGTGCACTACATACGTAACTCTGACTTGGAGCCGAGGCGCGAGTTGTAATTTCAAGTCGACCAACTCTTCTCGAAAAGTCTGGTCCAAGAGCCGTTGGTGTAGAACGAACGTTGCTTCAAAATCCGTCCCCTTAGTTTCTTCACTAAGCGCCGTTCGCAAAGTCCAAGGTTCTTGCTCAGCGGAGCGCGCGTGACGTCGCATCACCAAAGCACCATAGGGCAGCTTCTTCACCCCGGCTTTGTTAAATGCCTCTTCTATTCTTTTCGCACCCTCAATTCCCAGCTTCTCATTTCGTTCGCAAAGTTCCTTCAATACCTCTTGCGGAGTTCTCTCGTTAGTTGAGGCAAAAACAACGTCGAATTCATTCGACTTATCTTTCAACCACACGCGGGCACGTTCTTCGAACGGGCCGGCTTCGGTATCAAGACCCAAGGTTACCAAACAGAACGTGCCACCTGGGCGCAAGTGTTGAGGCATTCCTTCGACGATGCGCTTTACGAGAAGCTCGCCCGTCAGCCCTCCATCGCGCCAAATGGCGGTAATGTCGAA
>Ga0209216_1000190_pt1 | contig 11776 bp, 6 predicted proteins | sample TexAe_OM2H0_O2_FD_187940 | JGI IMG/M metagenome (GOLD analysis project Ga0209216, IMG submission 187940) | Forest soil microbial communities from Davy Crockett National Forest, Groveton, Texas, USA - Texas A ecozone_OM2H0_O2 (SPAdes) (version 2) | ecosystem: Environmental > Terrestrial > Soil >... | reverse complement strand
CCCTGGGCGAGCTTGATGCGCAGGCGGACTTCGTTGGAGCTGTCCGCGTGGCGCAGCGCATCCTCGTAGGAGATCTCGCCGGCGTGGTAGAGCTCGACCAGGCTCTGGTCGAACGTGCGCATGCCAAGCTGGTTGGAATCGCGCATGAGCTCCTTGAGCTTGTGGATCTCGCCCTGGCGAATGTAATCCTGCGCAAGCGGCGTACCCAGCAACACTTCCACCGCCACGCGACGTGCCTTGCCATCCGGTGTCGGGATCAGCTGCTGGGCGACGATGCCCTTCAGGTTCAGCGACAGGTCCATGAACAGCTGTTGGCGGCGATCTTCCGAGAAGAAGTGCAGGATGCGGTCCAGCGCCTGGTTGGCGTTGTTCGCGTGCAGCGTGCACAGGCAGAGGTGGCCGGTTTCCGAGAAGTTGATGGCATGCTCCATCGTCTCGCGGGTACGCACTTCGCCGATCATGATCACGTCGGGCGCCTGGCGCAGCGTGTTCTTCAGCGCGTTTTCCCAGCTGTCGGTGTCGATGCCGATTTCGCGCTGCGTGACGATGCAGCCCTCGTGCTTGTGCACGTATTCGATCGGGTCCTCGATCGTGATGATGTGGCCCGTCGAATTCTGGTTGCGATAACCGATCATCGAGGCCAGCGAGGTGGACTTACCCGTGCCGGTACCGCCGACGAAGATGATGATGCCGCGCTTGGTCATCGCCAGCTGTTTGATGATCGGCGGCAGGCTGAGTTCTTCCGGCGTGGGGATCTTCGACTCGATCCGGCGCAGCACCATGCCCACGCAGTTGCGCTGGTAGAAGCACGAGACGCGGAAGCGGCCGATGCCCGACGCGCTGATGGCGAACTGGCACTCGTGGGTCTTCTCGAACTCCTCGCGCTGGGCAGGCGTCATCACATTCAGGACCATGTCACGCGACTGTTGCGCTGACAGCGGGCTCTGGGTGATGGGCACGATGCGCCCCTGTACTTTCAGGGACGGTGCGACGCCGGCGGTGATGAACAGGTCGGACGCCTGCTTATGCACCATCAGCTTGAGGAAAGAGGTGAAATCGAAGTCGCTCATGGCCTGGTATCCCAATGCCGGACCGGGCCGGCGTCCCCTGTGGGGCGATCATATACCCGTGGATTAGGGCGTGCAGAGACGGCCCTCACGCTAAAGGGCCTATCTATCCTTCGCGACAGGCTTCCGTTATCGGAAGCCTTCCTTGTTCTTGGCGTAGGTCGAGGCTTCCTGGCGCGAGACGAGGCCGCGTTTCACGAGGTCGGCGAGGTTCTGGTCCAGGGTCTGCATGCCGTATTGCTGGCCGGTCTGGATGGACGAGTACATCTGGGCAACCTTGTCCTCGCGGATCAGGTTACGGATGGCCGGGATGCCCACCATGATCTCGTGGGCGGCGGTGCGGCCGCCACCGACCTTCTTCAGCAGGGACTGCGAAATCACCGCGCGCAACGACTCGGACAGCATCGAGCGGACCATGGGTTTTTCGCCCGCGGGGAACACGTCGATGATGCGGTCGATGGTCTTGGCCGCCGACGAGGTATGCAGCGTGCCGAACACAAGATGGCCGGTTTCCGCGGCGGTCAGCGCCAGGCGGATGGTCTCCAGGTCGCGAAGCTCGCCCACCAGGATGTAGTCGGGATCCTCGCGGAGCGCGGAGCGCAGGGCTTCGTTGAAGCCGTGGGTGTCACGGTGGACTTCGCGCTGGTTGACCAGGCACTTCTGCGAGGTGTGCACGAATTCGATCGGGTCCTCGACGGTGAGGATGTGGCCGTATTCGTTCTTGTTCACGTGGTCGACCATCGCCGCCAGCGTGGTCGACTTGCCCGAGCCGGTCGGACCGGTGACCAGGATCAGGCCCTGCGGCTGCTCGATCAATTCGCGGAAAATCTTCGGCGCGCCAAGGTCTTCGAGCGTCAGCACTTCCGAAGGAATGGTACGGAACACGCCGCCCGCGCCGCGATTGTGGTTGAACGCGTTGACACGGAAACGGGCCAGCCCCGGGATCTCGAAGGAGAAGTCGACCTCCAGGAATTCCTCATAATCGCGCCGCTGCTTGTCCGACATGATGTCGTAGATCAGCGAATGGACCTGCTTGTGCTCCAGGGCCGGGATGTTGATGCGCCGGACGTCGCCGTCGACACGGATCATCGGCGGAAGACCCGCGGAAAGGTGCAGGTCGGAGGCCTTGTTCTTCACGGAGAAGGCAAGGAGTTCGGCGATATCCATTGGGGTCCCCTTTCTTAGTGGGCATAGGTAACCATGCCTAGGGGTCGGCGGCAAGGCGCGGCACCATATATGCTTCGGTGTATGTGAACGTCGTCGCTAACGGAGCGAATACCCCCATGAATCGGATCGCCTTCATCGGTGGCGGCAACATGGCCACCGCGCTGATCGCCGGGATGATCCGCCACGGCGCCCAGCCGGGCGGGATCGCCGTGGCCGAGCCGCGCGTCGAAGCCCTGCAGGAGCTATCCCGCCAGTACGGGGTCGCCACGTACACCGACAACCTGGACGCGGCGGAAGGCGCCTCGATCCTTATCCTGGCGGTGAAGCCGCAGATGCTGGCCGAGGTGTGCAGGACCCTGCGCCCCGTCGTGCAGAAATACCGCCCGGTAGTGATCTCGATCGCCGCGGGCATCCGCATCCACCAGATCGAGCGCTGGCTGGACGCCGCCCTGCCCGTCGTCCGGTGCATGCCCAACACGCCCGCGATGATCGGCGCGGGGGCGACCGCCCTCTTCGCCAATGCGCGGGTCAGTGCCCCGCAACGGGCCGAGGCGCAGCACATCCTCGATGCCGCCGGCCTCACCGTGTGGGTGCCGGACGAAGACCAGATCGACATCGTCACCGCGCTGTCCGGCTCGGGCCCGGCGTACTTCTTCCTGATGGTCGAGGCGCTGGAGAACGCGGCGTTTGCCCAGGGCCTCTCCCGGGAAACCGCCCGCGCCCTCGCTGCGCAGACCGCGCTGGGCGCGGGCCGCATGCTGATCGAAAGCGGCGAGAGCGCCGCCACGCTGCGCCAGCGGGTCACCTCGCCCAACGGCACGACGCAGGCAGCGCTCGACAGCTTCCGCGACGACCATTTCCCCTCCATCGTGGCGCGCGCGGTCGACGCGGCGCGCCGGCGTGGATTTGAACTTTCCGAAGATATGGAATCGAAGACGTGAACTACCTGACCAATGCGGGCGCCCTGATCCTCCAGTTCGCTTTCGGCGCCCTTGTCACCCTGTTCGTACTGCGGCTGCTGGCCGAGGCGTACCGCACCGACTTCAACAACCCGATCTGCCAGTTCCTCTACCGCTTCACCAATCCGGTGGTGCGCCCGCTGCGCAAGGTATTGCCGAATGTGCGCCGGGTGAACACCGCGGCGCTGGTGATCATCCTGTTGCTGGAGTGCCTGAAGGTAGTACTCATCGTCGCGCTGGCCGGTTTCGCTCCCGCGCCGCTGGGCATCCTCGTGGCGGGCATCGCCGAGACGCTGGATTTCTTCCTGCTGACGTGGATCGTGCTGGTCTTCGTCTGGTCGCTGATGAGCATGCTGTCGACCGATCGCTACCACCCGGTGGCGCGCCTTGTGTCGAGCCTGGCGGAACCGCTGGTGCGCCCTTTCCGCGGTCGCCTGACGATCGGCGGACTGGATTTCTCGCCCACCGCGGTGCTGCTCGGACTGTTCCTGCTGCGCATTCTCGTGGCGCAGCCGCTGTCGGACTGGGGCACCCGGCTGTTGCTGGGCGCCTGAGGTTTTAAGCGGCCGCCGCCACTACCGGCCGCCTAACCGCCGGGCATCCGTCACGTTGGGCAACGCTCCCAAGCGCCCGAGCAACGTCGACAGCTGCTCGTAGTCCTTCACGCGTAGCGTGAAGCGCATCTCCACCTCGCCCGTGCGCACGTGCACGCGGCTCGATGAGGCGACGATGTGCGGCCCCACGTTGTTGATCGTCGTCGCCACGTCCTTCTGCAGCCCCTTGCGGTCGTAACCGCGCAGCTCGACGTCCACTTCGTAGTTCTGCACGTCCACCCTGCCCCAGCTCACGTCGATGACGCGCTCCGGATTGCGTCGCGAAAGGCGCGCCAGCGACGCGCAATCCGACCGGTGAACCGACACGCCACGGCCACGCGTGATGAAGCCGAGCACCGGATCGCCGGGCAAGGGCTGGCAGCAACGCGCCAGCGTGGTGAGCAGGTTGCCCAGGCCCTCGATCGACAGCGCCCCGCGGTCGTGCTGCGCGGCGCGTGACGCGACCGGACTGCCGGACTGGGTGACTTCCTGTTCCGTGGGCTCCTGCAACGAACGCGCGACCTGGCCAAGCGTGACCTCGCCCAGCGCCACGGTGACGAAGAGGTCTTCGACGCTCTTCTGGCGAAAATGCGCCGCGAGCTTCACCAGGTCCACATCATCCAGGGCGAGCCGGCGCAGTTCTTTTTCCAGCGCGGCCTTGCCGGCGAGGATGTTCGCGTCGTGCGCTTCGCGGCGGAACCACGCGCGCACTTTCTCCCGCGCGCGTGAGGTATTCAGGTAGCCATGATGGACCGACAGCCAGTCGCGGCTGGGTTCGGAAACCTTGGTGGTGAGGATCTCGACACGATCGCCGCTTCGCGGCTGCGAGGTGAGCGGCACGATGCGGCCGTTGACCTTGGCGCCGCGGCAGCGATGACCGACTTCCGTATGGATGTGGTACGCGAAATCGAGCACGGTGGCGCCGCGTGGCATGTCGATGACTTCGCCCTTCGGCGAAAGCACGTACACGCGATCTTCCATCAGCTCGGTTTCGAAACCGGCGGCCAGTTCGGAATCGTCTTCGCCGCGTGGCTCCAGCAGCTTGCGCATCCAGGCGATCTTGGCCTCGAATTCCGCATCGGCGCCGCCGCCTTCCTTGTAGCGCCAGTGCGCGGCCACGCCGAGTTCGTTGGCGCGATGCATCTCGTGCGTGCGGATCTGCACTTCGAGCGTCTTGCCCGAAGGGCCGAGCACGGCCGTATGCAGCGAGCGATAACCGTTGCCCTTCGGACGGGCGACATAGTCGTCGAATTCGCCGGGCAGATGCGGCCACAGGCTGTGCACGAGGCCCAGCGCGGCGTAGCAGTCCGCGACGCTGTCGACAAGGATACGCACCGCGCGGATGTCATAGAGGTCGGAGAACTCCAACCCCTTTTTCTTCATCTTTTTCCAGATCGAGAAGATGTGTTTCGGACGTCCGGCCAGATCCGCCCGGATGCCCGCGCCTTCGAGCACCGCGCGCAGTTCGGTGAGACTCGATGCGATGAATTGCTCGCGATCGGCGCGGCGTTCATCCAGCAGGCGCGCGATGCGCCGGTAGGTGTCGGGTTCCAGGTAACGGAAGGCGAGGTCTTCCAGCTCCCACTTCAACTGCCAGATACCGAGGCGGTTGGCGAGCGGGGCGTGGATGTCCGAGGTCAGCTGGGCCAGTTCGCGCCGCTCGTGATCCGGCAGCGCCATGGCCGTGCGCATGGCTGCGAGCTGTCGCGCCAGCAGGACGAACACCACGCGCAGGTCACGGATGATGGCCAGCAGCAGGCGGCGCAGGCCCTCCGCACCGCTGGCGGGGCCACGCTGGGCATGCAGCGCCCACACCTTCTCGGCCTCGCCCTGTCCGTCGACCAGGCGACGCAGCGTCGGCGCCCAATGCCTGGACGCTTCGTCCGTGGCGCCCGGCAATCCATGTTGCAGCGAGAACCACAGCGCCGAGGCGCAGGTTTCGTCATCGCAGCCAAGCTGTCGAAGCAGCTCGATGACCGTCTCGCCCTCGGCCCGCGCGGCAGCGGGAAGCACGGCACAGGCCTCGCGCGCATGCTCGGTCAGCGGTGTGGCCGCCGCTTTCGCCTCGGGGGAGCGCGTGTCGCTCATCGCCTGTCCTCTCGGGTGATCATCGTGCCGCCGCCTGCGCCACGTCGAGCGCCCGCGCCAGACGCTTCGCCGATACCGGTTCCGCGGTCTTCAGCTCCTGCGCGAACAGCGATACGCGCCATTCCTCGAGCAGCCAGCGCAGTTCACTCCAGGTTTCGTCACCGAGCGCGGTGCCCCCCGCATTGAGCAACGCGCGCCAGTACGGCAGCACCTGCAGCATACGCGACTGGTCGCGTGCCGGGTCCTGGCGCAGGCGCTCGGCGCGCAGGCGCATGGCCCTCAGGTAGCGCGGGTAATGGGCGAGCCGGGCCATGGGCAGTTCACGCAGGAAGCCCGGTTGCATCAGCCCGGCGAGCTGTTCACGCAGGTCGTCGTAGCTGGCCTTGGCGAATCCCATCAGGGGCGGGTCCATCCACGGCTTCAGCTCGGCCTGGGCTTCGATGATCGGCTCGGTGAGCTTCTGCCGCGCCATCGCCGCGCCGAACAGTTCACGGCCCAGGTCCGTGCGCAGGGTTTCGAACTCGCCCTGCGTGCGGGCGTCCAGCCGCCGGTCCGCGATGAGGTCATCGAAGCCACCCTCGACCAGGTCTTCACGCAGCCCGTCCACGCTGCCCAGCGGCGCGTACTTCAGCGATAGTGCGTTGGCGATGGGCAACTGGCGGCGTGCGCGCTTGAATTCAGGCGCCAGTGCCTGGCGCAGCAATCGCTCCACACCGGCAACGTGCGCTTCGGCCGCTTCATCCGCGCGTTCGAAGACGCGCAGGGCGACGGCTTCACCGAGATCGACCAGTGCCGGATACGCCTTCAGGCCGGCCTCCGAGCGCACTTCCTTCGGTATCGCCTCGAAGTCCCAGGCGACGATGCCCTCACGGGTCAATTCCACGTCTGTCTTGCGCGAGAAGGCCTCGCGCGCCTTGCCTTCCCAGCGCGCGCGAATCTCAGCCAGGTCGCGGCCCTCCGCGACGGTCCGGCCGTTTTCATCGTGCACGCGGTAGCGCATCAACAGGTGCGCCGGCAGCTCGGCATCCGAGAAGGCCGACGCATCCACGTCGACGCCGGTGGTCCGCTTGAGGAAGCTCGCGAGCGCCTTGGTCAGCGGTTCGTCGCGCGGCGTTTCCGCTTCCGCGAATGCACGGGCGAAATCCGGGGCGGGGACGAAGTTGCGGCGCAGTGCCTTGGGCAAGGCACGGATCAATTCCGCGACCTTGTCCACCAGCAGGCCACCGACCAGCCACTCGCCGCGCGCCGCGGGCAATGCATTGAGGAAGGCCAGCGGTACCTGGATGGTGACGCCGTCGGCCGGATCGCCGGGGACGAAGCGGTATTCTAGACGGTAACGGTGCTGGCCGACATCGAGCGACGCGGGAAACGCCTTCGGGTCCAGCCCGGCACCGCTGTCCATCACATCGCCAAGCGTCCAGCGCAAGGCGGCCTGCTCACCGGGCGCGGCCTTGCGATACCACGCGTCGAGCCCGCGCACGTCGGCGATCTCCTCGGGCAGCTTGCCGTCGAAGAAAGCGGCCAGGTCGTCGTCGGAACGAAGCAAGCCCGCGCGGCGCTGCTTCGATTCGATGTCATGGGCCTGTTCGAGCACGCGCGCATTGGCACGGACGAAGTCGGCGCGGCTGTCGATATCCACGCGCACCAGCGCCTCGCGCACGAAGATCTCGTGGGCAAGGCGCGGATCCTGGCGATGGAAGGTGACCGGGCGGCGCTCGACCAGCACGAGCCCGAACAAGGTGACCTGTTCATAGGCGATCACCGTGCCGCGCTTGCGCGACCAGTGCGCGTCGCGCGCGGTCGCCCGGACAAGATGGGCGGCCTGCGATTCGATCCAGAGCGGATCGATGCGCGCGCACATCATGGCCCAGATGCGACCACCGATATCGATGATCTGCGCGGCGAAGAGCCACGCCGGCGGCGTCTTGGCCAACGCCGAACCCGGGAAGACCTGGAAGCGCCGCTCACGCGTGCCGCGGAATACGCCCTTCTCGTCCTTGTGGCCCACCTGGGTCGGAAGGCCCGCCAGGAGGCTGCGGTGGATGGCTTCGAACAGCGCGTCACCTTCAGGCTGACGCGCCGCGCTTTCGGACGGACGCGCCACGCCTTCGGCGGACTGCGCCTTGTTGCGGGAGCGCGTCCCGCGCGCTGCGACAGGCGCGGCTTCGCCGGACGCGGACCAGCCGAGTTCTCGCGTGACCAGCACCAGTTGCCGATGCAACTCGCGCCATTCGCGCATGCGCATGAAGCTCAGGAAGTGTCGCGAGCACCAATCGCGCAGCTTCGACGAAGTCAATTCCTCGGCGCTTTCGAGGTAGCCCTTCCACAGGTTCAGCACACCGACGAAGTCCGACTTCGGATCCGCGAATTGCGCATGCGCGGCGTCGGCCTGCCCGCGTGCATCCGGTGGCCGCTCGCGGGGATCCTGGATGCTGAGGAAGGCCACGATGGTGGTGAGTTCCGCGAGGCTGCCGAGGCGATGTGCCTCCACCAGCATGCGCGCGAGCTGGACATCGATCGGCAGGCGCGCCACCGTGCGGCCCACGCCGGTCAGGCGACGGTCGTCACCGATGGCGCCGATCTCGGCGAGACGGCGATAGCCATCGGCCACGACGCGTGGATCGGGCGCTTCGAGGAAGGGGAAATCCTCCACCTCGCCCAGGTCGAGCGCGAGCATGCGCAGGATGACGTTGGCCAGCGACGAACGCAGCAGTTCCGGATCGGTGTATTCCGGCCGCAGCGAGAATTCCGTTTCATCGAAAAGGCGATAACAGATGCCAGGACCCACGCGGCCGCAACGGCCCTTGCGCTGGTTGGCCGCGGCCTGCGAGATGGGTTCGATATGCAGGCGCTCGAGCTGTCCACGCTGGCTGTAGCGCTTCACGCGCGCCGTGCCCGAATCGATGACGTAACGAATGCGAGGCACGGTGAGCGATGTCTCGGCGACGTTGGTCGCCAGCACGATGCGCCGCTTCGTTCCCGGCTTGAACACGCGGTCCTGCTCGTTCGCCGACAGGCGCGCATACAGGGCCAGCACTTCCGTCTCCCGGTAGGGCTTGCGCGAGAGCAGCAGGTGCGCGTCGCGGATTTCGCGTTCGCCCGGCAGGAAGACGAGCACGTCGCCACGCGGGTCCTCGCGCGTGATCTCGTCCATCGCGTCGGCGATCTGCTGCGCCAGGTTGCCGTCGCCGCGCTCACCCGGCGGGCGATAGCGCACCTCCACCGGATAGGTGCGACCTTCCACCGTGACGACGGGCGCATCGCCGAAGTGCGCGGCGAAGCGCTCCGTATCGATGGTGGCCGAGGTGACGATGATCTTGAGATCGGGCCGGCGCACGGCCAGGCGCTTCAGGTATCCGAGCAGAAAGTCGATGTTGAGGCTGCGCTCGTGCGCCTCGTCGATGATGATCGTGTCATAGGCCGACAACCACGGATCGGACTGCGTCTCGGCAAGCAGGATGCCGTCGGTCATGAACTTGACCAGAGCCTGGTCGGAGACCTTCTCCGTGAAGCGGACCTGGAAGCCCACCTTGTCACCGATCGGCGTGCCCAGTTCCTCGGCCACGCGCGTGGCGACCGACCGTGCGGCCAGGCGACGCGGCTGCGTGCAGCCGATCAACCCGGCTTCACCGCGCCCTGCGGCAAGGCACAGCTTCGGCAACTGGGTGGTCTTGCCCGAGCCGGTCTCGCCCGCGATCACCACGACCTGGTGCTCGCGGATCAGCTTCACGATGTCGTCCGCGCGAGCGGCGATCGGGAGCGAGGCATCCACCGTGATCGGCGGCTTGGACGCCGCGCGCGCGGCGCGGCGGGCGGTCGAGCTGGCGATATCGGCGGCGAGCGCGTCGACCCGGGCCGGATCGGGCTTGCGCGACAGCGTGCGCCAGCGGCCCAGCAGGCGGCCGAAGTCGCGACTGGCGACCTGCGTCAATGCGTCGCGCAGCTCACGAAGCCGCGGATCGGGGGACGGATGTCGTGCGGGGCTTGTCGAGGTACTCATGGGGACGCCAATAATAGCGTGCGCCTATGGACGAGATCGGAACGTTTCATTTCTCGTGCAACGTCCCGTTCGTTAAAATTTCACTTCAACGATCGAAGAAACCCTAAGGAGAGTCGACACATGGCCATCGATATCGGCATCGCCAAGAAGGACCGCGAAGCGGTCGCCAAGCATCTTTCCAAGCTCCTGGCTGACACGTATTCCCTGTACCTGAAGACCCACAACTTCCACTGGAACGTGACGGGCCCGCAGTTCAACAGCCTCCACACCATGTTCGAGGTGCAATACAACGCCCTGTGGCTGGCCGCCGACGAGGTCGCCGAGCGCATCCGCATCCTCGATGTCTTCGCTCCGGGCTCCTACAGCCAGTTCGGCAAGCTGACCTCGATCAAGGAAGAGTCGGGCGTTCCCGAGTGGAAGGACATGGTCGCCCAGCTGGTGGACGGCCACGAAATCGCCGCCGCCACCTCCCGCGACACCATCAAGGCCGCCGAGGCCGTGGGCGACGAGGGCACGGCCGATATGGTCACCGGCCGCCTGAAAGACCACGAAAAGACCGCCTGGATGCTGCGCTCGCTGCTGAAGTAAGCGCCAGGCAAAACCCGGCTCCCGCCTTGTGTGGGAGCCAACCTCTGCCTTGTGTGGGAGCCCTCTCCTACCTTGTGTGGGAGCCATTTCCTGTTCTATGTGAGAGCCGGTTATCTCCATGTGGGAGCCGGCTTTGCCGGCGATCCGCGGCAGCGGGCCAGTCCGCGGCAAGCACCCGTCGCCGCTGAAGCGGCTCCCACATGGCTTGTTTGGGCGACGATCCGGGCCTGTCTGACGCCCTTCTCTATGAGTTCAGCCTGACCGGTCGGACCGCCATGCGTTGAGCCATAACGCACCGTTCGTTAAGCTCCCCGGGTTACCTCATTGATACCACTCGGGGGCCGACCGGTCCGGGGATTGTTTTGAGCGCTGCGACCACGACCGAACGAAGCCACCCGATCCTTGCCGCGCTGATCCTCGCGATCTTCGTGGCGGCCCTGAATTTCGGGTTGTGGCTCGTCGCCAACCTGCCCAACGGTCCCAGCGACTGGCACGGTCCCATCCCCGGATTCGCGTTCACCGCTTACCAGCGTTACCAGAACCCGATGAAGGGCGACGTTTCCACGGATCCGGAGATCGACAACGATCTCAAGCTGATCCGGAAGTACTCGCCGCGCATCCGCACGTATTCGATGCTGGAGAACCCCCAGACCATCCGCCTGGCCGAAAAAGAAGGCCTGGATGTCATGGCCGGCGCCAATATCGACACGCGCCTTGAGAACAACGAGCGCGAGATCGAGGCGCTGATCGCCCAGGCGCACCGCTTCCCGAAGACGGTCACCCGCGTGATCGTCGGCAACGAAGTGCTGTTCCGTGGCGATCTTCCGCCCGACCAGGTGATGTCCTACCTCGACCGCGTGCGCGCCGCCGTGCGCCAGCCGGTATCGGTGGCGGAGCCGTTCCACATCTGGCTGCAGAACCCGGAACTCGCCGACCACGTCGACTTCATCACCGTCCACCTGTTCCCCTACTGGAACGGTATCGAGGCACGCGCGGGCGTCACCGACTCCATCGAGAGCTACAAGGCCCTGCGCGCGCAGTACCCGGGCAAGCACATCGTCATCGGCGAGATCGGCTGGCCCTCCAACGGCGACCGCTTCAAATACGCCTACCCCAGCGTCTCCAACGAGGCGATCTTCCTGCGCAATTTCTTCAACGCGGCGAAGGCGGAAGGCATCGACGACTACTACGTCCTCGAAGCGATCGACCAGCCCTGGAAGGAAAACCTCGGCGAAGGCCGCACCGGTGCTTACTGGGGCATGTTCAACGCCGACCGCCAGCTGAAGTTCCCCTTCACCGGCCCGGTGACGGAAG
>Ga0209216_1000189_pt1 | contig 11808 bp, 12 predicted proteins | sample TexAe_OM2H0_O2_FD_187940 | JGI IMG/M metagenome (GOLD analysis project Ga0209216, IMG submission 187940) | Forest soil microbial communities from Davy Crockett National Forest, Groveton, Texas, USA - Texas A ecozone_OM2H0_O2 (SPAdes) (version 2) | ecosystem: Environmental > Terrestrial > Soil >... | reverse complement strand
TCCGTCACACAGGCCTCGTCGGCGCCGAATCCCTTGCGCCCCGACGAGAAGGACGGATTCTCGTACGAGTTGTCGCAGGAAACCCAGGTGAACGGGCGCGACTCGCTCAATCGCGGCATCTCGCAGCATCAGCATTCGCAGCTCAGCGCCAGCTACCACTCGGCGCTATCCCCGGGTGTCGACCTCATGCTGACGGAAGATCCGAAATCGCAGAACTATCTCTACACCCAGATCAACGACAGCGCCGATAGCCAGACCGATATCGCATACCGGAAGGGCAAGCTGGTGCAGGCGTCGGTGACGCAGTCGGCGAGCCAGTCCACGCATCAATCGACCTATGTCATGGGCAAGCTCGTCGCTGACACCACGCTGCCATACAGCCAGTCGACGACGCGCGATCTCCTCGGCCTGCTGAAACCCTTCGAAGACCACGGCAAGCCCATGACGCGACAGCGCCAGGCCGAGTGGGACCAGACGCTGTCGATGATTCATGCGGAAATCGGACTGCAATCGGATCCGACACGCCTGGGCAAGTAAGGTCGCTGACGCTTAAGCCCACGCCTGGGACGCCACCTGGCTAACGAGGAGCCGGGCTACTGAGGCCGCCTAGCGTGAAGGCGGGCGCGTCAGTCGACATCCTTGGGGACATGGGTGTCGATCCACGCGGTGACGAAGGCATCCAATGCCATCTTCGGCGGTAGCACCAGGCCAGCCACACGGACGAACTCCAGCGCCGCCTTGAGGAACGCCTGCCGCGCACGCGCGGAAGCCTGTCGGGCGGCGGCCTGCCTCTGCCGAAGCTGGACGATATGCGCGCTGGGTTGTCCGGGACGCGCGAACTTCTGATACCGGCGCAACTCGTCAGCGGCCAGCTCGGTGTCGTTGGCCGCCTGTATACAAGCGGCCCGTGCCTTGAGCAGCTGCACGAGCCAGACACCCGCTTCGGTGAGAGCGGGAGGCGTGCTGGCGGTATCCACCACCGAAAGGGGAAACGTCGGCGGTTGGTCCACGCCGCGCTCCAGCTGGCCCAGGAAGTCAGATTCCGTGAACACTTTATCTTTTACTATCAATGATATTCCGTCGATTCTTAAGAGCATTTAGAGATGATGATGCCGCGGCGCGCGATCAACGGCATAAGCGAACTTACTGGAGCGAAAGCGCGAACAGGGGACTAGTATCAGGGACGATTCTGAGTCACGGCAGGCCCTCGGAAGAAGCTGTTCCGTTACCAAGGACTCCCGTCATGAATAACGTCATGCTTATCGGTAAACCGGCCATCGCCATGGCCGTCCTGATCGGCCTCGCCGGCTGCACCGGCTACGTGAAGAAAGCCGACTTCGATGCCACCGTCGCCGAGCTTCGCGCGAACGATCAGAAGCAGCAGAAAGAAATCGACGATCTCGCGGCGCAGATGCAGCAGCGCTTCTCCGAATACGATGCGAAGATCGCCGCCATGGCCGGACGCATCCGCGTGGATACCATCGCGCATTTCGGCTTCAACGATGCCACGTTGAGCGAGCAGGACAAACCCTTGCTCGACGATTTCGCAAAGACCATCGCGAAGAGCGCGCCCGAGGCGCTCGTGACCGTCGAAGGTTTCGCCGACCCGGCGGGAAGCAGGGGTTACAACATGAGGCTCGGGCAGAAGCGTGCCGAAGCGGTGCGTGACTATCTCGTATCGACCGGCGGACTCTCGGCCGATCGCGTGCGCGCCGTCAGTTACGGCGAGGCGACGAACCGCCAGGTGCTCAAGGGAGAGTCAGGCGAGAACGGCCAGCCCAATCGCCGCGTGAACCTCGTCGTCGACTTCGCTGGCGCATCGAACGCACCGGCCGCGCCCGCCGCACCGTGAAACGCGTGGTAATGCTGACTTCCCTTCGGATTCGCGGCGATCTCGTGTCGCGAATCCGAGGTGATTAGCGTCACGTTCCCAGGCGCAGCGTATGCGACCGGCACACGTCGATCGCGGGAAAGACCTGGCTTCGACCATCCCGGAACGTGACACGTATGTCGCGCAGGCATTCGCCCGGCGGCAGGCGAACCGTGGCCGTGTTCAGGCCGCCCGGCAACGATTCTCCGAGCACGACATCCTCGAAGGTGTCGGTGTTCGCGTTGGCCAGGGCGACGCCGGTGATGCTGTCGAACGTGGCGTTGACCACGGTGTACAAGCCCGCCTGGCGCTTGTCGGCGGAAGGCCGCGTTAGGTCGGCGGCGAGCGCCGACGTGGCGATGGCCAGCATGAGGGTGGCGGTGGCAAGGCACTTCATCGGTTGCATGGGACGCTCCGGGTCGGTCTCGATGGCGGGCCTATCGAGCCTCTTACGGAGCGGGCCGCACAACGATTCCGGGATGAATCGTAGAAGCGAGGGTGCGAATCGTAGCCCGGCGAGGTATCGCTTCTCGCCATCCAGCCGGACGTCTAAGATGAGGCTGCCTCGGTCCTGGACACCCCGTGATGAAGGTTCGCCTCGGAACGACCGAAATCGGATTGGCCCGTTACATCGGACTGTGGACGATCGTGGTGATCGTCTTCGCCGTGCAGCGCTATTGGCATGACGAACTGGGTGGCCCGATCTGGTCCGTGTTCGATTACGTGCGCTGGTCGATGATCCAGTGGTACACCTGGGCCGCGCTGGCGCCGTTCGTGTTCCGGTTGTCCAGCCGCTATCCCATCATCGGCGTGACGCGAAAACGCGACTACATCAAGCCCATCGCGGTGAGCGTCGGCGTCACCTTCGTGTCACTGGTCATCGGTGCCATCGTATCGCTTCCTTTCGAGCCCAGCGGGTTCGACATGCAACTCGACCAGTTCATCGGCCAACACTTCGCCACCGGCCTGCTTACCTACTGGTCGCTCTTCGCTATCCAGCAGGCTTTGCAGTTCCACGCCGAGAAGAGCCGGCGGGAAATGGAGGCCAGCCGCATGGCCACCGAACTGGCGCAGTCGCGGCTGCAGGCGCTGAAGTCACAGCTGCAACCGCACTTCCTGTTCAACACGCTGCATGCGATCGCTACACTGCTGAAGGAAGACACGCTTTCAGCCGAGGACATGCTGCTCCGCCTGAGCGAACTCCTGCGTGCTTTCCTCGAGGACTACGACGGCCAGGAGGTCACGCTGCGCCGCGAACTGGTGTTGCTGGATCTCTACCTTGGCATCCAGGGCATGCGCTTTAAGGACCGCCTGACGACGCGCATCTACGTGGCCCCGGATACGATCGATTGCGCGGTACCGAGCCTGATCCTCCAGCCGATCGTCGAGAACGCCATCCACCACGGCATCGGCGAACGCCTTGGTACCGACCTGATCGAGATCGAGAGCCGTCGCGAGGGCGACCAGCTATGCATCGAGGTGCGCAACCGCAACAGCACGCTCGAGCGTGGGGAAGGGCCGCCGCGTCACGCAGGTCACGGCGTGGGCTTGTCGAACACGGAACTGCGGCTGCGTGAGCTCTATGGCGACGCCGGTCAGGTACGCCTGGACATGATCTGGCCACAGGGCGTCTCGTGCCGGATCATGCTGCCGTACCGGCTCATGGAAGAACTGGACGATGCTCCGGAGATCGTGTCCGTATGACCCTGACGGTCCTGGTGGTCGACGACGAGCCGATCGCGCGGCGTGCCGTGACGCGCCTGCTGCGCGACATTCCGGATGTGGAACTGGCAGGCGAATGCGGGGACGGGGTATCAGCCGTCAAGGCGATCCGGACCCATTCACCGGACGTGGTTTTCCTCGATATCCAGATGCCCGCGATGGACGGCATGGAGGTCGTCGCCCAGGTCGGACCGGCGCGCATGCCCGCGACGGTGTTCGTCACGGCCTTCGAGCATTACGCGGTGCGCGCGTTCGAAGCGAATGCGGTGGACTACCTCGTGAAGCCATTCAGTCGCGACCGCTTCATGCAGACGCTGCAGCGGGTGCGAACACGCCTGTCGACGCCGGGCGGCGTTCCAGCGGGTGGAGAAGCGATCCAGCAGGTGCTCGACGCGTTGCGGCGCCAGGAAGGTTATCTGAGCCGGCTTCCCATCCGGACCAGCGACCATGTCCACTTCGTCGATGTCGACGACATCGTGTGGATCAAGGCCAACGGCAATGCCGTCGAGGTCCACCTGATGGACGGGAAGCACGAACTCCGCGAAACCATGACCGCGCTGGCCGAGCGGCTGGATCCGAAGCATTTCGCCCGCGTGCATCGGTCCGCGATCATCAACGTCCGTCGCGTGCAGGCCATCCATCCATGGTTCAACGGGCATCACGTGGTGACGATGGACACCGGCCAGAAGCTGCGTATGAGCCGCTACCAGCGCGACGCCTTCCTGCGCCTCGTTTCGGCGCGCGGCGTGGAGTTACCGAAGGAACCAGGCGGATAGCTGTCAGAAGTGGCCTTGCCGGCGCCACATCCAGGGCAACACCCACCACATGACGACGATCAGCGCCGCCAGCACCACCGCGGCGATATTGCCCACCGTGCTACCCATGACGGCCGACAGCACGAGTTGGGTGGCTAACACCAGCGCGATCGCCAGCGTTCCGGCGCCGAACACCATCATCCGGCCAGCCATCACCTTGAATCGCTCGCGATCCCTCAACGGACGTATCAGGCGATGCTGGATGGCCGGTGCACTCAGTGTCACGAGGCTGACCAGGGCGAACAGGAAGGTGGCAAGGAAAACGTGCTTCTCCGAACCGACCAGCTCGCGGAAGCCGGGTGCGAACGGCACCGCGATCAGGAAGCCTGCCAGTAACTGGGATGCGGGAAGGAGTACCCGTAATTCGCCCAGCATGTCGGTGAGGTCGCCGTCGCCCGTGGTGTCGCCGCTATCGTCGTACGAGGACATGATTGATCTCCGCCTGGCCTGCGGCCGAGTGTGATCAGCCCAGGCGCATACGGCGGGTGAAGACGTTCGGATGGCCGCTGAGCCAGAGTGCAATGTCCTGCAGCACGTGTTGCGAGGGGAACACGCGGCCGTAGCAGGTGAGGCCGATGACCAGGGTGCCCAGGACGAAAACGGCCAGTCGCCGCGTCGATGCCTGCCCGTGCGTGCGTGCCAGCCCGCGCAGGAACCATCCGGCCACGACCACGCCGAGCATGGCGCCCAGCCAAACCTCGGAGGGGCTGTGTACTTTCAGCGCGAGGCGCGACAAGGCGACGGCCGCGCCGATGCAGGCACCGATGACGGCAGCCGCCCAGCGCCACGGTCGCGGGGTATCACGCGTAAGGACGCCTGCAAGGGAAGGCCATACCAGGATGGCCAGCGCCGTGTGCCCGCTGAAGCCCGTGTAGTCGAGGCCGGGTGGACCGATGCCCCAGGCCATGAATAACAGCTTCGACAGCATCACGACGCCACCGCACGTGGCTGCCGCGAACAGCCAGCGTACGCCGTCGCGCCGGCTGGCCGACGGCCACAGCAGGCAGATCGCGATCCATGCGATGAGGGGAAGCAGCAGGGCGCTGTCGCCCAGGCTCGTAATGGCGCGCCACGTGCTCATGCGCTGTCCAGTAAACGGTTCGCTATCATGCGCGGTGCGCTCGTCGTTTCATGTTTCGTCGTCACGGAGTATCGCAGTACCTATGTTCGAACGGATACTGATCGTCTGCATCGGCAACATCTGCCGCAGCCCCACCGCGGAGTACCTGTTGAGGCATCGCCTCGGCGAGGGTCGTGCCTCGCGGATCGGCAGCGCCGGGCTCGCCGCCATGACGGGTTACCCGATGGATGCGACGTCGTTGGCTTTGTTGGAGGAGCATGGCGTGAGCGGCGGCGACCACCGCGCGCGGCAGGTCGACACCACGCTCTTGCGCCAGTCCGATCTCGTTCTTGCGATGGAAAAGAGCCATGTGGCGGCCATCGGGCGTATGGCGCCGGAAGTGAGTGGCAAGGTCTTCCTTCTGGACCGATGGTCCGGCGGACGTGATATTCCCGACCCGTATCGACGTCCGCGGTCCGCTTACGAACAAGCCTATTCCATGATCGAGCAAGGCATCGAAGGCTGGCTGCGCTATCTCTAGCAGCCTAATGTCTGGAGGTGTCCTGGTTCACTCGGAGATCTTCTCCAGGTTCTTGTCGAACAGGTCGCTGTCCAGATCGCTGGTGAGGGTGTACAGGGTGTAGCGCTTGTTCAGGCGGGCGCCGCCGTCGCGCAGCAGCGGTTGCCAGAGCAGGGTGGCGCGGCTGCGTGAGGAATGGGGTAGCAGCATGTCGAAGGGAATGGACACGTAGATGCCCTTGTCGAAGCTGCCTTCGCCGTAGCCATCGCTACCCGACTTGTTCGTGACGGTGGCATAAGCGCCCATGCGTGCGCCGTTAGGGAATTCGCGCGAGACGTCGATCGTGGTGCCCCAGTCGCCCGCCAGATAGCGGCCCACGCTCACGGCGACGGTGACGTTGTGGAAGCCCGTGTCGAGGTAACCGGTGGCCTGGCCGGTGACCACGTGATAGCGGCGCAACGAGAAGTCCTGGTCGAAGCCACGCTGCTTGACCCAGTTGACGTCCGCGCCCACGGCCCAACGTTCGCCGAAGGGTCGATACAGCACCTCGCCACCGGCACCGCCATACATGCTTTCCAGCATGCCGGCATAGGCAAGGCCATACAGGTCTTCGCCCAGCTTGTGCGTTCCCGTCAGCTGGAAGTTCGGTAGCGTGATGTCGGAGCTGGTCAGGTACTGGCGGATGTTCGTACGGACGCGCGGCAGGTTGCTGGGTGCGTCGTACTTGAACTTGTCGTAGTTGTTCGCGAGGTTGACCGACAGCACGCCGTCCAGCCAGAGATTGCGGCTGAAGTTGAACGTGCCGGAGGCGGCGCCGTAGATCTGGTAGAGCACGAAGGCATCCGGTCCGCCAACGTTCTGCTGGTAGCCCAGCGATACGCCGCCGGTGAAGCGCTTCAGCGGTGCCCGGTAGAGGATGTCCTCGTCACGGGCGGTGATGGGGTCCTGTTCGACGCTGCGCCGGAACGTGTCCAGGTCGATCCGGTGATCGAGCAGCTCGAGGAAGCGCGGGCGGTGGACACTGGTTTCCACGATCGGCAGGCCGTTGCGCTCGCTGGCGACAGTGAGCCAGTCGATGCTGCTGTCCACGCGGTTGTCGATGATGCGAGTGGCTCGGCCCACGCCCTCCGACGTGTAGAAGAAGCGATCCTGCTGGCCGTGGATGACCAGCTCGGAACCGCGTCGACCGATGCTGCTCACATTGATGCCCGCGTTGTCACGCAGGGCTTTCGCGACTTCGGGCCAATCCGTCTGTTCCGGCGTCTTCCGATCGCGCGGTGGTACGGCGACCGCAACGGATTGCGACGTGGGCAATGAAGCCGCATCGACCTTCGTGGTTTCGAAGGCGACGGTTTCCGGCTTGGGATCGTACGTCTTAGGCGGATCGACGTGATGAGCGAGGTTGCTATGCAGGTTCAGCGCCGCGGTGGCGACGTTGCCGCGCTCGTAACCGATCGTCAGGTCCACGTTACGATTGAGGCGGAATACCGCGCCCAGGTTCACCGGCCAGCGTTGCGGCTGGTTGTTGTTCTGCGGCTGGTGCTTGTAATCGTTGCCATCGACTTCCGCCTTGAGCAGCAGCCACTGCCATGGGGAACGGTACTCGATACCGCCGAAGAACCCGGGCCGGCCACGAAGGAACTTGTTGATGCTGAAGGTGCCGGTACCCGTGCCGCCGGTGGGGCGGGTCTTGAAGCGGTCACTGATGAAATCCAGCGGATTGGCGATGTCGCCACGTGCACCGATGTAACCCCAGCCCAGGCCGAGGCTGAAGTCGAACGGACCGGCGCGCTTGCTGGTGACGATGTATTCGCTGGAGAACAACCCGGTACCACCGATATCGCGCGCGCCGACGGCGACGGCAGGCAACCATCGGCTTTCTTCCCAAAGGCGCACCTTGGCGTCGATGGATTTGTCCTTGTACGTCTGGCTTCCGCTGAGCGCTTTCGGTCCATACGGCCGGTTACTGACATTGGTGTAGCGGAAGGCGGCTTCGAGCCACGGCAAGGGCTGCATCGATACGTTGTAGTTGGTGTACGGCGTGGTCCGGCTCAGCACGAAGCTGAACTCGCCTTCCTGCGCCATGCGCGCGGTGGGCGTCTGCAGGAGGCCCACGCCACCGAAATCACTCTGCGTATAGGCCTCCTGCGCATGCACCAGGGAGATACCCGAGGCGAGCAGGGCGAAGCCGGCGCAGCAGCCGTGCCATGCGGCGCGCCGGAGGGCGGGTCGCTTCGCGGAACGGGCGCGCCTTATCGCCACGCGTCGTCACTCAGGATCTGGGTGGCGAGGAAATCGGCGACATCCCGGTTGAACGATTCATCGGCGGCCCCGGCGATCGCGTGCCGGTCGAAGGGCACGTAGATCCATGCGCCGGGGGCGAGGGGGCGTGGTTCGGAGCGATTCCACAGGGCGATGTCCTGCTCGAAGACGGCCCCGTCGGCTTGCACGACATAGATCATGTCGGGGTCCGCGGCGCGCGAGGCGGGGCAGGCGGCCAGGTAGCGACGTGCGTCCTGCATCGGCACGTGCGGAACATGGCATGCCTTGTCCACGGCGCCGACGACGCGAATGTCCGCAGGACGCCGGGGATAGAAGAGCGTGTCTCCCTCGTGCACCGGCCAGTCGCTTTCGGGCGTCACTTCGAGGACCGTGGGATCCAGTGCGACCGCCGCGCGGCGACCGGTGATGGGGCGTGCGGAGAGCCAGCCCTGGAATGCCGCGCTGCTTTCCGCGAGCGCATCGTTTTCGCTGCCTATGGCCTGGCGGCGAATGGCACCCAGCTCATAGACGAGACCGGCTTGCAGGCGCAACTGGTCACGCTTCAGGCCGGGTTGCAGCCAGGCCGCGCCGATCACGTAGGCATCGACATCCACATCGGCGGCGAGCGCCACTGTCGACAGGCGCGCATCGGAAGGATAAGTGCCGACACCCGCCTTGCCGACGGCACCTTGCGCGGTGACATGCAACGTATCCGCCGATTGCGCCGTCGTGGCAGCGACCGGAAGGGCCAGCATCGCGGCGAGCAGCCACCGGCCGCGCATCACGACGCGTTCTCCCGGTAAGGGCGGAGCTGGATGAGTTCGAGCGGGAGGCCGGGCGCGATGTACTGGCGACTCTTCCAGATGAAACCATCCGCGGGGTCGATCCAGTAGCGGTTGTTCATGTGCACGCCGGGCGCCGTCAATCGCTCGTCGATGCGTCGCAGGTGATGCACCGTGCCGAGGATGTCGACGTCTTCCATGGCGCCGGGTTCGAGCCGCGCCTGAAGGAGAACGCCGTATCGGTAGCCAGGCGACCAGTCCATGCGCCGCGTGTAATCGAGCGGCCCGCCGAGTCGTTGCAAGCCCGTGCGGAACGGGTTCGCGGCGGGGAAGGCCGAGTCATCGAGGTTCTGCGGCAGGCCGACGGTCTTCACCACCAGCCCGTCGCGCGTGACCACGACATCATGCCCGGCGCCGTACCAGCCGAGTTGACCATGCGCCGAGCGGGCGAGGATAAGGATCGCCTGTCCGCCCGGCGCATTGACCTGCAACTGGAAGTACGGCGTGGCCGCGACCGACGCCGCGGTAGGCTCGACGGTCTCTCCCTTCACCGCGAGGCGAACGGCTTCGAGACTACCGCGTGATACCGACGAGCAGCCGGCGAGGATCGCCAGCGCCAGTGTCAGTCCTCCATGAGGGAGATACCGCAGCGCGACCACCGTGTCGATCAGCGCTGCAGCGAGCGGCCACGGCCGATGCCGTAGTACGCGATGCCAGCCTCCTCGACGGCGCGCGGATCGTACAGATTGCGGCCATCGAAGATCGCCGGTGTCTTCAGCGCGGATTTGATGCGCGCGAAGTCCGGGCTGCGGAAGGCCTTCCATTCCGTGACCAGCGCGAGCACGTCGGCGCCGGCGAGGGCGTCATAGGCGTTCTCGCAGAGCACAAGGTCGTCACGCTTGCCGTAGATGCGGGCGGTCTCCGCCCGTGCTTCCGGATCGTAGGCGCGCACCTTCGCACCGGCTTCCCACAGCGACTCCAGCAGGCGCCGGCTGGGTGCTTCGCGCATGTCGTCGGTATTGGGCTTGAATGCCAGGCCCCATAGCGCGACGGTCTTGCCCGCGATATCGCCATCAAAGTGACGCATGATCTGCGCGAACAGGCGGGTTTTCTGGTCGGCGTTGACCGCCTCGACCATGCTGAGCAGGCGTGCATCGTAGCCCTTGCTGCGCGCGATGCGCTCGAGTGCCTGCACATCCTTCGGGAAGCACGAGCCGCCGTAGCCCGCGCCGGGGTAGATGAAGTGGTAGCCGATGCGTGGATCCGCGCCGATGCCCTGGCGAACGAGTTCGACGTCCGCGCCGACACGCTCGGCGATGTTCGCGATCTCGTTCATGAAGCTGATCTTCGTCGCCAGCATGGCGTTCGCGGCGTACTTGGTCAGCTCCGCGGAGCGCTCGTCCATCACCACCATGCGGTCGTGGTTGCGGTTGAACGGCGCATAGAGCTTGCGCAGGCGGCCCACGGCGCGCTCGCTGGACGAGCCGACGATGATGCGGTCCGGGCGCAGGCAGTCCTCGACGGCATCGCCTTCCTTCAGGAATTCAGGATTGGAAACGACGTCGAACTCGGCGTTGCTTCCGCGCTCGCCGAGCACTCCGCGCACGGCGTCGGCCACGCGGTCGGCCGTGCCGACGGGCACGGTGGACTTGTTCACGATGACGGCGTAGCGGTCCAGGTGCTGGCCAATGGTGCGTGCGACGCTCAGGACATATTTCAGGTCGGCGCTGCCATCCTCGTCGGGAGGCGTGCCGACGGCGATGAAGATGATTTCGCCGTGCGTGATCGCCGGTCCGGGATCAGTGGTGAAATCGAGCTGCCCGGAGGCATAGTTGCGCTTGACGATGGGCTCGAGGCCCGGCTCGAAGATGGGAATGACGCCGTTGCGCAAGCCGTCGACCTTGGCCTGGTCGACGTCCACGCAGACCACGTGGTTGCCCATTTCCGCGAGGCAAGCGCCGGTGACCAGTCCAACGTAACCGGTGCCGAAAATAGTGACCTTCATCTGTGTCGCCTGTTTAGCATGGATAAGTGGGCCAGCGGAGCTTGTCTAGAGCTGGCGATCGCGGTCCAGGTCGTATTGCGCATTGGCCGCATTGCTGATCAGGCCGGACAGTGGGAGCAGTTGGCTGAGGAAGCGATTCCAACGGGTGATGCCGGCAGGCCCGACGTAGATCACGTCACCCGGCTTGACGGAGAACTGCGCGGCGACCGCGTACGCGGAAGGCGATGTGTTATCCAGTTGGTAGATCGTCGCCGGTGCCTTTTCCATGTCTTCGACGCCGCGAATCACATAGACCGACTTGCCGCTGGAGCTGGTTTGATTGAGGCCGCCGGAGCGGCCAAGCGCCTGGGTGAGGCTCAGGTCGCTGGTCTTGAACGAAATCGCCTGGGGCCGCAGCACTTCGCCGAGCACATAAGCCTCGTGGCGGTCGTTGTAGGGCAGGTAGATGCTGTCTCCGCCCTTGAGGTAGATGTCCTGCGGGCCTTGCTGCGCGTGCGACAGTGCATCGAGGTCCAGGTGGTATTCCCGGTTGTCGCGGCGCAGGACCACGTCGGAGAGATCCGCCAGTTGCGCATTGACGCCCGCGACACCCACCGCCTGTGCAAGGGTCAGCGGGGTGACCGTGATGTTCTGCGGATCGGTCTTCACGAAGGCGCCGCTCAGCGTCACGCGCTGGCTGGCATAGCCCACGATGCTGATGTCGACCTGCGGCTTCTCCACGTACTTGGTCAGGCGGTCGGTGATGGCCGTGCGCAATTCCTCGACCGTGAGG
>Ga0209216_1000188_pt1 | contig 11851 bp, 13 predicted proteins | sample TexAe_OM2H0_O2_FD_187940 | JGI IMG/M metagenome (GOLD analysis project Ga0209216, IMG submission 187940) | Forest soil microbial communities from Davy Crockett National Forest, Groveton, Texas, USA - Texas A ecozone_OM2H0_O2 (SPAdes) (version 2) | ecosystem: Environmental > Terrestrial > Soil >... | reverse complement strand
CTACCATTTCGCGATTATGTCCGTGACTTTGCCATCGTCCGTGGACGCTTGGCGCGAAGTTCGTGCGCGGCGTTCGTTCCAGGGTCAGCTCCCCGTGTCGGCGTTCAAGCGCCTCGGAGAGGTGGTCGCGTCGCCCGATGGTGACGTAACCTACGAGCTGGATTTCGGCCGTGACGAGTTCGGTATCGCCTACGTGGCCGTTCGCGCGAAGGCTCCGCTCACGTTGATCTGTCAGCGCTCGCTGGAACCTTTCCAGCTGCCGGTGGAGATCGATGCGCGTCTCGGACTGATCGTCGAAGAAAGCGAAGAAGCCGCGTTGCCCCCGGGCTACGAGGCGTTGCTGGTCGAACAGGACGGCAAGCTCGACCTGGTCGCGACGATCGAAGATGAACTGCTGTTGGCGCTGCCCCTGGTTCCGGTGAATCCGGACCACGAGTTGCCCGACGATGTAACCGGACCCTTCGAGGATGAAGAACCCTCGCAGGAAAAATCTGAAAACCCGTTCGCGGCACTCCGCGGACTCATAAAGTAATTTCGCTGGAGATTTGTCATGGCAGTTGCCAAGAGCCGCAAGACCCCGTCCACCCGCGGCATGCGTCGTTCGCACGATGCGCTGAAGACCGTGCAGCTGTCGACCGATCCGACCAGCGGTGAAGTGCACCTGCGTCACCACGTGACCAAGGATGGCTTCTACCGTGGCAAGAAGGTCATCGACACCCGCGGTGCGGTTGAAGTCGAAGACTGATCTTTCCCTTCCTAGGGAAGATCGCAACGCAGGCGGCGCGGTAACGCGCCGTTTTGCGTTTGTGGCATCCAGTTTCCCGGCCCCGGGCCGTGCATCGTCCGGGCGAATCCTTCCTTGCACGGGGATACGGTTCTGAAATACGCCCGCATCATTGGTACCGGCAGCGCACTTCCCGACAAAGTGCTGACCAACGCCGACCTGGAAAAGATCGTCGAGACGAGCGACGAGTGGATCCGCACGCGTACCGGCATCACCGAGCGCCATATCGCGGCGGACGGTGAAACCACGGGCGACCTCGCCTTCCTCGCCGCGCAGCGCGCGCTCGAGGCCGCTGGCGTCAAGGCGTCCGAGATCGACCTCATCATCATCGGGACCACGACGCCCGACCTCATCTTTCCGTCCACCGCCTGCCTCGTTCAGCACCGCCTCGGTGCCAACGGTTGCGCGGCGTTCGACGTCAACGCGGCCTGTTCGGGCTTCGTCTATGCACTGGGCGTGGCCAACGCCTTCGTGCGCAGTGGCCAGTCGAAAAAGGCCCTGGTGATTGGTGCGGAAACGCTGACCCGCATGGTCGACTGGACCGAGCGCGAAAGCTGCGTGCTGTTCGGCGATGGTGCCGGCGCGGTCGTGCTGGAAGCGTCGGACGAACCCGGCATCTATACGACGCGCATGCGCGCCGACGGCGGGTTCAAGCACCTGCTGTTCAATCCGGTCGGCGTGTCGGTCGGTTTCAGCGATGCCCCGAATCATGGTGTGCGCATCAGCATGCTCGGGCGCGAAGTCTTCAAGGTGGCGGTGAAGACCCTCGATTCCCTGGTTGGCGAGACCCTCGAGGACGCCGGCATGAAGGAAGAGGAAATCGACTGGCTGATTCCGCACCAGGCCAACCTGCGCATCATCGAGGCCACGGCCAAGCGCCTGAACATGTCCATGGACCGCGTGATCGTCACGGTGGACAAGCATGCCAACACCTCGTCGGGTTCGGTGCCGCTGGCGCTCGACTACGCCGTGCGCTCGGGCAAGGTGCAGCGCGGCCAGAACCTCCTGCTGGAGGCCTTCGGCGGCGGCTTCACCTGGGCATCCGCATTGCTGAGGTATTAATCGGCATTCCCCGCCTCCACACGCCCGCGAATGGTGCAATCGCCCCTGCGTTGCTGGCACCATTCGCGGTTTGAAGTCCCGGAATCGTCTCGAATGACCTCATCCAGCGCCTCGCTCGCCTTCGTTTTCCCCGGGCAGGGATCGCAGTCCGTCGGCATGCTCGCCGAACTCGCTGCCGCCCATCCCGAAGTCCGTGCCACCTTCGATGAAGCCTCGACGGGCGCGGGCGTGGACCTGTGGGCGATCAGCCAGAACGGCCCCGAGGACGTCCTCAACAGCACCGAGAACACGCAGCCCGCGCTGCTGGCCGCCAGCGTCGCCGTCTGGCGCGTCTGGCAGAAGCGCGGCGGCGCGACCCCGGCCTACCTTTCCGGCCATAGCCTGGGTGAGTACAGCGCCCTGGTGGCGGCTGGCGCCCTCTCGCTGAAGGATGCGGCCGGCCTCGTGGCCGAGCGCGGCCGCCTCATGCAGGCCGCCGTCCCCGCGGGCGTCGGCGCGATGGCCGCGATACTCGGTGGCGATGATGCCCAGATCGCCCAGGTGTGCGAGGAAGTCGCGCAGGGCCAGGTGGTCTCGCCCGCCAACTTCAATTCCCCGGGGCAGCTGGTGATCGCGGGCCACGCGGAAGCCGTGGATCGTGCGCTGGCCCGCCTCGCCGAACTGGGCGTGAAGAAGGCCGTGAAGCTTGCCGTTTCGGTGCCCTCGCATTGCATGCTGATGCGCGATGCCGCGGACACGCTCGGCGAGCGGATGAATGCCCTTTCCTGGAGCATGCCCTCCATTCCGGTCGTGCAGAACGCCGATGCGAAGGTGCACGCTTCCATCGAAGACATCCGTGGCGCGCTGATGCGCCAGCTCTACCTCCCCGTGCGCTGGACCGAATGCGTGCAGGCGCTCGCCGCGGCAGGAATCGTCCAGACACTCGAGTGCGGACCGGGCAAGGTCCTGTCCGGCCTCATCAAGCGCATCGACAAGTCGATCGACGGCAAGGCCATCGGCACGCCCGCCGACCTCGATGCGGCGCTGGCCCCGGCCTCCGCGTGATCTTCCACAGAATTCAGACAGGACATTCCCCATGACCCAGTCCCTGAAGGGCGAAATCGCCCTCGTCACCGGTGCCAGCCGTGGTATCGGCGCCGCCATCGCCGACCGTCTCGCGGCGCTCGGGGCCACCGTGTTCGGCACCGCCACGAGCGAAGCCGGCGCCAAGGCCATTGGTGAGCGCCTCGCCGCCCATGGCGGCCATGGCCGCGTCCTGGACGTGACCGACGCCGCGGCGATCGAATCCCTCATCGACGGCATCGCCAAGGAAGCAGGTGCCATCTCGATCCTCGTGAACAACGCGGGCATCACCCGCGACCAGCTCCTCATGCGCATGAAGGAAGAGGACTGGAGCGCGATCATGGAGACCAACCTGACGTCGGTTTTCCGCACGTCGAAGGGCGTGATGCGCGGGATGATGAAGGCACGCAAGGGCCGCATCATCAGCATCGCCTCGGTTGTCGGCGTCACCGGCAACCCCGGGCAGGCCAACTACGCCGCCGCCAAGGCCGGCATCATCGCGTTCTCGAAATCGCTGGCCCGTGAGATTGGTTCGCGCGGCATCACCGTGAACGTGGTGGCGCCGGGTTTCATCGATACCGACATGACCCGCGCCCTGCCCGAAGAGCAGCGTACGGCGCTGCTGTCGGGCATCGCCCTGGGTCATCTGGGCGAATCGGAAGATATTGCCGAGGCCGTGGCCTTCCTTGCCTCGCCGGCCGCCAAATACATCACCGGTGAGACCCTTCACGTCAACGGCGGCATGTACATGCCCTGATGAAGTAGGCAGGTGGCAGTCGCCACCGGGCCGTTTTTGAGAGACAATCGTCATTTCGCGTCCGGCTTAAGAAAAACCGGGCGTCATCCACGTGACGGCGGTGTGTTGGCGGGCCCGGTCCTTAGCCACTACAATGCCGCCGGATTTTTCCCTCGGGAGGTAAAGGCAACATGAGCACCATCGAAGAACGCGTCAAGAAGATCGTCGTCGAGCAGCTGGGCGTCAAGGAAGATGAAGTCACCACCAACGCGTCGTTCGTGGACGATCTGGGCGCCGATTCGCTGGATACCGTCGAGCTCGTGATGGCTCTTGAAGAAGAGTTCGAGTGCGAGATCCCGGACGAAGAAGCGGAAAAGATCACCACGGTCCAGCAGGCGGTCGATTACATCAAGGCCCACGTCAAGGCCTGATCGAGCGACTGGTTGTCGATCGGAGGCGTCGCCTCCCGTCGATCTCCGAGCGACACGGAAGCTGCGCCTCATGGCGCAGTTTTCGTTTGCGTCTAACGCAACCTGCGCCCGCGTATGGTTTGCGCGGAACAAGTGAAGGATGAGAACGCATGAGTAAGCGACGTGTGGTAGTGACCGGCATGGGTATCATCTCGCCGGTCGGCAACGATCTTGCCACCGCCTGGAAGAATGTCGTCGAAGGCAACAGCGGCATCGGCCCTGTCACCGACTTCGATCCCACCGCCTATGCCACCAAGATTGCGGGCGAAGTGCGTGACTTCGACGCGGTCGAGGCTTACTTCGCGGGCGTCGATGCGCCCGAGGACGAGCGCCGCTCGATCGCGAAGGACTTCAAGCGGATGGATCCGTTCATCCACTACGGCATCGTCGCCGGCACGCATGCGTTGCGCGCTTCCGGTCTGACCGTGACGGAAGAGAACGCCGGTCGCATCGGTGTCGCCGCCGGTGCGGGCATCGGTGGACTGCACACCATCGAGGCTACGTCGATCGAGCTGGCCGAGAAGGGCCCGCGCAAGGTCTCGCCGTTCTTCGTACCGAGCTCGATCATCAACATGGTCGCGGGCAATCTTTCGATCTACCACGGCCTGAAAGGCCCGAACATCGCGCTGGTCTCGGCCTGCACGACGGCCGCGCACAACATCGGCATGGCCATGCGCCTTATCCAGTACGGCGACGCCGATGCGATGCTGGCCGGCGGTGCCGAATTCGCCACGACGCCGACCGCGATGGCGGGCTTCTGCTCGGCCAAGGCCATGTCCACGCGCAACGACGATCCGACGCACGCCAGCCGTCCGTGGGATGAAGGTCGCGATGGCTTCCTGCTGTCGAATGGCGCGGGCATGCTGATGCTCGAGGAATACGAATTCGCCAAGGCGCGCGGCGCGAACATCCTGGCCGAGCTCGTCGGCTTCGGCATGAGCGGTGACGCGTACCACATCACCGCGCCGAGCGGCGACGGTGCCGAACTGGCCATGCGCAACGCGCTGCACGACGCCGGCCTGCAGCCGTCGCAGGTGCAGTACGTGAACGCGCACGGCACGTCGACGCCGGTGGGCGACCTGGGCGAAGCCAAGGCCATCCGCAACGTGTTCGGCGACCACGCCACGAAGAAGGGCGAGTTCGCGGTCAGCTCCACCAAGTCGGTCACCGGTCACCTGCTCGGTGCCGCTGGCGGCGTGGAAGCGATCTTCTCGATCCTGGCGATCCGCGACGGCATCATGCCGCCGACGATGAACCTCGAGAACGTCGATCCGGAAGTCGCCGCGCTGGGCATGGACCTCGTTCCGAACAAGGCGGAAAAGGCGAACCTCGATGTCGTGATGTCGAACTCGTTCGGTTTCGGCGGCACCAACGGCACGCTGATCTTCCGTCGCGCCTGACGCGTTGGCTTTCGTCACGCGAACCCTGGCCGGCCGGCGCGATCTCCTCGCGCCGGCCGCGTCGTATCCGGAGCGCTATGTCGCGCTCCTGGCCAGTGCCGTCACCGGCACGCCGCAGTCCCGCTTCGATATGCTTTTCGTCGCCGGCGATGCGTCGCTGACGCTTTCCGCCGATGGCGTGACCCGCGATGCGCTGGGGCACAGCGTGCCCGGCAACTTTCTCGACGCGCTCGACGCCGCGTGGTCCGCGGAGCGTCGCCCGCGCGTCGATGACGGCCTGCCGTTCCATGGTGGCTGGGTGGTTTATCTGGGCTACGAACTGGTGGGCCAGATCGAGCCGAGCCTGCGCTTGCCACTCACGCGCGGCACCGCTCCCGTGGCGTTCGCCTTGCGCTCGCCCGCGGCCGTCATCGTCGACCATGTGGAGCAGCGCACGATTCTTGTCGCGGAGGAGGGCGCCGAGCCGTGGCTCGACATCCTGGCCGCCGACATTGAATCGACGCCACCCGATCTTTCGTTCCACGCGCCCCTCGCCGTGGATGAGGACGAACCGTCACGCTTCCTCGAAGGCGTGCACCGCGTGCATGAACACCTGCGCGCCGGCGATGTCTTCCAGGTGAACCTGTCGCGTCGCTGGACGGCCACCTTCGCCGAAGCGCCGACGCCGGCGGGGCTCATGCAGGCATTGCGCCATGCGAATCCAGCGCCCTTCGCCGGCCTTCTGCAACAGCCGGGCTGGGCCATCGTCAGTTCGTCGCCGGAGCGCCTGGTCGAATCGCGCGATGGCATCCTGCAGACACGTCCCATCGCCGGTACGCGCCCGCGCGTGGCGGGCGACGACGATGCCGAGCGCATTCGCGAATTGACCACGCATCCGAAGGAGCGCGCCGAGCACGTGATGCTGATCGACCTCGAGCGCAACGACCTGGGCCGCGTATGCGTGCCGGGCAGCGTGAAGGTCGACGAGCTCATGGTGGTGGAGAGCTATGCGCACGTTCACCACATCGTGTCGAACGTGCGGGGCCACGCTCGCGCGGGCGTGACGCCGGGACAGGTGATCGCCGCGACGTTCCCCGGCGGCACGATCACGGGATGTCCGAAAGTGCGCTGCATGGAAATCATCGGCGCGCTCGAGCAGGAGCCGCGCGGTGCCTACACGGGAGCGTTGGGTTATCTCGACGACAATGGCGACATGGACCTGAACATCCTGATCCGCACGCTGGCCGTCGAAGGCACGCAGGTGTCGTTGCGCGCGGGCGCCGGCATCGTCACCGATTCGGTTCCCGAGAAGGAACTGGACGAAACGCGGGCCAAGGCACGCGGCCTTTTGCGCGTGTTCGGCGCGACATGACGGCGCGGATATCCGTCGACTTCATCGATGCGGATCGCGTATCCGTCGCGGACCGCGGCTTCACCTATGGCGATGGCCTGTTTGAAACGCTGCGCGTGATCGACGGGCGCGTTCCGCTATGGTCGCGGCACGAGGCGCGCCTTCGCCATGGTGGCGAACGGTTGCGCTTGCCGCTGCCGGATACCGATGCCCTGCATGACGAAGTGCTGCGGCTTTCCGAAGGCCTCGACGATGCGGTGGCACGCATCACGCTGACGCGTGGCACGGGCATGCGTGGCTATGCGCCTCCGGCATCGCCCGTTCCGACCGTCGTCGTTTCCGTCGCCGCGCTCGCGCTCGACCGGCGGCTGCACGATGAAGGCATCGTGGTTCGCGTGTGCGACACGCGCCTCGCGGAGCAGCCCTTGCTCGCGGGGTTGAAACATCTCAACCGGCTGGAGCAGGTGATGGCCCGGGCCGAGTGGGACGACTCCGCCATCAACGAGGGCTTGATGCTGGACATGGCGGGGCACGTCGTCTGCGCCACCGCGGCGAACCTGTTCGCGGTCTTCGATGGGAAACTCGTCACGCCGCCCGTGGATCGTTGCGGCGTGGCCGGCGTCGCGCGGGCGGAAATCCTCGCCGTGCGTGACGTCGCCGAGGCGCGGATGAACCTGGCTCGACTCGTCGAGGCCGACGAGGTCTTCCTCACGTCCGCCGTTCGCGGCATGCTGCCCGTTCGGGTGTTCGCCACCCGCTCGTGGCAGCCCGGCCCCGTCACCCGCGCCTTGCAGGCGCACTGGCGCGATATCGGGTTGCCCCCGTCCTCCGGTCCCAAGGATACCGATCGATGAAAGTGCGCGGCATCGCCCTCTGGCGTGTCATCTTGCTGGTGGTGTTGGTCGCGATCATCGCCGCGGGTTCATGGCTGTGGTTCGACTGGGCCCGCTTCGCACGCTCGCCGCTGGCGGTTCCGGCGGCGGGGCAGAGCATCGACGTGGCGCGCGGTGCCTCGTTCAAGGACATCGTCCGCGACCTGCGCAATCGCAAGGCCAGCCAGGCGTCGCCGTTGTACTGGCGCCTGCTCGCGATGCAGATGCATGCGTCCGGTCGCCTGCATGCCGGCGAATATGCCTTGCGCCCCGGCATGACGCCGCGCGACCTCATCGGTGACATGGCCAGCGGCAGGGTGATGCAACGCAACTTCACCATCGTGGATGGTTGGACGTTCGCGGACCTGCGTCGCGCGCTCGCCGCGGTGGACACGATCAGCCACGATACGGCGGGCGTCGATGACGCCGACCTGATGAAGCAGCTGGGTGCCGAGGGCGACACGCCCGAGGGCCGTTTCCTTCCGGAAACCTACGCCTACGTGAAGGGCGACACCGATTCCAGCATCCTGAAGCGCGCCTATGCGGCGATGTCGAAAACCCTGGATAGCGCCTGGGCGGGCCGTGCGCAGGACCTGCCGCTGGCTTCTCCCTACGAGGCGCTGATCCTCGCGTCCATCGTGGAGAAGGAAACGGGCAGGGCGGACGAGCGTCCGCGGATCGCCGGGGTGTTCGTGCGCCGGCTGCAGCAGCACATCCTCCTGCAGACCGATCCCACCGTCATCTACGGGATGGGCGCCGCCTATGCGGGCAACATCCACAAGAGCGACCTGACCACCGACACGCCTTACAATACGTACATGCGGGTTGGCCTGCCGCCGACGCCGATCGCCCTGCCGGGGCGTGCGGCCATCCAGGCGGCGCTGCATCCCGCCGAAGGCAAGGAGCTTTACTTCGTGGCGCGCGGCGATGGCAGCCATGTGTTCTCCTCCACCCTCGAAGAACATAACCGGGCCGTGGCCTGCTACCAGTTGAAGCGATGCAAGTGACCCCTCCCCAGCGCGGCCGGTTGATCACCCTCGAAGGCGGCGAAGGCGCCGGCAAGAGCACGTTGCTGCGCGGCCTCGAAGAACACCTGCGAGGTCAGGGCGTCGATCTTGTGGTCACCCGTGAGCCGGGCGGCACGGTCGTCGGCGAAGCCGTGCGCGGCGTCGTGCTGGATGCCGCCAACAACGAACTCAGCGCCGAAGCGGAATTGCTGCTCATGTTCGCTTCGCGCGCGCAATTGGTGCGCCAGGTGATCGAGCCGGCGCTGGCGGCTGGCCGCTGGGTGCTCTGCGACCGCTTCACCGACGCCAGTTATGCCTATCAGGGTGGTGGGCGCGGCCAGCCGGTCGACCGCATCGCGGAGCTGGAGCGTTGGGCCGCCATGGGCCTCAAGCCCGACGTGACGCTGTTGCTCGACCTGCCGGTAAGCACCGGCCGTGCGCGTGCCGCCGGTCGTGGCGACGCCGATCGCATCGAAGTGGAAGGCGATGCCTTCTTCGAGCGTGTGCGTGCCGCCTATCGCGAGCGTGCCGCTTCCGACCCGGCGCGCTTCCGCGTGCTGGACGCCAGCGCGTCGCCCGCCGGCGTGCTCGAACAGGCTATCGCGGGCGTCGCCGGTCTGTTTGCCGGGGTGCCGTCGTGACCGCGCGTCCGTGGCACCCCGACGCATGGGCGCGGCTTCAGTCCCGTCGCGAGCGCGATGCGTTGCCGCATGCGCTCCTGCTCGCCGGGCCGGCCGGCCTCGGCAAACGCGATTTCCTCGCGGCCTTCGTCAAGGGGCTGCTCTGCCAGCATCCCTCCGAAGGCCATGCCTGCGGCACCTGCCGCAGCTGCCAGCTGGTGGCCGTCGGGACGCATCCGGACCTGGTCACGCTGTCGTTCGGCTTGCGCAAGGATGGCGTCACCCGCAGCGAGATCGTCGTCGACCAGATCCGCGATCTTTCTCAACGCCTGTCCATGTCGAGCCAGTTTGGCGGCTGGCAGGTGGTGACCATCGATCCTGCCGACGCGATGAACGCCGCGGCGGCCAACGCCCTTTTGAAGACGCTGGAAGAGCCGACGCCCTCGACCCTGCTGGTGCTCGTCGCCGACGAGCCGGCGCGCTTGCCGGCCACCATCCGCAGCCGTTGCCAGCGCATCGACTTCCTGGTGCCGTCGCGCGAGGTTTCGCTCGAATGGCTTCGTGCCGAGGGCGTTCCCGATGCGCCGGCCGCGCTGGACGCCGCCGGCGGTAATCCCGGCATGGCGCGCGCGTGGGCCGGCGACGGGGCGCTCAAGCAGCGCAGCGAAGTCCGCAACGACCTCAAGGCCCTGGCCGCGGGCCGCGGCGATCCCATGGAAGTGATCAAGCGCTGGCAGGCCGCCGAACCCGCGCGCTACCTCTGGTTCGCCGCCCAGGCCGCGACCGACGAATTGCGTTCGCGCGCCGCCGGCAAGGCCGCGCCGCTGGACAGCCAACTGGACGACGAGGCGCTCGACGGCTGGTACGGCAAGGCCAACCGGGCGCGCGACGCACTGCGCGGACCCTTGCGGGCGGACCTGATCCTCCTCGAGTTGCTTGCCGCCTGGCGTTGACGCGCTCTTATCGCGGCTTCGGTCTTAATCGAGCCGACGTATCGAATCGCAAGGAACACCTCGTGTCACGCCATCCGGTCATCGACCGCAGCACCCGCCTCCTCGTCGTCGCCCCGCATCCCGATGACGAATCGCTGGCCGCCGGCATGCTGATCCAGCGCGTGCTGGGGGCGGGCGGGCGTGTCGACGTGCTGCTGCTGACCGACGGCGACGACAACCCGTGGCCGCAGCGCTGGATGGAGCGGCGCCTCGTGATCGATGCGGCCGCGCGTGCCCGCTGGGGCGCCCGTCGCCGCAAGGAAGTGGGCGCGGCGCTGGCCCGCCTCGGCGTCGGGCCCGATCACCTCCATGCCTTCGGCTGGCACGACATGCAGGTCACCGAGGAGCTGCGCCTGCGCCATGGCCAGGCCGTCGGCGCCATGCGCCGGGTGGTGGAACGGACGCGACCGAACCTCGTCGTCATTCCCGACCTGGGCGACACCCATCCCGATCACGGGTCGGCCCATGTCCTGGCGAGGCTGGCCCTGGCCGCCACGGGGTCCACGGCCGACGTGCTCACGTATATGGTGCACGGCACCGAGCAGTCGGCGCCGGAAGACCTGCTGGTCCTCGATGCCGATCCCGAGCGGCAGGCGACGAAGATCCAGGCCGTGATCAGCGGCGACGTCGACTTCGGTATCTGCAGCCCGTGGGAGCATGACCCCGAACTCGTGTTCGAACCGCTTTTCGAGGACAGTTTCGGCGTGGTGTTCGCGCCCCACCATGCGCTTGCAAGGAATGAAGGCGAACTGTCGTGGCGGGACATCGATGGCTACCGGATCATCGGTTTTAGTCCCGACCTCGGCATGCAGCATCAGTTGAGCCGCACGGCGGGCTTGAGCGTGGAGGTGCGCGAGCCGCGCTATCGCGTATCGAACACGTCGACGATCGAAACGCTGGTGGCGCGCGGCGTAGGCGTGTCGATCATGTCGGCGCTGGCCGCGCAGCGCGCGCCGCTCGACAAGCTGCAGCTGCGCCTGTTATCGCAGCCGGTATTGACGCGCACGGTCGGCGTATTGCGCCGCGAGGGCAAATCGCTGTCGCCCGCCGCGGCGACGATGCTGCAATACGTGCGCGCCGCGGTGCCCCAGCTTGCGCGCTTTCCGGGCGTGCGCGTCGACGCGGCGCTGATGGGTGAAGCCGCCCCGGTCAAGCCCGCCCGAGTCAAGTCCGACGATACGCCGCGCAAAGCTTAGCTTTGCATGCCGTTCCCTAAGGCGGTTCAATCCGCAATCTTCGCGGCCGCGACGCCCAACGCGATTCGGCGCAGTTCTTCGCGGCCCATCTTCCATGCGCGATGCGCATCGCGTTCCTTGCGCGCGCGGCGCGCGGCAATCGCTTTCTCACACGAGCGTTGCGCAAGGCGCGCGTCGATGCGGTCGATGGCGATCGCCAGCACCGTCGACAACACGCCGACCGTGACGCCCAGTCCAATAAATAGCGACAGCGAAGGGGTAAAGCTCATTTTCTACTCCTCAATGCGACCGTGATTCATCTGATGCATCTGACGCGTCCG
>Ga0209216_1000187_pt1 | contig 11853 bp, 12 predicted proteins | sample TexAe_OM2H0_O2_FD_187940 | JGI IMG/M metagenome (GOLD analysis project Ga0209216, IMG submission 187940) | Forest soil microbial communities from Davy Crockett National Forest, Groveton, Texas, USA - Texas A ecozone_OM2H0_O2 (SPAdes) (version 2) | ecosystem: Environmental > Terrestrial > Soil >... | reverse complement strand
TTCAAGACTTGCTTCTGCCAGACGGGATCTGCCGCTACGATCTTCAGTGTGATCTCATTTGAACGTGCTGCGACTGGCGAAACGCCGAATTGATTTGTTGGGTCGTGTGTGAGGAGTCTGTCGCTGACAATCCTGAGACGATACTCCCCGGGCTGAGTGAAGCGCACCCACTCGTTGAGGTTCAGTTTGATGGTCCATGGTTCCGCACTCAGAAACCGGAAGCTCGTGAGACCGCCCATGCTCCCCGTATGCCCGGGCAACGGATCGACCGCACCCTGCGCTGGCGACACGTCGAAGCGTTCATAATTCATGCGCCCGCTGCGGTCATATTGGGCCATGTTAAGTTGATACCGTTCCTTGACGGTGCTGCTAAAGCTGAGTTGCAAAGGAATAGTCTCGCCGATGCGGAACTCGCGCTGATTACTAGCGACCGAGACCTTGAGCGTAATTTGGGGATCGACTGGAGGCGCAGACTGAGCCCAAACGCGCATCATGGCTACGCCAGTTAGCAAGAGAATCGTAAGAGGACGCATATTCCTAATCATATTATTTGGAACAAATCGTCGGACAGGGGCAGTTCGTGAAAGAGTGCGTCTCGGAAAAAGTCACGTCGCCCGTTTTAGTGATTGACCACACTCGCCATACCGATCTTCCTCCAGCCATTGAGAAACCACTTGAGATTTTGTTCTCGGTCGGCGGCAAAAAGAACAATCTCGTCAGTCCCGTATCAGTGTCCTTTCCCCACATAAACTCGACAACCTGTCCGATCACATCAGTGCTCTGACTTGGATACCAGATGAAGTCGCCGAATCGTTCGCCTTTTTGCGGGACAGGAAACACCCCTTCCGGCGTGAGCAGTCGAGCCGGCTCAGTCGTGATCCCGCTCGATGGTCCAGGGTCCAATGACTTCAGGAGCGTGTTAGTAGTCAGCGGCATTCGCGCCACGGTATTTACGGGATCGTGAGTAATTGCCAACAACCGCCACGTCCCGTTCTGATTTGTAAGGACTGCGAGAATCGACCGTTGGCCGAGATTCGCTCCCTGCATCGACGGGTAAATCGTGCGCGGATCGCGTACCTTGGCCGAGAAACTACCCGCGAGTGAAACAAATGCCAGTTTGTGATTGCCGGACACGCTACAAGCCTTCACCGACTCAGCCTTCGTTTCGCTTTGCGGCAGGTAGCATTGTTGGACCAGACGAGATTCATCTGAAATCGCTGCGAGTGTGGACCGATCGCAATCGAGATACGCGCGCGTGGCGGACACGGCTTTCTCCTGGGCCTGGCGCAATGCAGGGTCGATGGTCGATGTATCGGTCGGAGGACCAGACCTTGTGTCACACTCTGCCGGATGCATTGAGAGAGCGCGCGCTGCTTCGTAGTTGCTGGCTGAAGGTACCAACATGACCCAGCCTCGTGGTTGGAGGGAAGTCATCGTCTCGTGTACTAGCGCGAGAGACGAAGCCGTTCGGCGATCCCAATCGATACCTTCAACATAACCATTAACAGTCTTCATACCGGAAATGACGCCGTAATTGTCGAACGTGAGAATTTCCGGTTCGCTATGGTTCTGAAGAGCCTGATGGAAATGCGCGGCGAATCCGGTGGGCCGGAAAGCCTCGATCTCGATGGTATACCCAAGGCTCTCTGCGCGCCGGCGCAGCTCAGGCGGCACAACCGCTGGCGGCAATGCATTCGTATGCGGCGAACCCACAATCCAGATTCGGATCAAATTGCTGCCGGGTTCCGAAGATGTAGTTGCCTTGGTCGACGTGAGAAGAAACAGTGTCAACAAGACGCAAGCGAATATGCGTGGTGATCCAGAGGCCATGAGGACACGTTGCATAGTTAACCTCCGAGAGATTCTATGGGGCCACTGGAAATGATAATACTCAATATCGTCGAATGTTGACAGAAAGAATCCGCGCATCCGTTTGACGATTTTTTACGGTTTGTAATATCGTTTCCAGGCTCGCAATTAGAATCCTCAGGCCTCTCTATGGAACGCAACTCTTTTTTGTGAGTATTCCGATTTCTCGCTGACATCCAATTAAGGAGTATGACAGATGCTTGCTGAAGCTACCGCAGCTCTCGAGCTAATTAGTACGGCTCACAAACAAGGATGGCTTGATAGACTCATAACGGCGGTACGAAAGAAACACAAGGTGGTGGTGTTAGGCAGCACTGGGGTGGGAAAAACAAACTTCCTTAACTCTCTTACGGAGAGCATTCCTTCAGCTGTTGATATTATGAATCGCACCGAGATCGCGAAAAAGCACCGCGTGAAGATTCAAAAATCACCATTCATATTCGTTGATACCCCAGGCCAGGAACCGCATAAGAGCAGACGGTTAAAAGCCATCCGGGAGGCGTTGGCGAGCCATATTTCCGGCGTAATTAATGTAGTATCCTATGGGTATCATGAATATCGGATTGGTTCAAAAGATGCAGTAGATGATAATGGCATTGTTAGCGAGGAGTTCCTTTCAGCGCACCGCGAGATAGAAATAGCTGCCTTGGAAGAATGGATTCCGGTTTTGGGTGGACCAGAAGCTGCAGGTTGGCTGATAACGGTTGTCTCTAAGGCGGACCTTTGGTGGGACCGTCGAGATGAGGTTTTAGAGTACTATCGAACGGGCGCCTATTACGAAGCCTTAGGGTCGGCGAAGTCTCTTCATCCGATTGTGTTAGAGTATAGCTCGGTCTTTCAGAAGTATTTTGGCAAAGCACGAATGTCCGGCGACTTTGAAGACAATGATCGAATCAGGGTGAAAGCGCATCTTATAGAAGAGTTGTTAGCAGCGGTTGGAAAGTTCAAGAATGGCTGACTCCATCACGATGGATCGCGATTCGACGCTCAATCGGACTCCGGATGATTTAAGTCGTAGTCTAAGTGATCTTAGCTCGATCACTCTGCTGCTGCAGCGGTATGGCTTCATTGCACTTGTCTTTACGGTCTTTAATCTAGCCTTGTTGATCCTGACTTCGTCCCTTCGGCTTTTGCCGATAGTAGGAGCGCTGGCTAGTGTCGTCATAACGTTTTACTTGCCTTTAATTGCCACACTTATTGCTGTCGTTGCCATCGTTCGGTATGAGACTCTACGAAAGCGTGGGGATGCGCTCTTCGAAGAGATTAGTGACGAGTTGCAATGGAATCTTCGTCAGAATGTTACCGAGACGATCGCAAGAGAAAGACCAGAACTCAATGCGCGTGTGGCCCTCAGATCGTTTGCACGCGCGACGGATTTACCACTCATTCCTGGTAGATACGGGCCTGTCATATACGTGGCGATTAATCTTGTGATTTTATTCGTGGGTTACTATCTGCTCAGCTTGTCTCGCTTTTAAGTTCTAAACGCGTCCTGTCATCTTCCAGCACTTCCTCATTCATTACGTAACGCAACCAACGGATCCACCTCTGCGGCGCGGCGTGCCGGGATGCCGGAGGCGATCAGCGTAACGAGAATTAGCAACACTGAAACCGTGAGAAAAGTGAACGGATCGCTTGGGGCGATACCGAAGAGCAGACTGCGCATCACTCGCGTTGCGGCGAGGGCTACGGTGATACCGAAAATTAGACCCACCGTAACCATTTTCAATCCCTGACCTAGAATCGAGCGAAACACTCTCGCTGGTCCAGCGCCAAGGGCGAGCCGAATGCCTATCTCCTGCGTTCGTTGAGCTACTGAATAGGAGATGACTCCGTAGATACCAGTTGCGGCCAATACTAGCGCTGCGATCGAGAAAGTCGTCAACAGCCGCAGTATGAACCTTCTCGGTCCGACTGCATCTGCCACGTAAGCTTCCAGAGTCTTGATGTTTGAGGTGGCCGCGTCCGGATCGATCTCTCGCAGCTCGCGGCGGAAAGCATTCTGAACAACCTGACTGTCGATCTTCGATCGCACAACCCAGTAGAGACTGTTTGTTACGTGACTGAGGCCGTCCTCATGGACCTGGGCCAGCGGCAAGTACACGTCAAAAGTCGGGTCACCTTCCAAATCCAACTGTTTCACGTCACCAACCACGCCGACAATATGAACCGCTCTTGGTCCAGTATTGTTGTCGTCAATCGCAATCTGATTGCCGATCGCGTCGCCGTTGGGCCAGAGCTTGCGAGCCATCGTCTCGTTGATTAGCACTACGGCGATACTATCGGTGTTGTCGTGTTCGTCGATGTTGCGCCCTTGCCGCAAAGGTATGTTCATCGCTCGAAAATAGTCAGGTGTTGCGACTCGCCACTGTGTCGTGTGTGTTTCGCCCGGCGACATCGCACGGCCGACAACCGTGAAGTCGACACTATGCCGAAGTCCTGTGAGCGGAAGTAGCGAAATCGCTCCTACTGCTTCAACGCCAGGCATCGCTTCGATTCTCGAACCAAGCTGGTCGCAAAACAGATTCAGCGCCGCCCGATTCTTATACTCAGTTTCGGGCAACGAAAGTCTGATTGATAGCACGTCGCTGGTATCGAAACCGGTTTGAATCGCCTGCACGCGCCTGAAACTCTGAATTAGTAATCCTGCGCCGATCAGGAGCAAAGCTGACAAGGCCACCTGGCCCATGACCACAGTGCTACGCCACCGGTTTCCTCGGGCGCGTTCGCCAACTCCTCGACTACTAACACTAAGCTCACCGGTTACCTCACTCTTTGCTGCTTGTAACGCAGGCAGTATTCCGAAGATCAGCGCAGAAACCACAGACGTGAGCACGCCGAAGGCCAACACAATTAGATCGAGATGGATTTCCTGTTCTCTGGGTAGTGGCGTTGGACTAATGGTTAACAGAAATCGAATGCCCCAGCCCGCGAGAAGTATTCCAAGAAAACCTCCGATTGAAGTCAGCATCAAGCTCTCAATTAATAACTGCGTGATCAGTCGCGATGACGTTGCTCCGAGTGCTTTCCGGATTGCCATTTCGCGTTGCCGCGCAGACGCGCGCGCGAGCCACAAGCCGGCGAGATTTGAGCATCCGATCAGCAGCACTAGACCCACTGCTCCTAACAAGACCCAAAGACCTGTTCGAACTCCATCAACCATATTGTCTTGCAACGGCACCAATCGAACTCCGATCTTCTTCACATAGAGTTCGCCAAATTGCTGTCGCTGCTGGTGAACGATCCCGTTCAGATCTGCTTCTGCCTGCTGTGGAGTGACACCGGATTTAAGGCGGGCAATGGCGCGCAGGAAATTCACAGAACTACGCACGGTTCGGAGAGGATCGGCCTCAGGCGCCAAGGGGATCGCGAGTTCGGCTTCCCTGATTGGCAATTCGAATCGCGGCGGAAGAATCCCGACAACCTGGTACGACTTGGTATCCAGAATAATGTTTGTGCCGACGATTTGCTGATTGCCAGCAAACCGCTTACGCCAACAATCATGCGTTAACACGACTACATGCTGTTTGCCGGGTTCGTCATCCTCGGGAAGCAAGGTGCGACCTTGAAACGCGTCTATGCCGAGGAGTTGAAAAATATTGCTGGATACCCGCATCGCTTGCAGGCGTTCAGTTGTTTCAGAACCGGATAGACTGAGTCCAACATTGGTGAAGGCTGCGATCTGATCCAGTGATCGATTCTGATCGCGATAGTCGAGAAAGTCGGGAAGAGTGAACGGCGCGTCATTTCTGTCCGTTCGTCGTGAAGAGACGGTCATCAGTTCGGCCGGGTTTTGAAACGGTAGCGGTCGCAGCAGTACCGAATTCACAACACTAAAAATCGCGGTCGTGGCGCCAATGGCCAACGCCAGGGTAATCACAGCAGTGAGAGCTAGACCACGGTTTTTGAGTATTGACCTGGCGCCAAATCCTAGATCGTGGGAAAGATTGGTTATCATGGCTAAGTGTACTGATCGTCGCTGGGGCTTTTCTGCCAAAGAACCGTCGATTTATGCCGAAATCCAGGAGCAATGCGAGTCTCGTCAAGCGACGTCGAATTGTGATTGTGGTCGTCCCGCCCATTGAGGAAATGGATTTAGTGGCGCCACTACAAGTATTCAGCGCTGCCAACCGTCTCTCTGAACGAAAAATCTATTCACTCGAGATCGCTACCAATGGAAGGGCATTGGAAGTCCCAGGTGAAGGAGGCATGCTCTGTTTCCTCGCTCAGCGCCGCATACAGGAAGTGAAGGGAAGCATCGATTCGGTCCTGCTCGTTTGCGGCGTCGGCACTCGTTTGCTTCGCGATCGCGAGTTATCACAATGGTTGAAAACTATCGCTCCGGCGGTTCGCCGTTTGGGAGGCGTGTGTGTCGGTTCATTTCTACTTGCCGAAGCGGGACTGTTGAATGGCAAGAAGGCGACATCTCACTGGCGCTTCGGAAAAGAACTGGCCAAACGTTATCCGCAGGTACAAGTCGAATCCGAACCGATCTGGGTTAGAGACGGCAACATCTATACATCGGCGGGCATTTCCGCTGGTATCGATCTGGCGTTAGCCTGGGTCGAAGAGGATGGTGGCAGCGCATTGGCCCACGAGGTCGCTCGTGAGTTTGTGTTGTTTCTCCGCCGTCCGGGAGGGCAGGAGCAGTTGAGCGTCTCACTGGCAAAGCAGGCGTCTGACATGCGCAGTATTCAGGAACTTCAGGTTTGGATTGCGGATCACGTTGATGCCAACCTGTCCGTGCAAGCACTTGCCGAACACGTGGCCATGAGTGTTAGAAACTTTGAAAGAGTTTTCAGTCGCGAGATCGGTTGCACGCCGGCACGATACGTGGCTCAAGTGCGTGTTGAGGCGGCTCGGAGAGCGTTGGAAGATACTGATAAGAGCATCGAACAGATTGCGCGCAATTGCGGGTTCGTGAGTGCCGATCTAATGAGGCGTGCTTTTACCCGGTGTATTGGAATTACTCCCGCCCGTTATCGCACGGACAGGTTTTCGCGCAAAGGCGCAAACGCGCAAACAAAATCCTTCGAAACGCGGTAGCGCTTTGCGTCTTTGCGCGAGAAATATTTCCTTGAACTAAACTTTATTGCGCTCGGCCAGCGCTGGCTCGATGCGAAAGTCTCGCACCCCTTTCAGCACACCATTGCTGCTCGATGCGAGACTGATGATATTCGCGAACCGGCCCAGGTCGCGGCTTCGCGTGAGTTCTGCCGGCTGAAGCCGGGGATCGTCTTCAAAATAAAATGATTCGACCCAATGATCGGGACCACCGGGCGCTTGCAGGTGTATGTGAATGTGCATCGGTGGTGGAGAACTCACGTCCCCATAATGAGCTGGTTTGATGGTGCTGAACGAATACTGTCCCGAAGCATTGGACCACAGCGTTCCATTCAACCGCGCCTGCCGCGGATTGTTGACTGGCCGGCTGTAGTATCCAGTGGCGTCCGTGTGATACAGAAACATTTTCACGCCGTGTAGAGGTTTGCCATTCAAGTCGAAGATGGTCCCACTTAAATGAATGCGCGTGCCCGGTTCTTGTGCTGCTGCGATATCTATCGCGGACGGATGCTGAGCTTGTGCTTCGGCCTGATGGCGTGAACAAGCCAAACTCACCGGCGCTGCCGCACAACTGACCGCAAAAACACAAACACTCTTGATAAAGCCTCTACGGTCTTCTACCTCATAAACTCTTCTTGTCATGACGTGTTTCCTCCGGCCGGAACTTACGTTATCAGACGATTCAAAATGCGATTCTGTTCCCAGGATAATTTCGACTGGAGGAGGTCTCCGATCAAATACAGCGCGACCCGAAAATCTGTACGACAGCGTTCTAATTGTTAAGTTCAGCGTCGAGTCGGACCATGGTCTTCTTTATTTCCTTTCTAATCCTAAACGCGCGCAGTCGCAGCGCATTTAGTCCTATTCCTAATTGATTGGCGAACGCTCGTCGATGATCGATCTTGTCTTTTCCTTCCCAGGCGTAATACTTCAGAATTAGTTCACGATCGGCATTTGGAATTACGCTAAGAGCTGTCTCCAACAGCTCGAAGGTATTCTCCGAATCTGGATTGGCGATATTCGTTGGTGGCCAACAAGTTACGCTCAGCTTACTGGCTTTTAGTTCGCGCAGATACTCCATATAGATTTTCCTGGCTACTCCGTAAAAGTATGGAGCCGGATCACCGATAAATGGCGAGGTAAGACTTGCGAGTCGGTGAGCGACACGATCGAATGTGACGTCGGCGAGGTCTTCTGCAAACACACATCGGCGTGCCCTGAACATCGTTATCAATCGAGCGCGAATCGATTCATATTTTCGACCCGCGGAATGCGAGTCAGGGCCCAGCCAATGCAAAAGTCGTTCAAACGGGCTATTCATACTGGCTCCTTTACGCTGCGCTAACCTCAATCTACCGTTCAGTCCTAGTGCTATAATCGAGCCCGAAATTTCACTTAGTTCGCAAAAAATTTCCTACACTCAATAGGACCGACAGGTTTGAGCGAAGAAATTTGGCAGTCACTACTCACTGCTCTCACGCGCGCAGGCTTGGACTACAAGAGTATTCACCGTGTACTTACAGCTTTCTTTGTCTCGCGGGAGTGTGGTGCTGACTCAGAATGGTTGGCGGACGTGACCCTTGATCGAGTTGCGCAAAAGATTCATAAAGGGGAAGTCGTGCGAAGTATCATCGCGTACTCAGGAAAATTCGCCGATCTGGTTTGGAAGGAATACTGTAGAGATCGCGATAGGCTAAGGAAGGCTGTGAGAGATTGGGCGCGTCATCTTCCCGAAAGGCAGGACTTTGAGGAGAAAACTGATCTTCGCCGCAAATGCCAGGAGGCTTGCTTCAAGCAGTTGTCGGAAAGCGAACGTCAGTTGCTGGAGGAATATTACTTGACGGCAAAGGATCGGGAAGTGCTGGCTAGAGATCTTGGCCTTGTGATTGCCACATTAAGGACGAACATTCACCGGCTAAAACTTCGACTAACAAAGTGCGTGGAGATTTGCCGGCGATCGGTTTAAGTTGTTGTCTAACGTCGAAAGGACATCGGATACTGCAAAAAGTTTGCGCAAATGAATGAACTTCGTGTCCAACGTGATGTTTTGTTTCGGTATCTCTTGGGAGTTGCCTCTGATACCGAGCGAGCCGCTGTGGAAGAGCAGCTCTTTGCCGCTGACGCTGATCTCAACGTGTTGCTTCAGGCGGAGGATGAACTCATTGATGATTATGTCAGGGGTGCGCTTAGTACTTCAGATAGACAACTGTTCGAAAGTAGATTTCTTTGCACCAACGAGAGAAAGCAACGGCTAGAGACGGTTCAGTCGTTCGTTCAGGTTTTGGCTCAGACGCACTCTGAGAGATCTGTTTCTTCTGAAGGTCTCGATCGGTCGTTTACCGCACTTCTACGATGGCTGGACACGGATCGTGAGAAAGCGGCAGAAAAATACGAGACCATTCGGAATTCGTTAATTAGAGTTTTTGCATCGCGAGGTTTCACCGATGCTGAAGCGTTAGCTGATGACACCTTTGATAGAGTTGCTTTAAGAGTCGCTGAATTAGTTCAAACGTACGTTGGCGATCCGGCAAGGTACTTTGTTGGGGTAGCAAGAGCAGTGATGCTGGAGGCACAGAAACGACCAGCTCATGCTCTTCTGCCGGTTGTTGTGGGTAATCAGGATGTTTCGGACCAAACGTACAGTTGTCTCGAAAAGTGTTTAGACCAGTTGTCTGAAACCCACCGTGATCTGATTTTGCAATACTATGCAAATGAGCAACGAGGCAAAGTTGCCCAGCGCGCAGAGTTGGCACGCCGTTTAGGAGTATCTTCAAAAGCACTGCAAGTGGAAGTTTATAAGATGAGACGGAAGCTCGAGGCGTGCGTTAGGGCATGTCTTAAGTCGGAGAATAAATAGTCTGTTCCGTTATCTGATAACTTCCCCCGAGCTTTATCCATGCACTACCTCAACTGCCTTCTCGGTCCAACAGTTCGGGTAGTGTCCTAATCTGAGAATGAGAATTTATTTTTCTGAATACTCTCGGATCGGGCGCTCGTCGTTCTAGTTTGCGTCATTTCCTTGGGAGCAAGTTCCAATTGTCTTGGTGTCGGGAGAGTAGAACGCAGCAAATCGCGTATATCTAGTTTTTCTAAATATGTCTCTATAACGAATTATCCCCCAAAAGAAGAGCCGATATTTCGGATCGTGCAGTTTAGCCATATCCGAGTTAGGGATACCAGCAAGCAGGAGTCGTTTTTCATTGGACATCGTGGGAGCAAGGGGAGCGCCCGGAATGATCACCCAATCAAAGGATTCAGCAGTGGCCTCCGGACTTTCGCGCATGTCTCTTACACCGACCTCATGTGCAAACTGTACGTGATGGGCTGGGGTTTGCCCGAAGTTTACGATCTCCATCATAATCTGTTTTTGGAAAGTCAGGGACCACGACTCTGATACTGATATATGCCCGCAGGGTATGAATCGCATGTTCTCTTGCCTGCTCCGACTGCCGCTCAATTTCGTTTCCCTGCCTTTCCATTACCTCCCACTGTCTTCGATAGATATAGGCTTGGATAGCGATAGCCACGAGCACCAAAAGGCTCAGAAAGTTTTGAGTGAAGAACGGAATCCGACCGCTCTCCTGAGCGAAAGTAAAAATCAACAACAGGAAGAGCACGACGAGGCCAAACGCGAAGATTCTTTTCATGCCCGGATCAAGGATCTCGGTTTTCTTGTCTATCTTGTGTTGATCGGAATCAGCTTGCGTATTTTTTGGCATGGCTTAAACCTCTATTGGACTCCCCGCAAATAATTCCCGTACTACGCAAATCGTTGTTGACGGATTATAGTTTCCGTAGTACGGTATTCCCACTGGAGACGGAAACACAATGTCCAACAATCACCTAAGCAAAGACAAACAGATTGCAGTTACGGCGGCACTAGCCGAAGGTAATTCGATCCGGTCTATAGAGAGAATGACCGGGGTGCATCGTGACACGATCATGCGCTTGGGTGTTCGCGTTGGTCAAGGCTGCGCTCGCCTGTTAGATGAAAAGATGCGCGGTCTCGATTGCAAGCGAATCGAACTTGACGAAATTTGGGGCTTCATCGGCAAGAAGGTCCGCCACGTCACGGAGTTTGACGATCCGACGTTTGGTGACGTTTGGACCTACTGCGCGATTGATGCGGAGTCCAAGCTGGTTCCGGCCTACAAGGTTGCAAGTCGGCGCAGCGTGCCGGTGACGGTTGAGTTTATCAGCGACCTTAAATCACGGCTCAACAATCGCATTCAAATTTCCTCCGACGCGATGCGCTCTTACGGTGAGGCTATCGACACCGTGTTCGGTACAGAAGTCGATTACGCGCAGATCGTAAAAACCTACGGCACGGACGAGAGTAAGTACAGCACACCGGAGCGCAAATATAGCCCGTCGCGCATCACGGCAAGCGAGAAAGTCTGGATGCAAGGTCAGCCGGTTGCGAAGTACGTCTCCACGTCTTACGTCGAACGTCTGAATGCTTCTACTCGCTTGCACGTTAAGCGTCTCAATCGGCTAACGCTCGCGTTCTCAAAGAAGCTTGAAAACTTCGAGGCGGCTGTCTCGCTACACTTCGCCGCGTACAACCTCGTGCGCACTCACAGTGCAGTGAAGATGACGCCAGCAATGGCCGCAGGAGTTGAACGTAACTTTGGGTCCTATGGCGATCTAGTCGAGGCAGTTCTATGAGTGACTACATCGCAGAATTACAGTCAGTGTTTTTGAAGCTGCATGGCTGCGATGCGGTGTACCTTGAGACCGTGCCGGTAGTTGAAGAGTTTCAAGGCGAGACGATCTGGCAGGGTGACGTTGAAGTGTTCGATCTCAACGGGCACCCGAAGGCGTCACGCGGTTACGGTTGGGGATATGTAGCAAATGAAGAGGGAGGGCGGCGATACTTCACCGTGTTAGAACTCCCGCCTGTAGATTCACCACAAACGG
>Ga0209216_1000186_pt1 | contig 11853 bp, 10 predicted proteins | sample TexAe_OM2H0_O2_FD_187940 | JGI IMG/M metagenome (GOLD analysis project Ga0209216, IMG submission 187940) | Forest soil microbial communities from Davy Crockett National Forest, Groveton, Texas, USA - Texas A ecozone_OM2H0_O2 (SPAdes) (version 2) | ecosystem: Environmental > Terrestrial > Soil >... | reverse complement strand
CGGTCAGTGCCGCTTTTCTTTCCCCGGCTGACGCCTTTTCGGCAACGCGAGTCTGCTACCGTGAGATTCGATGGCTCGCTTTATTTGCGCTATCGAGAGTACCGCGCGGCGCTGGGCTTGGTGATCGCGTGGGGACTTCTCCTGATTAAGACTTACTATCAATAAATCACAGTGCAAAGAATTAAGATCCTTTTTTTAATCCTGTCGCTCACGCTTGCGTTCGGCTTCGCAATCCCCGCTAAGAATGCGCTCGCGCAAAAGGCGCTCCCGAGACCATTTGAACCCCTCGAAGAACTCCACTTTGAAGCAGAGTTTTCACGCGCCCTGTTGCGCAAGATCGACGTCGCCGATCTCAAGTTTCACGCGTCTACCACTCCACTGACCAACGAGTTTTACGCATTGACGTTCAAAGCCGACATCACGAGCAAAGGCTTCTTTGCGCGTCTATTCAATCTTAAGTTTCGCGAACGAGTGGAGTCGATCGTCGAACCACTGACCTTCACCGTTAAGAAGACAACGATTCTCGACGAACAGGGAAAACGCGTCCGTGAAACCAACTCGACCTTTGACTCCTCGAAGGGCCAGATGACCTGGACGTTGCGCGATCCGAACAACCCGCAAAGCGAGCCACGCCACACGATCACCGAATTCTCAGGACAACTGCAAGACGTCCTGTCGGCGATCTACTTCATTCGCACGCAGCCACTCGAAGTCGGCAAGGGCTTTGACATCTACATCGGCGACGGCGGACGCGTCTATACGATTCCGGTGAAGGTGCTCGAGAAGAAACGAATGAAGACCGTGGTCGGCCGCGTTGATGCGTTTCGAGTCAATGCGGAACTGTTTGGACCCGAACGATTGATCGACGACGAGAAGGGCGAGTTTTCGATCTGGTTCACGGCAGACCCACGGCACATTCCTGTCGGCGGGCGTGTCAAAACGGATTACGGGACCTTCGATATCAAACTGAAGCGTATCATCACGGGTTCTCCTGCCGTAAAGTAGGACCACAAAGAAGCACAAAGGCACAAATGCGCGAGCCATTAATCATTGGTCATCGTGGCGCGTCTGCCGTTGCGCCGGAAAATTCGATGGCGGCGTTTGTGGCAGCCATCGAAGCGGGTGCGGACGGGATTGAGTTTGACGTGCGACTGAGTCGCGACGGCGTACCGGTGATCATTCACGACGATACTTTGCAGCGGACGCATGGTTTGCGCAGGCGTGTCGTAGATTTGACGGCGGAGGAGTTGAGAGGTGTTGGCGTTCCGAGCCTGCGAGATCTGTTTGAGTTGATGGTCAGTAACAGTTTGATTATGTGTCTGGAGATCAAGGGTAGTTCGGCTCAACTGGCTGAGCGGAGTTGCGAGTTGGTGCATGAGTTTGGTTTCGAAGACAGGGTGATTGTTGAGTGTTTTGATTTGAAGGTCATCGACAAGATAAGAACGCTCAAGACGGCGGCACTGTTTGAGCCACGGATTTATACGGATCAGCGCTTGATAGATCGCGCGCTCGGAGTTGGCGCTTCGGTGCTGGCGCTTCATCACCGCTTGGCAAAGCCCTCGCTGGTTGAGAAAGCAAAACTCGCTGGACTCAGAGTTGTGGTTTGGACTGTCGACGATCCCGCGTGGATCGCACGCGCTCAATCGACGGGCATCGAGGCATTGATTACAAACGATCCGGCAACGATGATTGAAGCCTCGGATCGTCTTCGCGTACAGTTGAACCGATGAGTCCCGCCGTACAGTTTGACCAGTTCAATCGGTTCTTCGTTTCTACCGACTTTTCAGTTTCCTACCGGCGGGCCAAACAACTTCAGTGGCAGAACCAGGCAAGTTCGGGTTACTCACTGCTCGCAGTCTTAAAAGGCGAACTCAGTTATACAATCGACGGCAAGCAAATCAATCTTCCTGAAGCGCAGTTCGTGCTCTTCGGACCCAACCTCAGCATCACGGCAAACGCGACGCGCGCCGAACTCCTTTTCATAACCTTCTCCGCTTCGTTCGTCATGCAACATGCCGCAACGATGCGTTTGATTCCGCCGAACTCAACCGTCACTTTCAAAACCGGCTACTTCAGCGGCGATCGAAAACTCGACAGCTTGCTTAACGAATTCGCCGCCGAACTCAGCGACGATAAGCCCGGCAAAGACATAGTGCTGCGCGCGCTTGGCGAACAACTGCTGGTCCATGCTTTACGCAACTACGCGCAGCCTCGGCGTTCTGAAGAACTGGAGCTTTCGCGGGCCGGTCTCGTCGACCGCCGTATTCGCCGCTCTGTGGAGTTGATGTACACACAGCTCGATCAGGACCTGACACTCAAAGCGCTCGCCGCTGCTTCGTATCTCTCTCCTTTTCACTTCGCACGCCTGTTTAAGAAACTCACAGGCTCAACGCCACACAACTATCTCGCCGGCATCCGCGCCGCGCGGGCACAACTTCTGCTCGCCGAAACTGAACTCTCGGTCACAGAGGTTGGTACGCGCGTCGGTTATCTCAGCGCGAGTCATTTCACAAAAGCGTTTCGTCTGGCCACCGGCACAACGCCGCGCGAATTTCGCAAAGCTGTGATTTCGGTAAACAACACCTCAGCAAACGAGCGCCAATAATGCGCAAGATCCGTCGCTTCGCTTCGCGTTCCCGTTAGTATCATCGCGTCAAATCTTTTTTAGGAGAAACGCGAATGCCTGTTGCCACGCAAGCGGAAATCAGTCCGGCTGAAGGAAAACTCGGAGTTCTACTCGTCGGTCTCGGCGCCGTCAGTACTACTTTCATCGCCGGTGTCGAAGCGATCAAAAAAGGCTTCGCACAACCAATCGGCAGTCTCACGCAGATGGGCACGATCCGCCTTGGCAAACGAACCGACAATCGTGTTCCGCTGATTAAAGACCTCGTACCACTGGCGCAGTTGAAAGATCTCGTCTTTGGCGCGTGGGACATCTTTCCTGAATCTGCCTATGACGCGGCGCTTAACGCCGGCGTGCTCGAGAAAGAGTTGCTGGCCCAATTGAAAGAGCCGTTGCGCAAGATCAAGCCGATGAAAGCCGTGTTCGATCAGTCATACGTGAAACGATTGAGCGGCACCAACGTCAAGACCGGCGAGACGAAGTTTGACCTGGCCCAGCAGCTAATCGCCGAGATCGCGGATTGGAAAAAGAAGAACAAGTGCTCGCGGCTGGTGATGATCTGGGCCGCGTCGACCGAGGTCTTTCTAAAACAGCATCCGGTGCACAAGACGCTCGAATCGTTTGAGAAAGCGATGAAGGAAAACCACAAGGCGATCGCGCCTTCGATGATCTACGCCTACGCGGCGTTGAAGTCGGGTGTTCCCTTCGCGAATGGAGCGCCCAATCTCACCGTCGACATTCCCGCGCTGATGAATCTCGCGGACAAGAATCGGCTGGCGATCTGCGGTAAAGACTTCAAGACCGGACAGACGTTGATGAAAACGATCATCGCGCCTGGATTGAAGGCGCGCATGCTGGGATTGCACGGTTGGTACTCGACGAACATTCTCGGCAACCGCGACGGCGAAGTGCTGGACGATCCCGATTCGTTCAAAACGAAAGAGGAGTCGAAGTTGTCGGTGCTGGAATACATTCTTCAGCCGGACGTCTATCCGGACCTGTACAAAGACTTCTCGCACGTGGTGCGCATCAATTACTACCCGCCGCGCGGCGACAACAAGGAAGGTTGGGATAACATCGACATCTTCGGTTGGCTCGGTTATCCGATGCAGATCAAGATCGACTTCCTTTGCCGCGACTCGATCCTCGCGGCACCGATCGTTCTCGACCTCGCGTTGTTTCTCGACTTGGCTCAGCGCACGGGGATGAAGGGCGTGCAGGAGTGGCTTTCGTTCTACTTCAAATCTCCGCAAACCGCGCCGGGTCTCTATCCCGAGCACGACATCTTCATTCAGTTAATGAAACTGAAAAACACGCTGCGCCACCTGCGTGGTGAGGATCTAATCACGCACCTCGGCCTCGAGTATTACGATTAGTGAGAGTCTGAACAATCCACCGACTGCGGTCGGTGGTGTTTCTTCTTTTTCCAAGTCGCATTGTAGGTTGCGTCTGAAAGTACCACCGACTGCAGTCGGTGGTATTTCTTCTTTCTTCTAGCCGCATTTAGGTCGCGTCTGAAAATACCACCGACTGCGGTCGGTGGTATTCGTTCTTTCTTCTAGCTGCATTTAGGTCGCGTCTGAAGGTACCACCGACATCGTCGGTGGTATTTCTTCTTTTTCCAAGTCGCATTGTAGGTTACGTCTGAAAGTACCACCGACTGCGGTCGGTGGTATTTCTTCTTTTTCCAAGTCGCATTTAGGTTGCGTCTGAAAGTACCACCGACTGCGGTCGGTGGTATTTCTTCTTTTTTCTAGCCGCATTTAGGTCGCGTCTGAAAGTACCACCGACTGCGGTCGGTGGTATTTCTTCTTTCTTCTAGCCGCATTTAGGTCGCGTCTGAAAGTACCACCGACTGTGGTCGGTGGTATTTCTTCTTTCTTCTAGCCGCATTTAGGTCGCGTCTGAAAGTACCACCGACTGTGGTCGGTGGTATTTCTTTTTCCAAGTCGCATTGTAGGTTACGTCTGAAAGTACCACCGACTGCGGTCGGTGGTATTTCTTCTTTTTCTAAGTCGCATTGTAGGTTACGCTGAAAATATCTCACCTACCCCTCAACTACACCGTGTCTGCAACACCACCGACTGTTGTCGGTGGTTTGTTCCTACACGACCCAAGACCTTTTGATTCACGCGTCACCGAAAACGTGCAACTCACTGCTGTGAGATCGCACTTCTACAATTATTGTCAGTAAATGCTTGACATGAAATGTCAGGCAACCCGCATCTATCGCCGTAACAATAACTTCTACAAAGATCATTGTTTAATCTTTTCTGGTGACAATCGCTTCAGACTTGTATATATAGCTTGCGAGCTAACTGGCGTTTTCGGCGCTAAAACTCAAGTTGGCGAACTTCAATTCATTCAGGCGCATCAATTTAACGTGCGGATCGTTCCTTGCTTGTAACAACAACGGGTCAGCAGTTTTGACCAGTTGAATTGGAAAATGGCCCCGACAGAGCGCAAGGAGCGAGCCGATGTTAGCAGAGATGGAAATGACAAGAGCGATGAACAACACGGGTACGGTTTTCCTCGATCCCGATCAAAAGAGCCCTCGCGCTCAGGATTTTGAAGAGCGGCTCACGGCTCGGATCGTGGGTCAAGAACGCGCCGTCAGGCGCATGAGTGGTCTCTATCAGATTTTTCTGGCGGGTATGAATCCGCCAAACCGGCCAATCGGCACGATGCTCTTTCTTGGACCGACCGGTTCCGGAAAGACGCGCGTGATCGAAGCGGCCGCCGAAGTTCTCTATGGCGATTCCAACGCGGTCGTGAAGATCGATTGTGCTGAGTTTCAGCACTCGCACGAGATCGCCAAGCTTATCGGGTCGCCTCCGGGCTATCTGGGCCATCGCGAAACTTCGCCGATGCTGACCCAGGAGAACCTCGATCGAATGCACACCGACGACATGAAAGTCTCGCTGGTGCTGTTCGACGAGATCGAAAAAGCTTCCGACAGTTTGTGGCAACTGCTGCTCGGTATTCTCGACAAAGCCACGTTGACGTTAGGCGACAATCGCCGTGTCGACTTTTCGAAGTCGATGGTGATCATGACTTCGAACCTCGGCGCTCGCGAGATGTCGGAACTGATTTCCGGTGGTATCGGTTTCGCTCCCGGCAAGGGCACGAAAACGCCTAACGACACCGAAGTCGACCAGAAGATTTATCGGACTGCGGTCGAAGCGGCGCGGCGTAAGTTCTCGCCGGAGTTTATGAACCGCATCGACAAAGTGGTGGTCTTCCGCTCGTTGAAAGAACATCACCTGCGCCAGATTCTCGATCTCGAACTGCAAGCGGTTCAGGATCGGATCATGCAATCGGCCGGAACCAAGTTTGTCTTTCAGTGTTCAGAAACCGCGAAAGACATGCTGTTGAAGGAAGGGCTCGATTACAAATACGGCGCCCGTCACTTGAAGCGCGCGGTCGAACGTTTCCTGGTCTATCCGTTGTCGAACCTCGTGGCGACCGGACAGATTGGCCTGGGCGATCTGGTTCATGTTGACGTCGATGGTGTTCGCAACAAGCTCGTCTTCTCGAAGAGCTCAGGCGGAGCGTTGATTCATGAGATGACGCAAGGCGCCAGCGCTGGTGCAGATTCTACCGAGACGCTTTCGGGCGGTGTCGGTCTTCAGATTCCGACAGCAGCTTCGAAAGCCGCGAAAAAAGGACAGGGCCGGGAAAAGACGGACGCCTAAAGCCACAAAGAAGCACACAAAAGAGGGTGCAAGACATTAGGACTTGTCTTGTACCTTTTGTGCTTTTTAGTGGCTTAGCTTGCGAAGTGATTCGTGGGCTAGTTGAGAGATAAAAGGATCTTCGCTGAGTGAAGCTGTTTTGAGTGTCGGGATTGCGGTTGGATCCCCGATCGAACCTAAAGCACGGACAGCTTCACGACGTACATCGACAGGAAACTTCTCATTACCAACCGCTGAAAGCAGAGCCGGAACTCCGGTTCTGCTTTTTATTTGTCCCAGAGCTTCTGCCGCCGCGCGCAGCACAAACTCGTTCTCTTCGCGTTTGCGTTTGCTCTTCGCCGGTGCCGATAACTCCGGCGCGAGTGTGCTTGCCAACGCGACTACACCCGCTTCGTCAGCAATCTTTCCGAGCGCCACGGCCGCAGCGCCTCGCACACCGGCTTCCTTGTCGTTCAACAACAGTTCGCTGAGGGCCGAGGTCGCGGTTCGGCTGTGTGTTTGGCCCAACGCGTAAGCTGCTTCGCGTCGCACAAACTCGTCTTTATCTTTGAGCAACGGCAGCAACGCGGCCGCACTTTCGGCCGGATCGAGTGAAAGAATTGCTTTCGCAGCCATCACTCGAATCATCGGGGAAGGATCTGAAAGTGCCGGTAACGCCACGCGCGAAGCGGCAGCACGACGCATGGCGGCGAGCCGCATCAACGCGTCGCGTCTTTCTTCTTCATCCGCGGAACTGAGCCGTTGGTGCTGTTTCTCGATCTCGGCTTGAAGCGGAGTTGGTGTGTTTTGAGCGCGAGTGAGAGACGCACTCAAAAACAGAAAAGCCATCACGCCGGCCACAAACGCAGCCGCCGACAAGATCAGTTTATTCCTTTGCCTTTGGCCCATTCAGAGATGAGCGCCGACTCGCGCCGCTGCTCGTTTTTCCGCTTTCCGGCGCACTGCTTCCCACTCAAACGCCTGGCGCGCGCGCCGGTTCTCGCGTGCCTCCGCCAAAACCGACACCACCTCATCTTCCCAAGTGGCTGAAACGGTTCTCGAACGGCGCGTCGTTTCCATTGCCGAAATGTAGTCTAAAACCTCGCACACTTCAGCTTCATTTAGCGTCTCGAGTTTCTGGGCGAGAAACTGGCGCTGGTTTACTGTTCTGCCCATTACCGTGCTCCTTTCGGGGCGACGAGATTTTTTGCGACGGGGCAGCAATATACACGACCAAAAAGCGGGGAGGCAACATTTCGGCCGATAGAAAACAGCCGCGGACTAATCTATCCGAGAAGTAATACCGTGCACGGTGTCAACAATGAGCACCGCAATGGGGGGATAAATAATCAGGTCAGGGATCAAAATCGCGGCCCAAGTGTAGGCCAAAACACTCGACTGCACAATCCCGGTCCGATCGCGAAACATCGTGGCGATATCGTTGAAGAAGTCCTGCGTGTGCCAACCGATGTAGAGTCCGATGCCGACGCTGAGTGCGTAGCCGACGAGCAAAAATGTGTACGCCGAGAAGCGTGTAAACGGTTGTTCGGGCAAGCTCGCGCCTCTCATGATCGAGCCCTGAATCAAGTCAGGCCGGTAAGTGTAATGAGCGAGGTACTCGCGCAAACGGTTGGCGAGATGCCAAACGCCCATCACAAATAAGGTGAGCACGATGACTTTGCCCCAGACTGAAAACACCTGCCAAAGCTGTGGCCGCATCATCGCCAGGAAGAACGTCGATAGAAACAGCGAAACAGTTGTGAAGACGGCACGCTGGCGTTCCCGGTTTTCGAGTCGATCGCGCTCCAAAACTTCGTCTACCAAACGATCCCATTTCGCCTGCACGGCGAGGTTACGAGCGCGCTTTGCGTGTGGATTATTGGAGTCGAGAATCGAATAACTGCGGTTTTTCTGCTCTCGCAGTTTTTCGTCGTAATAAGCGCGTTCCTGCGGATCGATCAGCGTGTGATACGCCTTCGACAGCAGAGCAAACTGGCGTCCGGCTTCGGAGTTTGGATTCAGATCGGGATGACTTTTGCGCGCAAGTTTCCGGTAAGCCGATTTGATCTCGACTTGCGAAGCATTGCTCTTAACGCCCAGAACTTTGTAGTAGTCGATCACTGTGCTTCTGTTGGACTCCTTGAAAGCCAGCGATGATTGCCAGGGCTGCCCTGAGGAGTAAAGCGCTCGGCCCGGAAATTATAACACCCGACGCAATACCTAACCGATCATTACGGTAATCAGATGTCCGGCTCGTGGGAAAAGTTCCAGGGTTTGTCAGGGAGTTTGTTTTTGAAGGGGGGTGCCAAAGGGGAGCCGGGATAATAACCTCGAGCGGCATTCGAGGGGGCGAGGACGTATAACTAAGGCGACTCGCACCCTTTGGCGATTGCTATCTGACATTACAACCGCCATGCCATCCCTTGATCCTTCAAAAAAGCCCGAAAAACGAAGAAACTATCTGTACGCGACCACACAAGTGTCAACTAGCGGAAACACGACTGTCTACGACTAATGACACTTAACTCCCCCGGAGTTCGATTCCGAGTCCGCGTTTTGAGTTCAGCCTTTAGGCTGCTTTCTATGACGGCAAGCTAAAGCTTGAACTCAAAACAAACTCCAAACTTCAGATCAACCAGCACTCGCCCGGTCCACGATCCGCAGGAGCGTCCGGACGGCGATCCCGGTTGGTCCCTTGGACCGGTAAGGCTTCGCATCGTCGCCCCAGGCTGTGCCGGCGATGTCGAGGTGCGCCCAAGCCACGCCATCCGCAAATTCCTTAATAAAGGCAGCCGCGGTGATAGTGCCGGCCTTGCGCCCACCAACGTTCTTGATGTCGGCAATGTCCGACTTGATCTGTTTCGAATATTCCTTGTCGAGCGGCAACTGCCAGAACTTCTCGCCGACTTCCCTTCCCGCTGAAATGATCTCGTCGATTAGCTGCTGGTCGGTCCCCAAGACCGCGGCGTTGACGTCGCCGAGGGCGATCGAAACGGCCCCGGTCAGCGTCGCCATGTCGATGACTTTGGTCGCGCCGAGTTTCTTCGCATAGGCGATCGCGTCGGCGAGAATCAGTCGTCCTTCGGCGTCAGTGTTGATGATTTCGATGGTCTTGCCGGTCATCGCTTTCACGACGTCGCCCGGTTTTGTCGCCTTGCCTGACGGCAGGTTTTCAGTGCACGGAGCAACACCCAAAATCGGAATCGACGGTTTGAGCTGCGCGATCGCGCGCATCGCGCCCATGACGGTGGCAGCTCCGGTCATGTCGTACTTCATCAACTCCATGTTCTCGCCGGGTTTCAGCGAGATGCCGCCGGAATCAAACGTCACGCCCTTGCCGACAAACGACAGCAACTCTTTGTCGTCGCCCGTGGCATTCGCTGGCGTGTATTTCAGGATGATCAGTTTCGCCGGCTCTTCGGAACCGCGGGTGACACTGAGCAACGAGCCCATGCCTTCCTGTTCCATGCGGGCTTCGTCTAGCACGTCGATGCTCAGACCAAACTCGTTCGCGATATCGCGCGCCCGTTCAGCCATATCCGAAGGCGTCATGTAAGCGCCCGGTTCATTGGCGAGATCGCGCGTGAAATTGATCGCCTCACCGACGATCGTTCCCGCTTTCACACCACGGTCGAGTGCGCCCTCGTCGCCACCTTCAATCACCACCACCAGGCGATCGACTTTCTTCTGTTCCTTATCGACGGTCCTGTATTTATCGGGATCGAACACCGCGATGAACGCGCCTTCAACGGCCCTGCGCGCGGTTTCTTCATCCTTACCGTTAACGCGCGGCACTACACCGATCGTCTTCACGTTCTTGCTGCGCAACGAGCGCACCGCGGTTCCGCTCATCTGGGAAACTTGCGGGTTCTGATAATCCTTCTCTTCACCGACGCCCACTAACATCAAGCGCCGAAACTTAAACTTGTTACTGCCGACAAGGTGGAAGTAGGCAATCTCGCCTTCCTTGCCGGAAAACTCTTCAGCCTGAATAGCGGACCCCACGAGCCCGCCGGAAAGTTCATCGAGTTTTTTCAGAAACCCGTCGCCGGGTTTCTCGTCTTTGAACACAGCAACCGCGAGGGCTTGAACGTCAAGCTCTTCGATCGGACCTCGGTTGGCTTCAACTTGCATGTGAGTGGATTCTCCTGCGATATGAAATGCGGAAAGCTTAAATTTTCAATCTTCTATCTATTGCGCTCCTTTAATTGCGCCCGTGTTTCTCGTTCCACCGTTCGCTTCAACTCAGCCTCGCGCTTGTCGTACATCTTCTTGCCGCGAGCAACACCAACTTCTATTTTGATCCGGCGATTCTTGAGGTAAAGCTGCGTCGGGACGAGAGTCATGCCCTGCCTGGCTAATGCTTCATCCAACTTCGAAATCTCACGCTTATGAAGCAACAGCTTGCGGGTTCTCAGCGGATCGTGGTTCTCACGATTGCCATGAGAATACGGCGAAATGTGGGCGTTGAACAACCACGCCTCGCCATCGCGCACGGAAACATAAGCTTCTTTCAGTTGTACGCGGCCTTCCAGCGCACTCTTCACTTCCGTTCCCAGCAAGGCAATTCCGGCCTCGTACTTGTCGGAGATGTGATAGTTGTGAAACGCAGCGCGGTTTGCCGCTAACACTTTTTCTTCTTTACTGGGCAACGTTGTTCAGCTTCAGATCGAGTACATCGTGACGCGTAATGATGCCGACAATGCGGCCATATTCTTCCACCAGCACCGCGGGACTGGTCTGCAATCTTTTCGTTACGTCGTTTGAACTGGCATCGACGTCGACACTCGGAAAACCCGTTTCCATCACATCGCGAACCGCTGCATTGAGCAGTTCCCTGTCGCGCACAACCTTCGCCAGCACGCGATTCTCGCGCAACGATCCGACGCATTTTCCTTCTTCAAGCACCGGGATTTGCGAGAGACCGAGTTCATCCATCTGCTCGAGCGCGACGGTGACAGTGTCGGTTGGTGCAACGGAAACTAGTGTCTTCGGCGCCTGTGGTTTCTTGGTTCCGCTGATCAGTCCGGCGGTGATTCTTTGCGGCTCAAGCAGCCGCTTCTCTTTCAGCCATTCGTCGGAATGATGCTTGGACAGGTAATGCTCGCCCGTATCGCAAACAATAAAAACAACGATCGCGTTCTCGTCGAGATTCGCGGCCACGCGAAGTGCTGCTGCCAGATTCGTTCCGGTTGAGCCCCCGCAGAAGATGCCTTCCAGTCGCCCAAGCAGTCGCGACATTTCAAACGAATCGCGATCGGTAACGTTGATAACTTCATCGACGTACTTGATATGCACGTTCGGCGGCACGATCTCCTGGCCGATTCCTTCGACGAGATAAGGCGTGGCTTCGACCACTTTCCCGGTTTCTTTGTAGCTCTTGAAGATCGAGCCATAAGGATCCGCGCCGATAATTTTGATCGCCGGATTATGCTCCTTTAAATAGCGACCCGTGCCGGAGATCGTTCCGCCCGTGCCCAGTCCGGCAACGAAGTGCGTGATCTTCCCTTCAGTTTGCCGCCACAGCTCCGGTCCGGTCGTGCGGTAATGGGCTTC
>Ga0209216_1000185_pt1 | contig 11857 bp, 9 predicted proteins | sample TexAe_OM2H0_O2_FD_187940 | JGI IMG/M metagenome (GOLD analysis project Ga0209216, IMG submission 187940) | Forest soil microbial communities from Davy Crockett National Forest, Groveton, Texas, USA - Texas A ecozone_OM2H0_O2 (SPAdes) (version 2) | ecosystem: Environmental > Terrestrial > Soil >... | reverse complement strand
GAATCAGGCTTTCCTGCGGGTTGGTCTTGTTGTCGAGCCCGACGATCTCGACCTTCTTGCCCTGGATACCGCCCTTGGCGTTGAGCTCATCGGCGATGAACTGAAACGTCTTCAGGCCGACTTCGCCGATGCTGGCGCCGCCGCCCGACAACGGGTCGATGTAACCGATCTTGACCGTCTCCTGCGCCATCGCAGCATTGCCGAACATCGGCAGCGTCAAGGCCGCAGCTATCATGAGTTTACGCATGTCATTCCTCCCTGGATTGGCTTTTCTTGGAGGACGGGACGCCGGGGTGACTGAAATCTCACCCCGATCGTCCGCCTCGCATGGCTTGATTGTGGTCCAAGGCTCCATATCCCGCAAGTGTGAGGGTGCCTAGCCTCAATTTGCTTGTATTAAGGATGCCATGATAAGGGGTTTGGCCGTCCGGCCCCGCGTCCATGGGACCGAGTGTCGCGGGCCGGTCCAGCGCAATGGGTTGCGGTTTGTCGGTGTCCGGATGCCTTCCGGTATTCCTGGCACGTTGTTGGAGTGAATATGGCTGCTCAGGATTCGAAACAGCGGGTGGCGCTGATCACCGGCGTGACGGGGCAGGATGGCGCCTATCTCGCCGAATATCTGCTCGGCCTCGGCTATACGGTGCACGGCATCAAGCGGCGGTCGTCCTCGTTCAACACCGGGCGCGTCGATCACCTTTATGAAGATCCGCATGCCGGCAACGTGCCGTTCCTGCTGCATTACGGCGATATGACGGACTCGACCAACCTGATCCGCCTGGTGCAGCAGATACGCCCCACGGAAATCTACAACCTCGCCGCGCAAAGCCACGTCGCCGTCAGCTTCGAGAGCCCTGAATATACCGCGAATGCCGACGCGGTCGGCGTGCTCAGGCTGCTGGAGGCGATCCGTATTCTCGGCATGGAGAAGGAGACGCGGTTCTATCAGGCGTCCACGTCGGAGCTTTACGGTCTGGTGCAGGAAACCCCACAGAAGGAAACGACGCCGTTTTATCCGCGCTCGCCCTATGGCGTGGCCAAACTTTACGGCTACTGGATCACCGTCAATTACCGCGAAGCCTATGGCATGTATGCCTCCAACGGCATCCTGTTCAACCATGAGAGTCCGATCCGCGGCGAGACGTTTGTCACAAGAAAAGTCACGCGCAGCGTCGCCCGCATCGAGACCGGGCTGGAGGAGTGCCTCTATCTCGGCAACATGGATGCAAGGCGCGACTGGGGCCATGCCAGGGACTACGTCGAGGGCATGCACAAGATCCTGCAGGCCGACAAGCCGGACGATTTCGTGCTGGCGACGGGCGAGACCCGCTCGGTGCGCGAATTCGTCGAGGTCGCGTTCGCCGAGGTCGGCCGCTCAATCGAGTGGTGCGGCAAGGGCGTCGAGGAGACCGGCATCGACAAGAAGTCCGGCAAGACCGTGGTTCGCATCGATCCGCAGTATTTCCGCCCCACAGAGGTCGATGAACTGATCGGCGACGCCAGCAAGGCGCGTGCGAAGCTGGGCTGGAAGCCGAAGACGAATTTTGCGGAGTTGGTGAAGGAGATGGTGGCCGGCGATCTAGCGATTGCCCGGCGGGAGGCCGCCAATGGCAAGAACCCCGTTTGAGCTGAAGGGCAAAACGGTCTTCGTCGCCGGGCATCGCGGAATGGTCGGCGGCGCGCTCTCGCGGCGGCTGGCATCGGAAGACGTGAAGCTGCTGACCGCCGGACGCAGCGAGGTCGATCTGCGCGACCAAGCCGCGGTGAACAAATGGTTTGCCGCCAGCCAGCCGCAGGTTGTGTTTCTGGCGGCGGCGAAAGTAGGCGGCATCGTCGCCAACAACACGCTGCGCGGCGAATTCATCTACGATAATCTGATCATCGCGACCAATGTCATCCAGGCGGCGCATCTCAACGGAACCGAAAAACTGATGTTTCTCGGCTCGTCCTGCATCTATCCCAAACTTGCAGCCCAGCCGCTACGCGAGGATTCCATGCTGACCGGGCCGCTCGAGCCGACCAACGAGCCCTATGCCATCGCCAAAATCGCGGGGATCAAGATGGTCGAGGCCTATCGCAGCCAGTATGGCTCCGACTTCATCAATGTAATGCCGACCAATCTGTACGGCCCCGGCGACAATTATCACCCCGAATACAGCCACGTCGTCGCAGCGCTGATCCGCCGGTTTCACGAAGCAAAGGCAGCCGGCATTTCCAATGTCGTAGTCTGGGGCACCGGCACGCCGCGCCGCGAATTCCTTTATGTCGACGACATGGCCGACGCCTGCATTCATCTGATGAAGACCTATTCGGACCATGAACTGGTCAACATCGGCACCGGCCAGGACATCACCATCGCCGAATTCGCGCGCGTGGTCGCCGCGACCGTCGGCTACACCGGTGGCATAAGCTTCGACGCATCAAGGCCTGACGGCACGCCGCGCAAATTGCTCGATGTCGGCCGCCTCACCGGACTAGGCTGGCGTGCACGCACGTCACTGATCGACGGAATCAAGCTGGCCTATCAGGCCTATTTGACGGAATCATGAGCGCCAGCCGTTGTCTCATTTGCGCGCCATGCTCTCCCGCCATTTAGTCGGCGTCACTTGCTAGTGCGTGGGGGGAGGTGCCTATGCGCAAACGCGATCACGCAGTTCGTCTGCGGTAGCGGATTCGTAAGGTGGATTCCGGCGTCACGTCGAACACGGATTGCTCTCGTTTGGTTATCGCTTCTCAAAATGGGCACGCCGGCGGCTGCGACCACCATGTGGTGTTCTGCGCTTCTACTTCGATCAGACAGCGCGTACCGGACGGATTGGCCGGCGTGCGGTTGATGTGGAACAGCAAGCCGTAACTCTTACCATCCAAGGAAACATAGCGGGCTTCTTTGTCGGCGTCGGAGCTTTGAGAGAGGTGACCACTGCTGACCAGTTGCTTCTTGATGTCGCTGATCGGCACGTCGACGAGGACTGGATAAGAAAGCCGATCTAGTCGGTATCGCTGCAGCGCAGTCCTTAAGGTTTTTACTTCCCGCACCACCGGGTCCAGCAGCAGATAATCCAGAACAAAAAGCGTGCCAAAAAAGGAGCAGACAAGGACCGCTAAACCGCCGACGACATTCAACAAAATTCGCATTCTAAAACCCGTCTGACCGCCATGTCTCCTACCACTCACCCCCTCAACCATCAAGAGAACAGAGCATGCCTCAATCGTCTTTTGGCGAGTGGCGGTCGCGTCAACTACGGCGACGGCACGCATTCAGGAAGCTGCATTCTTTGTCCGATCCGTGGCTTGCAAACCATGCAGCTCCACCATTCGAGGCAGTAGTTTACATGACATGGTGCAAGCGATAGAGCTATCCGCCTCCTGACTTACGATCCGGAACTCATTGATGAAAACCGTCCATAAAATCAGAGCTGCGCGCATGATCTATCATGCACTCCACGCGGGACGCGCGCTTCTGGGTCGAACCGACCATGCGACGGTTGTCAGAGACAGCCTTACCTACGATCTGGACCTTTCGGAAGGGATCGATCTGGGAATTTATCTGGGCAATTTTTATGAGCGTCAGACGAGGTCCGCACTGAGCAAGCTCGTCTCGCCGGGGTCTTTAGTGCTTGATATCGGCGCCAACATCGGTGCCCACACACTCCACCTTGCCCAACTTGTCGGGCCCAGTGGACGAGTCCTGGCTTTCGAACCAACCGAATTTGCGTTCCGCAAGCTTCGGCGCAACCTCGATCTCAATCCATCCCTCGCCTCTCGGGTGGAATTGTTCCATTGCTTCCTCACCGCCAATGACGGCGTCAGCGTGCCGAACGACATCTATTCGAGCTGGCCCTTGGTTGTGGAGGAGGGCCTGCACGCCAAGCATCTTGGCCGCGAAATGAAGACCGATAAGGCGCAAGCGCGGAGTCTCGACAGCATTCTGGCCGGGCACGCCGATCGCAAGGTGCAGTTGGTCAAGCTTGATGTGGACGGGTTCGAGTGTGACGTACTTCGTGGCGCCAGCTCATTGCTTCGCGATACGCGCCCGATCTTCGTCATGGAACTGGCACCCTATCTGCTCGAGGAACGCGGCGCCTCGCTAGATCAGCTGCTCTCCTGTTTCATTCCGAACGGGTATGTCTTTTATGATGAGCGTACGCAGCAGCGGCTGCCTTCGACCGCCGCGGGGTTGCAGGGTTTGGTAACGAGCGGCGAAAGCGTGAACATTATCGCGCGCGTCAGCTGACCTCTGAAAAATTTGCACAATTTGGTCCGGACGGAACTGTCGGTACTCCCTTTGCCGGCCTTACAGGCCGCAACAGTTATCGGCCGAAGGAACGATCTGCAGTTGATCGAGCCATTTGACAGGGTATTTTGGGCCGTGTAGCGCGGAGATCCCGCGCTTTACCGTGAATCGGGGAATTTGAGGTTCCTGCGTCGACGTGAATCCGCTTCAGGCGGAAGAAGGTTGAGTCTATAAGGCCGGAAAGCAGGCTCTGGCAGGACGCGATGAACGCGAAGCCGTCGATCGATCATCTTTCAAAAAACCGATGTACATCCCGAATTACTTGAGGCCATCGTGAACCTTGCAGCATCCCCCGTTTTATCGCCGTACAATTCGCGGAAGCGGGAATTCCTGGAATACGCCGAAGCCGGTTTCGGCGAGCAAGATCGCAGGCACCGGTTCAATGCCGCCTATCGCGAGGACGACCGGAAGTTCATGCAGTTTCTGGTTCCGCCCGGCAAACGGATTCTGGAACTAGGTTGTGGCCGTGGAGAATTGCTGGCCGCCTTGCAACCGTCGTACGGCGTCGGTGTCGATTTTGCCGCCAGGGCCATTGCCAGCGCCAAGGAGCTGCGTCCGGATCTGCATTTTGTCCTGGGCGACGTGGAAGATCCGGCGACGCTGGCCGCGGTCGAGGGCCCGTTCGATTATATTGTGATCGCCGATACCATCGGCATGTTCGAGGACATCGATGGCACCTTGCGGCAGGTACGTCATTTGTGCACGCCATCCACGCGCATCATCATCTCCTACTATTCCCACTTGTGGGAGCCGATTCTGAAACTCGCGGAGCTGCTAAAACTGCGGAACAGGCAGCCGAAGATCAATTACATCGCTACCGCCGATTTCCTGAACCTGATGGATCTCGCGGATTTCGAGGTGATCAGTCACGAGCAGCGGCAGCTGATCCCGCTGCGGTGGTTTGGACTCGGTCCGTTCGTGAATCGGTTCATCGCCCCGTTGCCCGGGATCAGGCAGCTGTGCCTGCGCACCTATATGGTCGGCCGTCCGGTCTGGCAGTTTCCCGACCGGAAATTTTCCGTGAGCATCGTCGTTCCCTGCCGCAATGAAAAAGGCAATATCGAGAACGCCATATTGCGGATGCCCAGATTCGGCAGTGCCCAGGAAATTCTTTTCGTCGAAGGCAATTCCAGTGACGGCACGTTTGAGGAATGCGAGCGCGTTCGTGATGCCTACAGGGACCGCTGGGACATCAAGGTCCTGAAGCAGGACGGTAAGGGCAAGGGCGATGCGGTCCGCAAGGGCTTTGCGGCCGCCACCGGCGACGTTCTGATGATCCTCGATGCCGATCTGACGATGCCGCCGGAAATGCTGCCGAAATACCATGCGATCATCGAGACCGGGAAGGCCGAATTCGTCAATGGCACGCGTCTGATCTATCCCATGGAAAATGAGGCGATGCGTCCGCTCAATTTCATCGCCAACCGCTGCTTCGCCTATCTGTTCAGCTATCTGGTGAATACAAGGCTGACGGATACGCTGTGCGGCACCAAGGTGCTGTTGCGAAAAGACTACGAAGTGCTGGCGCGCGAGCGTACCTATTTCGGAAACTTCGATCCGTTCGGCGATTTCGACCTGATCTTCGGTGCGGCCAAACAAAACCTGAAAATCATCGAGACGCCGATCCATTACAAGGCACGCACCTTCGGCGAGACCCAGATCTCCCGGTTTCGCGACGGCTGGCTGCTGCTGAAAATGGTGTGGTTCGCCTATCGCAAACTCAAAGCCGTTTGACGCGCGTGGCCGAGGTATTTCGTCCAATTTTCACTTTCGCTCCCGGATTCGTTCGCCGCGTCCACGACTGGAGTTCGCTCACCGCCAGGTTGACCTTCTGGCCGCTCGCTCTGCTGGCACTGATGTCGCTGGCGCTTCAACTCGGTGCATGGCACACGGAATTCAAGATCGCCGGTCCGTTTGCGGCAGAGACCAATCCGCCGCGGGCTTCACTGATCCTGGAAATCCCGCAGGCGCAGCAGGACCGATGGTGGAGCCAGCCGCTGGTTGGAGACGACGGCGCGCATCCCTCACAATCAGTTCTTGAGCTACGCATTGATGGCCGCGGAATGGGACCGCCGCACACCCTGCACGAAACGATTCGAACGGGCGAGACGACCGGATTCAGCCACTGGGGTCCTCACGTAATCTTCTCGCTTCCACCCGGGGTGAAGAATGGTCCGGAAACAACAGCGACGCTGCGATACGTGGTGCGACCGAAAGTCTGGGTGGCTTCCGCGCTGGCTATCGTCAGCGCCCTGCTCGGCTGTTTGATATACTTTGAAGCGCTCCGGTCATTGGGTAGGCGCTTTGCGGGGAAACCGAAAGCCCTCGTACTGAGAATCCCTTACTTGATATTGGTCGGGCTTTGCTGGATCGGCTTGGCCGCTTCGGCAGTGTATATCGCCTCCAGCCTCTATGCATGGGCGATGGGGTGGGCACTACCAACTACGGCGCTGATACGTCGGTCGCGAAGTGCCCAATGGGCTGCCAGCAACGAGCCGTATTTCGGCTATTTGCTTTTGACGCTGGCCGGCGCGGGGACCGTGACGACATGGCTCGCCGGCTCAACCGCGCTTTACCGGCCATTGCTGGAATCAAACGAGCAGTCCCTGCGACGGCTTCTCGACTGGTGCCGCTTCCCCATCGTTGCTTGCGCTTTTGTCTTCTGCATCAGCGCAATGTGGGCCGGAATCGTCAGGCCGGGCGACTTCCATTACGCAAGTCTCGGCGGCCTTATACCGTTTTCGGACGCAGCAGGTTATCTGGCCGCTGCCTTTGATCAGGTGCGGAGTGGCGTCTGGAACGACATGGCGCTCAGGCGACCTTTGGCGGCCGGTTTCCGGTCCGTCCTTCTGATTTTTAGCGACTTTTCGCTGTCCTCGATGCTGATCTTGCAGGCCTGCCTCGTCGCCGGCGCCGCCTGCTTCGCAACCCAGGCAATCGTCGCATGGCGCGGCGTCTGGGCCGGAACAGCTTTTTTTGCGCTGACATATATCTACGATCGAATCTTTGTGCCGACCACTCTGACGGAGCCGCTGGGATTGTTCTGGGCGCTGTTATCGATCCCGTTTTTCATCAGAGCTTTCCGGGATCGTTCCGTCGGCCCGGCGCTGGTGGCTTTTGCAATGACGATCGCTGCGCTGATGACGCGAATGGGCAGCATGTTCGCCATTCCGGCTCTGCTGATCTGGCTGATCTGGCAGTTCGGCGATGGCATCGCGGCCAAGCTCAGGATCACGCTGGCCGCTGTCGCCGTTTTGCTCGGTGTGCTGGGACTGAATGGCCTGCTGCTGAAGGCCTATGGAACGAGTCAGAGTTCGCTCGGCAGCAATTTTTCTTATGTGATCTGCGGCCTCACGATTGGGACGGGCTGGGAGGGTTGCCCTGCGAAACTCGCCAGTGAAGGAAAGATTTTGCAGGGCGACGAAGTTGCTGCCGCTAGTCAGCTCTACTCCATGGCGTGGAGCAACTTCCGCGCCAAGCCAGAGATATTTTTCAGCCGGCTGACGGATAATCTGGAAAAATTTGCCTCGGATTTCCCGGACGTGATCTGGCGTGGCTATCTTACAGGCGTTGACGAGCCCGATTGGCTGTTTCGTAATGCATTGACCGCGATATCCCTGATCGGACTTGTATACATCGCCGCGCGACGAGCCAAATCCGTCGAACTTAGCTTTTGGGCGCTTCTCTGGGCGAGTATCGCGGTGTCGTCGTCGCTGATCTATTCCGACGACGGCCCGCGCACGCTCGCGGCGAGCCATCCTCTGATCGCGCTGTTCTTTGCGATGGGAATGATCAGCCCCGGATCGACGCCAACCGCTTCGTCACCACCTTCGCGGTTGTCACAATATGGCCTCGTTGGATTGATTGCGGCGGCGCTGCTGTTTGTTTGCGTACCCTGGATGGCCCACCAGTTCTTCACCATGGGAGGGTGGGCCAATGCAACCCCGCTGCAAAAGAAGGGCGAGGTCTTTGTATTTGGCGGGCGCCGGATGTCCGGCTTTCTCGTGGTCAACGAGGGCATGCCTCTCCGCAACGATGTTCCGTCCATTCATCTGTCGAAGTTCGGGAAGATTTTAGGACAGAGCGGTATCGAACTGAACCAGGGTCTGATTCACCCTGTGTTGCCGCCCTTGCCCTTTGGCTTCGTGTTTGCTCCGCGACTCGAGAAGGGCAGCATCAGCTCTTCTCTGTACATCGTGCCGCCGGAAGTTGTTGAGCGCCGCGACGTCCCCGCGTGGCATTTCGATCTCGAGCGTTGGGATCACAGGCCGGGAGGCCATGCCGAACACTGGCTTTACGTCACACGGGCCGAGCCTTGGCCGTGATCCACTGTCGCGAGAGCGCGTGAAGCCATCCAGCGGTCATCCGGATTTCGCCACGGCGCGCGGCGCCGACTTGCTCAAGCTCGCCGACATCGCAGAGATCAGCGGCTTCATGAAGAAGGCGTCGTTGGCAGGCGTGATGTCGGGGCGCAGGCCGTGGGATTCCAGTTCCCCGGAAACCACCGGTCCGACCGAAGCGATCGGCGTGTGCATCAGCCCCTCGCGCAGCCGGGCTTCACATCGATGCGCCTGCGCCACCTCGAACAGGCGACGAACTTGCCCGGAACTGGTCAGCGCAATCGCATCGACGCGGCCCTGAACCATCTCGTCGATCGCGGTGACGATATTGGCGTCGGCGGCCTGCGCGTCGTAGACATAGGGCAGCACGGTGTCGACCTCGGCGCCTTGCGCCGCGATCGCGCCGATCAGCACGCGGTGGTCCTTGTCAGGATAGAGCTGCAGCCCGACGCGGTGCCCCTTTAGGTCGACCCGCGACAGCATCTCGGCAATGCCTTCGGATGTCGGCTTCTCCGTGGTGAGCTGCGGCTCAAGCCCGATCTCGCGCAGCGCGCGGCCGGGTTTTGGCCCGCGCGCAAATTTGCGCGCCTTGCCGACAGCCGCGATAAATGCCGGCTCGACGCCCAGCCGTCGCGCGACCTTCATCATCCGCCGCAGGCCTTCGCCGGTCATCAGCACCAGATCGTCGAACGGCTTGTCGATGAAGCGCCTGATCCAGGCTTCGACCGGCGCGGGATCGGGCGCGTCGTGGATGGCGAACATCGGGCATTGCAGCACGTCCGCGCCCTGTTCGGTCAGCAGCCGGGAAAACTGCGCTTCCTCGCGGGTTTCCAGAATGAGAATGCGATAGCCGTTCAGTCGGTCAGCCATGATTTGCTCTAACGCGGATCGCCCGTTGTTTGTTCATTCTGACGCGCCGGACAGGATTGGCGCAAGGGCATCGTGGGTGATAGAGCAGGGGCCGCCAAACGCCACGTTCCAGCCTCACATCGTAAACAAGCACGCGCCATGCCCGATCATCAATTCGTGTTGACCCTGTCCTGCCCCGACCGGCCCGGCATTGTTTCCGCCGTTTCGACGTTCCTCGCCCATAACGGGCAGAACATTCTCGACGCGCAGCAGTTCAACGATGTCGAAACCGGCCATTTCTTCATGCGGGTTGTCTTCACCGCCGCCGATCTTGCGGTCGCGCTGCCGGCCTTGCAAACCGGGTTCGGCGCGATCGCTGACCGCTTCGGGATGGCGTGGCGGATGCGCGACCGCGCGGCGCGCCAGCGGGTCATGCTGCTGGTCTCCAAATCCGACCATTGCCTTGCCGACATTCTCTATCGCTGGCGAACCGGCGAGCTGGAGATGATTCCCACCGCGATCGTCTCCAATCATCCGCGCGGGACTTACAGCAGCCTCGATTTCGGTGACATTCCGTTTCACCATTTGCCGGTGACCAGGGAGACCAAACGCGAGCAGGAAACCGCGGTCTGGGATCTGGTTGGGCAGACCGGGACCGATCTCGTGGTGCTGGCGCGTTACATGCAGATTCTGTCGGACGAGATGTCCGAAAAACTTTCAGGCCGCTGCATCAATATCCACCACTCGTTCCTGCCGGGCTTCAAGGGCGCGCGGCCCTACCATCAGGCCCATGAGCGCGGCGTCATGCTGATCGGCGCCACCGCGCATTATGTCACCAGCGCGCTCGATGAAGGCCCGATCATCGATCAGGATGTCGAGCGCATCAGCCATCGCGACACGCCGGACGACCTGGTCCGCAAGGGCCGCGACATCGAACGCCGCGTGCTGGCGCGCGCGATGCGGCATCATCTCGAGGACCGGGTGATCCTCAACGGCCGCAAGACCGTGGTGTTTATGGACTGAACAGCATTGCGGGCGTCAGATCACGCCCTGCTGCCGGGGCAAGGAGGGTTTTAGCTTCCACCATCCCCAAGGTGGAAGCAGCAATGGCCAGACGAGTTGCGGGATGATGGCTGCGGAAACCAGCATATTGTTAAACAAACAGAACAGGACAAGGGTGTTGAGAAGCGCCAGACATGGCACCCGAAATGGCGATCGCGAGATCACCAGGAGATAGACGACGATGAATGCCGAAAGCACCGCGAACATGATCGCCGGCCCGATCCAGCCGAAAAAACCGTAGGACCGGCCGAAGATGCTGGAGATGTTCATGCCTGGTGCGACTTGCGGCTGTTCCCAGCTGTAGAGCATATCGCGCGTTATGAAATTCCCCTGGTTGCTGGTTATCCGGTGATTTACGTAAGGCATGATACGCCTTGAAAATGTGTCCGGGATCAATTCGCTTACGATGAATTCGGTCGCCGTGCCCTGGTTCGACTGTATCTTGTCTACCGACAGTTGGAGGTTGGCGAGAGCCACTGTCGAGTAAAGGTAGGTCCAGAAAAAAGTGGGTGGAATTCCCGATCCGCGAAATGCGGCACTCGGTTGGCCCGCGCGGACTTCGTCCCCGGGAGCCCGCACGTCACCCAGGCGGCCGTTGGCATAGAGAACGCAGACCGCCGCGATTGCGACGACCATGATGTGCTTCAACTTCAGGCCGTCGTTCTTGATGATAAAGATGAAGATCCACGACGACAGCGTCATGATGGCGGGGCCGCGATATACCAGCAGGGCGTAGAAGATGACGGGCAGCGATGCCTCAAACAGATAGAACCGGCGTTTCGAGTACAGGAAATCGGCAAATCGAATTGTCGAATACACGCTCCACAGCGTGAAGACGTGCAAGTGCGTACCCGTACCTTGCATCTGGTAAAAGCTGGCGCCCTTCATGACGAGAAGCAGCGGTATGCCGCCCGCAAGAACGAGTTCGATGGCAAACGTCGCGATCACAAACAGGCCGGCGTATTTCGTTAACAGGCCAGGTTGGTACGAGCCGGCGCCGGCGACCACGGGACGAACAAGTCGCGCGAGTAGCAGCGCGAAAATGAAGGTCAATCCGAAAAACAATAATAGGTCATACGACAGCGGCGGATAAACTTCCGACCAGCCGAGTTGATAGATGCCCAGTATTGCGGAAAACGAAAGGACGTATACAAGAAACGGGTTCTTCAGCATTGACTTGGAATCCCGAGGCTGGGCGCCTGACTAACAGCCGGCGGAGAGAGATTCAACCGCCGCCGCCCTCGTTTGCCGGTCTGAAACGAAGTATGACGCGACGCCAAAACGAACAGGACGGAAATGGTTCCCCACCATCTCT
>Ga0209216_1000184_pt1 | contig 11869 bp, 11 predicted proteins | sample TexAe_OM2H0_O2_FD_187940 | JGI IMG/M metagenome (GOLD analysis project Ga0209216, IMG submission 187940) | Forest soil microbial communities from Davy Crockett National Forest, Groveton, Texas, USA - Texas A ecozone_OM2H0_O2 (SPAdes) (version 2) | ecosystem: Environmental > Terrestrial > Soil >... | reverse complement strand
CTGGCGTCGGACGGACGCATCGAACCGGCACACCTGAACCTGCCGACGCCGGCCCCCGCCGTGAGCCGCAACCTCGACGAACCCAGTCGCGAATCGGTGGAGGCCGCGCTGGCCTCGGCGGGTGGCGTCGTGAGCCGTGCGGCAAGCAACCTCGGACTCTCACGACAAGCGCTGTACAGGCGCATGGAGCGCTACGGACTGGCGGTCTGATACGTTCGCCTTCATGAAGACGCTCTCGCTCGAAGGACGGATGACCCTCGTCGTGGCCACCTCGGCCATCGTCGGCGCGCTGGTGTTCGCGGGCGTATCGATCTGGCCGTTCCCTCAATTGGTGGCCTGGATCCGCGCGGTGCCGGACAAGACCGGCAAGCTGCCTCCGGTGCATGCGGTCGAGTCCTTCGACGGCGGCACCGCGCTGGTCATCTGCCTGCTCGTGCTGATTCCCCTGTCGGCATGGGTGGCGCATGCGTTGATCGAGCCACTCCGCCGCCTGATGCGCGCACTGGAAAGCGCGGTGGCAAGTTTTCGCGACGGCGATTTCAGCATGTCGATCGGGACGACGCGGCGCGACGAACTCGGTGACCTCATCCGCATGCACAATGCGCTGGGACAGACCCTGCGCGACCAGCGCCAGCACCTGGCCCAACGCGAACTGCTGCTGGACACCGTCGTGCAGAACACACCCGTGGCGCTGGTCCTCACCGATCCCTCGGGCAAGGTCACCTACGCCAATATCGCGGCACGCCATCTCTTCAATGAAGGGCGCACGCTGGCGGGGCTGGAATTCGAGACGGTGCTTGCCGCCATGCCGGAAAGCCTGCGCAACGCGGCGGCGGGTGGCGAGGATGCGCTGTTCTCCGTCGAGATGGACGGCAGTGAGGAAACCTTCCACCTGTCCCAGCGTGGCTTTCGCCTGCAGGGACGACCGCACCGCCTGCAGCTTTACCGGCGCATGACGCGTGAGCTTTCGCGCCAGGAAGTGCATACGTGGAAGCGCGTGATCCGCGTCATCAGCCACGAACTCAACAATTCGCTCGCCCCCATTTCCTCGCTGTCGCATTCGGGTGCCGAACTGGCCCGCCGCGGTGACCTCGAGCGCTTGCCGGGCGTCTTCGCCTCGATCGGCGACCGGGCCAGGCACCTGCACAGTTTCATCTCGGGCTATGCGAGTTTCGCCAAGCTGCCGGCGCCGCAGGCAAGGGAAGTGCCGTGGGTGCCCTTCCTGGACGCGCTGGCCCTGCATGCGCAGTTCCGCCTCGCCGCGCCGCCCCCGGAGCATCCCGGCTGGTTCGATCCCACCCAGGTCGAACAGGTGCTGATCAACCTGATCAAGAACGCGCATGAAGCCGGTGGCGACGCCAACGAAGTGTCGCTTTCCGTGCATCACGTGGGCCGGGAAACGCTGATCGAAGTGGCCGACCGCGGCCCCGGCATGAGCGAGACCGTGCTGGCCCAGGCACTGCTGCCGTTTTATTCCACGAAACGCTCGGGTACGGGCCTCGGCCTGGCCCTGGCCCGCGAAATTTCGGAAGCCCACGGCGGCCGCATCGCGCTGGCCAATCGCGACGGCGGCGGCCTGCGCGTGACCCTCGTCCTCCCTGGCGGTTAGCCCCGAGGCGCTTCGCCTATACTCCGGGGACATACCGGGATAGGGAGAAACAGGGTCATGGGAAGTTTCGTCGTCGCGCTGGTCGTGGTGGTGGTCGCCATCATCATTCTGGCCAAGCTCATCCGCATCGTGCCGCAGGGCTACGAGTGGACAGTCGAGATGTTCGGCAAGTACACGGGCACGCTGACGCCGGGCCTGCATTTCCTCATCCCGTTCGTCTATGCCATCGGGCGCAAGATGAACATGATGGAACAGGTGCTCGAGGTTCCCTCGCAGGACGTCATCACCAAGGACAACGCGGTGGTCCGCGTCGACGGCGTGGTGTTCTACCAGGTGCTCGATGCCGCCAAGGCCGCCTATGAGGTCGCCAATCTCGAGATGGCGGCGCTCGCGCTCATCATGACCAACATCCGTACCGTGCTCGGTTCGATGGATCTCGACGAAAGCCTCAGCCAGCGTGACGCGATCAACGCGAAGCTGCTCGGCGTGGTGGATGAAGCCACGCATCCCTGGGGCGTAAAGGTCACCCGCATCGAGATCAAGGACATTTCGCCGCCGCGCGACCTCGTCGACGCCATGGCCCGGCAGATGAAGGCCGAGCGCGAGAAGCGCGCGAACATCCTCGATGCCGAGGGTTTCCGCCAGGCCGCCATCCTCAAGGCCGAGGGCGAGAAGCAGTCGGCCATCCTGGAAGCCGAGGGCAAGAAGGAAGCCGCGTTCCGCGAGGCGGAAGCACGCGAGCGCCTCGCCGAGGCCGAAGCCAAGGCCACCACCATGGTGTCCCAGGCCATCGCCAGCGGTGACGTCAACGCGCTGAATTACTTCGTCGCCAACAACTACGTCGAGGCGCTGAAGGAGATGGCGAAGTCGCCCAACCAGAAGACCCTGCTGTTGCCGATGGAAACCACCGGCATCCTCGGCTCGCTGGCCGGCATCGCGGAGCTTGCCAGGGACTCGCTTGCTTCCCAGCGCGGCCCGGCGGACCCCTCGTCGAACCGCACGCCGCCGCTGCCGCGCTGACGCCATGGACGGTATCGCCATGCACTACCTCTGGTGGATCGTCGCCTTGCTGCTCATCGGCGGCGAGGTGATCCTGCCGGGTTACTTCATGCTGTGGATCGGCATCGCGGCTGCCGCCATGGGCGCGGTGCTGCTCCTGTTGCCTGATCTCGGCGCCCTGGCCCAGGCGATCGTCTTCGCCCTGTTCGCGTTCGTTTCCTGCTTCGTCTACTGGAAGGTGGTGCGCCCGCGGCTGGAGCGCATTCCTGCCGGCAACGAACGCCTGAACCGCCGCGGCGAACAGTTGATCGGCCAGCGTTTCCCGTTGTGCGAGGCCATCGTCAACGGGCGTGGCAAGGCGAAAGTCGGCGATGGCATGTGGCTGGTCAATGGCCCGGATCTTCCGCTCGGCGCCACGGTGGAAGTGGTGGGCATCGACGGCACGACCCTGCGCGTGAAGGCGGTGGATGTTGGCTGAAGCCGCGCCGCTGACCGTCCCGGTGAGCTTCGCCACCACGGCGATCAATACCCGCATCGCCTTCCTCACCGAACTGGCGCGTCGGCTGCATCAGTACGGCACCACCGCGCCGCGACTCGAAACCGCCATCGGCAAGTCCGCCCAGCGTCTCGGCTTGTCCGCGGAAGTCTGGTCGAGCCCCACGGCGATCATCGTCTCGTTCGCCGACCTGGGGCAGGGCGAAGAAAGCGTGGCGCAGGTCACCCAGGTGATGCGCCTTCCGCCGGGCGACGTGAATCTCGGCCGCCTGAGCGAGGCCGACCGCATCGCCGACGCGGTGATCGACGGCAAGATGGAATTGCGCGAAGGATTCCACCTGCTGCGCAAACTCGGCTCACCGGAGACTTTCCGTGCGGAACTGGGCGTCATCGCCAGTTACGGCCTCTGCGCCGCCAGTGTCGTGGCGCTGCTGCTGCATAGCGCGTGGCCCGACCTGATCACGGCCGGCGTCATCGGCGTGATCATCGGCCTGATCACCGTCGCCTCGGGCAGCCGTCCGAGGCTCGCGGCGGCCAGCGAGGCGATCAGCGCGCTGGTCGCGACCATCATCGCGACGGTCGTCAGCGCCTATGTCGTGCCGCTGGCGCTGAAGTCGGTGATCCTCGGCAGCCTCATCGTCCTGCTGCCCGGCATGGCGCTGACCACGGCGGTCCGTGAGATTTCCAGCCAGCATCTCGTCTCCGGCGTCGCCCGCATGGGCGGCGCCATCGCGACCCTGCTCAAGCTGACTTTTGGCACCGTCGCGGCGAGCCAGCTGTGCGAGGCCTTTGGTATCGTGCCGCGCAACTACGCGCTGCCGCCGCTACCCGAATGGGCCGACTGGCCGTCGTTGATCCTGGGTGCGTTCTCGTTCGCCATCCTGTTCCGTGCCGCGCGACGCGACTGGCTGATCGTGATGGGCGCGGTGGTGCTCGGCTACCTCGCCACCCGTTGGGGCGGCAGGATCGCCGGCTCATTGCCGGGGGCGCCGTTCGGCGTGTTCGTCGGCGGCCTGCTGCTGGGATCGCTCAGCAATGTCTACGCGCGTTACGCGCAGAAGCCGGGCGCCATCGTGCGCGAGCCCGGCATCATCCTGCTGGTGCCGGGTTCCGTCAGCTTCCGAAGTGTGTCGTATCTGCTGGACCGCGACGCCTCGCTGGGCATCGATACCGGTCTATTAGGGGTTACGTTGCTGGTATCGCTGGTTGCAGGGCTGCTTTTCGGTGATTTGATCGTCGCCCCTCGCCGATCCCTCTGAATAACGGTAGGAGCGCGCAAGGCGCGCTCCTACGTAATAACTCAGATAAGCATGTCTTTTTCTTTCTTGCCGGCCTTCAACGCATCGTTGAACCAGCGCGGGCGCTTACCGCGGCCCGACCAGGTCTGCTCGGCATCGTCGGGATTACGGTATTTGGCGGCCACGGTGGTGCCGGCACGCTTGGATTTCGGGGCGCGCGCACCGAATACGTCGTCGAATGTGAATCCCTCGGCCTTGATCAGCGCATTGATTTTCTCGCGCAGTTTGGAAACCTTTTCCTTGCGCAATTCGTTCTGGCGGGTCTGCGCCTTGGAGATCAGCTCGTTCAGCTGATTGTGGTTGAGGTTCTTTATATCGACGGCCATGGTTTTTCTCCGGTTGGTTCAATTACAGAATATCGGTCCTGCCTTGGACCGACTGCTCGCGTGATAATGCGAACAAGCCCGAAGTGTGACCCAATTGGCGAAATAATGGCAGCGAATTGGGCGACGTTCGAACGAGCCGGGCGCTAATATCAGATTAGCCTTACTGCCCGGAAAGGATAAAGGCTAACGCGTTTATGTCATGGCTTCCCGTTCCATCGAACGGGTGAACTCAATCGGATGAGAACCATTATGACCATAATCAATAACGGAAAGCGTCGTGCCGTACTCCTTGCCGCACTGCTCGGTGCCGTCGGCCTCAGCTCAGCGGTGAGCGCCGATTCGGCGATTTATGGCGGGGGTCCGTTCTATAGCGGCGGGACGGCCGTGATGAACGACCTCAAGGCGTCGGGGTTCACCACCGTCATGCTCTGGAGCATCCACGTGGATGCGAATGGCGACCTTCACCTCAACGACCAGGCGCTGATTTCCAATGGCGCATTCGTCGGCACCAATACCAACTGGTCCAACCAGCTCAAGACGCTGAAGCAGGCCCCGACCTCGGTCAAGCGCATCGAGGTGTCGATCGGCTCGGGCGGCGTGCCCGATTTCGAGCGCATCCAGGCGCTGATCAACGGGACGGGTCCGGGCACGGGCACCGGGCCGGACAGCATCCTCTACAAGAACTTCAAGTTGCTGAAGTCGCTGACCGGTGCCGATGCGGCCAACTTCGACGACGAAAGCGACTATGACCTTCCCTCGGCGACCGCTTTCGGGCAGATGCTCGCGGGGCTCGGCTACAAGATCACCTTCGTGCCGTATACCAATCGCACGTTCTGGGTCGACCTGAAGAACAACCTCGGCACGAGCGTCGATCGCGTGTACCTGCAGGATTACGACGGCGGCACCGGTAACGATCCGGCGGCATGGTCCCAGGCATTGGGCATGGCGGTGGAACCCGGGCTGTGGTCGCGTCACGGCACCGGTTGCTCGGCGGGCGACGATCCGTCATCCGTGCACGCGAAGATGTCCGCGTGGAAGGTGAGCGCGAATATCCCCGGCGGCTTCATGTGGCTGTACGACGATATCCAGGCGTGCTCGACGGCAGGTCGTACATCGGCGGATTACGCCGCTGCGATCAACAGCGCCGTGGGCAACTGACAGCGAGGATAAAGTCGCAGGAGCGCGCCTCGTGCGCTCCTGCGACGATTGCAGGGGTATCAGGCCAGCACGGCGAACAGCTCATCCTTGCTGACGTTGCGGGCTTCGCTGTCCGTGCGGGCGCGGTATTCGAACGTGCCGGCTTCGAGGCCACGGCCGCTCACCACCACGCGGTGCGGGATACCGATCAGTTCCATGTCCGCGAACATCGGGCCGGGACGCAGGCCGCGATCGTCGAGGACGGTTTCGATGCCGGCAGCCGACAGCTGCTGGTAGAGCGACTCGGCGGCTTCCGCCACGGCCACGTCGTTCTTCGGATTGATGACGCAGACCGCCACGCGCCAGGGCGCCATGGCGTCGGTCCAGATCATGCCCGCGTCGTCGTTGCGCTGCTCGATGGCGGCGGCCACGATGCGGCTGACGCCAATGCCATAGCAACCCATGTACATCGTGCGCATCTTGCCCTGGTCGTCGAGCACGCCCGCGCCCAGCGCTTCGGCGTATTTCTGGCCGAGCTGGAAGATGTGGCCCACTTCGATGCCGCGGGCGAGGCGGATGGTGCCCTTGCCATCGGGCGAGGCATCGCCGTCGACCACCTTTCGGATATCGGCCACGCGGTTGATCCGCGCGTCGCGCTGCCAGTTGGCGCCCGTGTAGTGGGTGCCGTCCTGGTTGCCGCCACACACGAAGTCCGCGAGTACGGCGGCGCTGCGGTCCACGATGACGGGAATGGACTCGGGCAGGCCGACCGGACCAATGAAGCCCGGGCGCGTGCCGGTGGCCGCGAGGATTTCCTCTTCGCTGGCCAGCTCGGATTCGTCGGGCAGTTCCGGCAGGTGGGCGGCCTTCACTTCGTTGAGTTCGTGGTCGCCGCGCACGCACAGGGCCACGAGGCCTTCGCGTCCGCGCACCAGGATGGTCTTCACCACCTGCGAGGCGGGAACGCCAAGGAAGGCACTGACCTCGTCGATCGTCCGCTGCGTCGGCGTATCGACGCGGGTCAGCTGTGCCGACGGGGCAGGGCGCTCGACGGCCGGCGCGACCGCTTCGGCCAGTTCGATATTGGCGGCGTACGCGGAGCCGTCGGAGAAGGCGATCGCGTCTTCGCCGGAATCGGCAAGCACCTGGAATTCGTGGCTGGCGCTGCCACCGATGGCACCCGTGTCCGCGTCCACCGCGCGGAACTCGAGGCCAAGGCGCTCGAAGATGCGCGAGTAGGCCTCGTACATCACCTTGTAGGTATCGGCGAGCGACGCCTGGTCGAGGTGGAACGAGTACGCGTCCTTCATGAGGAACTCGCGCGCGCGCATCACGCCGAAACGCGGACGGATCTCGTCGCGGAACTTGGTCTGGATCTGGAAGAAGTTGAGCGGCAGCTGCTTGTAGCTCTTCAGCTCGTTGCGCGCGAAGTCGGTGATGACTTCCTCATGCGTGGGGCCGTAGCAGAAGTCCTGTTCCTTGCGGTCCTTGATCTTCAGCAGCTGGTCGCCGAATTTCTCCCAACGGCCGCTTTCTTCCCAGAGCTCGCGCGGCTGGACCGACGGCATCAGCATTTCCACGGCGCCGGCCCGGACCATTTCCTCGCGGACCACGGCCTCGACCTTGCGCAGCACGCGCAGGCCCAGCGGGCTCCAGGTGTACAGGCCCGAGGCGAGTTTGCGGATCATGCCCGCGCGCAGCATCAGCTGGTGGCTGACGACTTCCGCGTCGGCGGGGACTTCCTTGACGGTGGCGAGGTGAAAGTTGCTGAGGCGCATCTGCGAGCAATCCCGACGGTAAAGACGGGATTATAGGGGTTAGCTGGGGCAGTACAGAGTCATCTGCGCCTGGGCCGTCTTGATCTGGTTCTGGCGGGTGGCATCGTCCACCTGCTTGATGCCGCCCTTTCCGTCATCCATGGTGACGACTTTTTCGTTGTTGAGGATGTCCATGTTCTTGCGCAACTGGTCGCACAGCTTTTGCCGGTTGGCCGGCGTGTCATCGTTCGCAGCCGTGGCCTTGGTGCCGGTGTTGGCCGTTGTGGCCGTGGCATCCGGGGCCGGCGTGGGGGCGGGAGCCGGGGCCTCGACGGTGCCGGAGGTCTTCACTTTCTCGTACTTGGTGCCGCCCGGCGGCGGTGCGTCGGCGTAGTGGGTGACGCCCTGGGCGTCCTTCCATTTATAGGCCTGGGCAAAGGCCAGGGGACAAACCGACACGAGGAGTGCGAGAACGAGGCAACGGCGCATGTGGGCTTTCCGGCAGGCTGGATGAGTGGCGGAAACAAGTATCACCCGTTGGGACACCGCGCAAGCGACCTGGGTCGCGGTTCCTGCCATGGCCGGCACGGAGTCCGGTCGAAGCCCGTCCGACTGACGCTTCACGGCGCGTGGGCTACACTGTCGGCCCATGTCACGGAATGGCCCATGAGCGATCCGATCCAAGTCCGGGGGCCGCGCCACCGCGGTATCTACCTGCTTCCGAACCTGTTCACGACGGGCGCCATGTTCGCCGGTTTCTACGCGATCGTGTCCGCGATCGGTGGGCACTATGCCGTGGCCGCCCTGGCCGTGTTCGTGGCGGGCATCCTCGACGGCATGGACGGGCGCGTCGCGCGCCTGACCAATACGCAGAGCGAATTCGGCGTGCAGTACGACTCGCTGTCGGACCTGGTCAGTTTCGGCCTCGCACCCGCCCTGGTCATGTACACCTGGGCGTTGTCGTCCCTGGTGGCCTATGGCCCCGTCTGGGGCAAGATCGGCTGGGCCGCGGCCTTCATCTATGCCGTGTGCGCGGCGTTGCGCCTGGCCCGCTTCAATACCCAGGTGGGCGTGGCCGACAAACGCTATTTCCAGGGTCTTGCCAGCCCGGCTGCGGCCGGCCTGTGCATGTCCTTCGTCTGGACCATGGAAAAGTTCGATATCCCTGGTCCTTCGGTGGCGTTCTTCGCCATGCCGCTGGCCGTGATCGCCGGCCTGCTGATGGTCAGCAACGTCCGCTACTACAGCTTCAAGGCATGGCCCAAGGGCGACCGCGTTCCCTTCATCTGGCTGATCGCCGCCGTCCTGATCGTCGTGCTGCTGCTGATCGACACCGCCCGTGTGCTGTTCGCCGTCGCCGTGATCTACACCGTTTCCGGTCCGGTGATGACCCTCTGGGGTCGCGCCACCCATCGCCGGCGCGCACGCCGGCACGCGAAGGCCCCGGAGTAAGCAGGATGGCCGCCCTGCCCGAACGCCGCCAGCGCCTGCTCAGGGCCATGGGTGTCATACCCTGGCGCCTGCGTGCGGGCGAGTCGGCGCCCGTGCCGGGTGACGCCCCCCCCAACGATCCCGTGTCGGGTGAACGGATGTCCTGCGTCGTGATCCTGCCGGCCGGATCCAGCGAGCGTGAGCTTGAACTCCTGGGCCGTGCCTTGCGCGCATCCGGTCCCGTCACCGGGCGTGCCGCTCGCCTCGAAGTCGGCGAGCGTGGCCTGGGACAGGTGCCCGTGGCCGCCGCCTATCTCGTCTTCGGCGAGGCGCAGGCGCGTGCCCTGGGCCACGAATTGCCGGCCGCGGTGATGAGCGCGGCGCAGATCGTCCTGGTGGATCCCCCGGGGGCGATCCTCACCGACGCGGCGGCGAAGCGCCGTCTCTGGAATGGACTGCGCACCCTTGGACGTGCGCTGCGCGGAGGCTGAACCCATGGTCGCCGTGGCCCGCCCGTCCACCGAAGTACGCGCGATGCGTCGCGAGGATCTCGACGCGGTCGTCGCGATCGAGCACGCCTCCTACGAGTTTCCGTGGAGCGCCGGCATCTTCCGCGATTGCATGCAGGCCGGGCACAACTGCTGGGTGCTGGTGCACGAGGGCGAGGTGGCCGGGTACGGCATCCTGTCCGTGGCCGCCGGCGAGGCCCATGTCCTGAATGTCTGCATCGGCAACGCGCATCGCGGGCTCGGCTACGGGCGGCGGATGATGCGCCGCCTGATCGACCTTGCCCGCTGGTACGGGGCGGAACGCATCTTCCTCGAAGTGCGGCCATCCAACCCGGTGGCGAAGGAACTCTACGATTCGCTGGGTTTCCTCGAGATCGGCCGCCGCCCGTCGTACTACCCGGCCAAGGGCGGCCGGGAGGACGCGATCGTGATGGCGCTGGACATGCACCTGGGCGGCTGAGCCCTCAACCTTCCCGCAGCAACGCCATCGGCGAGGTCCGCAACACGCGCCGCGTGCCGAACAGGCCGATGATCATCACTACCAGCGCTGCCAGCGCCGCCGCTCCGACCAGCGGCCATAGCGGCGGCACGAAGTGCTCGATGCGGAACACCGCGTTGCCCAGCCAGATACCCGCGCCCGTCGCACCCAGCGCCGCGGTGAGTCCCGCGACCAGGCCCAGCAACGCGAACTCGCAAGCCGCCGCCGCGCGCAACTGGGCGCGCGTGGCACCCAGCGTGCGCAACAAGGCGGCTTCCTTGCGGCGTTCCTGCGCACTCGCGGCCAACGCCGCGGCCAGCACCAGCGCACCGGCGAGGAGGCTGAAGCCGAGCACCCAGCGAACGGCGCCGCCGACACGGTCGACGATTTCGCGAACACGGTCCAGCAAGGCGTCGACGTCGATCAGGCTGAGATTGCCGTAGTCGCGCGAGATCTTCCCGAGGTCATCGGCGTGGCCGCGCGGCAGGTAGAAACTGGTGAGCCAGGTATGCGGCAGCTCGCTCGCGTGCGCTGGATCCAGCATCAGGAAGAAGTTGACCCGGAACGAACTCCAGTCGACCTTGCGGACGCTGCTCACGCGCGCATCCAGTGTTCCTTCACCCACTTCGAAACGCAGCGTGTCGCCAAGCTTCAGGTGGAAGCGGTCACGCCAGGAAGTGTCGACCGAGACTTCGGCCTGCGCCGGCGAAGCTCCCGCCCAACGGCCGGCGACGACTTCGTTCGACGGCGGCAGGTCCGCCGCCCACGACAGCCGCAGCTGACGGTCGGCGGAATCCTTCGCGTCGTCGTTGCCGAAGGCGATGCTGTCGATCGACTTGCCGTTGATGGCGGTGAGCTTGCCCACGGCGAGCGGCATCATGTTGGTCCGCGTCGCGCCCATGTGTTCGAGCGCGCGTGAGAATGCCTCGCGCTGGTCGTCCTGGAGGTTCAGCGCGAACCAGTTCGGCGTATCCGCCGGCAGCTCGCGGCGCCAGCCTTCGAGCAGCGAAGGCGCGATGACGGCGAGCAGCAGCAGGGCGCACAGTCCCAGCGACAACGCGGTGGCCTGGATCAGCGACAGTCCGCGTCGACGCGCGAGCGCCGCGAGCCCAAGCCGCAGCGCCGGGTGGGCGCCGGGAGCGACGCGTCGCGCGATCACCAGGAGCACCGCCGAAAGCAGGGCGGCGACGACGGCTACACCGGCGAGGCTGGCGGCGAGGATGCCTGCCAGTTTCGCGGAATCGCTCTGCACCCAGACCAGTGCGATGGCCGTCACGAGGGGCACGAGGTACAGCACGTCAAAGCGGCGCACGCGACGTTGCATCGATTCGCGGAACACCGCCACCGGAGGCACCTCGGCGAGGCGCACGAGTGGGGGCAGGGCGAAGCCGGCAAGTACGGCGAGGCCCATGGCGGCCGCGGCGAATGCCGGGCCCAGCGGCAGCGTCGTCGGGATGTTGTCGAACAACTGGCTGGCGAAATACCACGCGCCCTGTGCTAGTCCCAACGAGATGGCCATGCCGAGCACGGCGGCCGGCACGGCGAGCGCCGCGAGCGTCATGACCAGCAGTGCCGCCACGCGTCGCCGAGGTGTGCCCAAGGCTCGGAGCAGGGCTACTTCGGCGGCCTTGCGGCGCGCGTAGCGGGATGCCGCGAGCGCGATCGCCACGCCCGCAAGCAGTGCCGACAGCAGTGCGGTCAGGCGCAGGAAGGCGCTGGCGCGGTCGAACGCGGAGCGCATGCGCTCCTGCATTTTCTCCGGCGTGATCAACTCGCCGCCTTGCGGCAAGGCGCTGCGTTCGACGCTGGTGCGCCACGCCGTCACGGCGG
>Ga0209216_1000183_pt1 | contig 11928 bp, 10 predicted proteins | sample TexAe_OM2H0_O2_FD_187940 | JGI IMG/M metagenome (GOLD analysis project Ga0209216, IMG submission 187940) | Forest soil microbial communities from Davy Crockett National Forest, Groveton, Texas, USA - Texas A ecozone_OM2H0_O2 (SPAdes) (version 2) | ecosystem: Environmental > Terrestrial > Soil >... | reverse complement strand
GTGTCGGCCGCCTCGACAAGGGCGTCGGGTGCGCCGCGGCCCGTGATCACCACATGCTGGAGCTCGGGGCGTGCCGCCACGGCGGCCAGCACGCGATCCAGCGGGATGTACTGCTTCACCAGCGCGATGTTGAGTTCGTCCAGCAGCACGAAGTCGTAGGAGGGATCGCGAAGCATGCCCTCGGCCACCTCCCACGCCGCCATCGCCGCCGCGATATCGCGCGACTTGTCCTGGGTTTCCCAGGTATAGCCTTCGCCCATCACGTGGTAGTCCAGCGGACCGTCCTCGAACATGCGGAAAAACGCCTCCTCGCCGGTGGAGAAACTGCCCTTGATGAACTGCACGACGCCGCAGCGGAAGCCGTGGCCGAGCGACCTCGCCAGCATACCGAAGCCGGACGAACTCTTGCCCTTGCCGTTCCCCGTGTTCACCACGAGGACGCCGCGGTCGATCGTCGCCCTGGCGATGCGACGGTCGATCAGCTCCTTCTTCCGGCGCATGCGGTCACGGTGACGGGCTTCCTCGTCCATCTCCTGCCAGGGTACGGCGTCGTTCATGCGTGCGCCGTCTTGCCGTCACGCGAACGCGGGGCGAAGCGGAAGACCAGCGCCTGCACCAGCTGCGACGCGAGCACGTAGCCGGCCGCCGCGCGTACGAACAACGGCGCCCATTGGGCGAAACGCTGCACGTACTGGGTCACGTTGGGATCCGTGTAGCGGCCACCAAGCCAGTAGAACGCACCGTTGGATACGGCATAGGACAGCGTCGCACTGACGATGATGCCCATGAACACCAGGGCATGCGATCCCAGCGAGCCGTCGTAGCGCGGAGCCACCCACCGGCCGGCGTACCAGAGCACGGCGTACGCCAGCGGCAGGAACGAGTAGGCCACGGTGATGCAGAAATCGCTCACGCCCGCATAGCTCACCGAATACCAGTCGATCAGGACCGAAAGGACCACGAAGCCGAGGAAGGCCACGTGCTTGCGCAGGTAGATGCCACCGAGGAAGAACAGCGCCATGGAGGCATCGGGAAGGTGCAGGGCATCGCCGAAGTGATTGAAGCGCGTGGCGATCATCACCAGCGCGAACACGCCGGCGACGGCGGCGAACAAGGGACGTGAGAGCGGTTTCATCGTATGACCTCGCAGGTGGGACGGTTACGAACGGGGCTGGTAACGCAGCGTGAGCATCCAGTTGCGGCCCGGCTGGTTGTAGTAGCGGGCGGTCTCGTAGTGGCGATCGAACACGTTGTTCGCCGACAGCTCGACCTTCCATGCGGCATCGAAGGCATAGGCCATGCGCAGATCGGTCAGCGCATAGCCGCCGAGGCGGTTGGCGTTGGCGGTATCGTCGAAGCGGTATCCCGAAGCGAATACGCTGGCACCGACGCTGAATGCGCCGAAGCTGCGATCGACGTCGACATTCGCCGTACGGCGTGCGCGACGCGGCAGCAGGTTGCCGTGGGTCACGTCGTCGGTGTCGTCGATCGGCTGCAGCCAGGTGGCGTTACCGGCGAGGCGCCAGTCACCGATCGTCGTGTCGGCCGCCAGTTCCACGCCACGGATGCGCGAGCGATCGATGTTGTTCGCACCGCCGAACGGGAACAGCGGCCCGCTCAGGCTGGAATCGAACACGATCAGGTGGTCGATCTTGTTCTGGAAGGCGTTGATGGACCAGTTGCCCCAACCCGGCGTGCCGCGCAGGCCCAGTTCCCAGTTCTTCGACGTTTCCGGACCGAGGTCCGGGTTACCGTAGTCGGGGAAGTAGAGGTCGTTGAAGGTCGGCGCCTTGAACGCGGTGCCGTAGCTGCCGGTGACGCGCAGCGTTTTCGTCAACGCGTAACCGTATTGCAGGCTGCCGGTGGTCTTGCCGCCGAACTGGCTGTTCTCGTCGCGGCGCAGGCTGCCCTGGATCGAGCTGTCACCGAACTCCTGCTGCCATTGCGCGAACAACGCATGGTTGCGGCGCGAATCGACGAGATAGTCCGTGTTGCCGACGACGCGATCGCGCTGCCAGTCGAAGCCCACGGTGGTGAGGCCGGCGCTGCCACCGACGCGGCCGAGATCCGCCTGCAACGAGGCGACGTCGCGATGCGTGTTGAAGGTATCGGCGTAGACGCTGTCCTCGTAGTCGGTCGACAGGTCTTCGCTACGGCCGACGTTCGCGGTGATCACGACGTCCTGCATCGGCTTGTAACGCACGCGGCCACCCAGCACCTGGGTAGCGCCTTCGGCGAAGTTGCTGCTGGTGCCGTCGTAGTGGTTGCGGCCTTCGGTACGCGTGGCCGTGGCGTCGGCATCCCACTGCTCGTCGAAGCGCCAGCCGCCCTTCAGCGACAGCGAGTTATTGCGGTAACCGTCCTTGTCCGGCTCATAGGTGAAGCAACCGGCACCGCCCGGGCTGGGCTTGCCGCGACAGGAGTTGATGCCGTCGGTCTGGTCGTGGGTCGCTTCCACCGAGTACCAGCCCTGCGTGCCGCGACCGGCGAAGCCGACCGAGCCGCGTGCCGTGTCGTAGCTGCCCACGCCCACCGAGAAGTTCGGCACGAAGGCACCCTGCGGCTGACGGGTGAAAATCTGGATGACGCCGCCGAGGGCGTCGGAACCATACAGGCTCGAATAGGGCCCGCGCACGATCTCGATCCGCTCGATCTGGTCGACGGGAATGTCCTGGAAAGCGGCCGTGCCCGACGTGGCCGAGCCGATCTTGACGCCATCGACCATCACCATCACATGGTCGGCTTCGGTACCCCGCAGGAATACGGAGGTGGCCTTGCCGGGGCCGCCGTTGTTGGCGATGGACACACCCGGCGTGCCGCGCAGCAGATCGGCGAGCGAACGCGGCTGCAGGCGGTCGATATCGGCGCGGTCGATCACCGTCGACGCGGCGAGGACCTGGTTCTGCGTCTGCTCGGTACGGCTGGCCGTGACGACGACCTTGTCCAGGTCGGTGGAGGCGTCATCGGCGAACGCTGTGGCGGGCACGAGGAAAGCCATCGCGATGGAAGCCGCGAGGGTGGAAGAACGGAATGACACGGTGAAACTCCCTGCTGACCGCGCCTACCCGCGCGGCATGAATGGCGAGGGACAGGCGGCAGGGTTTCGCGGGAGCGGAGACGGCGGGAAGACCGGCGGCCACCCACGACATGGCCCTCCGCCAGTCCGGTGTACCTCGAGGCCGGTCTCCGGGCTCGCGAGCGCAGGGAATCCCTGCCGGACGGCGCCTTCCCATGCCTTGGCACAGTGGCTTTATGCCGACCTTTTGCTCGCCTACCGTTGCGGGGGCAGCTCCGGAATGGCGGCGACCTCGAAAGGCCGCGCGCGTCACCGGATTCCCGTTTCAATCCGCGGCGCTGACGCCTTGGATCACCTTGGGCGGCGACAGTGTATCCGAACGCGTGGCGCGCCGGTCACGCCAGCGAAGGAAAGGCCGCTCCACCGCGTAGTGCAGCAGGGCGCCACCGGCCAGCGTCGCAAGCGTGTAGATGGCGAATCGCAAGAAACGGTGGTCGGCAAGATGGCCGTCCAAAGCCGCCTGCACCAGGGTGAACACGCCCTTGTGACTCAGGTACAGGCTGTAGGAAGCCCGGGCCAGCCAGCCGGCGCCGGGGATCTCCAGACGAGCGAGCCATGTCGATCCCGATGACGCGGCCACCAGGGCCGCCATGCCCATCGCGAGCAGCGGATAGCCCAGGACGCACGGCCAGAAATCGCTGCGCGCGCCATCGAACAGCACGAGGCACGCCGCCAGCACCGCTAACCCCAGGGCAAGCACGGCGTTCGCGCGCGCGTGCAGCCATGCCATGGCTTGCGGCCGGTAGATGCGGCACGCGGCGAGCGCGACGCCTGCGACGAGCCCGTCCAGGCGAGACCAGGTCGGGTAGTACAGGTAACGCAGGTAGATGAGCCCATCGTTGCCGTCGCTGGCCACGGCGGGCGCGTACAGGTGCGTCCACAACCAGGCGCGCAGCACGATGCCGCCGATGACGACGGCGGCGCACATCGCGACGAACTTCCACGGCGCCGGTCGACGTGTCAGCGCGAAGGCCAGGAAGGGAAACACCAGGTAAAAATGTTCTTCCACGCACAACGACCACACGTGCGAGAAGGCATAGTTGCGGCCGTCGTCGAACTTCAGGTTGAAGGTGAACGTGAGGAACTGCCAGAGCGGTTGCATGCCCGGCGTCTCACGCCACGCGGGCCAGAACACATACAACGCGAGCACGACGAAAAAGGCGGGGAGGATGCGTACGAAACGACGCTGGTAGAAGGCGACGAAATCCAGCGTGCCCGTCGTATGCAGCGACTTCAGCACCTGCGAGCCGATCAGGTAACCGCTCAGCACGAAGAACAGGTCGACGCCCATCCAGCCCGACCACTCGAGCTTCGAGAACCCTTCGCCGAGGCCACCGACAAGATAACTATGGAACAGCATCACCCACGCGATCGCGACGGCGCGAAGGGTATCGAGTCCTGGTGTGCGCTGCATCGTCGTCATCCCCCGTGGTCGCCGCATGGTGCGCCCTGCCCGTGCTCATTCCGGGCGGGATATATGGCGTTTCCATGGCGGCGTTGCAGGAGGGACATCCGGTTGGGATACGATCCGGCGAGGTGATCGGTAGCTTGGGGGAAATCAGGATGACGGAATCGGTTCGGGGCACGCTTGCCTGCGTGGGCCTGGGGATGACGCTTGGCTCGCACCTGACGCCATTGGCGCGCAGCCATATCGAATCGGCCGATGTCGTCTTCGTCGGTGTCTCCGATGGCGTGGTCGAACAATGGGTCCAGCGCATGCACCGGGACGTGCGCAGCCTCCAGTCGCTCTACGCGGACGACAAGCCACGCAAGGACACCTATCGGGAGATGGTCGAGACCATGCTCGGCGAGGTGCGCGCGGGGCGTCGCGTATGCGGCGTCTTCTACGGTCATCCGGGGGTGTTCGCGCAGGCGCCGCACGAGGCGATAGCGCGGGCACGCGATGAAGGCTTCATTGCACACATGGAACCCGGTGTCTCTTCCGAGGATTGCCTCTACGCCGACCTCGGTGTCGATCCCGGCCGGTTCGGTTGCCAGCATTTCGAGGCCACGCAGTTCATGTTGAACCGGCGCATGGTCGACACCTCCGCGTGGCTGGTGCTCTGGCAGGTGGGCATCGCCGGTGACCTCAGCGGCGGCCGCTTCGAGACCGATACGCGACGGCTCGAACTGCTGGTCGAGGTGTTGTGCCGCCACTATCCCGGCGAGCACGAGGTCGTCGTCTATCGTGCCGCGACCCTGCCCTTCCAGAAGCCGCGCATCGAACGCCTGCCTCTGTCAGCCCTTACGGATGCGGCACTCGGCATGTCCGACACCCTGGCGGTTCCGCCGGCGCGCGCGCTGGAGCCCGATCCGGCCATGCGGGAACGACTCGCCGCCTTGGCCTGCGAATCCTGAACGAAGACGCCTTCACGTTCCTGACCGGCGTCACATGCCGTCTCCGCGTTATGATCGCGACGCGCGCGGTCACCTGGGGAGGTGCCCGGCGTCCATCCAAGGGGAAAACATGTCGAACGTTATCGATTTCCTGGCACGCATGGGCGGCGACGCCTCGCTGCGCGCCGCCGGCTCCACCGAACTCGCCCTCGAACTCGCCGCCGCGGGTGTCGACGGCGACATGGCTCGCGCGATCCTCGCCGGCGACGACCAGGCGCTGCGCGGCGAAGTCGCGCCGGGCGTGTTCTACGCGATCCAGCTCGACCGCGAGAACGAAGACGAAGATCCGGTGCAGGAAGACGACGACGAGGTGTCGTCGATCCGTCGCGCACGCAGCGCGTAAGCGCGTGGCCATGAAGGCATGATCCGCCGCGCCGGACGCCACCTCGGGGTGGCGATCGTACTGCTCACGCTGGCGATGCACGCCGGCGCGGCTCTTGCGCAACTCAAACCCGGGGAAGACGCGACGGCGACGCTCACGCACGCCGACGCGACGAAGACCTCCAGCCACCCGGAATTCGTGGAGACAATCGCGCGCCTCGGCCGCGACGCCCCGCGACTGACGGCACCGCAACGTGACCATCTGCGTTACCTCGAAGCCTGGCAGGTTGCCTACGCAGGCGAGTACGAAGCCGCGGTACCGCTACTCGAGACCGTGATCGGCAGCTCGTCCAACGCGACGCTGCGGTTCCGCGCCACGGCCACGCTGATCAATATCCTCGGTATCGGACATCGCTACCAGGATGCCTTCTCCCGCCTGACCGAACTCATCGATGCGCTGCCCCTGGTGAGCGACCCGCGCGCACGGTTGCAGGGACTGGGCGAGGCCGCACAGATGCTGACGGCCGCCGGCCAGTACGACCTGGCCGCCGATTACGCCGACCGGATGATCCAGAGCACGCCCAACGGCGACAGCGCCTGCAAGGGAACCTTCATCAAGCTGCATGCGCTGTACCGTGGCAAGCGGATGCAGGGCGACGATCCGCGATACGCCCAGGGCATCGCCGACTGCGAGTCCGCCGGCGAAAACCTCATCGCCAACGCGCTGCGCGCCGACGTGGCCGAGAGCGCCATCGACGCCGGCCGCGCCGCCGACGCCGTCGCGATGCTGGAAAAACGCTATCCCGCGGTGCTGCGCGACCAGTATCCCAGCCTCATCTCGCAATTCGAATCGTTGCTCGCCCGTGCCCACTGGGAGACGGGTGACATCGATGCCGCCGAGAAATACGGCCATGCGGCCGTCGACAGTGCGATAGCCGGCGAATATTCCGAGCCGCTCGCCGTCGCCTTGCGCACGCTTTACCTTGCCGCGAAGAAGCGTGGTGACTTCGAGGCGTCCACCAGCTGGCTCGAACGCTACATGCAGGCGGACAAGGGCTACCTGGACGATGTGAGCGCCCGCGCCATCGCCTACCAGGTAGTGAAGCAGCAGGTCGTCTCCAGCCGGATGGAAGCCGACGCACTCGACCGGCAGAACCAGATCCTGCACCTGCAACGCGAAGTCGACCGGCGTTCCATGGAGACCAGCCGCCTGTACATCCTGCTGCTGATGACCGTGCTGGCGACGATCGGCCTCTGGCTCGTTCGCACCAAGCGTTCGCAGCTGCGTTTCATGAACATGGCCCGTCGAGACAGCCTCACGGGCATCTGCAACCGCCAGCACTTCGTCGAGAAAGCCACGCAGACGCTTGCCGCCGCGCGCAAGGCGGGCAAGCCCTCCTGCCTGATCCTCTTCGACCTCGATCATTTCAAGCTGGTCAACGATACCTACGGACACTCCGAAGGCGATTGGGTGTTGCTCCGCGTCGTGGCCGAATGCCGGGATCACCTGCTCGACGACGATGTCTTCGGGCGCCTCGGTGGCGAGGAGTTCGCCATCCTTCTGCCATATGCCGACGAGGCCGCGGGCGCGAAACGCGCGGAGATGATTCGCGCGGCCATCGCCATGCATCCGGCCAACGATCCCTCCACGGCGCATGTGACCGCCAGCTTCGGCGTCGCCTGCACGGTGCGCCACGGCGACGACCTGGACCGCCTGCTGGTGAAGGCCGACGAAGCGCTCTACCAGGCCAAGGCCGAGGGTCGCAATCGCATCGCCATCGCCCTTCCCGACGAACCCGCGAGCGCTCCCGAACCCGAGGCCGCGCTCGTACCCGCTCCAGCGGCGTGGGTGGCGCGCTCTTAGGCGCAGCGATGCAGCGCGGCGAGTAACGCCTCGATATAGGTGCGGCTGGCGCGCAGGGCCGTTCCATCACGCAAGCGAAGCACGGCATCGCGATTGGAACGCGAACGCAGCTCCAGCACCTGGTCCACGCGCACGATGGCCGAGCGATGCACGCGCAGGAAGCGTGCTGGATCGAGTTTGCGCGCCAGTGCATGCAGCGGTTCACGCAGCAGGTGCCGCTGTCCACGGGAATGAAGGACGGCATAGTCGCCATCGGCCTCGATCCACTCGACCTCGTTCGTGTCGACGAAGCTGACCTTCGCGCCCACGCGAATCGCGAAGCGCGTCGGTGTCGCGGGCGCCGTCGTGCGCCCGAGTTGCCGCCGCACGCGATCGATCGCCTCGACGAAACGTTCGTCGTCGATGGGTTTCAGCAGGTAGTCCACGGCCTGGAGTTCGAACGCACGGACGGCGAAATGCTCGTGCGCGGTCAACAGGATGGCCAGCGGACGTTCCGCGAGCGGTATGGCGCTGAGCGCATCCAGGCCATCGCGACCCGGCATCTGCACATCGACGATGGCCACATCGACGCTGTCGCGGCGAAGCGCGGCAAGGCCATGGCCGTCCGCGACCTCCGCCACGACGGTGATGTCGGCCTCGCCACGCAGGCGCGCGAGGACGCCCGCCCGGGCAAGTGGTTCGTCATCGACCACCGCCACGCGGATCATGCGGCCACCCGCCAGGGCAGTTCCACGCTGACACGCCAGCCCGATGTCGATGGACCGGCCTCGAAGCGATGCGCGCCGGGATACAGCGCATTCAGGCGCGCGCGTACGTTCGCCAGCCCGACGCCGCTGTCGTGCACGCCGACGGGCCCGGGTACGTCGTTCTCAACGGTGACATGCAGGTGATCGGCGTCGCGCCCGATGCGAATGACCAGGTGCCCGGGTTCGGCGCGGGGTGCGATGCCATGGCGTATCGCATTCTCCACGAGCGGCTGCAGCAGCAGATACGGCAGCGCGGCATCCAGGACATCCGGGCCCGCCTGCACGTCGACACGCAGGCGTTCGCCAAGGCGGGCTTTCTCGATATCGAGATACGTCGACGTGAAAGCGATCTCGTCCGCGACGCTCACCTCGTGACCGTGTGTTTCCTCCAGCGTGGCGCGCAGGAAATCGCCCAGTCGCGCAATCATCCGGCTGGCGTCGCGCTTGCGATCGTCGTTGACCAGGGCCGAGATCGCGTTGAGGGTGTTGAAGAGGAAGTGCGGTTGCAGCTGGTAGCGTAACGCCCGCAACTCCGCGTCTCGTGCCGCCAGCCCGGCAAGGCGTACGCGCTCGGTCTCCGCGCGCAAGGCCGCGCGGTGCAGGACCATGGCCTGCAGGCCGCAGAAGGCGATCAGCGCCAGCCAGCAGCCATCGAGGCCACCGAAGACCCACGCCCAGCGAAAGTGCGCTCGGGTGGCGTCGCTGGCGATGAAGCGCAGCGCGATCAGCGCGTTCAGCACCGACATCGCATAGGTGGCCGGCAGGAGGATGCCGGCCATCGTCCACCAGCTGGCACCGCGCTTCCACAGGACGCGCTGCAACCAGCCGACGGGCACGATCCAGAACAGGTAGGCGACGGTGTAGAACAGGCGAAACGACAGGGTCTGCGCGTCACCGATGGCGGGCAAACCCATCACCAGCATGCAACCCAGCACGGGCAACCCGGCCACCCAGGCCATGCCCGGCGACACCGTCACGCTGCGATCTTCCTGCATACCCCGTCCTCGTGATCTCCCTGCCCCGCAGTATCGGTCAGAAGTTGGAGGAGTACAGCATCGAGGCGATCTTCCAGCCGTCGTTCGTTCGGATCAGCTGCCAGGTCTCCGCGCCCCGGTTTCCCACCTTGCCGTCCGCGACGAATTCGAAGTCGAAATAGACCGAGGCCACGCTGCCATCGGTCTCGATGCGCACGTTGTGGAAACGCTCTTCGATGCTTCCCTTCGCATTGCCCACGTAGTCCGCGAACTGCTGCCAGGTGCCCGCCTTGTAGCGCGGCACCTCGGGATGCTTGGCCTTGATCTTCTCGTAGCTGGCGTCGCCCAGCACCGTCCACCATGCCTTGCTGTCCGTGAGGAACAAGGTGCCCAGGGCGGCGCGGTCATGTGCCTTCAGCGACGCCTGGAAACGCGAGACGACTTGCTCGATCTCGGCCTTGGCGGAATCCGCGGCGGCGCACGGGAGCACGAAGAGGAAGGCGAGAGCGGCGAGCAGATGACGGATGTGCATGGGCTGGTCTCGATGATGGGTGCATCGAGAAAACCAGCGCGGGCGCCCCGCCGCCAGAGGACATGCGACGAGGCGGTCGATCGATGCGCTGAAGCGTGTGGCGCGGCGACCCCCATCACCCGGCGGGAGCCGCCGCTTCACATTACAGGCAGCCCACCAGCCCGTCGTAGGTGGAGTAACGCGACATGGGCAGCTTGGCGTGCAGCGGGTCTTCGCTGTTCATCACCTCGTAGAACGATTCCACCGGGGTGTCCTTGGCGAGCAGGAGCTTGCACTTGAAAAGCTTGGCCGTGGTCTGCACCGCTCCGGACTTCGGATTAACCGACGCGGCGCTACCGGAGAAGAGCCACAAGCACTGTTTCATCGTGCCCTTCGTGCTGTCGACCGAGCAACGCAGCTGCATCGGCCGCAGGTTGGCATATTCGCCTTCGCAGAAAGTGTCGCCGCAGACCTTGTCGAACCCGGCACCAAGGTTGACTTCCGCCTGGAGGAAGCGATCCATGCCAGCCTCCGAGGCCGGCCAGTCGATGGCGTCGACATAGCGGGCCGGGGCGGGCGTGGTGTCGGCGAAAGCGGCGGCCGGGAGAACGAAGAGAACGGCGGCGAGCGTGTTTCGAAGCATCGTGATGACTCCGTGGTTGAGGAGCCACCTATGAAACGCTCATCGCCGATTCGGGTATGTCCCCGACCGCCCATGCGACTTTGTAGCGATCCTGCGCGGTCGTGGGTAGGAACAGCGGCTCCAGCGTACCGACCACCGACCTTTTGCGTGTGTGTGTGTGTGTGGGAGCCGCTTCAGCGGCGATCCCGCGTATGCGGGTCACGCTGTCGCGAGCATCCATCGCCGCTGAAGCGGCTCCCACAAGGGGTTTGATTTCTTGCCTGCTGCGGGATCGCCGCTGAAGCGGCTCCTACAGGGGTTTGCTTTCTTGTCTTTTGTTATAGCCAGCGGCCGTAGCGGCGGATGTAGATCGTCTTCATCACTTGCGTGAGCACGCAGTAGCTCACCAGCGTCAGCGCGAGCCAGGCGAAGTAGATACCCGGCAGCGGCTGCATGCCGATTCGCGCGCCCAGGCCCGAGTAGGGGATCAGCATGCCGATCACCATGATCGCGCCGGTCAGTGCCAGCACCGGGGCCGAGGCCATGCTGCGCAGGAACGGAATGCGCCGCGTGCGGATCATGTGCACCACCAGCGTCTGCGAGAGCAGGCCCTCGATGAACCAGCCCGACTGGAACAGCGACTGGTGCGCCACGTCGTTGGCGCCGAAGTAGTGCCACATCAGCCAGAACGTCGTGATGTCGAACACCGAGCTGACCGGGCCAATCCACACCATGAAGCGACCGATGTCGCCGGCATCCCACTTGCGCGGCTGGCGCAGGTATTCCTCGTCCATGCGATCGAACGGGATCGACAGCTGCGAGAGGTCGTACAGCAGGTTCTGCACCAGGATCTGCAGCGGCAGCATCGGCAGGAACGGCAGGAAAGCGCTCGCCACCAGCACGCTGAACACGTTGCCGAAGTTCGAGCTGGCGGTCATCTTGATGTACTTCATGATGTTGCCGAAGGTGACGCGGCCCTCGACCACGCCCTCCTCCAGCACCATGAGGTTCTTTTCCAGCAGGATGATGTCCGCCGATTCCTTGGCGATATCCGTCGCCGTGTCGACCGAGATGCCGACGTCCGCGTCGCGCAGCGCGGGCGCGTCGTTGATGCCGTCGCCGAGGAAACCGACGGTGTGGCCACGGCGCTGCAAAGCCTTCACTACGCGTGCCTTCTGCACCGGCGACATCTTCGCGAACACGGTGGTCTTCTCCACCATCGCGTCGAGCGCGTCGTCGTCCATCTGCTCGATGTCGCGGCCCAGCACGGACGCCTCCACATCGAGGCCCACTTCGGAGCAGATCTTTCGCGTCACCGCCTCGTTGTCGCCGGTGATCACCTTCACCGCCACGCCATGGTGGTTGAGCGCACGGATGGCCGTCGCCGCCGAGTCCTTCGGCGGGTCGAGGAAGGCCA